>VFQN01006155.1_pt1 | contig 14017 bp, 12 predicted proteins | sample 3512371 | NCBI WGS metagenome assembly VFQN01 (sample SAMN10412370, study PRJNA504923) | tailings metagenome | isolation source: Replicate 2 from Balatoc abandoned mine | place: Philippines: Itogon, Benguet | collected 2017-08-28
AACCATCTTCAAGACCCCCCCAAAAAAAAAACTTCTCCAAAAAACCCACAACCCTCCCCCAAAAAAAAAAAAAAAAAAAAAAAAAAAAGCTCTGTACCTGTCTGTACGACTTGCACCGTGTTGGGTGCCACTGAGCCGCTTTGAGCTAGCGATGGTTCAGCTTGCGAACGTTGCGGTGCACGTCTGGTGTACGTGTGTAATAATGTGCAGGGCTTTACGGACCTGGCGGGCCCAGCACCTGGGCATCAGCGCAGTCTTGAAGGCAATAACGGGCACTCCAGGCGCCAGGCCCAGGCAGGCCCAGGGGGCCTTTCGTCCAGGAGCTGCCTTCCTTACCCTCCTGCCGCGCTCGTTGCTGGCCCCTATGTACCGCAGCGTGTTCGAGGCAGCGATGCCAAAAGCCCACAAGAAACATCTGGAGACGGGCTGCTATCATGGATGTGCTTCCGAAAGTCTTGCAGGGCGAGAAGCCGTTCCAGACGACGGGGCTTCCTGGGGAAGAGAGTAGCCGTAGCCCAACGTGCAGAGCATCCTCACGACAAGCACGTGTATTCCCCCAAAATCCTGACGCCAAGGGGCAAAAGAAGAACAAGACGACACGTCAGTCCTTCCCAACATATACCGTGCTGCACGGTGTTTCGTCTGTCGCGGCTGTTGTCGTGGACTTCGAACGCGCAACGGATCCAAAGTGCCTCATCGGCCCTCGGGACATTGGCCGCCTCTATGCGGCTGCGTAGTTGAACGAGGAGCCGTCACTGACGCATTGTCTCTAGAGTAGAGTGGAAAGCTGCCTTTTTCCATTTTGGAGCAGCAAAAAGCGGGTCAAAAGCAAAAAGGTCATAAGGACAAAAGGGCGAGCGACAACAAGGGAGGCCTGAGTAAGATGTCACAACCGAACAACTAGTACGTAGGAAAATGCCAGATGCCAACCCCGAACGACTTAGTGTGAGCTCAAGGGCCGCAGCTGAAGGCAGTTCTGCACTGGCACAAGACGACTTCCCTGGCCGGAGAAGAGGACGACCTGCTGTCCTAAGGGGCCAGCATTGGAGGCTGGATGCAACCAGCGTTGTAAGTGGGCGTTGACACTGGGTCGCTCTGTCGCGGGATGTTGCGTCCACGTCCTTGCCGTCCTCTTGGCTCAAGAACAGCATGGTAATACCAAACATCAGCTCCACAACTACAGAACTGTAATGGTTGCTAACTGCAGCCTCGTTCCATCGAGCTGTTAGGTTGTGACTCGGCGGGGCATGACGCTCTGTGACGTGTTTTCAGACCCGAAAAAGCTGTCACTCGCAGAGAGTCTGTGATGATACTGGAGCAGAACATGCTTGAGTTGTATGAGCTCCCGACTGTCGGCTACGTCCTGGCTGACACCATCGACGCCCTTTCGCCTTTCCCCTGCAGTTGAGCTTCCTGTTTATCATCGTGGCCACGGCTGCACTCCCGCCCTACGCTGGCCTCGCTCTGCTTGGAGGGGAGTTCATCTTTGCTTGTGGTGCCGCTGTGAGGTACAGCAGGAACAACTTTGCTACAGCCCAGAACCGCCCGAAGACCCTGCGCCAGTCCCCCCACCCGCTACAGATAGCGCCACCAGCATCGGCGCGCGCTACTAGCCGCCGTCGTCGCCCCGGCCGCCTCTTTGCTCCTCCTTCATCACCAGTACCGCAGCAGCAATTGTTGAACGGCGCTGCAGCTGCTGCAGCCCCACGGACAGCAACCGATCCACACGCAACACCACCCCATGACCACAGCAGCGCTGCTTACTTTCCAGACACACTGCCGGTACCTACCCGCAGCTACAGCGCATCCACATGGCAGAATCTGCCGGAAGCTGCTGCGCTTTCCCTAGCAGCCGCCCAGCGCCCAGCCAGGCGCAAACTTCTGGGACCAGCAGCAAGCGTTCCGACGGTTTTGCCATCTGGGTCGCCTCCCCGGCAAGCAGTTGCGCCTTGGTACTCTCGCCGAGCGCTGTGGCAAGCCCTGCGGCGACAGCAGTCCAGGTCAAAGCCGCTCTGCACGACGTCCTTTGCGCATGACGCAAACGATGCGTTGGCACCGCTTGATCTGCAGCGAGGCCAAGTGCATGTGGGCAGTGCGCCCTTGTCAACCCCCAGAAGCAGGCGGCGTGGCGTGTCCCCGGAGAGCAGGCCAGCACCAGCTGCTCTGTGGGCGGCACTGTGGCTCATCAGAGCCGCACGCGTCCCCAGATTTGGCAGGGGCAGCGGTGACACATGGACGGCTGACGCGGGCTCCCGAGCGTGTGGAAACGGCTCGGCGCAAGGTGCCGGCCCACGCACGTCACTGCCTGATGTGCTGTGCGGTGGTGATGCGCCCTCGGACAATGGCCGGCCACCGCTACTGCCACCGCCGGCCCCGGCAGCTGCACCAGTGCTGCCGTCAGCATCATCAGCGTCCATCGCCGTGGGCCAGGACCCGCACCTGATGCAGCAGGCGCAGGAGCAGCAGCTACTGGCGCGGGCGGAGGCATTAGCCAGCCGCCTGCTGGACCCCACGGTGGGTACATGGATCACCTGCACACCTCGTTGTCCTTGTTATCTCATCTCATCCCGCAAGCCGTTGCGCACACCGCAATCACGCCTGCACAAGTCCAGGAGTTGCAATCCATATGGCCTAAGAAGTGACGCTGCTAAACCAGTTGCGCCCAGCTAGCCGGCTGCTTTTTCATCAGGTCACCTCTTCTTCCACCTGCAAATGGTGGGAGTAACCGAGTGTTGCCACCGCCACTGTCCCTCCCGCAGGAGGGCCATCTAGGCGTGCTGTCCGGCGGCCACCTGCTGGCGCAGTGGTTCCACGGCCTGGCCGGACCCGAGCAGCTGCAGCCGGAGCACGTGCGCCAGCTGCTGGCGTATCTGCTGCTGGCCGTGCCGCCGCCACCGCCGCAGCAGCTACCGTCGTTGCCATCCCTGCCGCCCGGGGGTTTAAGCGGCGCAGCCGTCCCGTTTTCAAGCCAGGCCTCAAGTGTTGCTCCAGGAGACGTGCCTGACCACAAGGTGTTGGTGGGCCAGAGCGAGCAGGAGGGGCAGCAGCAGCAGCAGCAGCATGCACCGGCGGCAGTAGGGGTATGGCCGCTACGGGCGGTCTATGCGTCCTTGCGCCTGCGATCGGTGCAGGCAACGCGGTCGACGGGAGCTGCGACGGAAGCAGGCGCTGCTATGCTTGATACCTGCGGGGCAGCAGCAGCAGGAGGAAGAAGGGGTGGCGAGGACATGGCGCTGCCTGAGCAGGGCCAGGCTCCTAGCACCAGCGGCCCAGCTGTTTGCGATTCCAGCACAGCTAACCCGCTGGCGGCACGCACCACCCTGCCTGCAAGCAGCAGCAACACCGGGCCCAGCATTGTCAGCGGCAGTAGCAGCAGCAGCAGCATCGACGAGTGGACCCTGCGCATGATTGAGCTCGTCGGCCTGCCTGGCGCTCCAACCCCTGAGACACCGGATGTTGCCGCAGCTGCAGCCGCAGCAGAGGGTGCGGCGCTGGACGCGGCAGCACACGCGGCGGCAGCAGCCGCCAACGACGCTGCTGGCAGCGATGCAGGCCTTTGTGCCACAGCAACATGGGACGCGAGCGCAGCGGGCGCCGCTGGCAGCATGTCTGCGGCCGCCTCTGGCAGCCACGACGTAGCAGCTAACCACGTGATCACAACCAGGGGCACCACCAGCAACAGCAGCAACAGCAGAGGCAGCGCCCCCGCCGCTCCGCGGCTGCTGGCACACACCGCCGACCCGCTGGTTGCCAGCTACCGCCCCCTCACCTTCTACCTGCTGATGGAGGCGGTGGCGGCCGCAACACACGTGGCGCTGCTGGGCATGGGCTTCCGCATGGCGGGCCTCACCCCGGGCCGTACGGCAGCAGTGTACGAGTGGGCCCCGCGGCAGCGGCGGGCCGGCAACGGCAGCAGCAGCAGCGAAGGCCATTGCGGGAGGGCCAATGACGTGGTGCCGTTAATGGCGGCCGGAGTGCGGAAGGACGGGCAGGCGCTGGGTGCTGTGGGCGGTGGTGGGCAGGGGGAGCACGAGCAGGAGGGGGAGCAGGGCGATGAGCCGGTCGTGTTCCTGCACGGCATCGGCATGGGCCTGACGCCGTACCTGCGGCTGCTGGGGCGGCTGGTGGCGGGCGGTGGTGGGCGGCGGCGCGTGCTGGCGGTGCAGTACAAGCACGTGTCCATGCGCTTCACCACGCGCATCCCGGCGCCGCATGAGGTGGCGGACGACGTGGCGGCCTTCCTGCGCGACAGGGTGAGCAGCGCGCTTTGTGTGACAGCATGTGGGTATGGGGTTCATGCAAGCAGCCTCGCCTTTTCTTCATATGTGCGCTCCTGCGGCCTTCCTGCGGGACAGGTTGAGATGGAGTGAAGGGGCATGGTAGCGGCTCCAGATGTGAAGGATACGCAGCGTGGATGATGGGTAGATGTGCACTGGCGGCCTTCCTTAAGGGACAGGCACACAGGCTACGTTGCATGTGTGGCCGAGTGGGTGACGGATTGCAGGGCTGGACTCGGCGCCGGCGTGCCTGCATTTTCTTAAACTGATGCTTTGATCCAGCGCCACATTGCGTCACACACATGCACACATCATTCGTCGAAACGAGCACGCACCACGCATGCTCATGTGCCTACCACAGTCCCTTGCACGGGTCTCTCTGAGGTGGTCCTGACGGAGCCCCTCCCGCACCCCACCAGGGCATTACGTCCGTATCCATCCTGGCCCACTCGTACGGCACCCTCGTCGCCTCCGCCCTCAACAAGCTCGCCACAGCCGCTCCTAGATACGTTACCGCTCCCGCCCCAACCTTCGCCCCCGCACCTGCTACCGGCATTACGGCTCCCGCCGCCCCCTCCGCCTCCCCCTCCGCCTTCGCCGCCCCCGCCCCAACCCCCGCCTCTACCCACTCCTCCCCCTCTACCCCGCTGTCCATCTCCCGGCTGACGCTGGTGGACCCCGTGTGCTTCGCCATGTTCCTGCCGCACCTGGTGCGGAACGCGATATACCAGCAGCCAGTCACGCCGCCTCAGGCCCAGCCCCCGCACCCGCCTCAGCCCGTGGTTCAGCTTCAACCACAAGCAGAGTCCAAGTCCGAGGCTGAAGGCGGTATCGCAAGCAGCGGTGTCGCGGCATCGGGAGGCGGCGGCCGGAGAGAGGTACAGCAGGTGCTGCAGGCGATCCCCCTGGTCAGCAGCGCACCCCTACTTGGTCTGTCGGGTAGCGGGATAGCAGGCAGTGGCGGTGAAGCGGGGATGCAGGCAGCGGGTGTGCCGGCAGGTGCAGCAGCGGGGCCTACGGTGGGGCCGCTGCGGGCGGTGAGGAGGGCTGTGCTGCGGCGCCTGCTGCGAGGTGAGTGGTGCGCTGTCTGCAAGTTGAGAACACTTTCACGAAGTGGTTGGATGACCTGCTGGAGTGTCCAGGCTTTCCGTTGCTTCCTCCCAGGGTATTGGTGCATTGCACATGCATGCTGCTCCGGAAATGCAGCGCGTGCTGACAGCGGCGCCCTAGTCTCCAGGTCACGGTGCGGGTAGCTAACTGTCCAGAACTAGCGCCGGGCTTCCGTGGATATATAAAAACTTAAGCATCTCTCAATCTGAACCCGTGCACGCGTTATGCACACTTCCTAACGTGCCCACCCTAGGACTGGTGGTTGCCGAGTTCCACTGCTCCGTGGCCCTGCGCCGGCGTCTGGACTGGTGAGCTGCACGCATGCATTGGTGCATGGGCGATGCACTAGGGTTCGGTCTCTACCAGATGGCGATACATGCGTTTGCACTTGCCTATGCAGAGCTCTGGCAGGCGGAGCCAGCCCTATCTCGCCCAAAACGACCCCGAGCTGTCGCCCCCAAAATGTTCTTGCATGTGCAGGGCCGCCGTCAACCTGTGGCCCAGCGAGCTGCCCGCCCGCTGCACCGTGGTGCTCAGCGGCCGCGACAACCTGGTGCCGGTGGAGGAGGTCCGCAGCATACTGGTGAGCAGCTGTACTCAGTTCTACGGCACAGCTTATGAATGCCCTTCAGTACCGTTTCTCGGGGCACCCTGGTGCTGGTGGAGGAGGTGCGCAGCATGCTGGCCGGTTGATGTAGCCCACATGGGCCTCGGTGATGCGCGTGAGGTTGTGGTACCTAATTGGAGCGGGGCAGGGGGGGTAACGCGTAAAACGCAGGGGCAGGGGGGTTGGGGGCGAGACTGTAATAACACAGTGAGTGAAGGCACCCGGCTGGCCAGGCCAGCTGTTGGGCATTCGGAGATCCTGCAAGTCCACGCATGCGTTTTAAGGGACTGTCTGCGCTGCACGGTGTTGCAGGCGGCCCTGCGACACTCAGGTTTCAGACGGGGAGACGAGGTCACGCTACCTGCCCCTCCCTCTGTGTGCCCCCGCAGGCCCACCGTGTCGAGTTGTTGGGCCCCGCCCACCCCCACCCCGCCGTGCTGCACTACCCCGACCACGGCCACGGGGGCTTCCTGGCGGACAGGGCAGCACAGGTGGCGGTGCTGGCAGCGGCCCTGGGGCGCACGGAGGAGCAGGTGGCTGGGGCCATTGCGGAGGCAGCGGCAAGGGCAAAGGCAGCGTCCCGGGGGAGTGCCGGTGCACCAGCGGAAGGGGCGGCTGGGATGGTGCTCGAAGGGGGCCGGTGGGGGGCGCGCGGGTGGAGGTTCCGGAGGGGTGCGAAGGTGACGACGACTCGGGCAGGGGCGGAGGACGGGGCGGGTGGGGGCGGGGGCGTAGGGCTGAGGCAGCAGCAGCAGCGGGCGTGGTTTGCGCGCATGTGGCGCGGCGGCAGGCAGGTGCCGGGCCGGCATGCGCACGTCCTGGACTGCGAGGAGTGCGTGGATGACGGGGGTGGGGTTGCCGCTGCAGGGACGGCAGGCCCCTGGGCGGAGGGCATGCAGTACGGACTGCTGGAGGAAGAGCGCTCCATCGCCACTGAGGAGCCGGTGCTTGCTGGAGGCTACAAGGAGGCGAGCAGTCTGGGTGCGGGAGTCACGGCGGCAGACGCAGCAGCCCGCGGCGAGGAGGCTCCAGGCACAGTGCCAGCGGCGGCAGGGGCAGGGGAGGGTGTCGGCATTGTGGGTAACTGTGGTGCGCCCAGTGGTACTCCCGCCGGTGCACGTGCGCCGGGCGTGGCTGATGCCCAGGTCACGAGGGCTGTGGTGCCCAACCCGCCGGCAACGACCGCGGTGCAGCTCCTGGGGGTGCTGCGTGCCCTGCGGCGGGTGCCGCTGGAGGGCATGCAGCCGTTCAGGCAGAAGCAGCAACAGGAGGACGCAGAGGCGGGCAGGGGCAGGGGCCCTGAGGCGGTAGGCGTAGGTGTTGGTGCCGCTGAGGGTGGTGCGGCGTTGCGTGGGCAGTCGTGGCCTGCCCAGGTGGCGAGCATGCGCGGGAAAGGTGGAGGCCTGACGGTCCGCGGGGGGGAAGCAGCTAGCCCGCCGGCAGGGAAGGCGGAGGTGGGGAAGGAGGAGGAGGAGCCGCTTCTGCGAGCTGGTTGGTCGACTTGTGGTCATGGCGATAGCGGCGGTGAGGTGGCGGCAGGTGCGGCTCCGGGAGCGTACTGGTACACAGGGTCGGGAGGCAGCATGAGCGAGGGTGTGAGGGCGGCAGCTGGTAGCAGCGGTCCCTCCTGCCCTGCGCCCTCTGCCGGCCATGGGAGGTCTCCGCCTGCCGGACCGCCCGCCGCTCTGCGCATCCCAAGCAGCTCGACGTGCAGCCCTGTGGGTACCGATGGTAGGCCCCTGGGGGGAAGCCCTCTTGCAAGCCCCACGCGGGGCGGCCAACGCTCAGTTGTGCCGTACGGCTCGGGGTCGGCACGTGGCTCCAGGAGCTGCCCCTGCAGCCCGGGCGTTGCCCATCGTACGGCAGCGGCAGCGGCAGGCGGCTGTGCTTTGGGCGGGAGGGCCGCTGTACCGCTGGCGGGAGGAGGGGCACGGGTGCAGCGGTGTGCCTCTGCGCTGGGGCCGCGGGTGGCGGCGGTGGCAGCGGCGGCTGCAGCTGGAGGTGGTGGTGGTAGTGCGGTCGGAGGCAGGGTAGTTAGGTCGCATGGGGTGGCGGTGGTGCCTGTGGGGGGCCCGGGTGTGCTGTTCGTATAGGGCAGGAGTCGTGTCGGTTCATGTTACGGTGAGCGTGTTGTCTTGGAGAGATCCCCCTACGCCCTAGTGTTGCCATGGAGTCCGCGCAGGTCTAGCTGGACACTCCTGGAGCCATGCCAGAGCTCCCGCGGGTAATAATGGATGGCAAAATTGTTGCTCCTGAGGTTGCGCTGGTCAGTAAACAGAAGGGAAGGGACAAACGGGCGTTCATCGTGCCGGTTCCGGAGCCAAAACTACCGTAGTCTTAGCAAATCTGAGGCCATGGCACGACGCCCATCCCCTGGTCGCAAACCGGCCTTGCACTCAGCTAGTGCGACCCTGGCGCTGGCCTGGTGCAGCAGGCACTGTGGAAGGCTACAGTGGCACGAAGCAGCGGTGAAGTGGTGACGGGTCCCGTGCGTGCTTGTGCGGGCTGGGTTTGCACATGCATGGCAGCTAGGACTTGGGGAGACACGTGCCAGATAAATCGATGAGCGCGACTTGGTTCCAGGTTCGTCCATATTGCACCATAGCGTCGCAGGCTCCACATGCGTCTGGTAAGATGGGCAAACTGCTGTTTTCAGGGCATACACAACTTGCTCGGGGGCGACGCCTGGCTTTTATGGCACCCCTCTGCAAAGGCTCCGAAACGGAACGGCACTCCAGTACCATTGCACCGTGCACTCTAGTACCTGATATCCACCAAATTTAGACCCTTCAGTTGTCTCAGCTCTTGCTACTCTCCTGTTGTAGAAACGTTGTTCTGTCGGTGCCGAGATCGGTACCTGTGCTACTTGAACTCCCCCAGACGCGCTGCTCGCCATATTCGAATCCTTACTTCTACAGCTTTCACTTGCCTCTCCTAGCGTTATACACGCCGCTGCTTGTTCGTAGGGACTTTTTCCCGCGCGTCGAAACATGAGCGGTGCCGCAAAGGAAAGTGGCGGCGTCCGTTCTCCTATTCCTACCGAGGCTCTACGCTTGGTGCTGGAGTTCCTCCCGCCAAACGACTTGGCTCTCGCTGGGCGCTTGACATGTCGCGACGCAGCGAGGTGGTTCTCCAGCGTGCGTAGCCGCACCGCGCGATTCAGCCAGCCCCTGCCCCAACATGCGGTGGAGTCTTTCCAGCTGCGTGCCCGCCAGTGCATGCCAATGATGACCCGCAATCAGAAGCTGCGCTTCCTTCTGTCTGCTGCCGCGAGCGGCAGCGAGGTCAACACGGCTGCGATTTGGGCGCTGATCCGACCGGGGCTGTTCCCGGAGCCGCTATCGCCCAACGCTTTGGCCACCACAACACTGGACTTTCAATATATCGTGTCAGCGTCTGAGGAGGACGACCCCGGGTGGGTCGCTTGCAAGCATGGACACCCCCACCTGGTCGGCTGGATGCTACAGCACGGCTGGACGCTGGACCCCGCGGTGACGCTGGAGGCAGCGGCTCGGTTTTGCGACCTGGCTGCCCTGAAACAGATTTGGGAACAGCTGCGTCACGACCTTCGAGCCTCGGTGTACTTACGCGTTGGACTCGCTACGGATGCCGCAGCCTCCTCCACTCCAGACGCGCTCGACAAGCTGCAGTGGGTGCTGGACGAAGCGGGCGACGGGCTGCGGCCTACGGGGCACACGGTGGCGGGTGCAATCAGAGGTGGTCTTGAAACTAGCCGGAACAGAAGCAGCAGCAGCGGCGGCGGCGGTTCTGGGGGCTGGGGCAGCAGCAGGGGCGGGGACGGAGATGGCGCTGGCGGGGACAGTGGCAGCGGCAGCGGACAAGTTGACGAAGAGGTCCTTCGCAGACTGCAGTGGCTGCGGGATAGGGGCTATTCCCTGGTCGGCGCAGAGGCGCTCAGCGGGGCCCTGGGGCACGCCCCCTTGGCTGTGGCGCAGTGGCTGTTGGCGGACGCGACGGCGCGGTGGCAGGAGCAGCCGCAGCAGGGGAGCCAGGGGATGATAGCGCACCTGCGGAAGGAATTTGGGCATGATGAGTATGGCCTGTGGCCTGTGTCGCTAGCAGCGCTGCAACCCCCCGACGCCGTGGCCAAGCTGCGGTGGCTCCGGCAGCACGGCCTGCTGCAGACGGACGGCGCGTTGGAGGCGGCGGCGCTGTGCGGCAACCTGGATGCTGTACGCTACCTGCACGAGCAGTGCGGGTGCCGGCTTACAGCAGGCGCCTTCTCCAGTGCCGTCAGGGCGGACAGCCTCCCCACCGCCGCCTGGCTGCTGCAGGCCGGCTGCCCCCTGCCGCCGTCCGACGTCCGCCAAGTAGACGATTGCGTCTACGTGAAGGCTGCTGGCCGGGGCAGCGTGAGGATGGTGCGGTGGCTGCTGGAGCAGGCCCGCTGCACGCTCGTGTACGACGCCGCCCTGCTGGAGCAGTTCGTGGCGGCGTGGGTCTCCCCTGTACACGGCCTGGGGCCCGGAGGCCTGGAGGGCCGACCTGTGGGCCATGGGGCGGGCGGCGGCGGTGGAGGCGGGGCAGGGGACGCTGGACCTGGCGAGGGGGCAACTGGGTCAGAGGGAGGCAGCTGTGGTGGTGGCGACGGCGATGGCAGTGGTGACAAGCTGCTGTCCGCCGTGCAGCTGCTCATGCGCGCGGGTTGCAAGGTGGGCCCGGGCGTCATCGTGTCAGCCGCCAGGCGGGGGGACCTGCGGCTGGTGCAGGTGCTGCATGCCACAGGGGAGTGTCCCCTGGGCTTGCCCGTGCTGTCGGCGGCGGCGGAGTCGGGTTGCGAGGCGCTGGTGGAGTGGCTGGTGGGCGCGGGGTGCGACATGGTGGTGGTACCGCGGGACCATAAGAACCCGTACCTGGCGGCGGCGGAGGAGGGAGACCTCGCCATGATGAGGGCCCTGAGGAGGCTGGGGGTGCCGTGGGGCTTGGCGTTGCTGTACCAGGCTGTGGTGAGCGGGCTGCCGTACAGCGTGCTGAGGTGGCTGCGGGGGCAGGGGCTGGGCGCTGTGTTTGGGGAGGCGAACGCGGCGCTGGAGAGCTTAGCTCAGGACGAGGACGAGGAGGAGGAGGGGCTCAGCGACGAGGAAGGGGAGGACAGCGAGGGAGAGGGGAAGGAGGAGGACGAGGCGAGGAAGGAGGGAAAGGCGTGGCTGCGGGAGTGGCTGTTGGAGCTTGCGGACGGGGAGTTCAGTGAGGATTAGGCGGTAATTGCCGTGGGAGTAGCTCTGCGGAAATGGCCGTGGGAGCTTGGTTGTTGAGGGGGAGCGGAGAAAAGGGCTGGTTGTGGGAGCGGGTATGGGAGAGGAGGAGCTGAGGTGTTGGCCGTAGCGGTGGTGGCGCAAGAACGGGCATGGCAGCGGCAGGGGCCATGGGGGGCAGGGAGCTGCGCCGCGTTGGCGCTGGCGAGAGGAGGGGCACGGGTGCGGCGGGGGGCCTCTGCGCTGGGGCCGAGGGTGGCGGCGGTGGCAGCAGTAACAGTGGTGGTGGTGGTGATACCTTGTGACGGCTGCAGGGCGGAGAGGGTGCATGGGTTGGCTAAGGTGCCCGTGGGTGCCGGGGGTGTGCTGTTCGGGTAGGGCAGGATTGGACATGCACGGACTGGACATGTACGATACGGTTACATTGGGATGTACAGTAAGATGAAGAGTAGTACAATGCACGTACACAACCTCGGGCATGGATGAAGTTGTGGTGGGCAATGCAGGAGTGGTGGTGCAGCTGGCAGGGCTGTGCGGTACGTACGTCACGTGGTGAGGCGGATTGGCGTGGGTGGTGTGCATGTGGGTCTTACTGAAGGCGGGTGTCATGGTTGAGTTACTCTTCCCAGTTTTCACTACCGGCAGCGTGGTACAGCGTGGTTGGGTGCTTCACTCGCGTTTGGTCAGGACATCACAGTACAAGCCGCGTGCTGCCTTGTGCAGCTGCAGCTGCATAGAATTTGTGTGTCTCTTGGGGGTCCGAGGAAGACAACGCAACATGCATATTCGCTGTACCAAACCTGACCAAACGTGCACTGCCGCATGCACCGGTATTGACCTGCACGCAGCCCCGCCCCATCGGTATCCCACCCGCAACTTGGGCATGCAGCGGGCACAGCCGCCACCCAAACGCCACAGCCGCGATGAGCGGTGCGGGCTCACAGGTGCTCGCATGTGGTGCTGGGGTTTACCGTAGCCACGCACATTCTGTCGCCCCCGACTGTCATGGTACCGTAGTAAGACCGTAGGGCAGTGCGGTGGCTGTCTGTAACAGTAAGGCTGCGCTGCCTTATCTGTCGAGCCGGAAAAGCGTACCGGTATCCCGAGATGTCAGGGAAGGATCTTGTGGGCTTGAGTAACTCCGTACGGTTGGGGTTCCGTACTTCGTCACGGCTTGGAAGGCAGCGTCTTACCGCTACACTGTCTGTCTTGCCTGAAGAGAGCAGCGGGTTGGGATGGGTACGCGCCTGCTGCTGTGGCGCACATTGGGGCACCAGCTGGGCCGTGGCCCGTGGGCTGTGTCATGTGGTGTCACCTGAGGGCCATCGGCCCACACGGCCAGAGATCCAACCTTTTGCCACGTGCGGCTTTGGGCGCTTTGCGAGACCCTCATTCAGTTGGCATGGTGCGCAAGGAATGCTGGGATAGCAGTCCCTTGCTTATTTGCTCGGGGGAGCCAGGGGGAGCTAGCGGCAGGGGGTGCACCGAAGTGGGGCGTGGGCGGCAGCGCCGGGCTGTGGCGGGAGCGGCGGGCATGTGGGTTGAGACGGGCGGTGGTGGCTGGTGGATGCATGCGCTCGGCCTTGGAGGTGGTGGCAGGGAGGTGTGGATTGAGGCTGAAGTGCTGCGGAGCGTGCAGTTGTGGTGGTTGAAGGTTGGGAGGGGTAGGGCCGTGCAGTGGTGGTTGGTCCAGGCTGTTCGCCGTTGCTTTCTTGAGTTGTCATTAGAACGGCCTGCGAATACGAGTACGGGTCTCAATGCTGCATGCCAGGCGCCTGTACGCAGTGCAAAACCGACGTCAACCCTTCTCCTGAGAAAAAGTGCTGCCTTATCACCAGCTGTGAGGACCTCGTTCTAAGGTGGTGCAGAACGTTACACCCACGTGGGTCTCGGTTCTACAGATACCAAGGCCATAAGTCAAATGAAAGCGCCCACAGATGGTTGGGTGCCCCTGCTTGGATATGGTCCCGATCGCCGTACAACAACTGACCCATGGGACGTCACCTCCCTTCAGCCTGCATCCATTCCTGAGCCTCTCGTCAGACATGACATGCTGATCGGTACCGTACGGTACATTGTGCCGCTTCACACAGGCGCATTTCCGATACGTATGCTGACAACGTTTGGCGGAATCCAAGCGGACATCGGACAAGCTAACCGACTGCAGGAGTCAGGCGGATTGGCGCTGCCGCGCGAAAGCCTTTTCGTGGCCTTGGACGGCCCCCGCCAGAAGGAGAACGTCGGAGCGCTCGCAGCAGCGCGAGGATCTTCTCGCACTTCCGTGCAATACCTTTCATAGGTAAGAAGTGTTTGTTCCACATGTTGTCTGGTGCTGACGCCCCGACACTATGTTGCTCCTCGACCATTTTCGGCGAGCCTGCAGCACCAGTATCCGCTCTTGTCAGTTTGCATCAAGAGTGGGCGGTAGCTTTGAAATGTGCAGGCTGCGTTCTAACGTTAGCGCCACATCAGCCCTCGCCGCTCGCAAGAACACGCCGAAACGGCAAACTTGCCATTGTCATTGTCACCATCAATTATTTGTTAGTTGTCGCTGGTCCTCATAGTATGCAAGGGGCTCCTTCACCAGGAGGTGTAGCTGCGTGCTCCTGCAAACTCTGCTGCCCGCCCTGCTGCATGCACCTCAGGTGTCGACCAAGGACGGAAAGAAGTCATGGTGTTTTCCAATGGACAGACTACCATTGTCCTGCCGCCCGAGCTGCAGCTAGGCATCCTGTCCCTCCTGCCCCCCAACGACCTGGCCCTGGGCGGCAGGCTGAGCTGCAAGGACGCCGCCCAGCGCTTCAGCG
>VFQN01006156.1_pt1 | contig 14015 bp, 13 predicted proteins | sample 3512371 | NCBI WGS metagenome assembly VFQN01 (sample SAMN10412370, study PRJNA504923) | tailings metagenome | isolation source: Replicate 2 from Balatoc abandoned mine | place: Philippines: Itogon, Benguet | collected 2017-08-28
GCGCGACCGAGCACGAGAAGGACCTGACCGACCGGTTGCAGTCCGATCTCGAATACATCGCGAGCTGGTCGCTCCCGCACGATATCGGCATCGTGCTGCGCACCATCCTCGTGCTGCGGCACGAGAACGCCTTCTAGCCCCGCTAGTTCGTCTGCTTGCGGTCCTGCGGCACGTTGAATGTGCCGGTCACGCGGCCGCGGCCCGCCGGGGTCCCCGGTGCGGCGCTGGTGCCTGCGGCCGAGCCGTCGACGGTCGACAGCCCGCTATCGAGATCGATCACCAGCCGCCCGCCGTTCAGCGTGTCGCTCCCGCGGCGCAGGCGGACATTGCCGGCCATGGTGATGATCCGGCGGTTGAAGTCGTAGATCGCGTTGTCGCCGCTGGCGCGCTCGTCGCCGCGGGTGATGACAACCCCGCCGGTGGCGGTGATGCGCTGGATCTCGAGCTGGCCGCCGCCATCGGTGAAGTTGACCAGCATCCGGTCCGACTGGACTCGCAGGCCCGCCTGCGTGAGGATCACCCCGCCGCTCGCGATCGCCTGGTTTCCGCGATCGTCGAACACGAACTTGCCCGCGTCGTAGGTCACCGGTGCGCGGGAATCGTGGCGGGCGATGCCCTGCGCCGCAAGGTTCATTCCCCCCGCCATTACAGCGGCGAGCGCGAAGCCGCCCGCGCCCCAGACGAGGGCGAGGCGCTTGATGGGCGTGCGGCGGGCGGCGGCGGTTTGATCGGGCATCACGGCATCCTCAACTGGCCGGGAATCATGGTGAAACGGGCATTGCCCTCGAGCGTGATCGTGCGCGCGCCGAGATCGGCGCTGAGCGTGTCGGCGGAGAAGGTGCCTGCCGGGACCTCGCCCGACACGCCGGCATCGCCCCGCATCATGCGTGCCTTGAGGTCGACCGACACGCCCCTTGCGGTCATGGCGTAGCCGTCCGAGGCGGTGAGCCGCACCGGCCCGTCGACCGCCACGGTCTCGGCGTCGATGTCGTAGGTGCCGCCGTCGGCGCTGAGGCGCGCAGGGCCCTCGGTCAGGAGCAGCTGGGCGACGAGGTCCTGCATCCGCACCAGCCCCTCGACGCTCGACCGCTGCACCGCCTCGCCCGCCAGCAGCGAGAAGGGCCGACCCTGGTTGTCGCGCCCGCGATACATGGCGTTGTCGACCGAGAGGCGCTCGTCGATCAGGGCGACCTTGTTGCGATCGAGCAGGAAGCTGACCTCGCCGCGCGGGGAAAGCGGGGTGATGACCATCAGCGCGGCGACAACCCCCACGCCCATCGGCAGCACCCGGGCGAGAATGCGCACCAGCCGGTCGTGCGATCCGCCCGGCGCGGCGAAGGCCTGCCTCCGGCTGCGCAGGAGCCGGGCCTCGCTGGTTTCGATGCTCTGCTCCGGGGCCATGCTCGCGCCTCTGCCGCCTTGTTCCTTACATGTGGCTGAAGATGTCGTTCTCGGCCCAGCCGGCGATGTCGAGCAGCGCGCGGGTGGGCAGGAAATCGAAGCAGGCCTGCGCGATTCCCGTGCGCCCCTCGCGTTCCAGCCGCGTCGCCAGCTCGGCGCGCAGGCGGTGGAGATAGCGCACGTCGGAGGCGGCATAATCGCGCTGCGGATCGGTGATCACCGGCCCGCCCCAGTCGCTCGACTGCTGCTGCTTCGAGATGCTCTCCCCCAGCAGTTCCTCGACGAGGTTCTTGAGGCCGTGGCGGTCGGTATAGGTGCGGGTCAGCTTGCTGGCGATCTTGGTGCAGAACACCGGGCCCGCCATGACGCCGAGGTAGTAATGGATCGCGGCGAGATCGAAGCGGGCGAAGTGGTAGATCTTCTCGCGCGCAGGATCGCCGAGCAGCGCCTTGAGGTTCGGCGCGTCGTAGCGGCTGCCGGGATTGAAGCGCACGAGATGCTCGTCGCCGCTGCCGTCGGAGATCTGCACCACGCACAGCCGGTCGCGGTGGGTGACGAGGCCCATCGTCTCGGTATCGACCGCGAGCGCCCCGCTTCCGGCCAGCACGCCGGCGGGGAGATCCTCTTCGTGAAAATGCACTGCCATGCCCCTCGCCCTACGCGCATTGGGGAAAGAGGGGAAGGGGCGAGTGGCGCGGGTCGACCCCCTGCACTAACCCGTTCGTGTCGAGCGTGGTCGAGACACCTGTGACGGGCCTCTCGACTGCGCTCGAGGCGAACGGAGCTGAGAATTGTCCGAAACCCTCCCCGAAAGCTGGAGGCCGGTGCTGGAGCCGGTGCTCGCGACCCCCGAGGCACGCAAGCTCGGCGGCTGGCTCAAGGCCGAGGAGGCGGCGGGCAAGGTGGTCTATCCCCCGCGCGGGCAACGCCTCGCCGCGCTGGCGCTGACGCCGCTCGATCAGGTGCGCTGCGTGATCCTGGGGCAGGATCCCTATCACGGGCCCGGGCAGGCGCACGGCCTCGCCTTCTCGGTGCGTGCCGGGGTGCGGCCGCCGCCCTCGCTGGTCAACATCTACAAGGAACTCGAGAGCGATCTCGGCCTGCCGCGCCCCGCCGGCGGCGACCTGTCGCGCTGGGCAGAGCAGGGCGTGCTGCTGCTCAACAACACGCTGACGGTCGAGGCGGGCCTCGCGGGGAGCCATGCGGGGCGCGGGTGGGACGCGGTGACAGATGCCTGCGTCGCGGCCGTGGCGGCAAGCGAGCGGCCGACGGTCTTCATCCTGTGGGGCAGCCATGCGAGGAAGAAGGCTTCGCGGGTTCCCGCGCTGGGCCGGTCCTCCCACCATCTGGTGCTGACTTCGGCCCACCCCAGCCCGCTCTCCGCCCACAACGGCTTTTTCGGCTCGCGTCCCTTCAGCCAGGCCAACGCCTTTCTGGAAGCCGCGGGGCGCGGGCGCATAGACTGGAGCTTGTGATGGACGACGTGATCCTGTGCGAGGTGGCCGATGGTATCGCCACCGTTACCCTCAACCGCCCCCAGGCGATGAATGCCCTGAACCGCGCGCTGAGGCAGCGCCTTGCCGAGGTGATGCGCGCCGTGGACGCGGACGAGGCGGTGCGGGTGGTGATCCTGACCGGCGCGGGAGAGCGTGCCTTCACCGCGGGGCTCGATCTCAAGGAACTGGGCAGCGAGGAAGGCGCGCTCGGCAGCGCCAATGCCACCGACCCGGCGGACAATCCGGTCAAGGCGATCGAGCTGTGCCGCAAGCCCGTGATCGGCGCGATCAACGGGGTCGCGATCACCGGCGGCTTCGAGGTCGCGCTCGCCTGCGACGTGCTGGTCGCCAGCACCAACGCCCGCTTCGCCGATACCCACGCGCGGGTCGGGATCGTGCCGGGCTGGGGCCTGTCGCAGAAGCTGTCGCGCATGATCGGCATCAGCCGCGCCAAGGAGCTCGCCTTCACCGGCAACTTCCTCGATGCCGCCACGGCGCACGCCTGGGGCCTCGTCAACCATGTCGTCGTCCCGGAGGAGCTGCTGCCGCTGGCGCGCAAGCTGGCGGGGGACATGGCGGGCATCGATCCCGCATTCCTTGGCCTCTACAAGCGCCTCATCGACGACGGTTATGCGACCAGCTTCGGCGAGGGGCTGGCGCTCGAGGCGGAGCGTTCCAGCGCCGCCAACAGAGCGGTCGCCCCCGAGGAGGTCGAAGCCCGCCGCGCCGTCGTGCAGGAGCGCGGGCGAGGGCAGACCTGAGGCGCATCAGTGAGCCTCCCGCAGGGCTCCGCGCTCTGATCCCTTGTGATCGCGAAAAAATCTGACCGGCCCGGGTGCATCCGGTATCTGCAGGTTCTCGTATATTCGAGGTGACGGAGGGGGCCGCGACGCTTTCGACCCGGGCGGGCGCCCCGCTCCGTCACCCCAGCGAAGCTGGGATATGCAACGCAATTCCGGAGAACCTGATGAAAGCACTTTCCCTCGCCGCCCTTTCGGCGGTCCTCGTCGCCGTCCCCGTCCAGGCCGAGGACGAGTTCGACGGCTTCTACGCCGGCGCCTCGATCGGCTACGATTTCCAGGCGGGCGACAGCGGCGAAACGATCAGCTTCGACCGCGGCTCCAACGGCACCTTCGGCGAAAGCGTGACCACCGCTGCGGGCGCCAACGCCTTCTCGCCGGGCTTCTGCGGCGGCGCGGCAACCTCGACGCAGAACAGCAACTGCCGCAGCGACTCCGACGGCGTGGGCTTCGCGGGCCGGTTCGGCTATGACAGCCAGATGGGCAAGCTGGTGATCGGCGCCGTCGCCGAGATCGGCACCGCCGACCTGCGGGATTCGGTGGCGGCCTTCAGCACCACGCCCGCGTTCTACACCATGACCCGCGAGATCGATTACACCGCCGCGCTGCGTCTGCGCGCCGGCTTCACCCCCGCCGCGAAGACCCTGATCTACGCGACCGGCGGCGTGGCCTATGCCAAGCTCGACCAGTCCTTCGAGACCAGCAACACGGCCAACTCCTTCACCGTGCTCGAGGACGACGAGACCTGGGGCTACCAGCTGGGCGCCGGGATCGAGCAGAAGCTTGGCAAGAACGTCTCGCTCGGGGTCGAGTATCTCTACACCGGCTACGGCGCGGACGACACGCTGATCCGCGTCGGCCAGGGCACCGCCGGCGCGACCAATCCCTTCGTGCTGGCGAACGGCGTCGACTTCCGGCGCGCGGGCGATTCCTTCGACATCCAGACGGTCAAGGCGGTGCTGACCTACCGCTTCTGACGACACTTGCCGTACGGGGGCAGCCTTGGGCTGCTCCCGTGCCCCTCACCCCGCGTGGGCGGCAATCCATTCCTCGACCACCGGCGCGACCTTGGTGCGCCAGCGCGAGCCGTTGAAGATGCCGTAATGCCCCGCGCCCTCGGCCATGTAGTAGCGCTTCATCGTCTCGGGCAGGCCCGGGGTGAGCTTCAGCGCGGCGCGGGTCTGGCCAAGGCCGGAGATATCGTCGCGCTCGCCCTCGATGGCGAGCAGCGCAGTGTCGGTGATGCGGGTGATGTCCACCAGCTCGCCCTTGTGGCGGAACTCGCCCTTGGGGATCGAGTGCTTCTGGAACACCTCCTCGACGGTCTGGAGGTAGAATTCCGCGGTCATGTCGCAGACCGAACGGTATTCGTCGTAGAAGTCCTTGGTCGCCTGCGCGCTTTCCTCGTCGCCGATGGTGAGGTGCTTGAACATCTCGTAATGGCTCATCATGTGGCTCGAGAGGTTCATGCTCATGAAGGCGGAAAGCTGCATGAAGCCCGGATAGACCCGCCGCCCGCTGCCCGGGTATTTCATCGGCACCGTGGCGATCACCGACTGGCGGAACCATTCGATCGGGCGCTGCATCGCCATGTTGTTGACGACCGTGGGGCACTCGCGCGTGTCGATCGGGCCGCCCATCATGGTGAGGGTGGCAGGGGTCGCGGGGGACTTGTGGAGATTGAGCAGCGCGGTCGCGGCGAAAGCAGGGACCGAGGGCTGGCACACCGCCATCATGTGGATGCGCGCACCTCCCGCCTCGCCGTGGACGTGCTCGGCGAACTCCATCAGGTAGTCGATGTAGTCGTCGAGATCGAACTTGCCCGCGCTCGCCGGCACCATCTTGGCGTCGGCCCAGTCGGTGATGAAGACCTCCGCCGATTCCAGCATCCGCTCCACCGTGCCGCGCAGCAGGGTGGCATAGTGGCCGCTCATCGGCGCGACGATCAGCAGGCGCGGGCGGTCCGAAGGGGTGCCTTCGACGCGGAAGCGCAGCAGATCGCCGAAGGGGCGCTTCAGCACGGTCGATTGCGTCACGGCGTGCGGCTGGCCGTCGATCGTGACCGAGGCGATCCCGAATTCGGGCTTGCCGTAATGGGCGGTCGCGTGGGCGAAGACATCGAGCGCGTTGGCGACCAGTGGGCCCATGCCCATGTATCCGAAGGGATTGGCCGGGTTGGAAAGCATCCCTGCGCTGATCGAAGCAAGCGCGCTGGCGCTGTTCATCCAGCTGCGCTGGAGCTCGTAGGCGTGATAAAGCATCGGTTTCCTCGCGGCGACGAACGGTCTGGCGCCTTATCCCCGTGGCGCCTTGCGACCACAAATGCGCTTTCGCATCCGATTGTGCAACGCACAATTGCATAGGTGGCAAACCCGGCAGCCGTGCGGGCCCCCGATTTTTGCACGTGAAATTCGCGAGCCCTGCGGCTAGAGGCCAGCGATCATGCACGGCGAACACCCCACGCGCGACCCCGAGACCGCCTCCGACGAACTGCCGGAAGGCGCCGAGGCCGTGCTGCCCGGGGCGGGCGAAACCGCGCCGAAATCGCGCACGCTCGCGCCGCTCCGCATGGTTTTCGGCGCGGCGCTGCAATACCCGCGCCAGATCGCCTTCGCGCTCACCGCACTGGTCATCACCTCGGCGGCGACGCTGGCGATCCCCTATCGCTTCAAGGTGATCATCGACGAGGGCTTCTCGGGCGCGAGCAGCACCGACGACATCGCCCGGGCGTTCCAGTACCTGCTGATGATCGTGGTGATCCTCGGCGTCGGCACCGCCTTCCGCTTCTATTTCGTCAGCTGGATCGGCGAGCGGGTGGTGGCCGACCTGCGCCTGAAGGTGCAGCAGAACCTGCTGCGCCTCTCGCCCGGTTTCTACGAGGTCAACAGCCCCAAGGAAATCTCCAGCCGGATGACCAGCGACACCACGATCATCGAGAACGTGGTGGGCGGCACGGTGTCGATCGCGCTCAGGAACACGCTGACCGCGATCGGCGGGATAATCATGCTGTTCTACCTCGCCCCGACGCTGACGCTCGGCCTGTTGCTGGCGATCCCGCTGATCGTGGTGCCGATCGTGTTCTTCGGCCGCCGCATCCGCACTGTCTCGCGTACCAGCCAGGACCGCATCGCCGATGTCGGCGCCTATGTCACCGAGGTGCTCTCGGCGATGAAGATCGTCCAGAGCTTCGGACAGGAGCGCCGCGAGGGCGAGCGGTTCGCAAGGGTGGTCGAAACCACCTTCGAAACCGCGCGGCGGCGCATCCTGCTGCGCGCGGCGATGACCTCGCTGGTGATCCTGCTGGTGTTCGGCGCGGTGACGATGGTGATGTGGCGCGGCGCGCTGGCGGTGGCGGCGGGCGAGATCACGGGCGGCACCATCGCCGCCTTCGTGCTGGTCGGCGGGCTGGTCGCGGGGGCCTTCGGCGCGCTCACGGAAGTCTACGGCGATCTGCTGCGCGGCGCGGGCGCGGCGAGCCGGCTGGCCGAACTGCTCGAGGCGAAGCCCGACATCGCGCCCCCCGCCCGGCCCGAACGCCTGCCCGAGCCGGCGCGCGGCAGCCTCAGCTTCCGCAATGTCACCTTCCGCTATCCCGCCCGCCCCGACAGCCCGGCGCTCAGGGATTTCACCCTCGAGATCGAACCGGGCGAAACCATCGCCATCGTCGGGCCCTCGGGGGCGGGCAAGTCGACGATCTTCCAGCTGGTCGAGCGGTTCTACGATCCGCAGGGCGGCACGATCCGGCTCGACGGGGTGCCGCTGACCAGTGCCGATCCGGCGGACATCCGCTCGCGCATCGCGCTCGTCCCGCAGGTCGGCGTGCTGTTCAGCGCCAATGCGCGCGACAACCTGCGCTACGGCAAGTGGGACGCGACCGACGAGCAGATCTGGCAGGCCGCCCGCGCCGCCAATGCCGAAACCTTCCTGCGCGCCCTGCCGCAAGGCCTCGACACGCATCTCGGCGAGGGCGGAACCCAGCTTTCGGGCGGGCAGCAGCAGCGCATCGCCATCGCCCGCGCGCTCTTGCGCGATGCACCGATCCTGCTGCTCGACGAGGCGACCAGCGCATTGGATGCCGAGAGCGAGCAGCTCGTCCAGCAGGCGCTCGAAGGGCTGATGCAGGGCCGCACCACGCTGGTGATCGCCCACCGCCTTGCCACGGTGCGCGCCGCCGACCGGATCGTGGTGCTCGACGAGGGCCGGATCGTCGAGCAGGGCACCCACGAGGCGCTGACCAAGGCGGGCGGGCTCTACGCGCGCCTCGCGAGGCTCCAGTTCACCGCCGACGCGGCTTAGTTTGTTTTCAAGCCACCTTCGGTGGCGCAGACCCCCCGCCCCGCCTCCCCACCCGGCCACCACAACATAGTGGTACTATTGGTGGCCGGCCCCTCGGCGAAAACGTCCCCCAGACGTTTTCGTAACCCTCGGACGGAGGCGGGGCGGGTGGTCTGCATCGCGCGCCAGCGCGATCGCCAAAAGCGACAAAATCGACGAACCACGCCCTGTCTCGACGAAGCGCAACCCTTCGCCCTGTGCGACGTTAGTGTGACGTCACGCCGACATCCTGTCGCGATTCTCAGGGACTCGAGAACACCATGATCCACAAGACCGCCGCCCTCATCGGGGCGAGCCTGCTTGCACTCGCCGCCCCCGCGCTGGCCGATACGCATGACCATCAAGGCGAGATCGAGACGCTCCAGAGCGCCGACACCGGCTCCGACCTGCCGACCATCAGCTTCGGCACCTGGGGCTTCGATCCGGCCTACATCGCCACCGACATCAAGCCGGGCGACGATTTCAACGCCTATGCCAACAAGAAGTGGATCGACGCCAATCCGCTCCCGCCCGAGTTCAGCCGCATCGGGGCCTTCGTCCTGCTGGGCGAAAAGAGCGTCGCCGACGTCAAGGCGCTGATGGACGATCTCGCCGCGCGCGACCCCGCCAGCCTTTCGGGCGACGAGAAGCGCATCCTCGATGCCTATCGCACCTATCTCGACACCGCGGCGATCGAGGCGGCGGGCCTCGCTCCGGCCAAGCCGTATCTCGACCGCATCGCCGCAGCGACCACACTCGATGATCTGGCGAAGCTGTGGGCCGAACCGGGCTTCGCCAGCCCGCTCAGCGCCTCGGTGGGCATCGACGCCAAGCAGCCCGACCGGCATATCGCGCAGGTCGGCTTCGGCGGGCTCGGTCTGCCCGACCGCGACTACTACCTCGACACCTCGGACAAGGGCCGCGCAATCCAGGACAAGTACAAGTCCTACCTCGCCTTCCTGCTCGGCGAGGCGGGCTATGAAGACCCCGAGGCGCAGGCCGCCGAAGTCTACGCCTTCGAGGATCGCATCGCCCGCGAGGTCGCCTGGGACCGCGCCGTGCGCCGCAACCGCGATCTGACCTACAACCTCCTGACCGCCGACGAACTCGGCGCGATCAGCGGCAAGGTGCCGGTCGCGGCGATGCTCGAGCAGATCGGGATCGCGCAGAGCCCCGGCTTCGTGGTCGCGCTGATGCCGCCCACGGCCGAGGAGATCGCCCAGTACAAGCTCGACGAGGCGACCCGCGCCAAGATCGGATCGGGCCTGCCGGGGATGTTCACGATGCTCGGCGACACCCCGGTCGAGACGCTCAAGGCGTGGATGATCAAGGAGTTCCTCTCGGATCATGCCGCCGTCCTGCCGTCGCGCTTCGATGCGGCGAATTTCGAGTTTTTCGGCAAGACCCTGCGCGGCACGCCCGAACAGCGCCCGCGCTGGAAGCGCGCCATCGGCGAAACCGAGGGGCTGATCGGCGAGCTGGTCGGCAAGGCCTACGTCGCGCGCTACTTCCCGCCCGAGAACAAGGCGGCGATGGACGAGCTGGTCGCCAACCTGCGGCTCGCTCTCGGCCAGTCGATCGACGAGATCACCTGGATGGGCGAGGCGACCAAGGCCCAGGCCCGCGCCAAGCTGGCGAGCTTCGATCCCAAGATCGGCTACCGCCCCAATCTCGAGACCTATGATGGCCTCGCGATCACGGCGGGCAACCCCGTCGCCAACCGCATGGCTGCGGCGAAGTGGCGGCGGGCGGACAACACCGCCAAGCTGGGCGAGCCCATCGATCGCACCGAATGGTCGATGCTGCCGCAGACGGTGAACGCCTATTACAGCCCGGTGAAGAACGAGATCGTCTTCCCGGCGGGCATCCTCCAGCAGCCCTTCTTCGCGCTCACCAACGACATCGCGGTGAACTACGGCGCGATTGGCGGGGTGATCGGGCACGAGATGGGCCACGGCTTCGACGACCAGGGCTCCAAGTCCGACGCCACCGGCGCGCTGCGCAACTGGTGGACCGACGCCGACCGCGCCGCCTTCGACACGCTCGGCAACCGGCTGGTCGCGCAATACGATGCCTTCTGCCCGCTCGACGAGGGCAAGACCTGCGTCAACGGCCGCCTCACCCTTGGCGAGAACATCGGCGATGTCGGCGGGCTGTCGATGGCCTACCGCGCCTACAAGATCGCCACCAAGGGCAAGGAGGTGCCGGTGATCGACGGCCTCACCGGCGACCAGCGTTTCTTCCTCGCCTGGGCGCAGGTGTGGCGCTCCACCCAGCGCGAGGAGAACTACCGCAACCGCCTGCGCACCGACAGCCATTCCCCCGAGGAATACCGGGTCAACGGCGTCGTGCGGCAGCTCGACGAATGGTACGAGGCCTTCGGCGTCAAGCCCGGCGATGCGATGTACCTGCCGCCCGAACAGCGCGTCCGGATCTGGTAAGCGTTTCTGTGTGCGTGCCCGCCTCCGCGGGCACATCCTCGGCGCTGTTTCAAGCCCTGCGGGCTTGAGCGCCTGCGGCTCGCGCGCGTGCGCTCGCGGCCCGTCCTGCGGCGGGCTGGGCGGCATGCGCGCCTGAGAGGCCCGCTCCTCCGACGGAGCGGGCCTTTTGGTTTGACTTGACCCCGCCTCTCGTCGAAGCGGTGCGCCCATGACCGACACCATGGCCGCCATCCTGCTCGGCATCCTCGAAGGGCTGACCGAGTTCCTCCCCGTGTCCTCGACCGGACACCTGATCCTCGCCACCGAGCTGCTGGGCTTCGACCAGCGCGAATGGGAGGTGTTCAACATCGCGATCCAGCCCGCCGCGATCCTTGCCATCGTGGTGCTCTACTGGCGCACCTTCTGGGACGTGGCCAAGGGGCTGTTCGGCCTGGAGAAGGGCGCGCTGTCCTTCGTGCGCAACCTGCTCGTCGCCTTCTTCCCGGCGGTGCTGCTGGGCCTCGCATTCGGCGACATCATCGAGGGCTTCCTCGGCAATGCCGTGCTGGTGTGCTGGACGCTGATCATCGGCGGGGTGGCGATCCTCGCCATCGAGCGCTGGGCCAATCCGCCCGCGACCGGCCCCGGCGTGGCGGGCGTCCCCTTGCGCACGGCGATCCTGATCGGCGTGGTCCAGTGCCTCGCCATGATCCCGGGCGTCAGCCGTTCTGGCGCGACGGTCCTCGGGGCGATGGCCTTCGGGGTGGACCGCAAGACGGCGGCCGAATTCAGCTTCTTCCTCGCCGTGCCGACCCTGTCGGGCGCGACCGTCTACCAGCTGGCGAAATACGGATCGGACCTCACCGCGCGCGATCTGGAGCTGATCGGGATCGGCTCGCTCGCGGGCTTCGTGGTCGCGCTGGTGGTGGTCAAACTGTTCATCGCGATCGTCACGAAGATCGGCTTTGCGCCCTTCGCCTGGTACCGGATCGTCGTCGGCGCTGCGGGCCTCGTCTGGCTTACCCTGGTCTGAAGCACTTTTCTGGAACCGTCCGCGCCGCTGCTGGTTAGGGAGTCGGACCGCGACAGGGCGGCTGAACGGAGATTTCGGACAAGATGGCGTTGCTGGTGCTGATCGTGTTGGGGGCAACTCTGGGCTGGCTGGCCTCGATCCTCGCGCGGACCGAGGCGCCGGGCGACATCCTGCGGCAAGTGCTGCTGGGCACGCTGGTCGCGGTGGTCGCGGGCGAGATCGCCAACGACGGCACGATCATCGGCAGCCTGTCCTTCCTCAGCCTCGGCGTTGCGCTGGCCGCCACCGGGGTGGCGCTGGTGCTCTACCACGCCGTGTTCCGCCGCAAGGCGCGCGCGTAGTTCGTTGCGCCCTCAAGCGCCGGGCGGCGGACCTGCGTCCGCCTTGGCTTTTACCGCATAGGCCGCGGCGGCCATTCGGCGTTGCGACGCCTTCGGCATCGGGGTTTCGTGAAGAACCTAGACCGGGGTTGCCCCGCTGCCGCGCCCACCGCGCAGGTGGTATTCCTGCGTGCCACGGTGCAGCACGTTGTCGACATCGATCACCGCGCTGTTCGCATAGGTGAACCCGGCGGGAAGGCTGCGATAGAGCCGGTCGAAATCGCGCTCCACCGTCTGGCGGTAGAGGTCCTGAAAGCTCTCGATCACGAAATAGGTCGGTTGCAGATCGCTGATGACGTAGTCGGTCCGCATCACCCGGTCGACGTTGAGCATGATGCGGTTGGGGCTCTCGGCCTCCACCGCGAACCTCGCCTCGGTCGGGCCTGACAGGATTCCCGCCCCATAGGCCCGCACCTGCCCCTGCTCCTCGAGCAGGCCGAACTCGACCGTGTACCAGTAGAGCGCGCCCAGCGCCTTGAGCCGGTTGTAGCGCATCGCCTTCCACCCGGCGCGGCCATATTCCTGCATGTAGTCGGCATAGGTGGGGTCGGTGAGCATCGGCACATGGCCGAAGACATCATGGAAGACGTCGGGCTCCTCGATGTAGTCGAAGGTCTCTCGGGTCCGGATGAAGTTCCCCGCTGGAAATCGCCGGTTGGCGAGGTGCCAGAAGAACACGTGATCGGGGATCAGCATCGGCACCGGCACGACGCTCCACCCGGTGAGCGCGCCCAGTTCCTCGGAGAGCTGTCCGAATTCGGGAATGCCGCCCCTGCCCAGATCGAGCTTCTCGAGTCCCGCCATGAAGGCGCTGCACGCCCGTCCGGGAAGCACCTCCATCTGGCGGGCAAAGAGATCGTCCCAGACGGCGTGATCCTCGGGCGTGTAGGCGGTCTGCGCGGGCTCCAGCCAGTCCTCGCCCACGTGCGCAGGGCGCGCCAGCGGGGCGGTGAAGACATCCGCCGCCATCTCTGGCAGGGTGGCGAAATCGGGCTGGGGGTCTGCAAGCGTGGCCATATCGTTGCAGATGATACTACCTTCCCGGCGCGCAGACAAACGGGGAGAGCAGGCAATGGCGATGAAGCGCAAGGATTACGAGGCGGCGCTCGAACCGCTCACGCTCGAGCTGGTCAGCATGGCGCGCTGGGTCAAGGCAACCGGCGCGCGGGTGGTGGTCCTGTTCGAGGGCCGCGACACGGCGGGCAAGGGCGGCGCGATCACCGCGGTGCGCGGGCAGCTCAACCCGCGCCAGTGCCGCACCGTGGCGCTGGGCAAGCCGACCGAGGCGGAGATGGGGCAATGGTATTTCCAGCGCTATGTCGCCCACCTGCCGACCGCGGGAGAGATCGTGCTGTTCGACCGCTCGTGGTACAACCGTGCCGGTGTCGAGAAGGTGATGGGCTATGCCTCGCCCGAGCAGGTGGACGCGTTCCTGAAGGCCGCGCCCGCCTTCGAGAAGCTGCTGGTCGATGACGGCATCCTGCTGTTCAAATACTGGCTGGCTGCCGATCAGGAAAAGCAGGAAGAGCGCCTGCGCGAGCGGCTGGAGGATCCGCTGAAGCGCTGGAAGCTGTCCCCCATCGATCTCGCCGCGCGGGAGAAATACGACGATTATACCAAGGCGCGCGAGGCGATGCTGAAGGCCACCCACACGCCCCATGCGCCGTGGACCATCGTCGACTTCAACGATCAGCGGCGCGGGCGACTGACCCTGGTGCGCGATCTGCTCTCGCGGATACCGGACACCCATGAGGCGCCCGAGGCGATTGCATTTCCCGATCTGGGCCGGGAGCCGGCGAAGGAGAAATACAAGGTGCTGAAGCCGATTCCCGATTGGGAGGAGAGCTAGACCGCCGCGCTCGCCTGCGTCACCTGCCGGCCGTCGCCTGCGAAAGCGGCCAGCTCGTATCCCGCCTCGCCCTTGCGCATCGCCAGATGCAGCGGCTCGCCCGCGATGGCGGGGGAAAGGCCGCGGAAGCTGAAACTGCGCAGGCGGTTCTCGCCCAGCTCCTGCGCCGCCAGTTGCAGCAGCAGGCTGGCGGTCAGCGGGCCATGGACGACAAGGCCGCGATAGCGTTCGACCTCGACAGCATAGGGCGCATCGTAGTGGATACGGTGGGTGTTGAAGGTCAGCGCCGAATAGCGGAACAGCAGCCGCGCATCGGGGGTGA
>VFQN01006157.1_pt1 | contig 14015 bp, 17 predicted proteins | sample 3512371 | NCBI WGS metagenome assembly VFQN01 (sample SAMN10412370, study PRJNA504923) | tailings metagenome | isolation source: Replicate 2 from Balatoc abandoned mine | place: Philippines: Itogon, Benguet | collected 2017-08-28
GGTAGCTTGGCCAGGGTGCATAGGCGGCCAGGTGGGAAGCGTGTAGCGGATGCGGATGCAGACATAACGTGCATGAGACAGGCAAAACACGATTATGAAATAGGGGTGTGGCAGGCGAAACAGGCAGGTGGGAGGCGTGTGGTGTTCAGTTCTTATTGCAATAGCTGGCAGCAGTATCGGACTCCTGCTGAAACGAACGGGACAAAGTGTGAGCGGATGTTTATGCGGTGCGTTTCTTTTTGTCGCTGAGCCACGTGGAACTGCACGTCTGTGACGCACACGGCAGGACAGAACTGTGCAATCAGTTGTAGGACATTACGCAATGAACTGAATGTTGTGGCGATAAGCGTTGTTGCAAGTTTACACTAAGAGCTGTGGCGATGGCAAGGGTAGGGAGGCGCATCTACTTCTGAACTGGGACGCCAACTGTTGCCGCGTGCACTATTTGCATATTGCGCAAGCTACCACACGGAGATGCACGCCCATGCAACCGCATGGTTCAATATACAGTACTGTGGTATGGCCACCAGTTCGATTAGCGCACATAAACGGGTTGGGTTCGGGGTACAGCCAGTGAAGGGGATTGCTGGTAGCTGGGGCGACGTTGCCACGTGCTTGCCCCAGGGAAGCCCCCTTGCACCGTACGTCATTCGCACGTGGTAACCAATACGATAGGTGACCTCGTAACGAGGGTGTCCGTTGGTTGTCTGCCTGCAGGCAGCAGGCGTACGGTGCGGGCTGCCCAGGCAGGCACGTGCTCTTCCCCCGGGCACGTGCCCCTGCTCTCCCCAACCCTCCCCTTGGACGCAGACAAAGCCCCCTGGGCGCCTGTAGCACAAGTGACTGCTGCAGCAGCGGCCTCTCTTCAGTTAAGCCCAAATTGGACCCCAGACTGGGCATACGGTTACCCCTTCTGGGCACTTCCTTGCCACTCGCCCTGCGCCATGTCTCCGACCGGTCGACCACGGTCGAGGTCAGCTCCCCGGCAGACAACACCAATAAAGTTTAAATAGCATCATTATCGACTGCAATTCAAGTCCCGGTCAAAAGCTTGCGTCTGGAGCTCAATCGGCAACGTCCTTGCAGGCCGGGCCCGAACTGCTGTACGGGCCCAATCCAGGCAGCCGCGCACCCAAAACAACCAAAAGTTACATACTATACTAGTACGATGTGGCAGGAGGCCCTAGAACAGCACATACGAGCCAAACGGCCTAGTCGACCTTCACTTAGGCGGTCGCAACTTGGGGTACTCAACCGTGACCGTGACCGGGATCGCCCACTATGACAGACATGCCAATTTGGGCCCTCAGCATAACGTTGCAGCATTTATGTTAGCAGCACTTTCTCGTTTGCTTTAGCGACATGTGCGTACCTACGATGCGCGTCAGCTCGGACCCAACTCTGCCGCGGTATAAGTACTATCACAGCCTGCAAATGGGTTAGATGACTATGCGCATTGCACTGGTGACTGGCCTCCTTCTTCTCGCGTTAAGCTGGCGAGAAGGCGTGCGTGGCGACTCAGCGCAACCAGCGGACCTCTTTTCCGCGAAATACTGCAGCTCTTCGGCCACAGAGTTGACATGCAAAATAAGGTGCGACATGTGACGCCGCATCGTGGCTGAGAATATATGCTACGTGCATGGTACCGGCAGTATGACGACTGCGTCGCGAGGCACGTTCCTTCCATACAGAAATGTATACATATTGCATGTCTTATGTTAGAGCTGCGCTTTGGGGCTTCAAGTCTTACGGCAGGCACGCACACACGCGGTCGACTGAGCCCGACCTGCTTGCGCCTGAGTCGCTCTGTGAGCACGTGCACATGGTACCCTGGATTCCAAGCGCGGTTGCAGGTCTGTTTCCAACCCCAACCTGCCCACCCGGTGCACCCTAAGAAGCTTCCCCCTAACCAGCTATACCAGCTGCCGCACACACAGGGCAAGGCTGGTTGCCCTGTCCTGGTCCACCTCCCACGGGCCCTTGCCCCCCAAGCCGTCGCTCCCGCCCCCAAACACAACTCCTAGCCCTCCCCCTGCATCCACTCCGCCCCATTGCTATTTCCACTGCAGCTCTGACGGCTTGCTGCTGGAAGCGCCATCTGGGTCACGCGGCTCCTTCACGCTCAGCTCCAATGCCACACTGCGCGGCTCAACGGAGCTGCCATGGCCCGACCCCTCGGGCCATGGCGGTCCGCCCCTGTGGCCGCGCCTCACGGTGCAGAGCAGGCAGGGAGGGCCCCCGCCACTGCGCCTCCCGGCAGGCGAGTGATGTGTAGGGCAGGAGGGGCAGGCGCAGGGCTTGGGAAAACGCAGGGAGGGCCCTCGCCACTGCACATCCCGGCAGGGGTGGGTCACTGCTCACTGGGCAGGACTCCAGTGCAACTGCCTCGTGGAGTGAGCGTGGCTCTTCGTGTGCGACCGCGGGTGGGGTGTGGGACTCTGGGCTGCCGATGCGGCGTACCGGCATGTTGCGTGGGACGCAGGGTGCCAAACGAGGTGCTCCCGTGGCGGGTACCATGATCGCCAAAGCTGTTGCGCAGTACCCGTCCCTCCGGCCGTACATCCCTCACCCTGCGCCCGCTGTCCTCCTCCTCATCCTATCCATGCCCCACTCGTCAGTACCCCGCTGCGGACATAACCCTCACCCTTGAGGCCCTGACGTTGGTTCCCGTCCCCACCATCGGCGCCCAACTCACCCCACGCTCCCTCGCTCTGCGGTTACCCCACGCCCCTGCTGCAGGCGTAACGCTCACCCTGGAGGCGCTGACGCTGGTTCTGGAGCCGCCCATCAGCCCGCCGCAGCCGTTACGCAGCCACGTGGCGGAGCACCTGCGCGTGCTGCTGGCGCCGCAGCTGGCGGCGGTTGACCGCGGCGGCCGCCTGCAGTTGGTTGGGGTCCATGTTGTACTGCCGTACTGCAACCTGCTGACGGAGCTGAGGCGGGCGGCGTGCGACAGCGCAGCGGTGTACCACATGCAGGTGGGCTAAGCGGCAGGGACGGGTGACGGCGCTGCGTTCGGCCGGCACTTGCACGGGGGGCGTGGGCAGGTGGGCAGGCATGGTCATGCATGAGCCTTGGTGGGGGCGTGGAGGGGGACGGGCTGGAGTGCAGGGTATGTTGGGACAGCCTGTTATTCTGTTAGGGTGCAGGTGGGCAGGCGTGAGTCCGCATGCAACGCGCGGAAGTTGTATAGGTTTAGGGCAGGCATAGGTGCAGGGCACTGCGCTCGACCGGAACTTGGTGGGGTTGTGGAGGGGGGCGGACACGCCGGGATGCAGCCTCTCTGGGTGCAGACGTGGGGTGGCATGCCGTACAGATACGCCTCCTCCAGGAGCGACAGCGCAGCGGTGTACCCGATGCAGGTGGGCTAACGGGTAGGTGACGGGTACTTTGCTCGAGAGGCACGTGCGGTGTGTGTGTAGCGGATGCGGTGCGGGATGTCGGCAAAATCAGCCTGATGCATGTACAGGCATACAGGATTAGGAAACAGGGTGTGGCGAGGCAAGGCATGAGAGCGGCAGGTCGATGACTGTGACGTGCGGGTGTGGGCAATGGGATGCAGCGTCCATGGGTGCAGCCGTGGCGCTCCACCCTGTACGATAGGCAACTCCTCCGACCCAAATCGGTATCCCAAATATTCCATGAACTGATAACTGTACTACACGCAAAGTCTTGTTGCGCACCCTCAGGTCCCAAACTCGCGCAAGTCATGTCGTTTTTTCGCCCCTTGGCCACCCACGTGCCACAGGTCCTCGCTCCATCATATACGACGTACAACTCCTCCGACCCAAACCGGAATCCCAATAGATGACTGTAATACACGCAATTTTTTACTGCGCTGCGCCTGCTCACCCACATGTCCTGCGCAACTTGACGCACCTCATGTCGCTTTCGCCGCTTGGCCGCCCACGTGCCACAGGTCCTGCCCAACCTCACGCACCTCATGTCCCTGGACTCCATCACCTTCATGGGGGACCCCGGGTGGACCCTGTCCGCCCGCGACCTGTTTGTATCCTGCACGCCCGCCGACGACAACCTGCCCGACGACGGCAGCTGCGCCGCCACCGTACGTAACGCCAACCAACTGCAAGCCGTACTCTCTGAAGTCATAAATGGGGCGCCGCCGGACGTGCTGCAGAGCACGTCGAGCTACCCCTTCCACATGAGCCTGGCTGGCGGGGTGGTGGCGCTTTCGGACGTATCGGAGATGATCGACCCACTGACGATGGACTCGGCGCTGCCTCTGCAGCTGGACCGAGTGTACATCATCAGCGGTGAGCGGTCGGATGAGCTTTGGCCGTCTACTATAGTGATTACGGTACAAACTCAGGACGCATTTTGGGGGAGCTACTGAGTGCCTCTCCGTGTCAATCTCACTGATGGCCCCAGAGGACACACACAGCTCCTTCAAGTCATTCGTCGGCTTATGCCCCTACCTTGTGTGTTGGTCATGCAGGCCCCGGCGTGATCGACTTCGGAGGGCTGCCCCGCGCCTTCACCCGCCAGGACAAGGCGCGCCTGTCGGACGGCACCCGCGCGGCTGTGGGCGTCACGTTGCAGCGGGGGGTGGTACTGCGCAACCTGCCCCCGGGGAGGTCGGAGCTGTGGCCCTTGGGCGCGCTGTCCGCACTGGGGTGGGCCTTCGGTGTGGACGGGTGAGCGGCAGACACACGTGCCAACTGTCACGTGTCAAAGTGCCACGTGTCAATGCGCCATCACGAATGGGGTGGGCCTTCGGTGTGGACGGGTGAGCGGCAGACACACGTGCCAACTGTCACGTGTCAAAGTGCCACGTGTCAATGCGCCATCACGAATGGGGTGGGCCTTCGGTGTGGACGGGTGAGCGGCAGACACGTGCCAAATTGCCACCCACGTGTCACAACGCCCCACATAAGGCTGGCCGGGCGCTGTGCCATGCCTGCGGCCACGTTCGTACTTCCTACGGCTCAGAGGTCGTACGTGCTTTGTATGTTGTTGGCGGTACCGATATCGGTGTGACGTGGCCGCCCGGCGACCCGCGCCTCTTACTCTGTCTTTTTTCCGCTCCTCCCAATGTGACAACCTCGTGCAGGTCCACGATAGACGCCCGCTCGCCGCAGTTCCCGCCGGTCTTCGTCCACAGCTGCACGGTGGTGGTCTCACCTGACGAGCTGGCCTACTGGCGGGCGGTTTCGGGGCGGCTGGGGGACCCTGACTGGGGCGGGTGGGCCAACCGCACGTTGGCCGGCGCTTTCCAGCCCATGGTGCGGTGGGAACTGGGCTGATGTGATGGATTGGGGAGAGGTGCCCTGCAGTTTAGCAATCCAACGCACTATGCCCAACAACGGCACGAGGGCTCGCGAGTGCCAAGACTGTGGAGCCCGAGCGTGTTGCAGCGTTCGGCGGCATACGCCACGCACGCTTGCTACGTGTGCACCGCTTCTCTCTTCGCCCACCCGCTCGCTCCTCCCGCCCCCCGCGCAGTTCCCTCCGCCGGGCACCGTCGTGGGCGTCCCCACCACCTCCCAGCCGGACTCGCTGTACGCCTTCTGGATACAGTACCTGGACCCCACCCTGGTGAGCCTGCACAACACCACCCTCACCTCAGTAGACCCCACACCAAGACCACCAGCCGCACCAGCGGCCTTGCCCCCGAAGCCCTCCGGCCCCGTGGGTAAAGACCCAGGCGACGGGGGGCTGGTTTCGGAGGGCCCCGCGCCAGCCTCGCGTGATGCGGCTCCGGAGCAGAGCCTCGTCGGCCGCCAAAGGACGCTGATGCAGCAGCAGGTGGAGCAGCAGCGGCAGCCGCAGCAGCAAGAGCAAGGCGGGGAGGTCGGTTTCGGCGTCGGCGTTCGGGTGCGGACGCTGATGCAGCAGCGGCAAGAGGAGGGCGGGCTTGTCACGGAGAGCAGCAGCGGCATCGCTGGCGGCGGGGAGGTTGGTTTCGGCATCGGCATCGTAGCAGATCCGGGGGACGGCGGCACGGAGAAGCCGGCGGCACCGCTGTGGTCGCCGGCGGACCCGCCGTCGCCTCCGTCGCCGCCGGCGACGCCGGTGAAGGGCTACGGCCCGCCGCTGTGGTTGTGGAGTCAGGGGCGGCGGCCAGCGAGCGTGGGGCTGATGCGGCTGGCGGCGGCGCCGCACACCGTGCTGGCGGCGGCGGTGGCGGATGGGGAGAGGGGTCCGGAGGGCGGCGGCGGCGGCGGCGGCGGCGAAGGCGGCGGGGGCCCTGTGGATGTGAGGGAGACGGTGCCGCTGGACGCTGTGGCTGTCGTACAGGTGGGTTAGGTCTTGGCAGGATTTAAGAGGGTAAGCTGGGAAGCGTTCTCTGGCAATTGTTTATTGTACTGCAGCTTTGGCAGCTCGTGTTGCGGTCCAGGCAAGGCCCATCAGCAACAGCAGCCGTTGCCGCGTGCGATGAGGTTGACCGACGGCATCGATGGCACACCCTTGTGTTGTCCGCAGGGCCTGATCGACCGGGACATGTGGAAGATACTTACCGTTCAGTTCTCGTACTCACTTTAGATGCAGTTCTCGTACTCACTTTAGATGTTGCTGGACTACACTGTGTATGTTGTCTGCAGGGCATCATCGACCCTGAACTGTGGAGCACGGCCTTTCAGAGCTCTGGGTCCAAGCACGCCCCCCGGCACGTGTCCTTCAGCGACCCCGCACCCGATGGCAACGCCCAGCCCGTCTTCATCGACACCTACGCCCGTCTCGTGCTACCCGGCTTCAAGGACCAGGCCTTCAGCCCCATGCCGCCGCCCGCGCCGCCGCCGCCGCCGCTGGAGGCGGGCTCGGCGGCGGCGACGGGCGCCCCAGATGTCGTACTACGCGTCACGCGCAACCTCACAATCATGGGACATCCCCTGGAGCCCACCATGCTGGACTTTCGGTGGCGTTACCGCGCGCTGCATCTGACCCGTGGGTCACACGTGGCATTAGTAAGGCTCGTACTGTACGGCGTGCCGGGCGGCGTGCGGACAGCCCTCGGCGGGTGGGACATCCCCGAGCCGCCGCCGTTGCCGCCCACGCCGCCGTCGCCGCCACCTGTGCCGCCATCCCCGCCGCCGCCGTTGCTGCCGCCGCCAGAGCCGTCGCGGCCACCGCGGGCGCCGAGGCAGCCAGTCAAAGGCGATGGCGGCGGCGGCAAGACCGACGCGCCTCCCTCTAAGGGCGAGGAAGGCCCTGGCAAGGATAACGGTTTCACAGGGGGCGTCGTCGTTGGCGGTGGTAAGGGCGACGGTGGCGGCAACGTCGGCATTGTGGGGCGGCGCCTCACGTGGCGGCGGGGGAGGTCCCTGGCGCAGGACCCTTCCTTGCCTGCCCCTGCCGATAGCAGCAGCGCCAGCGGCGGCGGCGGGGACGGCGTCAGCGGGGGCCCGGCCGGCGGGGGGCCGGCTGACGGCGGCGGCGGCGGCGGCTTGAGCAGTGAGGCTGGCGGCGGCGGGATTATCGGCGCCGATGCCTCGGAGCCGCTGACGGGAGGCACGGCTGCCGACGCGGCGTGGCTGGGAGCAGCGGCGCTGCTTCCATTTGACTTTGACAGGTGCGTCTGCGCTCTGTACAGTCAACGCCATTCTGGAAGTGCACTGGCTACATTCAGGTCGTGCGTTGCTGGACTAGACGCGAGGGTTTCAGCGCAGGCTTCTGCTGAGGATGTGGAAGCGCCGCGCGGGCAAGGTTCCGTGCAGACAGCAATCAGAAGCTGCTGTGTTGCAGCCTTCAGTACCGTACCGTACCCCCCCTCCTTCACTCGCTCCCTTTGCAGGAGCGATGCTGGCAGCACCCGCGTCTTCCTGCGCGATGTCGTACTCCTCCTGCCCGAGTACGAACTAAAGGTCACCGCCCGCCTGATGGACCTCGTGTCGCAGTACGCCGTACAGAACAGTACGACGGGCGTGGTGGGCACGGGCGAGGCGGTGCCGTACCCTGTGGACTGGGAGGGGCAGTACCTGCAGCTCAAGGAGGCGCTTCAGGCGGAGGAGCGGCAGCTGGAGGACTTTCCGGAGCACCTGGGCTGGGGTTCCACATTGGCGATCGGGGAGATGCTGCTGGGGTCACAGGTGGGTTCATGTCATCATGTACCGGTGTTGATAGGTGGTAGTGTTGGGGCAGGGTGGGGCGGGCCAGGGTGCACCTGGGAGGGGGTCCTCGCTGGCGGATCCGACGGCGGCATGCTGGGCTTAGCCGTAACGCGTTACTTCCTTGCCTGTCCTAATAGTAATACCGATTTCGTTTCCCCCGCCTGACCACCCCTACTTATCGCAGGAAATTTGAGTCCGACGGCGGCACGCTGGGCTCTCATGTGATGCAGTACTGAAACTACATACAAGTATAGACAACAATACTTTGAGAATCCCTTCTCCAACTCCACAATCCTATCACGAGACCGACGACTCCACGCTGGCCTTCCCGGTGCTGCTTTATTATCTCTCGGAGAAACAGCAGTACAACGAGTACTTCCTTTCCCCCCGCCATACCGCCCCACAGTTCTATTTCGAGACCGACGACGCCACGCTGGCCTTCCCGGTGTTTAACTACAGGGGCGTGTCGGGGGTCAACGTGCGCCTGGCGTCGCAGGACAGGGGTGGGTAACGCGTGAAGGGCAGGGCTGGGCATGCGTCGGAATGGCATCGCAGGACAGGGGGTGGGTACAGTACGGCACAACGTTTCGGCATGGGGACTGCCTCGTTCGGCCATGTACGGCAACAAGCTTTCGTATGGCGGCATTCGCGTTCTGGCCTGCGCAGTCCACGGCACCGTTACCGCGCAACTTCCACTATGCCTTCCCTTTTGTGACTGGATATGAAAGCGACGCAACAGCCCAGTCCCCTGCAGCGGCCGCACAAAAAGGTTTAGCTTCCCTGCCTTTTTCCCCCTAAAATGCTGCTCCCCCCTTGCTTCCCCACCGCAGTTCAAGCCGTCACCGGCGTGGACCTGGGCTCATTCTACCCTTCGCCCCCCGCTCCTCCCTCCCCGCCCCCCCCCCCCGGCCCGCCCCCCCCCCCCCCCCCCCCCCCCCCCCCCCCCCGTCCCCCCCGCCCACCACCCGCGCCAGGCCTACCCCCGGGCATCTTCGGCAACCTGCTACCCTCAAGACCACCCAGACCACCCTCGTTCCCACCTCCCCTAGCACCTGCCGTACAGTTGGACGAGCCCACACGACCAGCCGTCTCCCGACCGGTTTCAGACCAGGATGGTTCAGGTGGTCTTGGGGACACACAGGGCATAGTGCCTGGGCCTGATGGCCCAGGTAACAGTAATGGAGGGGGCTCGTCCGGAAGGGACGAAGTAGCCATGTGGCAGGCAGGTGTATTAGCTGGCTGCATCGTGGGCGGAGTTGCGCTTGCGACGGCGGTGGCCGGGGTGGTGCTGTGGAAGAAGTGTGGGCCGGACCCGGGGGCGGGGAAGGGGAAGGCCGCGGCGTATGCTGTGGTGGGGACTGCGGCTGGGGCGGCGGGCGGGGGTGGTGGGGGTTCGGGAGGGGTGAGCGAGGCGGGGTCGGCGGGGACCGGGACCGGCACGGCGGTGGTGGCGGCGATGGCGGCGGCGGCGGGGACGGCGGGAAGGGGAGCTGGTGGGTACACGGCTGTGGCAGCGGACCTGCCGCCGCTGTCTGAGACAAGGAGCAGCAGCGCCTCGGGGTACCAGGTGGGGCGTGCCGTACTGTGCCGTACAGCACCCTGCCTTACCATGCGATGCGGTGCAGCGCACTGTGGGTGTGAAAAGGCGTCGCGCACCGGCTGTTGCGTTATTTCTGCCGTTACAAGTGCGGCGCCGGCGTCGTGGTTTACGAGTGCCGTGCTTGCGTTCCCAAACACCGCCATTGGTCGCGGCCCACATCAGTCGCGGTTGCCTGCAACCTAACCCCTCCTCCCCTGCCCGTCTGCAGATGCACAGCGTGTCCCACACATCGCCTGTGAGCCCCTTCGCGGCGGCGGCGCCGCCGCCAGCCGCCAAGCCCGCTGGGGCAGGGCTTTGGGGTCGCGGTGGCGGCGGTGGCGGCCGGATTGCGATGGTCGGCCTGGCGGGGCGCGGGAGCACGGGCACGGGAAGGGCAGCTACCGCCAGCTCTGGGGCTCTGTCGCTGCACGTTGTTGGGGAGGAGGGGGAGGGGGTGGAGGGGCAGGAGGGAGGGTTGGCCCAGCAGGGCGGGGGCAGGGCGGCGGGTCGAGGGTGAGTGGCGGTGTGCTAGGGATGGGCAGGTGGTCGTGATGGGAAGCGGTTGACTTTCTGGGTTGGTGTGTGCGAGGTGAGGTGGAGGTGGAGGTGGGCCGGAGGCTGAGGGCCCGGATGGCGTCCAACATGGGCACGATCTGGGTGGCTGCAGGTTGTGGCACAACCCGTAAGGGGACAGGTACCGGCCGCGGACCTGGATTGTCTGCACGCGGATGATGGAGCCCTGCAAGGCATTTGGGCTTGGCACTTGGGTGCTGTTGGGTACTGGAATGGGGTGTAGGTGGGATGTGGTATAGAGGGTCCTGCTGGCGTGGCGCGTGGGAAAGGGTGGGCGGTGGTGGCGGCACAGAAGTCGGCGGCACAGAACTGGAGGGTACTGGGATCTTGCACGTGCATGCGCATGCGCATGTCTCTAAGGCGAATTGCAGCTGATTGGAAGTATGCCCTGCATATGCGCACCAGCAAGGCACACCGAGTGGACGGGTTGTCGGCTGCAACTTATAGTAACGCTCATCTCGGCTCAACTCGGTGGCACGTCAACTGGTGGTGATAGTGAAAGCGTGTATTAGGCAGTACGCGTGCTTCGGCTGATTGGTGGTTGCCGGTGGCAAGTAAGCAGCAGGTACGGTCACAGAGTAGCGCTGCTATGGCTGAGTTCCAACTTAAACACGGGATTCGGAAGCTGCCTGTGAGGCACAGGGGAGCTCTCCTTGTGTGCCATGTGCTGCTCGTGTGGCGAGATGCATGCAGCCCCTTTTGCAAACGGACCAAATGAATTCAAAGCTCGAATTGCCTGTCTTGCGTTAGTAGTGAATAGCGCGTAACCCCGCCGGGCAAATGCTTGCTGCGACGTGCGACGGGTCCGTTTGGCAGTCTATCTAGTGCAAGCGTGCAGTGTGCGCGGCTTGCGGAGGAACGGCATAGGGCGCGGCGGGTGCAAGTGGAGTACATACGATACGGGTAATTCTGAGTGCCTGGAGTTTGTTGTGGAGGCAAAGCGAACTGGCAATGTAGCATGGCATCCCCATACTTAAAAGTATCGGTCAGCGCGGCTTAGCTCGCTGTGGCATGGACTGGTGCAGTTGCACGCAGGGCACCCGAGTCAGGCATGTCAATCCAGTTCGTTTCGGTGCATCGGACCGTCATCAGTTTTTACCATGGGCCCTCGTCATCGGCTCCTCTTTGTTTGGCCTCTGTAGTTCAGGCCAGCTACTATGGTGTCCTCGAAGTGTAGCTCTGAAAGATGTGCAGCCTGCAATGGCGCAACGGGCGGGGGTGCCGGGGCACATCATGCTCCTACATAATCCCATGTGACGGGGCTGGAACTCTGGAAGTGGACCAACCTGGACCAACACTGTAACATACACGTGGCTTGACATCAGCCAGCATCAGCCGCTTCCTCGCATTGACGGTCGGCAAAGTGGGTTGGTCCCCTTGGTTGGTGAGCAGTAAACGAGCCCTCATATGCAACAGACCCGGCAACGTGCCGTGCGCAGGGCTTCACACGTTGATAGGAATGCCCTGACGTATGCCAGCCCTGTGACTCCGTCTCTTCTGTGAGTGTACGCAGTTCTGCCTGTGTCTGCCTACACTCTTGTAAGTCACGGTGCTGTCGGTTGGTGGGGCTCCTGGCTTCCTGAGGAGCCACCGTGCCATCAGGCCCGAACAGCACTGCGTCTAACTGTAGCGCAGTCGCCGTACGATACAATCTGTAACACTTACACTTACAGTTACAGTTACAGGCCCAGTAGGGTGCGTTCGGAGAGCCAGGGGGCCATAAGGACAAGGAGTAAATGAAGCAGGGTAACGCAGGCCATTGTATGCGAGGGCCGCTAGCTACTGCTGCTGCGTAGTGTAATCTCTACGTGCTCTCGCATACAATTCCCTGCGTTACCCTGCTTTAATTACTTCTCGTCCTTATGGCCCCCTGGCTCTCCCCGGCCCTCGCAGGATGTACGACTGTACGGCAGGCCCCGGTGATCAGGTATCGGTACTTGTACGATCAAGGCATCAAGCACATACACGTACGTATAAAAAGCAGGCAAGGACGTACATGCCCACAACGCTGCCAACACGTGCTGCCAACATGGGAGGTGGTTTAATGCACCAGCATGCGCTATGCAGTACGCACTACTGATATGCAGTTGTGCGTGCAGATTGGTGCAGGCCTGCGCAGGTGTACAGGGCATACATGCAGCCCACCGTACAGCCGTACGGCCACGTGTGCCTCACCACATCCTTGTATGCCTTACACGCATACCTCCGTGCACTGTACAATAGCGGCAAGGCTGCACCTACCTACCCCACCCGCCTTGAAGGAGCCAGAGCAGGACGCCCTGCAAAGTCCGTCTACGCGACCTACAGACCCCTGCATCACAGAAAAAAAAGACACGTGTGCCCCACCACAGCCCATGACACGAAACAGCGGCGTTCCTGCCTGCATCCCCTTGTGCACCGCACGGTACCGTACTGCACCAGCATCTACCTCCCTGCTGAAGCCCCGCGGCACAGGGGCCAGGTAGGGGGCAGGGCTCCCCTCACCGCCCGCCACATGCGACACGCGAATTCAGCTGCACCTCCAGCCGCACAGCAGCGGCGGCACGTTCGCGTCAACCCTCCCCATTGGCACCTCGGCGCAGGGGGCCAGACCAAGACACCCCGCAAAGCCGACCCATGCGACCCACAACGTACAACTGCACTATCCTTCCTTCGCTGCCCGGCGCGACCACGTGTGCCCCACCGCAGCCCACGACACCCAACACCGCCCTCTATGTCTGCTCTCTCACAGTACGGCACCTTACAGCACCGGCATCCACCCTCCTCTTGGCCCCGCTGCGCAGGGGCCCGGGCAGGGCTCCCCTCAGCGCCAGCCCACGTGACACACGCACGGCTGCACCCCCCGCCATACGGCAGTGGCAACCAGATCCGGCATCTACCCCTCCATGAGCCGGCGCAGGGGCCAGGACAGGCCGCCCCTCAAGAGCTTGTACAGCAGCGGCAGACTCAGCTGCTACCTCCCCCGTCCCCTGCCCCACCGCGACCTGAACCCGCTGTGCAGGGGCCAGATCAGGACGCCCCGCAAAGCCAGCAGACCATGCGACCCACAACCTACAACTGCACTGCCATGTCTCCGCTGTACGGCAAGGCCACGTGCGCCCCACAACAGCCCATGAAACTGAACCGCGGCCTGCCTGCCTCCGCTCCCCTTGTGCATTGTACGGCACCGTACAGCACTACGGCATCTACCCTTCCAAGAGCCGGCGCAGGGGCCAGGACAGCGCGCCCCGCAGGCTCCGCAGCACGCCCCGCACGCTGGGCAGCCCCCCGGGCAGCAGCCCCCGCAGCACCTGCCCCACGCCCGCCGTGTGGGGCAGCAGGTCCGCCAGGCCCACACGTGCCAGGCCCTCGGCCGTGGTGGTGCAGCGCTTGTACACCTGGGGCCAGGGAGTGTATATGCACACATTATTCATTAATTTATTTTTAAAATGCTTAAATGTTTTTTAGTTTTATGTTTCTACAGTCTATCGCCGTCATCTTTCGCCGCGGTTTCGCCGCTAGGGGGCACATCAGCGTTTCGCACAAGCAGCATGACTACATACCATATATGCCTAAAAGAGTGTTTAGTAAAGGTGGGTACACAACATGGAGGTGGTAGTGCAGCGGCAGCTTGTACACGTGGGCAGGGGCAGGAGGGTGGTGAGGAGAGAGCGCGAGGAACCGGAAACCGAACGAGTTGTGAGTGGTTGTGAGTGTGCCGTGCCTACTGGTACACTTCACGCGGAGGGTAACCGCAGAGCAGCAAAGTAACGGAACCGGGGGGGGGGGGGGGGTTGGGGGGGGGGGCGGGTGGG
>VFQN01006158.1_pt1 | contig 14005 bp, 32 predicted proteins | sample 3512371 | NCBI WGS metagenome assembly VFQN01 (sample SAMN10412370, study PRJNA504923) | tailings metagenome | isolation source: Replicate 2 from Balatoc abandoned mine | place: Philippines: Itogon, Benguet | collected 2017-08-28
ATGGCTATCAGTGAGAGTGTGTGCGTCGGCAGGGCCTGTACTTCGAAACGCAGCTGTCGTGAGGTACATGCAGAGAACGACGATAGCAGTGACCTACAGTGACCTACAGTGACCTTGCCCTACTCTACATGTCACCATTGATTACTTGGACCAACAGTCTAACCTCATTTCAAGTGGCATTTGATAGCCCCTAGCTTGGACCTTGCTAGCATGGCGAGTTTGGCGATTGAGGATTTGCAAGTCCTTAAAGATGTCATGGAAGAGGCGTCACGTCATGCAGGTCTTGCCGAGGCGCCTGGTGTCAAGCGTGCGATGGTGAGAAGCCTGACCGAAAGAGAAGGCTGCAACCCAGAGGACAGCTCCCGCTTGGCATTTATACCCTGCCTCACCGTGCAACCCCTTACTCCCTAGGATGCCGTAATTGCATCCTTGGAGCCGACAAATACAGCGCACAGAGTGCAGGCACAGCACGTGCCAGGAGCGCTCAGCCAGCCAGACGACAGCTCTGGAGAAAGGTGAGTGAAGGCGTTGGCCTGCCGCCTTGGCGCCGCACAGCAGAGCAAATTTGCACCTCTACGCAATGGGACAAACATGACAGGAAAGGGCTTGGTGCTTCGACTGTTCTGCAGGGAGGCGGCGCTGGGACAGGGCACGGCCTCCGTGGCGCAGCTGGCGGAGGAGGTACGCGTGGTTTCCCTGCTGTCGTGGTACGTAATAACCACTGCTCATCTACCAACGGTGAGCGCTGCACCACGAGCGCCAGCTGACAAACATGTGCATCACAGGTTGCCGCCGCGGTGGCGCGCGTCTCAACGCTCCGACAGCAAGTCGTGCACAAGGTGACGGACGCCATAGCAGCCCAGGCAGAGGCCATGCGGCCGGTGCTGCGTGCTGGCGACCTCTCCCTCTCCGCTGTGAGCACTACCCCAGGTGCGCGGTGGTCAAAAACCACATCAGAATCTCACAACCTTATCCTAGCCACCTTCATCAGGGCCTATGTGCCGCCGCTGCCTCCGCCGCCAACACTGCCGCCTGCACCCCTTGCTACCGATGTGCAGGCAAGGCGGACCGGCGGCGCTCCATGGACATCGACACGGCGCCACCCACTGCCGCCCTGCACCTCAACGAGACGCTGCTGGTCGCCATGGACAAGCTCCCTTCCCTCAAGTAAGCTCCTGGCCCGTCGCATCTCCTACCGTAAATCGCACTCCTATCTGTGCACCAGCTGCGCCACATCTGTGTACGGTACCGACGTCATGCCACAAGACCGCGCTCGACAATCACCAGCTACTCGCCGTTGGTGCATATCCCGCCAATGCATTATCCTTGCCCGTGCCGTACGGTGAACCAACACCACAGGGCGCGCATGGAGGAGGTGTCCAAGCGGCTCACCAACGTGCTGCGCGCTGTTGAGCAGCAGAAGCTGACCGGCAAGGCGCAGCCCACGCCGCTGCGAACCATTACGCCCCTCAAGCGGAGAGGGGACACGGACTCGGTCGTGGGCATCCTCGCCCGCGCCACCTGCCTCTAAAGCCTTTGCAGCTGGCCAACGAGCGACCCTCCAAGGGCACATGAGGGGTGCTGTGCGTTGATACCGGCACCACATTCGACGCACTACACTGGTGCCCCTAGGCTGCGCATGTAGGCCTTGACTTCCTCGGGCGTGCCCGTAAAGGCGACGCGGCCGCTGTCCATGTAGCTGGCCGTGTCCGCAAACTGCAGCTCCTCGAACCTGCGTTGCGTGCACGGCATGCCGTGTGCCGCACCGCGTTAGGACGTGCCTTAACGGTGGTGCTTGTACATAAAACATGGGGGAACATGGCTATTTTCGTTTGCATACGGTGTGCGCATATTTATGATGCTCTGGTACATGCGCCTCGGTGCGTAGACCCCTACCTGTGCGTGACCCAGATGGCTGTGACGTCGTTGTTGGCCTTGGTGATGCTGCGCACCGCTTGCAGCACGCCGAACTGGTCTTCCTTGTCCAGGAAGGTTGTGAGCTCGTCCAGGAGCAGCAGCTTCGGGTCTTCCGCTAGTGCACCTGAGAGTGCGAGTGGGTTTGTCGAGAGACGCAGTTAAGGATGAGCGCCGTGCGCTTTGTCCCACGCACCAGACCAGGGGCACTGTACCACTACAACTGCACCAACTCGTGGCTAAGTGGCCTGGCTGTAACAGCAATGTTGGCAACGGTGGTGTGCTTGTGAGCAGGAGTCGGCCTCCCAGCATTTCCAATGCGTACCAAGGTATCATGCCCACCTGCAATCGCCACGCGCTGCCGCTGCCCGCCCGACAGCGTGTGTGTCGCCCGGTACATGAAGTCCTCCATGTTCACCAGCTGCAGGGCTGAGCGGACAGCTGCAGCCACCTCGGCCTCCGACATGACGTACCTGTGTCCATGTGAGAACACAAGGTTTTGAGCACATGGCTGCCCTCCGAGGTTGTGTGGAGACTGACCGTCCGACCACCCGAAGGGTGCCCAGTGTACCCCCACCTGCCCAGCCCGAACGCCACGTCCGCGGCCACAGTCGGCATGACCACTTGGTGATCTGGGTTTTGGAAGACAAAGCCGCTTGGCCCATCGGCATCAATGTTGCCGCTGTCAGGGACCAGCAGGCCACCAAGGACCTTCAGCAGGGTTGACTTTCCGCAGCCGTTGGGCCCAAGGAGCATGTGCAGGGAGCCGCGGCGGACGCACAGGTCCACCCCATTGAGGACTGGGCGCTTGGCGCCCGGCTGGCCCAGCTGCAATCGAAGCTCATGTACCAGGACCGAGTACTGACTGGAAGACGTACGGCGGAGGGAGCGTGCCGAGGGAAGTGTGGGGGCTTTTGCCTGGGCACGTGCGTAGCAGGGCTGGACGGGCAGCCTGCCCCCAGGTGGGCACGATTGTGACGATGTTGCAACGGAAGTACAAGTAATTCTGGGACTTCTCATTGATTGCATGGCGCTGATGGCAGGACGACAGCGGGCTTGTGTCACTCGTCCCCTATTGTACAGGCATACTGCTATGCTGCTGCCTCTGAAGAAGCATGAGCTTTTTCGGTTATAAGATCAGGTGCTACTATGAAGGTAATCGGCACATTTCCATTGCAGCTGGGTGCATTGGGTGCAATTGCCCGCCGACGGAATGGAGCGTACCGAAACCACTCTCATCAATTGATGGCACAATGAAACTGCGTATATGCAACACAACTTAAACAATTGTACATCTGCTCTATCGAAATGGCGCAAAAGAAAGAGTCCGCCCTAGACCTTGCCAAGTTTGTCGACAAAACAGTGCGCGTCAAGCTAGCCGGCGGGCGAGAAGGTAGATAACGCATGAACACTGAGTATGAGCTCTCTTGCAACAGCTCCAACTTCACGTCTTGACCCGTCGATGGTGCAGTGCAAGGGATCTTGAAGGGCTACGACCAATTACTCAACTTGGTGCTAGACGAGGCACTGGAGTACCTTAGAGGTGTGTGGAGCTTTCGGACCCTCAAAGGGGACTGGGGAGGTCGGGGGGCACCTCGCCTTTACCTTACCCGTGGCCTCCCTTGCTATGCAGACCCGGAGGACCCGCTGTCGGTCACAGACGAAACCCGGACACTCGGCTTGCTAGTAAGTAATCTGACGGGGGCATATAGCAGTAGGCAGGGAAACAGGCGGAGTGCAGCCTGTTTGCAGACGGGTACCTCAGGGGTCACATGAGCGGAAGCGAGAAGGGAGCAGTGTGGCAACGCAGCCACCTCAGTGCCACGCCACTGCCCGCTGTAATAGTGCTGTTAGCATCATACATTGTAGGGTCCATTGCGTACGATTCAGCTGGCTGCCGTGCAGTCACAACCTCAGCAGTGCAAGTGGTATAGTGTTGACTACGGCGCCCCAGCTGTGTGGTCCGGGCAGGCGTTGCGCCCTCCACCGTGGCATGACCCGTTGACCCCTGGTGGCCGCTGGCCTATGATGTTGACCAGTCTAATGGGGCCTATGATGTGCATACTTTGAGAACAATGGCAGTTTCCAGTGCCTCACCGCTCCTGGCGCTTGGCACCGTTCCTCCCGTAACTTCCTGGCTCGCCCCTGCAGGTGTGCCGAGGCACAGCTGTGATGCTGGTGGCGCCTGCAACGGGCATGGAGGAGATTGCTAACCCCTTCCTAGCGGCCGCTGGAGACAAGGAGGGCGAGGGCGCCGACGAGTAGTGCAACATGGCGTGTAGCATTACATCACGGTCGCAAGTACTTGCTTCTTGGGTCCAACGTTGTCTGGCCTAGCTGGTAGTACGGTATGAGAATGGGGGCCAGCGGGGACCCCAACGCCAACAACACCTACAGCAGTCAATGCGCACTGCATATCGTCCACATACAATAACCAGCTTCACGAATGTTGTAGAATATTGACGTTGAATGTGGCGCCAAAATGGTTTGGTACACTGGGTCACGAGATATCTCGCCTGCATTAGATACACCCAGCTGCAAGGGCCCTGCACGAACTAATCCAGTTCATTTCGGCCCTGCAATGGCGACAATACACTGCTTCAATTGCTGGGAAACCTGTAATCTACCTGCGTATTCTGACCACATGTCTCTCTCTCCTACAGCCTGGCACCCACGCACAACGAAGCCAACGCAACTTCTTGACACCACCCGGTCACAGAAGCGCAGTTTCAACCTACCTAGTTGACACGTCTTGTCTCGACAGCTACATCCCTAAGAGTACCATCAATGCCTTTAGATAGTCTGGAGCGATAACGTGGCGTTATTCACACGTCCTGGTCCAGCGCGGGCATGGGCAGCTGGTCTCCAGGGCTGCACACGTCCGGCATGGCGCGGGAGGTCGCCTCCCAGTCGTCGTCGCAACCGTCCATGCCCAGGCGCTGGCTGCCTGTCACACTCATGCTGCCTGCCTTGGACGCAGCGGGGCTGGCCACCGAGAACCTGCAGCGTATGAAGGAAGCAAGCTGCTTATCACCTATGTGCAGCACCGGCAGAGTGTGAGGATTACTCGGCACCACAGCACGAGGGTGTAGCACAAGACCGGGACACGCTACGGGCACAGCAGAAGCCCTTAGCAACGTGCAATAGCCACGTCGTCGTGGCATCCCAAAATGTGCTTGCGCGACTTTACTGACCTTGTCACACGCGGAGACGCTGCAGGAGACTCGGTGACACGGAGCGACAGCGAGCCCGCAGCGTTGAGGGCCCCCAGGGGCAGTCCGCGTGACCCGCTTACGGCGCTTGCCCGCCTGCTGGAGTCCGGCTGAGGCGGCATCTGGTCCGAGCGAGTCCTGCATGCAACAACAAAAGGTGTGAGTCCAGCCGCCGTTGGAAAGGCTTCCAGGAGCCAGAAGTCTGAGAGATGCGCCTGTTAAGTGGAGGCAGACTTTCAGCAAAGTATCAAATCGTTCATGGTGGCCCTATATGCATTTCGTCCCGTTGGTGTGCGTTGGAAGCCTTGGAAACCACGTAGTACTGCTGGCCCACGCTCCCCACTTTTCCCTGACGAAAGAACCCCCGCAGGACCCCGGCCATCACGTGCTGGTGCACTACGGGAATCCTAACTCACAGCATCAAGGACGACCGCGCCGAGTCCGGCGGGTTCCTCGCAAAGCGGATCAGGCGCGTGACGTCGGTCATGGTGGTGTCCAGTCGGTCGCACTTGGTCTTCCAGACCTCCGCCTCACGCTGCGTCGTGTCCAGGTGCTGCTTAAGCACGTCGTGTTTCTACGGGACAGGTAACAAACCAGCAGTGAAAACGGGATGACACGCCAGCGTCCATTACGAGGCGTCGTGCGTGCAGGTTAGCGAGCACCCAGTGGCAGGAAAAGCACGAGCGACGCCCACACCTTCGTCAGCTCGTTGTAGCGGTCCTTCTGGCTGTTGAGGCGCTGGTTCATCTCCGCCAGCGTGCTGTTGTGCGCCGAAACAAGCTGCTCCTGGGCAGCCTGGAGCAGGAGTACGACGAAAGGTGAACGCATCCCGGCCAAGGTACAAGGCTCCGACTTACGGTACTCGGTGGAGAGCATGCCCTGACCCAGTGCCTACCTTGCTGGCGGCCGCCTCCCGCCTGCTCTGCTCCAGGGCGCTCTGCAGGCGGTCAATCTCGCCTTTGAGCGCGAAGTTGGTGCGGACGACCTCCTGGTCGCGACTGCGAGCAACACGGAAACACGACGCGTTAGATAGACGCCCCACAAGGAAAACCTTGAGTAGCTAAACGTGAAGCTGATGCGTCAGTGTAGTCAGCTGCCGCTGTGCACTTACGCCTTGAGGTCCGCGTTGCGGCGGTCCAGCTCGTCCTTGAGCTGCTGCACCTCCACAAGGTGCTGCTCCTCCAGCTCGGCGATCTGGCGTTGTGAGGATGCGGTTGTCTCCGACATCTCGCGCAGCATGCCCAGGCGGCGGTCTTCCTCCTGCATGACAGGTGTGAGGCAAGGGTTGGATGTGGCTCCTGGACAGGTAGCTCGCAAAACGACACAGTACACCAGGGAGGTATGGACAAGGAGGCCAGGACAGGAAGGGCGAAGGTGCGCACCTGCTCCACCCGCTGCCTCAGCTCGGCAATGCAGGCCTCCTGTCGCTCCTTGACCTCACTGAGGGACTTGACAGTATCCGACTCTGCCTCCAGCTGCTCGGCCAGAGCGGCCCGGGCGGACTCCAGCTCGGCAACCCGCGCCTCTAGGGTGGACACGGCCCGGTCTAGCTCCTGCGCACACCGATTCAGTACAAGCAGTTTATGGCCTTGAGCGTTGAAAGACTTCCACATGCGGCTTGACAAAGGCGCACACAACCAGCCGGCAAGCAAGAACGCAAGCAGTCTTAAGCCCACACCTAGGCCGTAATTTGACCAACACTGTACCGCACCTGCTTGTTCGACGCCTGCCGCGCTGTTGTCGCCTCCAGCTGGGCCTTGGCCTCCTCCAGCTCCTCGCACTTCGCCCTTGCAGCAGTCAGCTCCTCCGCCAGCTGGCGCACCCGCTGCTCGCTGGCTCCGTGGTCGCCCCGCACTGCACCCAGCTGCGCCTCCAGGTTCGCCACCAGCTCGCCCAGCCGCACGCCCTCAGCCTGATGGTGCTGCGTGCTGCCCTCCAGCTCCCGCTCTCGGACACGCAGCTGCTGTAGCTCGTCACGCAGCTTCTCGGCCTGCGAGGACACGTCCGCCAGCTCAGACCCCCGGGCCTCCAGCTGCTGCTGTAGCTCTGCCAGCTCCTGTTGCGTCTTCGCTAGCATCATGGCCTGGTTGGAGCTGCTCTCCTGGGTGGCGGCCAGCGATGAGTCAGTCGTCTCCAGCCGCTGGGCGAGGCTGGCCGCCTCAGCCTCGGCAGCTGCCCGCCCTGCAGCTTGCTCGGCCAGGTCCGCCTCAGTAGCCGCAAGGCGCTTTAGCGCCTCCGACCACTCCGCCGACTTGGCGGTGAGCTGCTCCTGCAGCTGCGCAAGCTGCGTGTCGCGCTCCGAGACCTGCTGCTGAGCTGCTTGCAGCTCCTGCTGCAGCTGCGCACCTGCCGCCTCGCTGGCAGCTGCACGGGTGTCCGTGCTTGACAGCTGAGCCGTGAGCTCAGCCACGCGGTCCGAAAGCGCGGCGTGGGACGCGCTGCTGTCGCGCTCTTGCAGCGTCATCCGGTCTTGGGCCTGCGAGTGGTATGAGGAACGAGGCACAAGTGATGCCGGGAAGGGGCCACGTACCGGGCGAAAGCACAGGACGCGTTGAAACAGCATGGCTTCAGAGAGTAACGAACACAGCTAGGCTCTTGCAATGCTGAGTGCCAAGCAGCCGCACCTGCGCCAGCTGCTGCTGCAGCTCCTTGGCATCGGCCAGCGCCTTGTCCAGCTGCTGTTGAAGGTCGTCTGCACGGGCAGTCTGCTGGCCAAGCTGCTGGTCGCGCTCCGCCAGCTGCTCCTGCAGCGAGGCGCCGTGGGCAACGGCGGCCTGCGTCTCGGCCTTGGCGGCCTCCAGCTCACCTTGCAGGCGGGCGACCTCCTCGGAAACCTGCGTCCAAACAACACCGAAACGTTATGGCACTGTGATTGTACAACATCCTACGAGGTCATAAGGGTGATTCCCAATTGTGTGTCGCCAGCTGTGCCAAGGGGCCCATACCCACCGCGTCCTTGGCGGCCCGCTCGTCCGCAAGCTGCTGCTCCAAGCCCTGGATGGCGCTGTCGGCGCGTTGCAGGTTGGCGTCGGCTGCAGCGAGCTGCTCCTTCTGCTCAGCCAGCTTCTCGCCCGCCTGGGCGAAGTTGCCGGCCAGCACCTCCAGCCCCTCCTCCACCTCCGCCTTCTCCCGCATGACGCCGTCCAGCTGCGCCGCCAAGTCAGCGCACTGCAGGCGCCAAGAGCCACAGGGAAGAATTAGTCACCGTCCCAGCCCAAAGAGTTGTATAACAGGTCGACAGCAGAAAATAGCAGCATGTGCGGCGTCATTACTTAAGGAGCATAAGGATCTCAGGCGTTCGGGAGTGGCCCACCTTGCTGTTCGCCTCCGCCCTGCCGCCCTCAGCCTCGCCCAGCTGCTGCAGCAGGACCGCACGGCGCGCTGCCTCCGCCGCCAGCTGCTCCTGGAACCAGTCGCGCTCCGCCTGGGCCGTCAGCGCGCTGATGCGCCAGCTGTTGGCCTCCGCAGCCTCCACCTGCGAGAAACAACAAAGGGTACTCAGCAATATCAGGCAGCGTTGCAAGGGTTCTGTTCGGGTCAGACACCAGGACATGCGGATTAGGCGTAAGATCATAAGGCAAATTCCAGGCAAGCATGAAAGGCTACTGCAGGGATGCAGTACCGGCTCCGCACCTGCTCCACAGCGGTAGCCAGAGCCCCGGCGCGCCCGCCGTCGCACTGCCCGTTGATGGTGACCAGGCGCTGGTCCAGCACCTTGTTCTCACGGCGGGTCTGCTTCAGCTCGTTCATGATGCGGTCCCGCTCCTGCTCCAGCGTCTCGCGCCATTGCCGCTCCCTGAGGAGGGCAGAAGTGCATACACGTCAGTCAACGCAAGAGCCTGTGAGAGCAACTCAGTACTGAACACTTGCATAGTCCCCCGAAAGCGCCGCTAGGGTACAGCTGGCGGACAGGGAGGCCACGAAGGGCAGGACAGGGTGGGGCACGTCACTTCACAGACCCAGTAATCACCCACACCTCATCATCCTACTGCCCGCTGGGGAAACCTCAACATATACATGCTCCTGTTGAAGGCTGGCCCAGTAAGACAGCGACATTACTGGGAGGCGCGTTGTGCGCTGCTACTCACGCGTCCAGCTTGCCCGTGAGCTCCTCGTTGGCGGCCACCAGCGGCTCCGTGAGGCCCGACCGCATGGACGCCAGCTCCATGCGCAGCCGCTCGATCTCCCGTTGCATGGCGATGCGGTCGCCCTGCACCGTCCAGTTGACCTTGGCGTCGTTGCGGATGTGCTTGGTCTGCCGCGCGAAGCGCAGCGTGCTGAGGGTCTCGTGGGAGCACACGGAGCTTGGGCTGATATTGGCGATGATGAGGGTCTTCGCGTTGCCTCCCAGGGAGGACTGAAAGCAGACAACGGGACAGGGGCAGCGGGGGCATGGTGTTACAGTACGTTGCACACGGGGGCTGGCGCGTTGGCTCTGCCCAGATCCGCACCTGGCAATGCCTTGCAGGCAACACGCAGGCACGGCGCTCGTACAAGAACTAAAACCTCGACGCAACCGGGTTGGGCTGCCATAATACCATCCTTCCCCGGTACCTGCAGCAGGAACGTCAGCTTGGAGTCGCGGTAGGGCACGTGGCCCGTGCCGTTGTTCTTCTGGCTCTTCAGCAGCTCCGTCGTCACGCGCCCCAGCGCTGTCAGGGACTTGTTGATGTGGCACGCCTCCTTGAAGTGCTCGCCCGTCGCGTTCGAGCCACCGTGCGCGCCGCTTGCGATACGCTCGCTGCCTACAGACCAGCCAAAGGTGAGAGGTCTTTGAGCGGCGTCACAAGAAAGGCGGCAGCCATTCGGGTACAACCGCTGTACGCCTGCCATGGTAGCGCCTGCCCAACTACCACATAGGCAAGTATTTGAGCCAGTCTATTGAAAAGCCGTGTCATCAACCACATGGGCAAGTACTGTACGGTAATAGGACCGCGTCTAACCCCTTACCCGCCAGGTCCACCAGGTTGAGCCTGGCGTAGAAGCACTTGCTGATGCCGTTGGACGTCACCGTCTTCTCCACCGTCACCATGAACACGCTATGCGAGCGGCTCGACTTCTCGTTTAGCCGCGTCTCGCCGGTGTGGCGGTTCTCCGCGCCGCGCACCAGGTGCCCCAGCATCTCGTCGCCTGCGTTTCGTGTGCGAGAGAAAGAGCCGTTTTATGTCATGCCAGGTGACCGGGGCAGCTGCTCCAGGCATTTTGTTATCAGGGTTGCTGCTGGGCTCAGCTACATGACCTTTGAGCAACCGTAAACCTGGTTGTGAGTCGTGCGTGAGTGGATAAGCAGAGAATTGCAGGGCAGGGGTCAGGCTCACCGTTCAGCGCGATAGGCTCTGACAGGTGGTCCACGTAGGGCCCCTTCTCGGGGTCCTCGCGGATGGGCAGGTTGTTGGCGCTAGGGCACAGCAGGTCGGCAATGGTCTCGTTGTAGATCTCCAGGAAGGCGCACCGACAGTTGTACTTCACGGTGTCGGGTCCGCGCGCGTTCTCTTGATCTGTGATCTTCTGAAACAGGTAGTCGAACACACGGGGTGCCAGGCCACGCTGCGAAAGGGCAAAGGAAAGTACCAAGCAGTTGGTTATAGTACTCACGGGGGCGGCGCAGCTAGGTTTGTGCGCACCCGCACATGCCAGTGAGCTCCCTGTGTCACCTAGCTCCACAGCCATGGCTCTGTTCTTCTCGCTTAGCAGTGCGTGTACTATGTTGCTATATCGCGCATACCACGCTCACACTCCCGTGCCCCCAAATGGCCTGCATGAGAGCATGAGCATACCGTCTCAGCGTCCTGTAAGTCGCCTATGACGGTGAACGTCTTGCCGCTCCCCGTCTGCCCGTATGCGAAGATGGATGAGTTGTAGCCCGCCAGGCAGTTGTCCACAGCCACCAGGCCAGCCACTGCGGTGATGGCAGGATTAAGCAAGGACGGTGAGGTACCGAAGCCTTGTACGACAGCTGTGCTCTCAGGCACATACCGTAGGTGCGCCACGCGAACTTATTACTTACGGTCGAACATGCCCTGCTGTGTTGTATCCTCCGGCATGACCTGGTCGAACTTGAAGGTCAGCGTCTCACGCTGCTTGTCCTTAATCTGCAGCTGCAGGGTCTTGGTGCCCAGGACTGTGATGCACTGCTCGTGCTTCTCTGCAGCGGGCAGTTGCGCAGGTAAGCTGTAAGACCACGTCACTCAACCTGGTGCAATCTGATACTCTCCCTCCTGTGTCTCTGCGCAAGCGGCATGCCGACTGTGTAACGGACACACCCACCATGGCTTGTCTCCTGCTTGGTCGGGGGGCGGACCCTCACGAACACCTGGGAGCAACACACACGGGATATGTTAGTTGACGTGAGCACAGTCGCCCGGCACCCTGCAATACACAAAGTACCCATTGGCGTGGCCCCACGCACCCGCACGCTGTCGTTCTCAAAGTCCATTTCGGTGTCGTCCCCATCGCCCGAGTATACACTGGCGGGCTTGCTGGGCGAGTCCGGCTTAAATGCCTCCAGTGTATCCACTGTAAGTCCAGGGGTCTTCCGGGCCGTGAATGAGGTCTGCGGCTGTGCCCTCAGAGGCTACAGGGTCGCGAAAATGGAGCACAGGAGACAATATAAACATAGCTGGCAACGGTGACCCGCAAGCTATTCGCATGGCTGCCTTTTGTATTTACCGTCGCTGCAACGAGTGCTGGTGACTGCGCTAGCTTCTCCGGTTTCCCTCCGGGGCCCTGCGGGGCACCCGGCTTCTGCGCTCTGCTAGTGCGAGGCGTAGCCATGGGCTCCCCACCACGCAGTCCTTTGGTCCACATATCAGCCATTGTTTCAACTAGCGCGCGGCTTGACGCCGCGCGCACAGGCACCCAGGACTACAGGCAGCAAGCGAAATCGAACGCAAGGTTTGTAACAACGTGGCCTTTACGTTTAAATGAGGTATCTAGATATGTTAGCTACCGTGTAAGTGTCAACAGTGGCCGTCTGCCTTGGCTGGACATGAACGCGCAAACTCTGCAGTGACAGCTCCCAGCACGGCCTTCATAACCGGACACCAGCTTCGCCCAGGATGCACTGCATTGGACAGCTACTTGTAACGCGTTGTACCAATGTCTTGTGTTGAACAATAGCTTCTGTTTTATTACTGTGGGTCGGCCGGTACTTGAAACTTGCCCCAGTGCTAGACGGTCGCGCGGGGTGGTGCAAGGGGTGGTGCACGGAGTGCATAGTGGTAGGGCACCCTTGACGTGCACCCTGGCCCACCTTATCGCGTGCGAGGCAGAGTATGCAGGCATGATGCGCTCTCATCGGAACTCCGAGGTCCTCGGACTACCGTATTGAGCTTGAGTGCTGAACAGAGGGTGCAGGCACGGAATGCGGCGGAAAATGTGTGCAGGTCGAGTGCGGTGAGGCTAGCGGTCCGAGGCATCCCAGTGCGTTGGTAGGCGGCTAGAGGCCGGTAAGGTATCTCCAGCGTGAGGCCAAGGGGTACTGAAAAGCTCCACATGTAGTTATAGCTCCCAGCAGCTCTGAGCTGCTCTGAGCGCATGCCAACCGTCTTCCTTGCTGGAATCTCCATCTGGTGCACTCTGGTGCACTTGAATGGCGTGGGCCGTTTGGTTACGGTACAGCACGTGCCGTCCCAAGGACCCGTTGTGTAGCGCACGCTGTGCAGCTTTGATGGCGACCAGTGAATCGACAGGCGCTTACAGAAGTGGTTAACTGTCAGCCAGCGGAGAGTTCCGCAGTTGCCGGCTGACCTTACCTTGGCATTGAAGGGAATACCAGTTGTTACCCCAAGCGCTGTACTCCTCAGTTGCATACCACCCCCGGTAGCAAAAAGCTGCCACCAAGGCTTCGGGGCTCCAAGCAGTTTGAACATTGGTTCGGGGGTGGCATCCGTCAGCTGTATGCATCTGCACTTCAAGCCTATATGGGGCGGTCCCCTGCTAGTAAGGCAGGAACCACTGCACTACCAACGACCCCGCAGATGCCCTTACGTCAACGGGGCCCCCTCCGTTTCCTCCAGATGTATAATCAGCGTGGCATTCTCAGCACCTCACCCTGATCATCAGCCAGGTGACACCAGCACCTCACTGGCACGTCCGTACGACTCCCCTAGTACTCGCCTTCCGAGCCCGGTGTAAATGCAAATGGCCGAACGTTGACCAACCTACACAAATCCATGTTCGGCATGCGTCCCTGGCCTTTGCACAGCAGCGGAAGCCAACCACAGCTGGCCCTTGCCATTATGGCGTTGCGGCGGCACCATTGCTGCACGCCGCTGCCACGTGCCCCAGCGTGCCCCATCCAGTAGATGACAAGGGACCAAGACCTCATCATGCACCGCACCCCTCTCTGCCGCCTGCACGTGATGATTACAACCTCGATAGCAAGTAACCATCGGGCCGCGTGCCACGTCAATTACCTGGGCCGTGCATTCGCTGAAATGCCACACGACCTGTAACGAGCTACACATTCCTTAACCCTCCTCAACCAGGAACGTGCACTGTGCACATCCGGTGCCAGATAACCGTGTGATGCCCCTCATGGTGCTTCCGTATAGCCTAGGTCCAACCGGGGGACCCCTGGGTCCAACTGCAATTCGGACGTCGTCTGTTGGTGCTGTCATTCAGCTGCATGTACGAGTCAACCTGGCAGCTCAGCAAACACTGGTATTTTGGTACCTTGCGCGCCCTGCGCTACGGGGGACCAAGATACTACAGGTGGTGGTAACGTCGCAAGCCTCTCCGTATGTAGGTGCCCCACATGTGCAGCGTGCCGACATTCGAGCTGTACTGAGCTGTATGGGCAGGTATGGGCCAAGGTATGGCACAGGGGAGGGGTATGCAACTCGCCCGACGGTTGGCGGTTATCGCGCACATGGACC
>VFQN01006159.1_pt1 | contig 14004 bp, 16 predicted proteins | sample 3512371 | NCBI WGS metagenome assembly VFQN01 (sample SAMN10412370, study PRJNA504923) | tailings metagenome | isolation source: Replicate 2 from Balatoc abandoned mine | place: Philippines: Itogon, Benguet | collected 2017-08-28
GCTCCACCTCCTTCTTCCTCTTTTAGTCCACAAGAGATAATGGAGATTAATCGTCTGATGGCTATTGGATACTCCTATGAGACTGCTTTAGGTATGATGGGTATTAATGGTTCTCCTTCAATGTTTCCTCCTCCTTCTTCCTTCCCGATCCCAATGCCTGTTCCTGTCCCTATGCCAATGATGATGCCACCACCACAATATTATCCTATGGTAAGTTCTATCTTCTCCTTTTCATGATTATACTGTAATCACTCTTCCTCTCGATTAGATGGGATCGCCTTATCAACCATACTATCAACCATCACCATATCAGATGGCTCCTCCTCCTATGACCTCTACTCCTTACAGCGTAGCAGGAAGAAGAGATCAATTTGATGAATCTGAGATGATGTTAGCCATTCAACGATCAATTGAAGAGGAAGATCGACGAAAACAACAGGTAAGAAGATCCTTCGATCATCTTTCTTGACATAGATTTCATATGTATTGATTGTTGTAGATGACTGATGAAGAGAGAATGGTGAAAGAAGCCGTTGAAAGAGCAAATGAAAGAGCCATTCAAATTGCTCTCCAAAGATCTTTCGAAGAACAGTATGGTCCTGGTAGCTATCAAAGATATCAAGAACAACAACGATTATCTCGTGCGATGTCAGCTGGTGACATCCCTTATAATACTCATCATCCAGTATCACCGGTAAGCTGCTATCTGGTACCTTTTAAGCTGTTTCATGTCTTAACAATCTCTTCTTTCGCTTCGATTAGTCTCCAAGAATCAATCGTCAAGGAACCTTTGACTTCAATATGATTCATAACTATGGATCAGCCGATGTCGATGAGGAGGCTAATCCTCTGAGAGAAGCTATAGAAGAGGTAAAGTCAAGCTCCCTTGAATGATGTTTTGTCTTATCTTATATCTTCTCTTTAGCAATTCGATCAGAATCGTCCTGGTGTTTACTATCACAGTCCAACCCGTCCTTTAACCTCAACAAACACCGCATCTCCACGACATTCTAATGCCGTTAATCATATTCCCAGCTTCATGCAACAGGCGAATGACTCGTTTTATGAAATCCCTGCTGAACATTAGAGAGAATGGCTGGCTGGTCATGATTGGATGGATGAAAGTTATTAGTATTATTTGATCTTATCAAACACACATATATATATATATATATAGATGAGCAATTCGATTTACAGTAGTAAAGAATATAATGTTTGTGTTATTATTATTATTATTATTATATATCTCTTATTAGTATATGAATTCCCTGACATGTGCTCCATTGTTTTCCTTGTTTTCTTCTTGGTACGTAGTTGTTGTTGTGTTGTTTGGTTTGTCTTGCCGATGATTTACCTGTTTGTATTCTTTGTTCATATTATTATATAGTGTTCGTCTTTCTTTTTCTTTTTCTATTCGATGCTGATTAAATAGTCTTCTATCACTTACTTACCCTTTGATCGAATCATTTCCTTCATAGTTAATAGATATATAAGTAAACCAAATGATCGTTTTATTATTGAGGTATCGATATTTCCCTCTATCTAATCATCTCACAAGTTCATTCGAATGCACTGAATACACTGAATAACTAGTATTGGTTGATGGTCGTCTATCATGATTGTTCTATGTTTGAGGTTGCAAAGGCGTCATTCTCTTTCTCTCTCTCTCTCCCTTACACACAGATGATAAGAGACAATCAAGACGTTTCCTTTAGGTGCTACTAGTACAACTAAATGACATCACCTCTACAATACTGCCTTCTGACAAATCATCATCATTGCCTCCTCTTGGAGACTGATTCACTTCTTAATGACCGTTGATTGTTTTAAACACTTTAGAGGACAGTAGAGCGTTCTAATATTGAAGTATATCCTTGACGCGATTGTGATGAAAATGTGTTCAAAGAGGAATAGGGATTGTTTGACAAAAATGTTTTCATTGAATTGTTATTTTAAGAGTATAAAGAAAGAATGTAGTGTGTATTAGAAGAAGGAAACATGGAAGATTATATACTACTCTTTGAATTAGAAAATCCTTTATAATATTAATCATTTATTTAGATCGTTTATAGATCTTCTTTAAGAGGAATTCAAAAACATCCTTTGGCATATTCTTTACTTCACCAATTAATCTTTGTAATTCTTGATAAGATGCTTCTTCATAACGTTTAAATTCATTCTCAACATCTAATTCCACATATAAAGCCTTCACTCTATTGACCTTGGCCATATCATGTTGACCATAATTATCCTCCAATACCTTTCTCTGTTCTGGTGTTGCCTTCTCTAATGCTTTAATCACTAACCAAGAGCATTTCTTATCCTGAATATCCGTACCAATCTTACCAATAACCTCAGGTGATCCATAACAATCTAAATAATCATCTTGTACTTGGAAATATTCACCCATAATACATAAGATTTCCTTTGCCTGTTGATAGACTTTAGTATCAGATAAACCAGCCATAATCATACCTAAAGCAACAGGTAAATAAAATGAATAAAATGCTGTCTTATATTTCACGATTGAACGATAACGTTCAATAGTAAAACGATTTAAATCAATTGGTCCAGATAATGGTTGAGAAGTTAAATCTAATAATTGTCCTAATTCTGTTTGACGTGTTACTTCAAGGAATAAATCAACTAATTGATAATAATAACGTTCTTTACCAAAGTAACGTTTTAAGATTTTATAGACAGCAGATTCAAGAATAAAGGAATCATTAATAGCGACTAGTTGCACTTCAGGGAGTTTATACCAACATGGGTTACCACGACGAGTGACAGAACCATCCATGACGTCATCAGCGACTAAGAAGAATGCTTGTAAGAATTCAACACACCATCCTAAGGCTGCAGCTTGAACACGTTGACGATCAGTGACCTTACGGCGGGTTGCCTCGATGAGTTTGCGGTGAGAGTCGAGCACCGACAGACCACGGTTCATCTTGCCACCGGCCACAGTGTAATTTAACATGCGATCGATGTAACGGACAGCTTCATTAGGCATTTCATAGACAGTTGGTAAGTCAGAGACGATCTCCTTGTTTAATCTATGATAGGAATGAGGGAAGGTAGATTGTTAGGAATGGAATAAGGCGGTATAAGAGGCTTACCGATCTAAAAAGGATTCAAAGAATTCCTTATCAGATGCATTGACATTATCAGGGATAGAAAATCCAACAACATTATCAGCGGATGCAGGAGTACGGAAAGTATCGACATCAACACCATCAGTATCTTGGTCAGGAGTACGCTCAGGTGCAGCAATATACATACCAGCACCAAAATAAGCACCACCAATAACAATAATGGTAATTAAAAATCGTTCATTCCATGAAAGACTTTTAAATAAATCAAAAGTTGCGATAAGTTTTGAATGATCTTCTAAAGAGATTAAAGCAGCTAAAGAAGTAGCAAAACCAATACCAAAGACAGCAAATTGGAAAATAATCTTTTGATATGGTTCAGGTAATGCATTAGAAATTAAAATAACTAATGCTGCAACAATTAATGCAGCAAAAGATGGAATTAATCCTGGCAACACATCGTCAGTACTATCGTAAGAAACAGTCAATCAATCATCACTTCGTCAGAGAGAGAGCAGAAGGAAGCAAGAGGACTTACAAGTTGATTGCCATCGTTTGTCGTCTGAGAAGGGGAGGGATATCCTATGAGATCTGATGGGTTGTGGAAGTAGTTGTTGTGATCTTTCTTTTGATGATTGTGGCTGACAAACAGCTTAGACAAACTTGTCGAAAGATTTGTCTTAGAACTTGGACTTTCGATAAAACGGACTGTTGAATCTTCTTTTTGTGCCGAAATTACGAAAACTCAAAAAATGATCAGAAAGAGAAGCGTAAATTTATGATAAAGAAAATTCAAAATTATACAAGTACAATGAATGACTTTAAATTAAATAGATTTCAGCTGAAACCACTCACTCTACTATTGCGAAGATACATCATTACCTTTCCTTTAAGGCGAAATAAAACCGTTTCAATAACAAGGAAACTTAAGGTACATTTAAACTTCTAGTCGAATTCCGCTTCGATCGATCATTCGATTGGAAGTATGCCAACACTTCGATTGAGTTAGATCTTGGACAAACTGGACTACAACTGGGTCTAAAACGAGAAAAGGTAAAATGACAGGAAAATATTTATGACAACAGTTTACCTTGAATAGCTTTGAAAGATTCTTCTATTAAATCAACTCTTTGCATCATTTCAACCGCTTCTGATCTTTGGTAGTAGCGATGAAACTGCTCTTTAGAATAATATTTTAATTCATGTAACTTCCTTCGGAGATAATACGCGTGTATAGATGCTCGAATAATTTGATCATTCGTAATCCCTTCTTTGTATAAAACATAAATCTCTCCTTTACCACCAGCTTCAAAGCTTGATGAAGACGAAGCTAAAACATTTATCACATAATGATCATGCTGAAATAACCTTTGCAAATTCTATACGAAAAAAGTTGTGACATCAAATTTTGACAAATGATTGATTGTTATATTTACCTCATATTCTTCATTTGTTCGAAAGATATCATTTAACGTCACTGTCTTATTATCAAAGTAGTGAATATTAGGTAATTCAAATAAAAGATTTCTATCAATGATTGACCATCGATACTTCCCAATTACGGATTCATCTCGTTGTACTTCTTCGGGAGTAAATATATGCCTTGAAATTAAGCTCAAGGAATCTGACCCTCGACCCAGTACTTGATAAATACGGAAATAATGATGAATTATTATATCCAATCGATCTGCAGTGAGCGATTTAATTACGACAGGTTTTAAAGCACGGTAGGAAAAGACTAACGAGGATGCAGAAAGTGATGCAAAGATCATTGGTAATATTAGCGAGGGGTCAGTAACTCCGACAGTACTGGTAATAGCATCAGTAACAGCATTAATACCCTCCCCATCCACTTGACTTCCGGTTCCGCTTGTGCTGTGACCTCCAAACCAAGACACTAAAGAGATTCCCAACGAAGTTCCAATCATTGAGGAGAAAATATTCTGCGATCCAGTTTTAGCAGTAACATCAGCAAGATTCTCTTCTTGTGCAAATGATTTATGAATCGCAGCCCGTGAAGCACCTGCAGCAAGGAATGAGATATTCTTACCAATATTCGCTATACTAGCAAAAACAATGAAAAATTGAGGGAAAAATAATGTTAACATCTCTAAACTATTTGATAATTCTAATGATAATGATGAAATCCAACGCCATTTCTTTGGATCTTGATCAAATCGAACATGAATCAATGATGCAAATAAGATTCCACCGAACTGTCCAAGACCATCTTTCAACAACCACGACAAGGCAGCACTTAGTGGGAGCACACCTGTGCTTAATCCAACAGCAGAAAGCAATGCATTCATTGATATTATCCCTCCTGCTGAAGATAGCACTGCTGAAATCATCTGATTCTTCATGAAATGATTGTATCCTGGAGCAACAGAGTTCGGGTATCCTTTAGGATAGAATGTTTGTAAAATGTTAGTAGTGAAAGAAGTGGGAACAGAGGATGAATTTGTCTGAACTTTCTTCCAGCCAGCTTGATACTCGTATTCCTCAATTTGTTGCTGATCATGGTGTATGACTTTCAGCTTCTTTGCAATTGTAGATTGAAAAGTGTTATTATGACTCAATGAACATCTTTGGACTGTATAAAGAAGACTATTCCTTCTTACACAAGGATGTAAAGTCTTGCGAAAAATGTGAATCATTGGAAGTGAAGTAATATTGAATAAACGTTCGATCGTTTATACGGTTGCATTCGGTTTTGTACCCTTTCTTACATTGCAATGAACTGTCATGTTTCGTAACCCAAATATTCTTAATTATTAATTCTCATGTTTCCCATGTATGGATAGTTGCAAAGAAAGTGGGGGGTTGACCCTTATTTGTTGTTTGCGAAAGAGCCTAATGAAGAGAGAAACGAGGAATCAATCACACTTAAAATAACTACAAAGAAAGGAATCACAGAACCATTTCTTAGCCATTGAGTGTAATAATTAAAATTATTAAACCATTTGTCCATTACTGTATTTTATCTTGATTTTCTTGATTATTTTCTATCTGATATTTCTCTCTTAATATTTCAACAATCGCTTTCTGCGTTCTCTTTTTTAACTTCTCTAATTTAGGAGCAATTTCTTCTTTTAAATCCCAATTAATTTTCTTTGGGATTAAATTAATTCCTTGATTATCATCTTTTGCTAATTCTTTCTCGAGATATTCTTTCACATCAAACTTACTAAGCCTCTCAATCAAGTCATAGGTCGCTGCTCGAACCTTCTCAGCTTGAGTTAACTCTTTTTGTGGCTCTAAAGGTTCAGATTTGCTCTGTTTTTCTGGTTCTGGATCATCTAAATCAATGTCTTCTTTCTTGGGTTCATCATCTTCATCCTCCTCTGCTCCTTCTATCTTTTGGCGCTTCTGCTTCGGTACATCTTCTTTTTCATCTTCATCTTTCTTTTTCTCATATTTATCAAATGAAAGAGGTTTATGTATCATAAATTTCTTTAACTCTTTATCTCTTGGAACATAATTACGAAATTTCAAAGTAACAGGATTCTCCTCCTTCTATTCACAGACAAAAAAAAAAAAGAAGAAAATTAATAAAATTAGAATACAATACTCAACAAAAACTCTTACCTGTTCTTGGGGAGGGAATATTTCCTCTAAACTCTTCAATATTAATTCTTCATTCATATTTCTAATTTTCTTTCTTTTTCTTGTTTTCTTTTTTTGTAAACACAGTCTATTTTTATTAATTTACATCATAGTCTTGAAAATGAGGAGAGAGGGAAAATCATGTTAGTATCATATAAGCTGTAGGTCATTCAGTTGTCAAGCTTTCTCTGGAAGAGTTTCCCTTTCAACCAAATAGAGATTAAGTGAAAGATAATTCACCGACAGAATTGTTGGTTTTTTCTCTTTTTTTTGATAATTTTATCTCTCTTAAAAGAGCCTTCTTCGCTCTCTCTAAAATTTCTCAACCAAATCAAAATCAAAATCAAAACAAAACAACAAAACAAAACAGAGTATTCACAAACATTCATTCACACACAAACAACTGTTCAAAGTTTTAAAAAAAAAAGCAAAAATGTATTGTTATTTTGAGAATTTACCGTTTGAGCTTTATTCGTTCATTCAATGTTATCTTACTCAATTGGATTATTTACAATTAATGAATTCTAGTAAAGGTCTCTTTCAACAAATTAAATTTGAAACAATTATTTATACATTTTCCCTACGAGAATCAAGGAATATGAGTATGACTCCAGATAATACATCTGGTTTGATGAAATTAATAGAAAAAGTGAAAGATAAATCCAAACAAATTTATATTATTATGCATCATATTTCTTCTCAAAATGTTTTTAATTATAAACATCTATTTGAAGGTATTTTTTGTGTTTCTATTAATCGAATACGACGAAATGTAGCAGATGAATTATTAGATTGTACTGTTTTTAATAATGTTAAACGTGTAATCATTCATGATGATTTAACAAATGTTAAATACATTCCAAATACCCGTGATGTACAACTTCATACAATTTCTTGTGGATTTGAAAATATAATTCGATTAGAACTTTATAATATCGCGGATTTACGTTCAATTACTAATATTAATCAAAGTAAAGCATTACAATATCTTTCGATTATTCGTTGTTCTCGGCTATCAACTTTAAATGTTTTATTGGACAATGTCAAGATAATTCATTTAGAATGTCAAAGTTTAAGTCATTTAGTAGGATTAAGTAAGAGTATTGAGAAACTTACTTTGATTACTTCCATGATGTTAAGTAATGGAACCTTACAAGCTTTAAACCTTGTTGTGCCAACATTGAAGTACCTGAATTTACAATGTGGTTTCACAGCTCATCAGACATTAAATGATTTCTGTTCTCCAACATTTAATGGGAGAACTTTAATCCTCCGCCGTTATAATGTTCTACCAACAATAAACAATTTTCCTAATCTAATTAAATTAGATTTAAATGATTGTAATCATTTGATTTATTTTCCTATAATTTCATCATTAAGAGAACTGAAAATATATCATTGTCTTGAATTGATATCAATTCCAACATTACCTAACCTGATAAAATTAGAAATCAATAATTGCCGACGATTACAAGCTCTTCCTTCTTCTCAACCATCCTTGAAGAGCGTAGAGATAAATGGTATCCCGCTTCTAAAAGAGATATCCTTTAGCAGTGCATATATTGACTCGCTTTCTTTATATCGATGTCATGCAATTACTGATCTTTCTTCGTTAAGAAATATACCTAACTTATTTATTGGGCATTGTGATGGAGTTCGTTCAGTACAAGGTTTAGGTGGATCTTCAGTCGAAGAATGTCGGAAAAGTGTTGATTTATTATCTTTAAAAAATCTTCGTGACTTGTCTGGTTTGCATCATATCGACTCTTTGAAGCTTTGCGATCTTAGTCTTCTTCATTTCCGAGGTATTGATAATATTAAATATCTCGAAATTTCTCGATGCAACATATCAAATACTGAACATCTGTCGCGTATTCTATGTTCGATTACACTTCAAGCATGTCCAGTATTGAGAAGATTAGATAATCTTGCAGGTATCCCTAAGGTGAATCTCTTAGGCTGTCCAGCGATTTCTTCTTTTTCAGGCTTAAAAGATCATGAAGAAGTTCGAATACTCTTGAAACCAGAAAAACAAGAAGAGTTAATTTCCCTCAAAGAAGAATTAAACATCAAAAAATTGATAGTTGAATGATTAAAAGATACTTCGAAGTAGATCTAAACAAATTTCTGTTCTAATGCATCATATCTCTTATCAGTAAGTTTGTAGTCCTCTCTTGATTGTCAATTTGGAAGCTTTACAGATGCTGAGTGGAAGTAGTAAGCATCGCATTCTATAGCAATATACTCTCGTTCATCCTTCGAATATAGTAGAAGTATTTTCTATAAACAGCGAGAGATTATCGTTTAAATTGAAAATAAGGAGGAATCAAGGGTTTAATAAGGCAAAGAATAAATTGTTTCTTTATTTGTATTAGGATTAATCCAAATTAATGTTTTAATATTTAATTTCTTTTGTTGTAATTTTAATCTTTCAAAACTTTTTGGACCAAGGCATGCACGAACTTCACCAAATAAAACTACATTCTTCAAACCTTCATAGTCATCAATCATTGAGCATCTGATAATCTCAATAAGAGGGATTCCTTGTAAGTTTTCAAGCTTCGTTAATTCTTTACATCGAGTGAGAGTGAGCGAATGGCGAATATTCTTCAGATCTTTTGTTGTAGATAACTTACAATTATAAAGTTCTAAATGACCGATATCAGAAATACCGCTCTTAATATTCATAGTAGAAATCTTTAATGAATGAATATGATGTAATCCTGACATATCATGAACATTTCTTAAATATTCTAAATTAATGATTCTTCGATCTTCTTCTAATGAAGATCCTCCTAATCCTTCAAAGGAGGTAATTCCAGCACAATTATTAATAGAAAGTTGAGGAATATTTCTTAATGTAGATAAATCAGTGAGAGCATGACATTCAAACAATGTAACCTTCTCGATAACAGGACTATCAAATAAGATATGATTGAGAGAAAGAGTTTGAATGATTGTAACATTCATTAAAGCAGGTTGAATAGAAGCGATTGAGTCCAATTCAGGGCAAGAATCAATTGTTAATTCATGCAAATTCATGAGAGTGGGAATTGTTCGTAAGTGCCACACACTCACTAGTTTTAGAGTTCTGAGAGATGATATCACTGGTAAAGTTACTATCTGAAAACAATAATGCAATTCAAGATCTTGGAGGCGATCAAAGGCCACATTTGAGCTATGCCACAATGATAGATCAAACGAATGAAGTCTAAGTGTTTTGCTATCAAAGTTTGGAGAAAGCTGAGGAAGTTGCTGGTCTGATCTACTTTTAAGACCAGCCAGATATAAAGATGGTATACTCTGAAACATATAATAATCATTAAACTCATCAGGGAAAAAACAATTCAAATGCAAGGACTTTAATGTTGGTGCAATCATGGTTAAACTCTTAACAGTCTTAAGAGTTATTTCTGATTTGGTAATCAATGTGATGTCTTCGATATCACCACTCAATTCACCAAGACATGTAAAATTACGACAATTAATCTCAATAATTTTAATATCTTCTAACATAAAGTCAATTTGAGTCAAATAAAAACAACTTTTTATGGTAAGATGTCGTAAGGTTTTATTGTTATTAATATTAGAAATAAGTTTCAAATTAGGGAAATTAGAAATCTCTAATCTTATAATATTCTCTAACCCTCCAGAGATACTTGTCTGTAAAAGTCCATCGAGGTTAAGTGTATGTATGTTATTGAATACATGAAAGTCAAGATTATCCTTTTTTTGAGGTTTTGCTCCTTGGTTCACAGTCACAAAGAGAGCGTAAATCCCTTCAAAGATATCTGTTGAACTTTCAAATAAGTCAGTCTTGATGTTTTTCATAGTCATTGAGATTTGTTTGGATTTATCTTTCACACTACTGATCAATGTCTTCATAAACTGCTTCTTCAAATCATCATGAACCGAAGCGATAGGAAACCATCTCTCTGGACCAATGATGTTGTATTCCACGGTTTCATATTTGATGGGTTGGAAAGTTGCAAGATTACAGTTCATCAATTCTCGGTAGTCGTATGGTAACAGAAAGCTTCTCACTAAAAGAAAGATTGCGAGAGGTAAACCTTCAATGCAATTGCCTCTCTTTTGAAACAGAGAAACATCATTCCTTGGAGGAAGAACTTGATAATCTCTGTTCTTTAGAGCAGTGAGTTGAGTACGAGTTCGAGGCATGTCAGAGTGTCAGAATTCAAAGTGCTTTGAAGATGTCGGTAGGCCGACTGAAATCGGCCGAAGGTTGAGTCGACTCTAGACAAAACAGGAGTCGACTCTTCTCGCAACAACCAACATCATTTCTTGGTCTTTTCTATACTTGCTCTCTTCTTCATTAATTTTGTGAGATAAAATGAGTAATGCTGCCTTAATGTTATCAAAATGGGGCAGAAAGCTTCGGAAGGATTTATTGAGCCCAAGAAACAAGAAGAAGGCTGAGCTTGATGTATCACAACGTTGGAACATTGTGAAGGGTGATTTTGTTGAAGTCACCCAAGGTCCACAGAAAGGGCAAAGGGGAAAAGTTCTTGCAATTATCCGTAAGAATAGTCGTGCAATCATAGAGGGAGTCAATATGGTGAGTTAAATTGTTAGTCCAGTCTTTCAGTCTTTTGACATTTCTCCCTAGCGTCCTCGTACTGTTATCAATCGGATCAGTGGTGTTCCTGGCAAAACTATTATTCGACCTTGCTCTATTCATTACTCAAATATGATGTTGATCGATCCTTCAGACAGGTAAGGAATGAAACTTGCTGCTTTACCTTCAATAACTGGACATTCGACATTTAAATCTAGTAAACCTACAAAAATTGCACGAAGATGGACTGCTGATGGTACCAAGGTCCGAGTATCAAAAAGAACTGGTCATATTATCCCGAAACCTGATTTTTCTGCCTTTCGAAGGCCACGCACTAAAGGTTTGAAATTTATTTATATAATAATTTTTAATACTTTATGCTGATCATTAATTTCTAATGTTAGCACTCGGTCAAAAGGATACTCCAGCAGATGAAGTTGTGAAAGTCACGTTTTCTGAGTACGCAATGTATCTTCCTTATATCTACGCGAGAGCAAATATTGAAGGCAAGAGCGTTGAAGTGATCAACAATGACCAAAAATAAATCATAACTTTGTTCGTCCTTGTAAATTCACCAAAACTTTTCCCATTTAGTATTTGCAACTACTTCAAGCCTCAATTGGAAAGTGGTCCAACTGAACATCATATGATATGATGGCTCATGTGACGAGGTCGTCATTTCCCAAATAATGGTTTTGCGCTTTTCTCCTTTAATGTTGTACCTAATGTTCTTCACTTTAAAGCATCTGCATGGACTGAAAGTCCTTAATAAAGGTGTCAAAGTTGTGAGAAGAATTCATAGGACCTCCATCCAAAGCTGCGTTGCTACAACTGATCCTGTAATAAGCGAAAAGTATAACATACCTTTAGCCTCTTCCTTGAATTCAGATTTGCAGTTTCTCTTGAAAAAAGATCCAGAAAGAAATATACTTTCATTATCATCTATTTCCTTTCTCAAAGAAAAGCCATTCTTTCTTGATTATAACAGTAAGAGTTGGCAAGAAAGATTCTCTCAAAGCTCAAAAGAACTTGTTGTAAAAGCAATTGGACGAGATAATGATGTAATTATTGACTTTACCGCAGGATTAGGTCGTGATTCCCTTCTATTAGCATCAGCGAATCCAAATTGTCATCTTTTCATGATTGAACAAAATCCTGTGATTTACTTACTTTTACAGAATGCATTAGAACGATTGGATCTTCTGAGACCAAAACTGAAAAGTCAAGTGAGTTTGTATTCTGGGTCTGCTCAAGATATATCGATACAATCGATGATTACAGAACAATTACGATTACAAGCACAGCAACGATCTCAAGAGGATCCTTTAAGGGTTTCGGTTTATTTAGACCCTATGTATCCGATTCCTGCAAAAGAAAGGACTGCTCAAGTGAAGAAAGAAACACAAATCCTTCATCGTGTTTTAGCACTCTATCGACAGGATTATAGTGAAGATAACATGAAGGAGTCTGAAGAGAATGACCAGGCGTTATTTGAAGTTGCTGCTAAATTAGCAACTAACAAAATAGTGGTAAAGCGAGGAATGGGATGCTCATCGTTAAAGGTTTTATTTGACGGCAAACAGTTACATGCTAATCATGTCGTGAAAGGGAATAATCAAAGGTTCGAAGTTTACAATTCTCCCCATTAAATTTGATTCTGCAAGAAAATAAAGCGATTTCATTTCATTTCATCGATAATTTGAGGGATGAACCAAGAAATGACGAACCGAGTAAAGGTGAAATTATTTTCTTTACGTTCATGAAAGAGTAAAAATTGATATAATTATTCATTCGTAAAAGAAATTACTTTTACGAACAACTGCCACTGCCTCAGTCATCAATTTAATGGAGAGCGGTTTTTCTCATTCTGTCCATCGCAAAACACTGATATTACTATCCGGCTTCGTAGGAAACGGCTGAGATGCTAAAAGGAAACACGAAGAGGATGGAAGTTTAATGAGAATTTTAGTATCTATCAAATTCTTTTACCAGGCCTGTGAGGATTTATTTTCTTTCTTTCGCAATCTGAGTAACCATCATACCTTGCACAAAAGTGAAAACGTTGAGATGAAGATCGTGGCTCACCAAATGGGACGATGTTTATTGATAATTCATTTCCACTAAAGTAATTAAGTCCAAGAAGGTTGTATATAGAAATGTTTAAAATGATCTTCACACATGACCAATTTTGCTTATTGATTGATGCGGAAATGCAAGCTAAATTCAACCAAAGATGTAATTATTTTCGAATTTGAAGTTTCCTGTGTAGTTGATAGAAAGGAATTTTTTTAGGGTGAGGCCAAACCCGAGGGCGAAAAGTTTCACCATCGTCAGTTATGTTCCTCAAATAATTTATGAGTTTTCGTGAAGTTTTGTCCTGATCAAGTTGCGACGACAGGATTAAACAGTTCGGAAGCCCTGATTCCCTCGATTGCTCTCATTATTCACCATTTGAATCCAAATGCTTTTCATTGAAAGTCTGGAGACGTCAATAAATTTCATTTCAGCGAACTTGAATCCCTGCTACCTAAATGGACAAAGAAAATTAGCCAATTCCTTTCGAGAAAACTCTTGGAGAAGCCTTTCCAAGGAAAGCACCCAGTTTGCATGTGATCATGATGAATCAGTTAAAACTTTACGAGAAATGAGCTATTCGCTGTGATATTTACTATCGATACTCATTTTTAAATTCGCCGAAATATTATTCATTTTTTGATTCACAAAGTGTGG
>VFQN01006160.1_pt1 | contig 13999 bp, 23 predicted proteins | sample 3512371 | NCBI WGS metagenome assembly VFQN01 (sample SAMN10412370, study PRJNA504923) | tailings metagenome | isolation source: Replicate 2 from Balatoc abandoned mine | place: Philippines: Itogon, Benguet | collected 2017-08-28
TTGCCCTCCGGGGCCCAGAGGGCTGAAAGGATACCCCTCCGGGCAATATAAGCCGTGTCCTGGCCAGGGGAGCTCCCCTGGTTCCGGGGGTATGGCCTGGTGGTGTGGCCGGAAGTACGGCCCGGGGGTATAGCACCGAGGTATGGGTACGGCCTAGGCAAGAGAAGGGCGGGCTGTCCTGGGTACAAGGGTGTGTACTTACCCGTGCGCCGTGGTGTTGTCAAGGGTGTTGTGCGGCGGGTGTGTGTAGGTATTGAGGTCGACTGGCCGTATGCAACTGCCGTGCTGAATGCGTGCCACCTGCCACGTTCCTTTTGTTCTTTCGAATGTACGGCAGTTCCTTTCGGGTGTGCCGCCTGATGTCTGTGGCTCTGTGAGGCCGGTGGGCGGTGGGGCTTGTGAAAGGGGGGAGGGCCGAGGGGACAGGGGAGGTGCGCCACACTAGCGCGTCGCGTACCGTACCGGGACGCTGCAGAGCGCCGCAGTTTTGCTGTGCGCAGCTAGAACCTTGAATCGTTGAATGGAGGGGTGCTTTTATAGGGTTCCGCTGTCGTCTTGGCTGCGCTTACCTACGGTAGGCGTGCGATATGGAACATTGGAACGGCGGTCCAAACGCTGGATCAGAGCTCACCCGACGCCCAATGCTCCACGCCTGACTTGCTAGTATTGTTACAATGGAGGTGGTGTCGCCAGCTCGCCACACAGTCCTTGCAAACACAGCTGTACGAGTGGGCGGTGTACGGTAGAGGCTCAAGCACGACTTGGGGTGCTCCATGCGTGCGTGGGCTGCGTGGGCTGCATGCATACCCGTGTCCACGCGCAGCCTGCTGCTGCCACTGCCGGCACAGCGTGCACACTGGACAGCATGCACCACAGAGCCCCGCGCGGCGCTGTACGACAGCGGCGTCACCCGTCACGGTAGCCGACCAAGGGTGTACAAGACTCTGCTAGAGGGCCCCTGCTACACACTCACACAGCCGCACAATGCCTCGATGCGACTGCGGTATCACACAGCCACACAGCCGGTCGTTGGAAGCCCACTGGGATCCTCCCATCGTCAGCAGCAGCGGCGCCTGAGGCTGTGCAGGGGAGCCCCCTGCCCAGGATATGGCAGCGGACAGGGTTTCATGCCTAGTTGGATGCCCACTGGGGGCCTCCCGGCAGCAGCAGCTTGCTGCGGCGCCTGAGGCTGTGCAGGGGAGGCCCCTGTGCTAGGACTTCTGGTACGGCTTCTTGCCAATGAGGTCGTCCCACCGCACAACGGCCTCGGCCCATTCCGCCTCCTGACACGGGGAGCAGCACGAAAGGGGGCGCAAAGGAGGCTCTTATTCACGGGGTCACTTGCTAGCTGTCAAGATGCAGCAAACGTGGCAAAGGTCACTCAGAGGACTACGCGCCACACAGGGTGTGCGACCGGTCTGCAAATACGGGAGCGCAACACATACCGGAAAGCCCTCGGGTCCTTGAGCACGGCGAAGCGACTTTTATGCTTGCGCTACACACACCCTCTGCGTGGTCCGGGCCGTGGACGCCAGCAGGCGCAGCTGCGTCATCTTGTTGGCTTCCCGCAGCTGCCTGGCAGCTTCCTCCACGTCCAGGGGAGGTGCCTCCGGGTGGTCGAATCCCTCGCACACGTTCTCGCGCTCCCAGTCCCACTCCGCGTCCTCCGTCAGCTCCGGCCACCAGGGGTATGTGGAGCACTGGTTGGGCCGCACCTGTGCAAGGGCATTTTGTGTTAACGCCTTGTGTATTAAGTGCTGCCTTTGCTGCATCCTGCAAACGTGACTCTTGGCTGCATTCCAGCTGGTGCGGTGCAGGCAGATACACCGTCGCGGTATGTGAATGGCACGTGCGCATGGGTGCATATGTGAGGGTGCGCACGCTGCTGCAGTCTTGCGGGCTTGCTTATGTGGGTGCTTGGCGAGCTTGGCCAAGCACACTGGGTGCTGCGGGCACGACGCACAACGCGTAGGCCGGTGGTAAAGGTGATGGCGGTGTGTTAGGGTCGTAACGCACCGTATGGATGGAGCATTTGTTGTCCGCGCCGAGGAAGATGCACGCCTGTGCAAGCATGACAGTTTCATGGCAAGTTAGGAGGTGGCTGGGGGGACACTAGGGAGGGAACCCCCCGCGTTGGACCACGGACGGACCCAGCAGGAGAGTGTCAGTAAGCAGGCTGGATGGTTCTGAAAGCTACAAATTGGGTCCACGTGTTCTACCGTGCCCCGCCGCGCCAACCCACCGAGCTGTCTTCACGGGTCTTGAGCATCCGCCAACCTTTGTACTTGGAGTACTGCGGTGGGAGGGACAGGGCGCAAAGGGGGAGGGAAAGTAGGAGAGGGGGGAGGCTGTAACAAGCCGGGTGGGCTTGTCATAGTGGGGTTGGCGCCAGGTTAGCAGGCTGCAGTACGTAAAATACAGGCTTCCACTTGCCGCCGCACCCACCTGCTTGCAGTGCGTGTCGAGGAATCGCTGTGTGGACATGTTGAGGTGCTTGGCGATGCGCGTGACCTCTTCGGGGGCCAGCCAGATCTGGAAGCGGGGGCCGCAGGGCAGCAGGGATAAGAGGAAGGTACCGTAGGCGATGAGACGCGCATCAGACCTGCTAGAAGCGCAGCAGGCTAGGTTGCAAAGTAAAGGGGAACAAACACCGTCCGGCCATGCACGCTGCAATGCATGTGGGGGGACACGGCGGTAAGCAAAGCCGTCCCAGCCAGCGGTGTAGCCACGCCTTGGGCACCAGGTCACCAGGGCCGACCGGGGCCTGTCCTAGTTCCACAGCACCGCCTCCTTCTCAGCACTCTCTGTCCTCTCAAGGGCCTGGGCCCAGGTTGTCGTGCCCTCAACCTCTTGCCGCAGCGCGCACGGGCCCTCACCTCCTCCTCCCTAGTGCAGCACTGTGCCGTCTGCATGCACTCCGGCCCGGCAACCCTCCCGTGCTCCCTAGCCCACACAATCCAGACCCCTGCCGTCACACCGGAGCACGCACGGGGGGTACCTCCCCCTCCCGCCCAGTCTCCACAGCCCACTTCCATACTGCTGCTCCACGCACGCCGGTCCAGCTTCCCCCTTCCCAGGGGCCCGTGCTCCCCAGCAGCACGGGTCCCAGACCCCTGCCGTACTGCGGTAGCACGCCCGGCCCTCACCTCTCCCTCCCCGGTGCAGCACTTGCCGCACATGGTGCACATGAAGCTGCGACCCGCCACCAGCGCCTGCGTGGGCAAACCAGGGCCAGGGCAGTGAGGGTCAAGATGGGCAGGACGGCTGCGCCCAGCTACCTGAACCTTCGGGGCAGGGAGCGGCAGGGCCAGGGCAGGGTCAGGGCCGGACACTGGATGGCGCGCGATACCCGTACCCAAATGTGCTATTGTCCCGCAGCTTGTGCCTTGTGCACCCGACCACGACCGCATCAGCAAAGGAACCGTGTGCGCAAAGCCTCGACGCTCACACCCCTTGGCCTTGGCAGCGTGGCCTCCGTATCCGCTCGCGGCCCAGCCACACCTTCGGTGCCCCTACACCCCTGCCTGCCCTCATTGTAGGATCCCCAGCAACGTTCAGCGGGCCCTCGTGCCCAACGGGGTTACTTCCGTCAACCCACGGCTACAAACCTTGAAGGGCTCAAGGCTGAGATCCCGAGGCGCAGCGGCTGGGGCTGCCCCCGCTACACCCCCGGCTGCTGCGCCTGCTGCAACGCCCTGACCTGGACCTGGCTGCTGCTGCGGTTCAAGGCCGGCACCTCCCGCCGGTGCCGCTGCCACCGCCACCCCCAGGCGCCGGCCCCCATGCCCCGCACGCCCCGATAGCGGGCTGCATGCGGTGGACAATGTTGTCGAAGGCTGGCTGGGCAGGGCAGCTGGCGCAGAGGACCCGCGGCAGCCTCCGTGTGCTGCTGCAGCAGCAGCTGGGCACACCGCGGGGGGGAGCACCCTGCAACCCCCTGCTGGCCGCGCCGTGCCGCAAGGGAGAAGGAGGGTAATATTGCGCAGAGAGTTGGTACATGGCTGCGGATTGTGAAGATGAAGATCAAGGCACGGTTTGTGATGGACGGGGGCTGGGGGGTCGTCTCCGGTCTGCCCACACATGGGTCGTTAGTAGTTCAGGCGTGTTGTGCGAAATTACAAGCTACTCGAGGCCGGCCTTTTGATAGACATGCACCCGATGACAGCGATATGGTATAGCATCCACAAACGGAAGTAGGTGCGCGCACACCAGTGCCTGCAGCCAGCGGCGGCTTGCTGGCATGGCATCGCCAACGAGCAAGGCCCACCTTGCCCGCGATGCAGCAGAACGCCCCCCGGCTGAAGCTTTTGCAACATGCCACCAGAAATCGAAGCCGGAGAGTTGCGATGTATGCTAAGTCGGCTGTGTTTGGTTGCCTGTATTCGGTTCTGGCTGAACGGCGTGAACGCACGGCTCGGACAACGCTTACAGCGAAAGCAAAAGCATTAATTGCTCGTAAAGAATAAGTGTTTCGTGGTAAATAATGGACCAGGCCATCCGTTTAAGTTGGCTTTTAGATGTGGCCAGGGGAGACTCACGTGGGGACCCGTTGGCCTTCACCAACCGCCAAGACGAGCCCAGGGCACCGTGCAGGACTGCGCGCAGCTTCATAACTCGAGATTCAATCACAGGGCTTTGTCCATACGCTCAGGACCCGGGGTTACAAGGGCGCATGCAGATGCATAACAGGGGCTCCCCTGGTACATAACCTGGCTCCGGAGCAGGAGCAATTACGCACAGGTGAACTTCGCCTACCGCAACCACTCTGAAAACATGCGATAACCCCGACAATGCCCCGCTATTTCTACCAAGGTACAAATGTCTCGCTTTGAACGTTTAGAAACAGCCGCTCGCCGCTGAGGACCTTGGCCATTGCTCGTCATCTTGAAAGGGCCTGTATACCTTGCAAAGTCTGCTGGAGCTGCGGAGTTGTGGAGATCATGGTCAGACCTGCGACACTTTTGTCCCAACGCCCAAGGATACGGTAGCCTTTTTCGCCTCAGTTAACTGCGCGTCAGTGGTATCGTCACTGTCACAGCATCGGTTTTCTCGGGCGGCTAGGAGTCGGTGCCCTGCTGGCTAGGAAACCGGAAACAGCACACGGGCGACGGCACGTTCCGCCCTGTCGGTCGCTCAAGTGCATCGTGTATCGAAGGTATTACAGATATGCTATAGCGGTTCAGCTTGTCTTCATACATACCTCTGGTGCCTTGATAACATGGTACCTGCGGCACTGCGTGTTGTCTATGCAGACGCATTGTGCCTGCGCTGCTTGTGCTTTAATTGTACCAGGAAAATGCGCCTTGCAATGGCTGCAGATGGGGGCTCAGGGCGGCCTGAGTGTCACCGCAGGAAGGGACCGACAGGGCAGCGGCTCACCGGCGAAAGGATACATGGCCGAGCACAAGGCGGGCCAGGAGCCAGCTGCTACCCTGCCCCGGTACTTCAAGCCCTACTGGACAGTATCATTTGTGAGTCTAATACCAGCACATTAAGTTTGACGTCGTCGTGGGGGTACGTCGTCGTGGGGGTACGGCACGTTCTGTGACACGGTATGCCACGTCCGGTGCTACAGAGGCAACATGGGAGGGGCACCAACTCGGGGAAATACGCAGAACACTCAGCAAGTTGTGCTGCCTTCATCGTGCTCACAGTGCTAACAGTAGCCTTCTGTTCTCTCCTGCCTGTGCGAGGGCTGTGCTGCCTCCATTGCGTTTGCGGTGGTTTACTTGCCCTCTGTTCCCTCCTGCGCGCAGCTGGTCGCTGCGCTGGTTGCCATCCTCGTCATCTGGTGCTTCTGCTGGCTGTATGTGGGCGCCTTCTGGAACCCCCAGGTGGGTGTATTAGCATGTGTTGCAGGTTGCCGAGGCGCGTGGGTTAGCGGGGTGCGGGACGCGCGTGACTCGTCAACTGGTGCTTCTGCTGGCTGTATGTGGGGGCCTATTGGGACCCTCAGGTGGGGTAGGTGTATTAGGATGTGGTGAAGGGATCATACAGCATGTATGAAAAGATTCGGGAGACAAAGATGCCCCTCCTGGTGGGTGTGCAGCTTCGAAGCTGATGATTGTGGTCAAGGGTGGTTCATGAGAAACCGCAGGGGATTGGTGAGCAGGGACCCCCCCCTGACGCACCGTTTGGAGCGCGTTTGCAGCACGGGGGCTGCGTAAGCGTGACGCTAAGGGGCGTGCAGGTTGCACACCCATCCGTGTCTGCGCAGACGGGGGCCAGTGCCAAAGCGCTGTACTTGGTTCTGCACCAAACACTCACGCCGTGCACGCCAACGCGTGTGGACAACCCACACGTGCTGCTGCTCAACTGCGACACATCTGCACAGACCGCGTTCTACATTGTACTTAAGGCCATATCCTGCACCAAACACTCACGCCGTGCACGCAGACGCGCCTGGGCAATCTGCACGTGCTGCTGCTCAAACTGCGAACGGTGCCCCCCGCACCAGACCACGTCCACTAGCATGCCTACCTACGCCTACCTATCTATCTTGACCAATCATTTGCGCCGTGCAACTGCAGACGCGCCTGGGAAACCTGCACGTGCTGCTGCTCGACTGCGACACGGTGCCCCCCGCCGCCTCCCTCAACGCCTCCTTCGCCCCGCTGCTGCAAGCGCTGGTGGGTGGTGGCCCCGTGGGTTAGCGGGTGCGTGGGTTAGCTGATGCGGTGTGAATGGGCTGGTTACTACTGCGGCTACGAGGAGGGAATGGCACAGTGTGCACGAGCCGTTCGGAAGTATGGCTGACGGTTCAATGCAACCTTTAAACCTGCCAGCGCTGGTGGTTGGGTGGGTAAGCGTGCGCACGGTTGGCGGTTATGGTACGGCACGCACGCGCGTGGATGAGGGGACTGATGCGTGAGCGCGGCCTGCCCCTGTTGCCTGTGTCCAAATGTGGGACGGAGCATCGGAGCTCGGGGCCCGAGGTGCGCGTAGGCTTGTTTCCATAACGGCACCTCCTACCACTCTCTCGCATACTTCTCGTACCCCCAGGCCCCCGGCCCCGTGGCCACCGCTTTGCTGCGTTCCACGGCGTGATCCTGCTGCCCCCTACTGATCCTCATGTCTATCCCACGCTGCCTCTCCCTCATTGGACCCAGGCCCCTGCCCCCGTGGCTACCTCCCGGCTGCGCGCCAGCGTCACCCTCCTGTCCCCTGCTGACCCGTTCCGGGCCCCTCCCTAGGCCCCTGCCCCCGTGGCCACCACCCTGCTGCGCGGCAGCGTGTACAACCCCTCCAACCGCCTCAGCTCCGTGCTGCACTGGGACACGGTCACGTGCCCGGGCGTGGACGCGGCGGGCGGGCGGCCGTGCGGCACGCCCGAGCAGGAGGCGCAGTGCGTGCAGGTGTGTGCGTGTGGGTTAGCTGGCATGTGGGTTACCAGGGTGCGTAACGAGGGGGTGGACGCGGCGGGCGGGCGGCCGTGCGGCACGCCCGAGCAGGAGGCGCAGTGCGTGCAGGTGTGTGGGTGTGGGTTAGCTCGGATGTGGGTTAGCGGGGTGTGTACCGGATGAATGGTGCAACACCACCGAGGTGGGCGGCCCTGCGGCACGCCCGAGCAGGAGGCTCAGTGCGGTGCAGGTGTTTGGGTGTAGGGTACCTGGCATGTGGGCCAACGGCGGGGTGCGCCACAGGCGGTTGATGCGCGGCCTTTCGGTGCCCTGTTGGCCTCTTGTCACGAGTAGCAGGGTCTGCGCGGACAAGACTGACAGATGTACCAAACATGAAGCATTACGCATCCTGCGGCACAGCCTTATCATGTGCGTTTTCTCCCTTAATCCGCGCTGCCTCAACCCGGGCTGCTTTGCTCGCCACTCGCCGCACCTTCCCCTGTTGCCAGTTGCCGGTATTCTGTTAATCCACTGACGCGTGCGATCTTTTGACCCACACTTCTGCCTTGAATCTGTTGCAGCACTACGCGGGCGATGTGCTTGACTGCGGCCCCTGGGCTCTTCTCTACTTCCCCAGCAACACAACAGCCGGCTACCTGTCGTGGTTCCCGGGCTCGGGCATCAGCCCACCCACGCAGGTGCGCGGGAGGGGTTGGTGCAGGACGGTGCACGTCTCTGTGGGGGAAGGGTAAACGGGGGCAGCGAGGAGCTCCAATGTGGACGGGGCGGGATGGGGCTGGGAAGCTGTGTTGCCCGGGGCTCTTACTAACGAAGGAAAACTCCAGGGCTTGGGCTGCCCAGGCCAAGGCGGTGTGCGCTCCGGGGGCGGGGGCAGGGCGAGGGCGCCGCGCCCGCGAACAGCGTCCACCCCCCTCCAAAACACATTAGCCCTCCACCACACGTTAACCCGAACCCACACGCTACCCTCTCCACCACACGCTACCCTCTCCACCACACGCTACCCCCTCCACCACACGCTACCCCCTCCACCACACGTTAACCCTGAACCCTGCCACTTATGCCCCGCCACCTTCCCTGCTGGAAGTGTAGCAACCCGCGGCCGGCTTCTACTACGCGCGTGGTCGGGACTACTCCACACACAACTACCTGTTCAGTGTGGTGCTCACCACGTTGCTGCCCGGCATCAGCAGGGCCCTTGTGGGGCAGCTGGCAGCCAACGCGCAGGTGTGTGGGGTGTATTATTGTGTAATAAGTGTGGAGTTGCGAGCAGGTCTGTTCGTGTGCGTTCCTTGAGGTTGACTGGCAGAAGTAAAAGAAATAGTAGCGTTGGAAGTAGTACCGGTACTTTCAAAGGCTACACTGCTGCCGCCACTCTCACGCGGTCTGTCCCTCGCATCGAATCCCCATTTAATCAACGCCGCAGGTCATGCAGATAATCAACCCAGGCTTCCTAGCCACAGGTGAACGAGGTGCCGGGATGCGGAATGGCGGGCGGTGGGGGGACGGAGGCATAGTGTTAGGGGTGCACGTTGTGGGTTGGTTAGGGCAGAGGGAGCATGATGAATCAGGCTGCAGAGTGGCGGACTGGCGGTAAGTACGCGCTGTCTCGTTATTATGGTTCATGCACGTTAGTGCATGCGCAACATATGACTTTTACATGTTGCTTCCACCGACCCCCAGGCATCTCGGTCAACCAGTACGACATGGCCCCCGTCAACAACTTCGGACAGAACTTTGCCACCTACGTGTTCTGCATCCTGCTGTGGCTGGGCAGCAGCTTTGTGGTGCGTGCATGGCTGGTGGAGGATGCGCACGTGTATCAAGGCGTGTGCATCTACGTGTCCAACCGATAGGGAGGCACGTTGGGGCCGGGCAGCAGCTTCGTCAGTGGCGGTCTTGGCTGCAGGGGCGGAAAATAGTTTAATATACGCTCGCTGTGTGCATGCACGCTGTGTTTCTGTGTACCCATACGTGAGGCCTGCTGAACACCGGTGCAGCATGTTTTAGTATACCGGCATGCTACTGCTATATATATTGCTATTTATCCTATCTGCATGCTGCATTCGCCTGCCCATGCACTCACACTGTACGGCAAAGGTGAAACACATCACCACCACCACCACCACCACCACCGCCACACGTCACAAGTTGGTACCCGGTACACCGCCTTACAGGTTAACCCACGCCTCCCCTGTAGGTCATCAGCTCGGACTTGGTTGTGGGGGCAGGCGTAGCTAACACACGCGCGTGGCAGCACCCATGCCCCTAACACACATGCCACCGCCCCGCCTCCCCTGCAGGTGGCCACCAGCTACCAGTACAAGCTGCCAGTGGAGGTGCAGCTAATACACATGGCCAACCGCAAGCGCTCCTCCATGTCCATGTCCCTGAAAGCCACCAGCTCCAACAGCCCACGCACAGCCGCCGTTGACAGCCCCGCTGCCGCTGCGCCACCACCGCTGCCGCCGCCAGGGGCCCAGCAGCCGCAGCCAAAGCAACAGGAGCAGCAGCAGCGGGTAGTGTCGCTGCAGGACGGGCAGAAGGGACAGCAGCAACCGCCTCCGCCACCGCCGCCGCCGCTGCCACCGCCGCCGCCGCCGCCGCCGCCGCAAGGGCAGCAGCAGAAGCAACAGGAGCTGCAAAAAGAGGAGCTGCAGGACGTAGTAAAGGGGCAGGAGGGACAGCAGGGGCAGCTGGACGGCGCCAAGGACAACCACAGCGGTGAAGTACACGGACACGACCACCACCACAGCGGCCCCCAGGGGCTGGTGGAGGAGGCGCTGGAGGTGGTGGGCAGCACGCGGTTCCGCTGCGTGCTGTGGGCCGTCGTGGTCAAGGGCGTCGTATCCACGCTCTACATGTTCGTGCTGGTGGGTTACCTCGTGCACGGTTCGGCTTGCAACGCGGTCTGGTCCAAAATGATTGCGGTACACCGGTACACTTCACTTGTAGCCTGGACGCAACTAACAGGCTCACATCAATGCTTTACCGGTACAAATTCGTGCGTGCTGGTAGGTCTCCTTATACACGCTTTCCTTCCCGCAGATCGACGGTGCTGCGCTGCGCTGGCCGTATAGACTCCCCGTCTCTGTTTCCTCCCCTGACCCCCTACCACCCGCAACCCCTGTTCCGTCAGATGGTGCTGCTGTGTTGCGTGCTCATGACCCCCCTGCCTCTTTGTGCCCCTGAACCCCTGCCCCTCCCCCTCCTTCCCGTTATCAGATGGTGCTGCTGTGCTGCGTGCTGTGGGCGCTGGGCCGCGGCACCGAGCAATGGCACTACAACGCGGGGTACGCCATTGCCTTTGGATGGTGAGCAACGGGAGAGGGGCCGGGGGCGAATGGGGGATGCAGGGGGGAGGGGAAATCGCGCATGAGCCTTTACCTCCATCAATACCGTCCTGCTCCACGCGCTGAGCATTCGAATGCAGCCAACACAATACCACCTTGCCTGCCTCTTCCCCTCCCCCTTCCTTTTCCCCCAGGTTTCTCTCCTGGGCCTTCGTCTCCTTCAACGCGGTGCTGCTGCACGCGCTGGGCATCGAGCGCTTCAGCTCCATGTCTGCGCTGCTGCTCATCCTGCAGCTCACGTCGGCAAGCGCCATCATGACCAGCGAACTGAGCAACAGGTTCTTCTACATTGGCAAGGTGCGGGAGTATTTAAATTTGTGTATGTGGGATAACATGAAACGTACTTGTACATATATACTTACATATTGCATAAATAAATAAAAATTGTTTGCTGGGGCCACGGAGGGAGTGCAGCCAGCGCCATCACGACCAGCGAACTGTGCAACCAGTTCTTCTACACCGGCAAGGTGGGTGTGGGTGTGGAGATGCCAACAACCCAACACGCCTGCGCTCTCCTGCTTTCTCTCTTTCAACCCTTGAGACCGTCCCGCCCGCATGTCCCCTCATCGATCTCTGCCACCCCGCCTTTGTCCGCTGCACCACATCCCGGCCTACAAATCTGCTGCCGCGCTCTTACCAGCTCCCACCCCTTCCCTCTGCACTCCTCCCCCCCTTCCCTCTGCATTCCTTTCCCCCTTCGCCAACAAAGGCCTTCCCCTTCTATTACGGCGTGCGCGGCTTCCGCACCATCTTCTTCGGCGCCTGCGAGTCCCGCATGTACGTCAACTGGCTGGTGGCCATGGCGTACAACGTGGTGATGGGGCCGCTGGGGGTGGGGCTGGTGGCGCACAAGCTGTGGAGGGAGAGCATGCCGGGGGGCGCGGTGGGGCCGGCGGAGCTGCCAGGCACGGAGGGCGTGGTGGGCAACATTGTGCTGCCGGTGGGGGTGGTGTAAAGGATGAGGTAGGAAGGAATTGCTCCGAAGGTGCGAGCGCATTAGACGTGAGGAAGTGCGGGTGCGAGTGGCCCGTGTGCTGAGGTTGGGCCAGCAAGGTGCATCCGGTTGAGTCTTTTTTTTCGGTCTCAGGGGAAGGTGAGCGGACTTGCGCAGGACTGGAGATCCCCGGTGCGTGCGACAAGGGAGGTGGTGGGTGAATGCGCGTGGCCCCCAGGAGGGCCAACTGGCGGAAGGCACCGAGGGCGTGGTGGGCAACATCGTCCTACCAGTGGGGGTGGTGTGAGGGAGACGGTAGGTATCCATTACTATGAAGGTGTGTAGCATTTTTCGCGAGCTGACGTTGATTGCAAGTAATTAAGCAGCCTGCAGCAAAGCCGTGCTGTTGTTGGACGGAAATCGGATCTCATGGAGCTGTTGGCGTGTCCGTTTCCGGCTCCAGCAGCAGGGGCAAGGAGCGCTCGTGCTGAATACCGTACCGGTATGTGGTTACAGGATGAGTTTGTGATTTCAGTTACTGTACAGTGCTACAGTGATGCAGTGTGTGGGTGCAGGCCGAGCGTGCAGGGGGCCACATACCCCCAACATAAATTGCATGGCAGGGTGCTGCCCGAGCGAGGAGAAAGCCCGGTGGTGCGAGGGGCAGGAGCAATGCAGCGTCATAGATGGAAAAATGCAGAAGCGCCAGGTGGTGAGCAGGGCAAGTGGGAGGGCAGGTGGCGCTCGGGGGTGGCGGTGCGGAGCAGTGGGAGGGCGGTTGCCGGTTGGATGAGCGGCGTGTAGTACGATGTGACCAACGCGGTGCTGTTATTACTACTAGCATAACATATCGTCTACTGGCATGAGGGTTTGGAAACCCCCAGCCACGTCATGGAACAAGGCAGGCGTGTAGGAGAGCACCTTTGGGTCGGCACTGGTGGGGCGTCTCCTGATGCCCGTTGGACAGAACGACGGATGGCTGAACGGAGCGCAATGCAAGGAGCACGGTTAGCGCAGGCGTGCCGATGGGACCCACGGGCCGTGAGCAGTACCGGTACTGCCGTACTGCTGTCCAGCAACCGTGCACCCCATGAGGACGGCGTTCGCGGGCTGTTAGGTTGCCATATCGTGCGCGGATGTTGGGTTGCGTTCGTTGCCGCACTGTGCGCACGAGTCCACGCAATCGTGGCGTGGCGTGTGATGAGGGTGCTTGTGCTTGCATCAGCTTGCGTGCGTGGGGCAACCCCCGCCGCATGGCGACAGGGGTGCGTGCGCTTAGATTTGCAGAGCATGCGGCGCACGGGGTGGCGGCGGAGCGTTGTAGCGAGGCTGCTGCCGCCGTGGGATTGGGAGCGGTGCATGCTACGCTGTGGGCTACAGGCCGGGCCGTTACCGGTGTACGGAAGGGCAGGGGAGCGAGGAGGGCAGGGGGCTCCCCTGGTGTAAGGCACGGCGGCAGCGTGGGCGTGCTTGGAAACAATGTCTGGCTACATGAAGCCGGTACTGGACACGGCGTCGTACGCACCAAGGCACTTGCGAAGACTATGTTGTGGCCAGGGGAGGGGGGGGCCCACCAGTCCGGTCTCGGTGATAGGTCGTCATTGCCTCATCGTTGCCATCCTGCAAGTCCACTGTGCTCCTTTCCACACGTTGTTGTACGGAAGCACTGTGCCTTGAGTCATGCAGCATAGCAGCAACCGTCCGTCTGGCGTCTTGTCAAGGGCATTATACTGGAGGGGCCTGAAAGGGCCGCAGGTGGAGCTGCATAAGAGGGCCCTCCCGCCTCCGGGCCACAAATGAAGTGCAGCAGTGCCGTAGCCCGCCTGGCGTCCAGACCGCCACATCACTGTTTCATGCTCACTGACCCCAAGATGCTGTCTAGGGTGCAGTTGACAATTTGTTGGCAGTTGCAAGGGCGGGCTTCCCACGCTGCATGAGCGCATAGGGACCATGTCCAATCGCCAGGAACACCGTGTACAGCTGTTACAAAGGGTAATAGGGGCCTCGGCAACGCTTGTCCGTGCACCCTGTTAAGACGTCCCAGCCCTTCGACCGGCATACGGTACATTTGCACAACAGGGCACACCTGCATGCGCAGGGGAGCTCCCCTGTACCGTACATGCACGTGCATGCTCCCTGGCTCCCCTCGTCCCCGTCTCTGAAGGCCATTCTGCTCTCCCCTCTGGCGTTCCGGTTCAGTAACCGACATGCTTTACCTAAAATATACGGTATTTCTATGCATAGATGACGAAGCCTTTGGACACCCTAAACATGCAACCATGCACGCAGCGGCAACAACAGTGCTTGCCAAGCACCGAATTCCTAGCCCCTGTAACCTTCTCACGAAGAAAAAA
>VFQN01006161.1_pt1 | contig 13995 bp, 12 predicted proteins | sample 3512371 | NCBI WGS metagenome assembly VFQN01 (sample SAMN10412370, study PRJNA504923) | tailings metagenome | isolation source: Replicate 2 from Balatoc abandoned mine | place: Philippines: Itogon, Benguet | collected 2017-08-28
GTCTCTACGGTGTCGCGTGCCCTCAATCCCGCAACGCGCAATCTCGTGGGGCGGGAAACGGTCGTCCGTGTCGAGCAGGCCGCCAAGGATCTCGGCTATTATCACAATGCCGCCGCCGCCAGCCTGCGGACGGGGCGATCGAAGCTGGTCGGCGTGTTCCTGCCTGACATCAGCAATCCCGTCTTCTCGCCCATCCTCGGCGGCATCACCGAGGTGCTTTCCGAGCACGGCTTCTCGACGATCGTCGCGGATGTCGGTGCGGAGAAGAAGCGGCAGCTGGAGCTGATGTTCGAACTGATGGCGCGACGGGTCGAGGGGCTCATTCTCGCCACCGTCAGCCGCAAGGACAATGTCGTGGGCCAGTGCATCGCCGACGGCTTGCCGGTGGTCCTGGTGAACCGCGCCGAAAGCGACACCCGGGTTTCGGCCGCGACATCGGACGACCGGCTCGGCATGCGGCTCGCGGTGGAGCACCTCTATGGGCTCGGGCATCGCCATATCGGTCACATCGCCGGACCGCAGCATCTCTCGACCGGCTTTCTGCGTCGGCAGGGCTTCGAGGAGACGACCGGCGCGCTCGGCCTCGCCGCCGATTGTGTACCCGTGGAGGTCGCCGAAGCGCTGTCGCGGAGCGCCGGCGCGGAGGCCGCAAGTCGCCTGCTCGCCAAGGCCCCGCAGATCACCGCGATCGTCGCTGCCAACGACCTCGTCGCGCTCGGCGCCTATGACGCGATCCGGCAGGCCGGCCTGTCCATCCCCAAGCATATTTCCGTGGTCGGGCACAACGACATGCCGCTGGTCGACATGGTGCAGCCCGCTTTGACGACGATCCGCATCAGCCATCGCGAACTCGGCCGCGAGGCCGCCCGCCTGCTCGTCAGCGAGATCGACGAGGAGCGTTCGCCGAAGCGCAACACTGTGCTGAGGCCGGAGCTGATCATTCGCGACTCTACCGCGGCGCCACCACGAAAGCCGTGACGGCGCCGGCAGGTTCGGTGTCACGAGAGCCGCGTCCCTGACCTCATGAAGGCTGCCTGACGAAACCCGAAGCGTGGGCGATGCGGGCGACCGATTCCCGGAGCTGGTCTCGTATGGCCGACAGGCGCGTCTCGGCGATCGCGAGCTTTCCCCCCCGCTTGTGGATCCTGCCACCGACGAGCACCGTGTCGACATTGCCGGGATGAGCGAACTCGACGGCGCTGAACAGCGGATCGCTGACGGGGAAGAGGTTGAGGTCGTTTGCCCTCAAGAGCACGATGTCGGCCTGCTTGCCGGGAGTGAGCGTGCCGGTACGGTGACCGAGACCGAGCGCCTCGGCGCCGCCGATGGTCGCCCAACGGAGCGCCTCACGCGTGCGTATCGGCGGAAGGCCCGCGGCACGCTCCGGCGCCTGATCGATGTCCCGTACCCGCTCATTGAGCGCCATGGCGTAAGCGAGTTGCATCTCTCGGAACATGTCGCCCGGGATCTTCGGCTCGACGTCGACGCCGAGCGAGGGCAGGGCACCGAGCTTCAGCAGGCGGCCGACGAGCGGCGGGCGGGCATAGCCGCGCACTTCGGTCTGCACGGTCGAGGTGGCGGTGATGCCGGCATCGACCATGCGCTTCAGCTCGTCGTCGGAGAGAAAATTGCCGTGGACGATGTTGTGTTCTTGGCCGAGCAGGCCTTCGGCGATGAGCCGCGAATAGCCGCTGGGCATCAACTCCTGCTCAGGCCGCTTGGTTGCGTGCGAGGTCGTGCGCAGGCCGAAATCCCTCGCCATCGCCAGATTGGCCCTGATCGGCTCCTCTCGGGCCCAATGCGGGCCGGCTACGCCGAGCGACATGGTGACGAGGCGCTCCTCGCTGCTCAGCCTGGCGCGTATGCGCGCCACGCGGTCGCGCGGATGGATGCGTGTGGCGAGCGGCTCGCGCTGTTCCCGCTCGGGCGGGTACACGCCGTTGGCGAGCGCGAAGACGGCGCGGATGCCGCTGTCCTCGAGTGCGTCGACCGAGCGTTCCGCCTGCTCGTCGTCGATGATGTTGTGGGCATAGTCGAGCAGCGTCGTGACGCCGCCGTCGAGCCGGCTCAAAGCGCCCACAAGACCGGCGATGTAGTTGTCCTCCGGTCCGAAATGCGTGGCCATGCCGGCATAGACCCGGGTGAGATACTGGTTCTCGCGCCAATCGCAGCCGATCGCCTTCAGGCCGGTTTCCCACAGATGGATATGGGCGTCGACCAGGCCGGGAATGGCGATCATGTCGCGGGCGTCGATCACCGTCTCGGCCTCGCCGAGGTCACCACCTATCGCGCGGATACGGTCGTCCTCCAAGAGTATGTCGGCACCGGCGAGATCCCCGATCGAGTCGTCGAGGGAAACGATCCATCCACAGCGGATGAGGGTTCGCTTCATGGCATGCTCCATCTGCTTCCAGAACGCCCTGACGGCATTTCTCGGCTGGTGTGGCTTCCGGCGTTGCCAGCGGCTGGCTGGCCGAGTTGCCGGCTGTGAAATTTGCACAAGTTGCGCAATCGTTTGTATCATAACGAAGGCGCGTTAGTAGCCTACGAAGGCTTGGATGCGGCGTCAATATCCTGAATTATCATGATCGAAACCCCAAAGCGATCTCGTGATGCAGAGTTTTCGATGCGAATATGGGCAAATCGATGTTGACTTTTCGCAAACGATTGCGAATGCTCCGGCTACTTCGAGGAGGACGGTATTGCGAACAGATCATAGGGTCCGGAAAGCTGACCGCGAGGCGTTGCATCCGGCGTTCGCCGCACGGCCGGGGGACGTGGTCGACGTCGTTCCGGGCATGTACGGCAGTACAGGACCGCAGCAGTCCCCGAAGGCCGGGCGGGCGTCGCGCCGGAGGCCGTCATGACGGAGTTCGTCCTCTACAACGCGCCGCAGTCCACGTGCAGCCAGCGTGTCCGTTATGTGCTACACGCCAAGGGGCTGGAGTTCGTCGAGCACAAGCTCGACCTGTTCAAGGGCGATCAGCTCGCGCCCGAATATCTTGACATCAATCCCAACGGCGTGGTGCCGACACTGGTCCATCGCGGCTGGGCGGTGACGGATTCGGCTGTCATCGTCGAGTATCTCGAGGACATTCTTCCCGACGTCGCGTCCCTGCGTCCGCGTGACCCCGTGAAGGTCGCGGAAATGCGTTCGATGATGCGCTTCATCGACGAAGTGCCGACGCCTGCGATCCGCGTACCTTCGTACAACCTGGCCTTCCTGCCGCATTTCCAGGCGATGGAAGAGGAAGAGTTTCAGGCCTTGTGCGACAGCAAGCCGCTGCGTCGCGAGTTCCTGCTCAAGATGGGACGGACCGGCTTTCCGAAAACCGAGATGGACGAGGCGACCGGGCGACTGCAGCGCGGCATCGACCGCATGGCGAACTGGCTTCGTGCGAGCGGCGGCCCATGGCTGATGGGAGACCGGATGAGCCTCGCCGACATCGCCATCATGCCCGTCGTCGTGCGCATGGCCGATATCAATCTCGCATCGATGTGGGATGCCGCGCCCGAGATAGGTCGATGGCTCGACGCGATCCGCGCTTCCGCGGCCTTCGGCCGGACCTTCTATCACGGTTCGCTGCTGACCGAGAAATATCCGCACCTGCTGGCGAAGATGGCGGAAGCCAAAGTCGGGGCGGCCTGAGCGCCATAAGGATTGGAGAAGGACGATGGACAATCCGAGCCCGGAACCGAAGCTGATTTCCGAGGAGGCGGACGTGACCCCGACCGTGCTCGCCGCGATGGCGGATACGGCCGACCTGCGCCTGAAGGGAATGATGGCATCGCTGGTGACGCATCTCCATCAGTTCGTGCTGGAGACGCGGCCGACGGAACAGGAGTTCGAATACGCGCTGCGCTGGATCGTCGACATCGGGCAGGCCACAAACGAATTCCACAACGAAGTGGTGCTCGCGGCCGATGTGCTGGGCGCCTCGACGCTGATCGACCTGATCAACAATGACGGTATGCAGGGCGAGACGCTGTCAGCGCTGCTGGGGCCGTTCTATCGGGGGCAGGCACCAGATTGCCTGCGCGGTGACAACATCGCCCGTTCCGACACGCCCGGGCCGAGCTTGTTCTTTCGGGGGCGGGTCACCGGCGTCGACGGGGCTCCGGTGGCCGGCGCGACGCTGGACGTCTGGCAGGCCTCGCCGGTCGGCCTCTACGAAAACCAGGACGAGAGCCAGGAGGACTTCAACCTTCGCGGCAAATTCACGACGGATGTGGAGGGCAGGTTCCATTTCCGCTCGGTCAAGCCGGCCGGTTATCCGGTGCCGACGCATGGGCCGGTGGGCGTTCTGCTGCGTGCCCAGAATCGCCGGCCGATGCGGCCGGCCCATATCCACTTCATCATCACGGCACCCGGCCACAAGACGCTGATCACCCAGATATTCTCCGACACGCCCACGGCGCTCGCCGCCGACGTGGTGTTCGGGGCGAAGCAGCAGATCGTCGGCGACTTCGTCAAGCATAACGAACCACATCCCGAGCATCCGGATGCCACGGCGCCGTTCTACAGCTGCGAATACGAGTTCAAGCTGGTCCCCGGCACGCCGACCTTCCCGGTGCCGCCGATCTCCGGAAAGAAAGCCTGAGCCGATGCCTGAAGCGACGTTCAATCGCCCGCTGGACGGCAAGGTCGCCGTCGTCGTCGGTGGTTCCGGCGGGATCGGCCGCGAGACCTGCAGGCTGCTCGCCGAGGCCGGCGCAATGGTCGCCATTGGCTATCGCTCCGGAAGAGAGACTGCCGAAGGACTGGCCGAAAAGCTGCCCGGCGGAGGCCATGTCGCCTTGTTGGTTTCGATCGAGGACAGCGTCACCATCGAGGCCTTCCGCGATGCCGTCATGGCGCGGCTCGGCCGGGTCGACATCCTCGTCAACACGGCCGGCGTGACGAGCCCGGTGGCGCATTCCGACCTCGATGCGCTGACCGACGCCCTGATCGACCAGGTCTTCATCAACAACTGGCGGGGCGTCTTCTCCACGATCCGTGCCTTCGCGCCGGCCCTCAAGGCGAGCGGCGACGGGTTGATCGTCAACGTCTCCTCCATTGCGGCCTTCACCGGCGTCGGTTCGAACGTCGCTTATTGCGGCGCCAAGGCCGGGCTCGACGTGATGACCAAATCGTTGGGGCGGGCACTTGCGCCGCAGGTCAGGGTCATGGCCGTATCGCCCGGCGTCGTCGACACCGAATTCGTCCCGGGCAGGGGCCAGGAATTCAAGGACAAGGCCGCCGCGACGACGCCGCTCAAGCGCATCACCAGCACGACCGACGTCGCCGAGGCGATCATGGCCTGCGCGACCCAGCTGAAATTCTCGACCGGCACCAAGATCGTGGTCGACGGCGGAAGGCACCTGTGATGCAGCCGAAAGTCATCATCACCTGCGCCGTGACCGGCAACCTGACCACGCGCGAACACCACCCCGGACTGCCAGTGACGCCGGAGGAGATCGCCAATTCCTGCCTGGAAGCGGCGGATGCAGGGGCGGCGATCGCGCATATCCATGTGCGTGATCCCGAGACCGGCAAGCCTTCGATGAAGCTGGAACTCTATCGCGAGGTGGTCGAGAGGATCCGGGCGAAGAATAGTGCCTTGATCCTCAATCTGACGACAGGCCCGGGCGGACGGTATCATCCGAGTGACGACGATCCGGCCGTCGCCGGTCCGCGCACCACGCTGATGCGCCCCGAGCGACGGGTCGAGCATATCGTGGCGCTCAAGCCCGACATCGCCACGCTCGACCTCAACACCATGACCTTCGGCAGCGAGGTCGTGATCAACACGCCCGACAGCGCAAAGGTCATGGCCGAGATCATCTATGCCTCGGGCTCCAAGCCGGAACTCGAGGTGTTCGACAGCGGCCACATCCAGCTCGCGCAAGATCTGCTGAAGTCAGGCGTGCTGCGGTCACCGCCGATGTTCACCATCGTTACCGGCGTCAAATACGGCTTTCCCTCGACCGCCGACATCATGGCGACGGCTGCGCGCATGCTGCCATCCGACGCGGTCTGGACCGGGTTCGGTGTCGGGCGCATGTCCTTCCCGATGGCCGTGCAGTCCTACCTGCTCGGCGGGCATGTCAGGGTCGGCCTGGAGGACAATTCCTATATCGCCAAGGGCGTGCTGACCAAGGGCAACGGAGAACTGGTGGAGCGCGCACGCGACCTGGTCGAGAAGCTCGGCGCCCAGATCGCCGGGGCGGCCGAGGCACGGGACATATTGGGGCTCGCGGGCTGAAGAGCACGCAGCGCATCACGGCATGGGGAAATTTGCATGAACATTCGAACCGACGCCAAGACGGCCAAGGCGCTCAGGGTCTCCCTGACATCGCCCGATCTCGACAATCTCCTGATCGATGTCGTCGATGTCGAGTTGCCGAGACCGGGTCCCGGACAGGTGCTGGTGGAGATCGCCGCGGCGGGCGTCAATCCGAGCGACGTGAAGGCGTCTCTCGGCCACATGCCGCACGCAGTGTGGCCCCGCACGCCGGGTCGCGACTTCGCCGGCATCGTGCGCGAGGGTCCCTCGCATATGGTCGGCATGGAGATCTGGGGCGGCGGCGGTGAACTGGGCATCACCCAGAACGGCAGCCATGCGCGCTGGATGGTGCTCGACCAGAAGGCTGTCCGCCCCAAACCCTCCAACCTCACGATGGAGGAAGCCGGCGCGATCGGCGTGCCTTTCATCACGGCCTTCGAGGGGTTGCGCGAGGCCGGCGGCGTCCAGCCGACCGACGTCGTTCTGGTCTGCGGCGGCAACGGCAAGGTCGGCCAGGCGACCATTCAGCTCGCCACCATGGCGGGCGCCAAGGTGTTCGCCGTCGAATACAATGCCCAGCCGCTGATGGGACACGCGAATCTGCCGGTGGAGATGCTGAACAGCGCCGTCGACGACGTCGCCGCGATCGTCCGTGAGAAGACCGGCGGACACGGGGCCGATATCGTCTTCAACACCGTCGGCAGCCCGTATTTCGAGATCGCCAACAAGGCGATGGCCAGGCAGGGCCGTCAGATCTTCATCTCGACCTTCGACCGGGCTGTGCCCTTCGACATCTTCACCTTCTTCCGCGGTCAGCACAAATATATCGGGGTCGACACCCTGGCGCTGTCGGCATCCGAGGGCGCTCGCATCTTCGACAAACTGAGGCCAAAATTCGAGGAAGGTCTGCTGAAGCCTTTCCCGATCAATCCGGACTGCTGCTACGGTTTCGCCGATGCCGCGAAGGCCTACGCTTCCGTTCTGCGCGGCACGCCGGAGCGCGTGCTGCTGAAGCCCTAGGGCACTTCCACTTTTCTCCGAAACGCGGAAGTTCCCTATCTCTTTGTTTTTACGCAATTCCAGACGCAAAACCGCTACGCACTTTTGCTGGAATTGCTTTGGAGGCGCATCGATGCAGGTCACCCGCTACACCGAGGCCAAGCCCTACGAGGCGCCGGAGCACTACGACATGCGCTGCCTGCGCCTGCAGGGCAAGGAAGCGACGCAGACCGACGTCATCTGGGTCGGGCTCTCGCATCTCCTGCCCGGCGGCCGCACGTCGCTGAAAGATGCGGCGGTCGAGAAGATCTATGTCGTCGTGGCGGGCGAGGTCACCGTCGAGACACCGACCGGAAGCGTCTCGCTCGGTTTCCTCGACAGTTGCCGGCTCGCCCCGGGAGAAGCGCGCGCATTGGTCAACCGGACCAATGCGCCGGCCTCGATCCTGCTGGCCATGCCGGTCTAGAACGACCTGACCACAACGACGCCATGTACAGCCGGCCATGGTGGCCGGCCTTTCCATTTGAGGATCGACGACGATGAGCGAAACGGAAAACAGGCTGCTGAGCGTGGTCGAGCACTGGTTGCCGCGCATCGAGGTTGCCGGCATCCCCTCTGCGACCGCCAAGGCTGTCATCGAGGCGGCCGGCGTCTGGGAGAACTGGCTTCAGGCATGGTGCGCCGAGGGTGAGCGACATGCCGAGATGGGGGCGGAAGCGGCGGCGCGCGGCCGCTCCGTCACGGCGGGAGAAGCCTATGCTCGCGCAAGCCTCTTCTACCATTTCGGGCAGTTCATGGCTTTCGACGACCTCGATGCCAAGGTGCGCGCCGCGGCGCGCAAGGTGGAGCTTTTCCGTCTCGCCGCGCCGCTGCTCGATCCGCCCGCCGAGCCGATCGCCGTGCCCTTCGAAGACGGCTCGCTCCGCGGCTTCCTGCGGCTGCCGCAGGGCCGGGGCCCGCACCCGCTGGCACTGATCATCCCCGGCTCCGATTCCACCAAGGAAGAGTTCCCCGCCTTCGAACGGCATTTCCTCGCCAGGGGCATCGCGACGCTGTCGCTGGATGGTCCGGGTCAGGGTGAGGGACGCTCGCACGGTGCGCTGAGGCCGGATATAGCACCGGCGGTGGAAGCGGCGTTGCGCGCGGTCGAGGGGAGGACGGAATTGTCGGGTCTCCGTGGCCTCGTCGGCATGGCCTTCGGCGGTTTCCTGGCGCTGCGGGCCGCGGCGACAGTCGAAGGCCTCGCCGGGGTCGTCTCCATCAACGGCTTCTTCGACCTGGGTGACCTGTGGCCGACGCTGCCGAAAGTCTATCAGGACAACATGACCTTCTCACTCGGCACCGCCGATGCGGCGGCGCGGGCGCGCGACTTCTCCTTGAAGGACATCGCCGCGCCGACCGCGCCTGCCCTCGTGCTGCATGGCGGGCGCGACAAGATCTTCCCGCCCTCGGAAGCGCAGCGAAGCGCCGGCTTCTGCGGTGAGGCGGAGCTTCATGTGTTCCCGTCCGGCAACCATGTCTGCAACAACATCCCATGGCTCTACCGGCCGTTGGTGGCCGACTGGCTCGCGGATCGATTCCGGCGCTGAAGCGAACGGGAAATCCACTTGGAATTGGACGATTGTCCACCAGAACGGGCGGCATGCGCCTGATCGCTCAACACGCCGGATGGTACCCCTTCAGCATCACGGAAGGCCAGGGCGCCAACCGGTTCGAAGCCAAGGGAGCAGATCATGATCCACGCAGACGATGGTTCGTTGTCGGAAGAACAGCGCTTGATGCGCAACAGTTGCCGCGCCTTCGTGGACGATGTCGTCACACCCTTCATCCGTTCCAACTGGCAGCGCGAATGGGACATGTCGCCGGGTGACCGGCTGCCGCCAGCCATACTCCAAGGCGCCGACGCCATCGGCATCAGGACACTCGGTGTGCCGGAGGCGTTCGGCGGGGTCGACCTCGAGCGGGAGACCGAGGTGCGCACTTTCGCCCTCATTTCGGAAGAGATCGCGCGTGGTGATTCCGGTCTCGCCGACAAGCTCGTCCAGAACTGGAAGGTGTCGATCCTGCTGCGCGAGTTCGCTCCCAAGCATCTGCAGGACAAGTGGTTTCCGCAACTCCTGGCGGATCCGCAATTCCTCCTCGCCCATTGCCTCACCGAGCCGCGTGGAGCCTCCGATCGCTGGCTGCCTTACAATGTGCCCGAGGCCGCCATGCACACCAAGGCGGTGCGTGACGGCGATCACTGGGTGATCAACGGCCGCAAGCAGTTCATCTCCAACGGCTTCGACGCCAGTCTCTACGTCGTCTACGCCAACACCGATCCATCGGTCGGCATGCTCCAGGGGACATCGAGCTTCCTGGTGCCGCGCGGTACGCCCGGCCTCACCGTCACGAAATGCAACGAGACCATGGGCTGCCGGTTCATGAACAACGGCGAACTGGTGTTCGAGGATTGCCGCGTGCCGGCCGACCATCTGCTGGTCGAGAATTCGGCGCTCGGCAGCGCCGGCCAATATTTCCGGGCAGGCAAGATCATCCAGGCGGCGAAGAATCTCGGCGTCGGCGTGGCTTGCTTCGAGCGTACGGCCGACTATGTCCAGAATTACGTGCAGGGCGGTCGCATCCTGATCAAGCATCAGGCGGTGGCGTTGCGTCTCGCCGACATGGCGACCCGTATCGAAGCTGTCCGCTCGCTGATCGAGCGCGCCTCCAAGGCCGTCGACGAAAGCCATCCGGATGCCGATATCCTGTGCAACATGGCCAAGGTCTACGCTTCGGAGGAGATCATGAAGGTGGCCACGCATGCGCTCGAACTGCATGGCGGCAACGGCGCGATGCTCGAATTCGGCATCGAGAAGCTGTTCCGTGACGCCGCGATCTTCCTGCATATGGATGCTACCGTCGATGTCAGCCGCATGAAGATCATCAAGAACATGTTTCCTGCCACCGCCGGCAAATATGCCGGCCCGGAGAACTGAGGCCGGCCGCGTCCGCGGCACTCGCCGGAGCGGCGTGTCCGCTCCGGTTCTGCACGAAAGGTGGCGAGATGGCGAAGGCGCAGAGCAAGCAGCGTCCGCTCCAGGGTGAGCGGGAGCAGACGGAGGAAGCTCCGTTCCGGTCCTATGCGCTCGACCGGGCCGAGGGGCCGCGCTTCCACGTCCGCCTCGTCGAAGACACCCAGCGCCTCTATCCGGCGCATAAGCACGACTATTTCCAGATCCTCTATTTCCTGACCGAGGCGCCCAGCCAGCGGATCGGCCTCACTCTTCACAAGCCAGTGCCGGGCACGGTCTTCTTCGTGGCGCCGATGGTTCCGCACCAGGTCCGCTTCGATCAGGCGACGCGCTGCGTGGTTCTCTATTTCGATCTCGATTTCCTGCGGCCCGGCGTGCCGCGCTCCCATCCGATCTCCGAACTCGTGCGCCTCGCCCCCGAACTGACGCCATTCGCCTGGCAGAACCATCTTCCCTTCAATGTCAGGCAGGATCAGGCCGACCGCGTGGAACGGGCGCTTCGCTCGATGATGCGACAAGCCTCCGCGGACAGTGTCTATGCGACGGAGGTCATCCGGGCGGAACTGGCCTTGATGCTCGCCTCGCTTTGCCAGGACTATGAGGCGGAGTTCGCCGAATTGTCGGCGAAGCTTCCGATCGTCGGCAGGGACAGCGGCCACATGCGCCGCATCTCCGAATTCATCGGCGAGAACTACATCCGCGGGCCGAGCCTCGACGAAGCGGCGCACGCGGTCCATCTGTCCAGGAGCCGGCTCTGCGCCCTGGTCCGTCAATACACCGGCACGACCTTCAACATGCTGATCCGTGAATTGAGGATCGAGGACGCGCGCGAGCGACTGGTCCTCACCGACGACCCCATCGGCCAGATCGCCTACGGCGTCGGATATCAGGACGAGAAATACTTCCTCCGAGCCTTCAAGAATTCGGTCGGCATGACGCCGACTGCCTATCGCATGAAGCAGACGAAGGCGATGGCCGCGCCGGTCGCAGGCCGTTTGTCCGCGTCGCGGGCCGTTCCTTCGGCGGAAGTGCCGCGGAGAGAGCAGTGAGCGATACCGTCCGGTTCAGGCTCAACGGAGTTGAAGCCAGCCTCGACGCTCCAGCCGACGAGCCGCTGCTTTTTGCGCTGCGCAACCGCCTGGATCTGAAGGCCACGCATTTCGGATGCGGCCTCGAGCAATGCGGTGCATGCGTCGTCGCTGTCGACGGTGCGGCGAGTTATTCCTGTACGCTCCCGCTTGCCGCGGTCGCCGGATCGTCGGTGACGACGGCGGAAGGATTGGCTGCCGATCCGGTGGGTGTCGCTCTGCTCGACGCGTTCCGGGCCGAACATGCCGGCCAGTGCGGCTATTGTCTCTCGGGCATCCTGATGAGCGCGTTTGTCCTGCTGAAGGACCGGGCGGATCCCGACAAGACGGCGATCAGAGCGGCGCTGGAGCGCCATCTCTGCCGTTGCGGAGCCCATGGCGGCATTCTCCGGGCGGTCGAACGGGCGGCTGCTGCGCTGGAAGGGAAACAGGGATGAGTTTGCAGGCCCTGCCCAAGAGCCTCGTCGACAATCCCGAACTCGGGCGCTGGCTGTCCCTGGAGCGCCCCGGCCGTGTCGAGGTCCGTTCCGGCAAGGTCGAGCTCGGCCAGGGCATCGCGACGGCGCTCGCGCAGATCGCGGCAGAGGAACTCGACGTCGCGATCGAACGGATCGACATGGCGGCGGCGGACACGGCGCGCTCGCCCGACGAGGGGCTGACCGCTGGAAGCCAGTCGGTCGAGCAATCGGGATCGGCGATCCGCCTTGCCGCTGCGCAGACGCGTGCAGCACTGTTGCTTGCCGCCTCGGATCGTCTCGGGGCGAGCGGCGAAAGCCTGTCCTGTCGCGACGGGGCCGTGCTGCACGAGGGCATCTCGACGGGGCTCGACTTCTGGACGCTTGCCGCCGATGTCGACTGGGAACAGCGGGTGACCGGGACGGTTTCTGTGAAGAAGGCGGAGCACTACGGCGTCGTCGGCGAAAGCGTGCCGCGGCTCGACCTCGCGGCGAAGCTGTCGCATGGCGGCTTTATTCACGATCTAGCATTCGAAGGAATGCTGCATGCCCGTGTGATCCGGCAACCGTTTCGCCTGGCCCGGATCGAAGGGATCGATGAAGATCGCCTGCGCCGCCGCTATCCCGATGTCACACTTCTGCGCCGAAACGACTTTCTCGCGCTCGTCGGGCCAGACGAATACCGTCTTCATCGCGCGCAATCGGAGGCCGATACTTTCGTCGCCTGGGCGGAGGTGCCCGGGCTGTGGCAGCTGGCCGAGACTTCAGGTCCACGAAATGTCCGCGAGCTCTCGGGTTCCGCCGAACGGGTCACGGCGAACCGGACGTTCTCCGCCCGCTATTCGCGCGGTCCGATCGCGCATGGATCGATCGGACCTTCCTGCGCGCTGGCCCACTACCAGGACGACCGGCTGACCGTCTGGACACATTCGCAAGGCATTTTCCCGCTGCGCGCCCAGATCGCGCGGTGCCTCGCGCTCGATGCCGATCGCGTTACGCTGATCCATGCCCATGGAGCCGGCTGCTATGGCCACAACGGCGCGGACGACGCGGCACTCGATGCGGCCATCGTCGCGATGGAGTTTCCGGGCCGGCCGATGCGCGTCCAGTGGTCGCGCGAGGATGAACTGGCGCGTGGACCGGTCGGAGCGGCGATGGCCGCCTCGATCGATGCGGCCATCGATGCCGAAGGGAACATAGCTTCCTGGACGGTTGCCGTTTCGAGTGCGCCGCATGCGCAGCGCCCGGGCTTCGGGGGGCACGTCAATCTCACCTCCGCCGAGGCGCTGGACCCGGGCCGACTGCCGGGCAAGGTGGACGATCTGCCCGAGGCGGCCGGCGGCGGTGCATCGCGCAATTCTATCGCCATCTATGACCTTCCCAATCACGCGGTCCGCGTGCTGCTCGACACGGACAGCCGCATCCGGACCTCGTCGCTGCGTTCGCTCGGCGCGCATCTCAACGTCTTCGCCATCGAGTCGGCGATGGATGAACTCGCCGACATGGCCGGCCTCGACCCGCTCGATTTCAGGCTTCGGCATCTGAGCGACGAACGTTGCCGCGCGGTGCTGGCGGGGGCGGCCGAGATGAGCGGATGGTCGGTCGGACAGCCGTCTGGCGAGGGCAGGGCGCTGGGGCTCGCGGCTGCCCGCTACAAGAACAAGGGCGCCTGGCTGGCCGCGGTGGCCGAGGTGACCGTCGACGAGGAGATCCGTGTCGCGCGGCTCTGGCTCTGCGTCGACGCCGGGCTGATCGTCAATCCGGAGGGTGCCCGCAACCAGATCGAAGGCGGTGCGATCCAGGCGGTGAGCTGGACGCTCAAGGAAGAGGTCCCGGTGGCGGACGACCGCATCCCCGCACTCGACTGGCAGAGCTATCCGATCCTCCGCTTCTCCGAAGTGCCCGAGATCGAGACGCGTTTCATCGTCGATCCGACGCGGCCGCCGCTCGGCGCGGGGGAGGCGGCGCAGGGGCCGGTCGCGGCGGCGATCGGCAATGCGGCGTCGCGGGCGCTCGGTCTGCGCATGCGCGACCTGCCGCTGACGCGCGAGCGCCTGGTCGGTCTGATGATGCAGGGGTGAGGGCATGGACGGACAACGGACCGAAGCGAGGGTGGCGTGAGCGAAATCGAACGCGAGAGCATGGAATTCGACGTTGTGATCGTCGGGGCGGG
>VFQN01006162.1_pt1 | contig 13994 bp, 24 predicted proteins | sample 3512371 | NCBI WGS metagenome assembly VFQN01 (sample SAMN10412370, study PRJNA504923) | tailings metagenome | isolation source: Replicate 2 from Balatoc abandoned mine | place: Philippines: Itogon, Benguet | collected 2017-08-28
CCGTCCACGAGTATGACCTCTTTGGGCCGGTTATATCCGCACCCTGATATAACTTGCATATGACGTCGTTATGACATACGTATGACCGAGTTCTTTCCCACAGTGACCCTCGGCGCCCCCGCCCCACAATGCAGAGCCGCCAGTGTACCCAGGGGCCTGCTGCGCCATTGCTGCCTCCTGCACCAACGCCGCCATTGCTGCCTCCTGCGCCCTCTGGATATCACGCTGCCGCCAGAAACGCTTGGCGGCCGCCCGGCGACGGCGGCGCTGAACGGTCATGTAGATGGTGAGCCCTAAAGCTATGGTGGCGACGGTGGCGGGTATGGCAAAGATCCACCAGGGCATTTTCCCCAAAGAGGAGGAGCCCCCGCTCCCCCAGCCAGATGAGCTGTCGGGTGGCGGGGGTGCGAGGTAGCTGGGCCCGTAGTCCGGTGGCACTGCGGGGGTGGCGGGGGATGGGGAGGGAGATAGGCCGGAGAAAATCAGGAGGGATTTGATAATTTTAATAATGATTTAAGTTGATATATGTAAAGCTAGGGTGGCCAGGGATGGGGGAAGTTAGGCCGAAGGGAGGTAGGCTCGCAGTCTTGGGATGGATGCAAATTACAGATTTATATAAGGAAAGGAGCGAGGGTCGAGGGAAGGATGTTGCTGGGAGGGCAGGCGTGAGGGGCTCAGAGGCTGCGGGTGGCGATGCGCTGAAGAGGGTGTGGGGCGTGGTGCGGCAGTGACGGCGCAGCAACGGTACGCAGGGCCGGGATGGGAGTCTTGGCGCGGCAGTAGTGGACTTGGGCGCTACGGTACGGTACGGCATCGTACGGCAAGCAAGGCGCCGCGTCCTTACCGAAGATGAAGGCAAGCTGGGACACCCGCGACTCGTTGGTGTATATATGCCTCCCCACCACACTTGTGCTCTTGGGGATGGACTTGGTGAGCAGGCCCCCCACCACGTGGCCGGCCGGCACGGGCTCCCATGCCTTCGGGTTGCACCTGTATGTGGCAATAACGCAGATGGAGATCAAAGGACTGTTGCTTACTCCGCGCATTGACGACCAATAGGGCCTTGCAGTGGAGAGAGGCTGTCAGCAGAGCCAGAGGGGGAGGAATCAGCCCTTGGCACCAGACACACCCAGACTCAGTCGAAGGGCCCCACCAGGGCCTCCCCTGGGCCCCACATATATCTGCCTGCGGCGAAACTCGCCCGTGCTGCAGGAAACGATGCAGTCAGATGCGGTCACGTACCGTAGCTAGAGCCCCTAAGCTGCGGTATTGCGACAAGCAGGGTGTGTCAAGGCAGAGCGCACGGGCCAACCAATGGACACTGGTGGATACGGCATGGAAGGCCACACTCCTCTCCAAAACCCGGCCTTCACCCCCGGCCCCCTGCCCACGCCCCACGCCCCGAGCCCCTACTTGGTCACCAGCTGTCCGCACACGGATGCTTCATATGTGCTTCTGCCTCACCAGGTTTGCCCCACTAGCGATCCGCCTGCCGTACGCAGTACGATGGTCTGCAGGTCGTCATTGTCGGCGCAGCAGGCGCCAACAGCCACGATTCGGTCGTTGGGGTTTTTGGGTTCCCAGTACGGCCTCATGTCAAGGGAGGTGCTCGCTGTGCCCCTATCATCTTTGCCGTGTATCGCATCCCATCGGTCGCGGCCGTCTGCCGACTTGTAGAAGCACTGCGCTCGGTAGAGGCGGGTGGAGCCTTCCAGGGAGATGGAGGCAAGGCGGACGCCTTCTCCAAGAATGGCCAGGTCTGAGGCTGTCTCCGTGTATCCGGTGTATGAACTGCCACAGAAGAACCTGCTGTACTGCACTCCCGCCCCTGCACGCGCGTGTCATACGTAAAGTACGCGCGATTAGCGGTTGCTTGCAGGCATGGAGCGCGATGGCTCGGCTCACAGTTGCAGGCCTCTGGAGGCGGGCAGCCAGTGAGATCTGGAAATGCGCGGTGGAATTGTGTACTGTGTGTCATGTACAGACAACGGCCAGGGCGCTATGTAAAAAGTGTGGAGCGCTGATGGCTACGTGGACGGTGGTCTGCGGCCTCGCTCCATCACGCTTTCTCCTTCAACTTACCGGCAGCATATCCAGCGTTGGACCAGACAATTAGCACAAGAGCGAGGATTTTGCCCAGGTTGGGGCTGTCCGACATCATGTCTGACACCGTGCAAGCTTTGCGCCTTCGTGAATCCAGCTTGGGATAAGCCATCATGGCATTCAGAAAGTTACTGTCGTTGAGTTTTTCTATTATGAGAAGGCAGAAGTGCCACTACACAGCTTGAGCAAAGTCGGGACGACCGAGCGCTCGCGGCCGGGGCGCAGGCGTCAAGCGGAGTGCAGGCGTTCACCTCTGCCTCACAGCTGGGTTGGAGTACACTATATGATTCAACTGGGCACGTCGTACAGCTACAAGCAAGGGTGATTGCATGGGCATTAGGCCCATTCCTATGACTTCTACCGCGACGACACGTGGCGAGGGCCCAGAAATGTGGCGGCCATTCCCTTACTTGAGCTGCTGGCCCCTTTTTGGGACTAAGCCTCCGTCGTCTGCCTGACTGCCTCCGATATCGGCACAGGCCATGTGTCTCACACGCATACATGCCTGAATCCCCTGCGCATTCATGGTAGGGGAGCATGCATGCATACTGATGCATACCGGTACAATGACAACTCATTAATGAGCACGTCCCATCCGCAGCCCTGCAGCAAGCAATCAAGCGGCCTGATGAGCGGCGCGAGGACGAACAGTAACCTGCAGTAACCCATGGCGACCAATCATAGGCGTCCGCATTTCGTGTACGGTTTATTAGGCCTGGCGCACCTGGCAAAGTACACAGCTGCTCAACCTACGGTACGTGGAGCTGGCTGCGGGCGTGTGACTGCCGGCCTCCTGCTTAGGAAGGAGCTGGCCCGAAGCAGGCCGGAGGTTGCCACAAGTTTGCCCCGACGCCGACGGCTGCAGACACGTATGTGGCTTGGGGCGGGGGCCACTGCGCCTGTGATTTGCGGGAGTCGTGACGCAACGCATCCACGCATGATACCCTGCAAGGCGAGCTAGCGGCTCTCAGCGGTTGCCGTGCGGTGCGGTCAGGTGCGGTCAAGCAATAAGAGGAAGATGGGGCATGGGGGCCGGCTGGCTTGCGTTATTACGGACGGCGGTGTGACCTTTTTTTGTATGTATGGATTTACAGTTTTGGTCCCCTTCCAGAGCCCTTTGCCCAGAGCCCAAGGTGTGACCTTTGCAAGTCTTGGAGAGCCCTTGCTTGTGATGCGGTGCCCTTGTCGGGGGCAGCGGTACCGCTGTACCGGTATAGGAACAGGGGCGTGGGCGCGTGGCATGTCAGTGTGATGCTGTGCGGCATACGTGTCGGTGCCGGGGTCCTGGAGCCCCACCAGCAGGCCTCACCAAGCCACCGAGTAATGCAGAGGCATGCGTTACGGTGCAGAGCGAGGGCCATAATCCACACGACGCCACCAAGCCCCACCAGGTCACCGTAGCAACTACCGATGGTCGGGGACAGGATGGAGTGGGTGGCATGCGTTATGGTGCCGAGGTCCTGGAGCCCCACCAGGCCTCACCAAGCCTCACCAGGCCACCGGGTGATGCTGAGGCATGCGTTACGGTGCAGAGGGCCATGATCCCCATCACGCCACCAGCCAAGCCCCACGCACCAGGCCGTCGTAGCAACTACCGAGTGGCCCGGAACGGGAAGGGGGCGCTAGGCTGAACGTGATATGGCGCGGGGACCGAGGCTTTCTGTAAGCCGGCTAACCCTGAGCCTTCAAGTGGACATGCTGTAGACCCTGCCCTGCCCTGCGCGCCCATCACTGGTAGCATGGCGGGTGCCTATTGTAGTGCGGCGGGACTGGCTTTCCAGTTTCCACCACGGCTTAGCCAAGAACCACGCCGGGCCCCCTGGTACGGTACCCTTGCTTCCACCTTGCACCTCAGCAGCAAGGCACAGCTATTTACATCAGGCTCCACAGCAAGCCGTGGCAACTGGGCAAGCATTTTCTCCGTACCTTCACTATCCAACATACCTTCACTATCCAACAGGGGATTGCCCACCACACATACAGCCACGCACCGGAAGCGGCCGTTCGGTACACGTGTGCGTACAGTCCCTTCATGCTCGCATCGTCACGTCCATAACGTGCGCACTACTCGAGCACGGAGCTTCAGCCCCCAACAGGCTCCATGACAATCACACAGACTCACAGACTGCCGTACCGTACACCGTACTCAGTGGTGCACCCTTGGTGGCACGGGGCCCTGTATGTGGTGCCCAGGCCCGCCCTGCCCCATCCAGTCCTCAGAAACACAACACAGTGACAAGAAAGACCAAACAAGGCAAGAGATATATTATGGGCTGGTATACAGCATCAGCCAAAATTACGAGCGGATACTAGACAACGCCAACACGTAACAGGGCCGATGACAGTTCAGACGCACGTACGTTCGTGCACTTGAGTACCAGTACCGTCAATTTTCAGCATGTGTACAAGGTATAGGTTATTATGGTCCGTGTTGCACATATATGTACCGATATATCTTCGAGCACCTACAGCACGCCCCGTGCTTTCACTTAAATTCACTTTTTACGCAGGCCCTGCTTTATTACCACTCGCATGGCCCGCCCCAAAAGGGGTGCTTACTTGCGTAGCTGTACAGCACTTTCCATGCGCGCCCATGCAGCATCCCTCTTGCAGGGCTGCCTTGACCCACCCCACTGCGCACGGGCGCTCATGCCTTGTCCTCGGCCGTTGGACCCCCGTAGTTCACCTCAGCATCCTCGCCTTCCTCCATCACATACACGTCAACCCTCCCTTGGCTGCTTTGCATGTCCACCTGCTTGCCCGCCTTGCTGATTTTCTCTACCTCCCCCGCCCGCTCCTCCAGCCAGCCCCGTATCTGCCCCCTCAGCGCCAGGTTGGGCACCAGGCCCCCGTGCGCGAAGGGCAGGTTGGTCAGGGGGCTGCGCGCAGGGCCGCCACGTGCGCCCGCCATCCACTGCCGTACGGCAACCTGCTCGTACGTGTAGCCGTCGGAAGCTACCACCGGGCAGCGCATCATGTCCTGCGTAACAAAGATGCCGTGGGAAGAATGCACGTGGGTGGGATGTACCCGTAGCTGGCATGTGGGTGGCATGGCTCGGACCAACAGACCCTGCCTGCAACCCAGAACATGCTCCTTCGTTGGCCCTTGGGGCCGCATGCCCCCTAGATTTAGTCCCTTTCGCATAACCGGTACATAGACGCCACAGCGCCGTGCAGGCTATGTGCCGCAAGCTCACACTCGCAATGCTCTGCACCCACTCTGCCTTAACCCGCAACCTGCCCCCGCCCCCGCCCCCTCCCCCACCTGCGTGATGGGGCACAGGAACACCGGCGGCACATCGCACTCCGCCGGCAGCCCAGCCACCAGCGCCTCAAACGCGGCGTCCACCACCACCGCCTCACCACCACTTGCTGGTTCCCCGCCCAGCCCCTCCTCCGCTCCCCCCGGGCCACCCTCTGCCCCATGCTGCCCCGTGCTCTGCCCCTGCCGCGTTGCCTGCTGCTGCTGCTGCTGCTGTTGCCGTATCATGGCCGCCCGGCGGGAGCGGCGCCTGATGAATGCGGTACCGGCGAGCACCAAAAGGATGGCAACGGGAATGGCGGGCGCGATGATGCCCCAAATGGGAAACGGAGTGGAGCCCCAGCCTCCGCCGTCGGATGGGGTGGTGAAGCTTGATGCTGTTGCCGAGAATGGGGGGAGGGGGCTGCCGGGCAGCGGGGGCTTGAGGTAACTGGGCCCATAGTCCGGTGGCACTGCGGGGGTTGGCGGGGGACACCGGGGGATGGAGGGAATTTACGCCGGAGGACGGCAGGAAGGAAGGGAGGGGAGGACCGTTGCAGGAGGCAGGGCGGTTACGAGGAGCGTAGAGGCGGAGGATGGCAAATTTGCGGAAGGTACCGTACAAACTTTGAAGGGTGGCGGAGCAGTGGCAGCGCAGCAAGGCAGGGCCGGGGGGCGTTGCGGTAGTGGTGGAGAGTCCAAATCTATGGTACCGTACGGCATCGTATGGCCAGCAAAGGACCGCCGGCGTGCTCACCAAAGATGAAGGCAAGCTGGTACACCCGCGCCTCGGGTCCCCGCACCCCCCGGGGCCGTGACTTGCTGACCAGGCCCCCCACCACGTAGCCAGATGGTACGGCCTCCCAATCCAGGGACTCCGGGTTGCACCTGTGGCAACGCAAGGGGAGTGCGAAGGGCACGCCGATAAGTTCAGGCATAATCCATCGACACCAGTGCCTTATTACCCTGGTACAGGAAGTTTGCCAGCAGCGCAGAAGGGGACAGCGCACGGCCCCTGGAACCAGCAGACACACCAAAATCCGCCGGCCCAGCATCGGCAGGCGTGCAGAGAAGTTGGACAGGTTACGAGCGGCAGTGCGGCACGAGCGAATTGCAGCAGGCAGGCGTGCCGGCTGGCCCCGCTTGCGCAGCCGGCGCTACATGCTGGCCGCGTCCAAGTGCAACAAGGCATCGGTCAGAGCTAACCCACGTGGGTAAAGAACCCACCATGCCCGCCCATGAGCCGCACTGCAACCGTGTACAGGAATGCGTGCAGCAGAGTAGGGCCCCATCCACCACCTCAACGACGCTCGCCCTTCTGCCCGTACTGTACATGTGCGGTTGCGGTACGGTTATGTCGCTGTTGCCTCGGCAGCCCCGTCATTGTGCACAAGTCAACCCCACGGGTACGCTTTGCCACACTAGCCTCCCCCTCCCCCTCCCCCTCGCCCTCCCCCGCCCCCTGCACCCGGCCCCCACTCAGACAGGTTGTTTACGCACACGTGTCCAAAACACACTCCTGCCTCACCAGTCGTTGCCCACCAGCGCTCCGGCCGCCGTACGAAGTACGACTGTCAACGGATCGTTGTCGTACGCCGCACAGCACGTGCTGACGGCCACAATACGATCCTGGGGATCCCTAGGCTCCCAGTAGGGCGTCATGTCGAGGGTGGTGCCCACTCCCTCCCTTGTGCTGCCCCCGTGGATCGCCCCCGGTCTGGTGCTGCTCCATAGCCATTCCGCCGACGCGTATGTAGACTGCGCTCTGAAGAGGCGGGAGGAGCCTTCCAGGTAGATGGAGGCAAGGCGGAGGCCTTCCTCTAGCAGAGGCAGGTCTGTGTTCGTGTCTATGTACTCGGTGTTTGAAATGCCGCAGAAGAACCTGCTGTACTGCACCCCCGCACCTGCGACGCGGGTGCCAAGGGTATGTGCGGTCATGCGCGGTCAGCATCATGCGCTGAACGGTTGAGAGTTCGCATTTGCAGCTCGGAGGGCGAATAGCCGGTGACGTCTGATGTAAGGGTGTGTGAAGATTTACTCAATGAATGGGAGCTGGGATAGCGAAGCATATGCGTAGAACAGATAGCGATGGCGAGGGCGTTGCGTGGAAGTGTGGAGCGCCGAAGGCCAGTCTGGGGCCACTTCGTCATTCCCCCAAAAGGAGCATGCTCTTACCGACAGCATGTTCAGCGTTGGCCAGGATCAGCAGCAAAAACGCGGGGAAGTTGCCCAGTTTGGGACGGCTGACCGACTCCATGAGCGGTAACCGTATTCAGCTTGGCGCCTCCGCGTATCGGGCGAAAGATCAGGTGATCTGACCTAAAGCAACTTGTGGATAAATGAAGACATAAAGATGTCACGACGCAGCTTTGGGGAAGTCGAAGCGGATGCTCGCGGGGTGAACGTACGAAACAAGCGGAGTGCAGGTAATTGTGCTGTTGAAATGTATATCAGTACCTTGCTCACATCACAATTTGCGATTGGGCGTGGTCAACAGCAACAGGAGTACTCGGCATGGGCACTAGGCCCAACTAACGGTAGGAGCTCGACTCACCCGCAGGGATCGTCGATCAGACGTGGGCCCGTTGAAGGGTGGGGGCCCTTCCCACGACCTGTAACACTGACTGACTGACTAGCCGTCATGCTCTGCCTCAAGCAGTCCTAAGGTATTGGTGCCATATGTCTCGGCCACTTGCATGCCCAGCGCGGAAACACCCGAGAAGTCGACACGTGTCCCATCAGCAGCAGACGCGTGTAGCACAGGCCGCGTAGTACACAATCATGTCCAGTCATCGGTTACAGGCGTGCGAAAGTTCGTCAACGGACCTGGCCAAGACGATCATAACTGCACCGGGACAGGACACAGCAGGCTTGCAATTGGCCGCTTGGCCCAGGTTGGGCAGGGGCGGTCCTGCCGGCAGCACGCACAGGGGAGGCCCCCTGCCGCCTACACCCCAAACGACAAAGGATTGCACGGCAGACGGCACACGCCCGGTCGTTTTAGGTCTTACGAGTCTTCACAGAGCGTTCACACAATCATAGGGTACACGTACGAACTATATGCACCAGCAAGAAATTTCACAGTATGCACGGTGCGAAGAAGGCGCTTGGGCAGGCAGGTGTTTATTAGCAACTGACCGTCAGCTTTCAGGAGCCAGAGAAAAGGGAAAGTGAAGAGAGAACTAAAATAGCCAAGAGAATCAAAAAGATGAATGGTGACGATGTAATAGGTCGGGCTTCATTTGCTACAACAGCATTCGAAAAAAGGAGTACCAGGGGGGCCCATGCAGGAGGGCCCCCACCCAGTAGTGTATTTTTATGCAGGGAACGAACCCTCTGGTACGTCACTGGCAGCCAGCCCCCACAGCCGCTCAGTCTCCCGCGCACCATCTTATTTCAAGCGTGGGCTCTCCGCCATGTATGGCTAAGCACCGAAAAGGAGAAATCAGTAAACGTACACGCAGACGGCTACGCTGAGGCTCTTGCGACCTAAGCCACACGCTTGGCTACGTCTCTTGGCACACCGCTCCCTGGCCTCACACCTTATCCACAGCTGCGATCAGCTCGCTCACGTTGCCCTGTCCCACCTGTGCCTCTCTAGCAGCCTCACTCTTGCCGACCTCGCCTTTGCCCTCCCCGCTCTTGGCCACACCACCCGTCGTGCCCTTCCCCGCCCGCTCCTCCAGCCAGCCCCGTATCTGCCCCCTCAGCGCCAGGTTGGGCACCAGGCCCCCGTGCGCGAAGGGCAGGTTGGTCAGGGGGCTGCGCGCAGGCCCGCCACGTGCGCCCGCCATCCACTGCCGTACGGCAACCTGCTCGTACGTGTAGCCGTCGGAAGCTACCACCGGGCAGCGCATGATCTCCTGCAGGGGCGCGGCAGTGCGGACGTACAACATGGTACCGGTATGAGGATCAGCCCGCAGCATGGGCAATGGAAATGGTGTAGTGGCTGCAAAACTACGCTGCGTGCAAATGTCGCCAAGCCACACAGCATGTGCTAGCATGTGCAAGATGTCACCCGCAATGCCCCATGCCCTACTCGCTAAGCTTCCAGGCGCACTGATCCCCAACCCGCAAACCCCCGCCCCCCACCTGCGTGATGGGGCACAGGAACACCGGCGGCACCTTGCACCCCGCCGGCAGCTTAGCCACCAGCGCCTCAAACCCAGCGTCCACCACCACCGCCTCACCGCCTGACGCCTGGCCCACAACCTCACCCCCTGGTGCCCTGGCCCGACCCTCCTCCACCACCCCTGCTGCTGCCCCCTGCTGCGCCGTGCTGTGTCCCTGCTGCCCCTGCTGTTGGCTGAGGTACTGGCCCGCAGCACCCCCGCCCCAGAAACCAGCAGGTCCCCCGCTCACCCACTCCTGGCGCGCCGTGGGTAAATGTGTCGTCCCCATTACTGCATGCACCCCCAGCACCCCATGCGTCCCCAGCACTCCATCTTGCGGCACCAACACTACCCCGTGATGCCTCAGTTGCATCTGCGCCTGGCAAATGGCCCGCAGCTGTTGCTGCCGCAGTGCGGCCGGGGACAGGCGGCGCCTGCTGAAGCATATGCATGCAGTGATGAAGAGTATCATTATTGCGACGGCGCCGACGGGAGCGATGATGAACTGGATGGGGAACCCATCGTCCATCATGGATCCTCCGCCTTGGCCTCAGCCGCCCACGTCCGGTGGGGTGTTGGGGGTTGGTGCTGCAGAGGGGCTTGTGGGTCTGGGGCCGGGGCTGGGGCGGCCGGAGCAGGGTAGGGTGGCAGGGGGCTGACCGAGCTGGGGCTGTAGTCGGGGGGCACTGCGGGGTAGGGGGTGGCGGAGCGGAACAGGCAGGGAAGGGCGTCGCGGTTTTTCACGCATGTGGTGTCAGGGTTAAAGCATTGTGCCAGGGTGCCACGTGCGTGAAAATTTTATACACAATGGCACGATGGTGTTGGTGCTGGTAATAAGGGGCCAGCAGAGCAGGCAGGGCCAAGTGTTTGCCTTGGAATTTACAGGGTTCGCTAGCTCGTGTCTAATTTTCGTTTTCTTACCAAAGATGAGGGCAAGTTGCTGAACCCAGGTCGCTTGCACCCTGCAGCTGCTGCAGTAAGTACAGAGTAGTGCGGAATAGCAGTAGTGGGCCAATCGGTGTACGGTTGGTCTCTCAGGTGCGGCGTAATAAGCTTAGTGCCTATCCAACATGTTGGAAGCGCCAAGTGTTGTCCCTCTGCAAGAGAGGTCAGATACAGAGAGGCGTGTACGACACACAAAGTGTGATCGCCAATAGGGCAGACAGGGCAGACGGAGGGTCACAAGACGTGACTGCGGGTCTTCTCGCAGCAGACACTTTGGGAATTGACGTTGCAAACGTTGTATAATGACTGTAGAGCAGATCGTCATAAAACACGGCGGGAGCAGGCTCCATGAAGGCCGAACGAAGCGCGTACACGTAGGACGCCTTGCGATGATGCCATGGTTGCGACGCTGGAGGGAAAAAGAGTGTGGCGTTTAGGCCAGATGCTCGAAACGTATCAGGTCCCAGCACGATGTTGAGTAGTCGGAGGCAGAAGAACCAGGAAGCCAATGTCAGAGCAGGTGTCCCAACCCACGCCAACCCGGTCTCACCTGGCACCTTGCCCAGCACGTGCCATACTGCTGCGGAAGTGGTCCAGTGTCCAAACGCCCTAGACCGCACTCGAAAACTTCTGTGACTAACATGTTATTGGTAGTAAATTACATGCCGACTGTGAATGCCTGTGGCGCGAAAGCACAAGGCTCAACTCGACTGCGAACCGCAAGCAATCCACGTTTTAGCGATCCTGTGTGGGGTTCAGTTGTTACATCTAGTGCTATGGTAGTAACCAGCTGGGCTTGCGGGGCTCGCTGTGCTCAATTGTCGCTCAGCATGGTGCTGTGAAGCAGCGAACCTTGCCGTTTCAGATATTTGTGGAGCTGCAAAGTCTTGAACATGAATATATAATACAATTCATTATTCCTGACAACTTCAGAGCGCCCATCTCGCAAGATAGCGACACCTGTTGATTGACTGGCACACCACCGCTGGCCACGGCTTTTGCCCCCAGCGAAGGCGTACAGTGCCTCCATACTGGACTGGAGTCTTGTACGGGTCCATTTAAAACAGTGTGTGCCTTACAAGCACCGGCAGGACTGCAATTAGGGCGTGTTGGGGCCTCCTTGTGTGCTTATACCCCCCGTAGCACACGCTGTACGGCAGTGGCAGGACACGTGGATAGGACTCCCGGCCCATGACTGACAAAAAGACGTGGAGAAGAATCCGATGGTGTGCAGGAAATCCTTACCGAACTGGCCTGAGCGTCTCTGTGCCTTGCCCAGCTCCGCTCTCCCCAGGCCAGCCCGCACCATCCCGCTCCCGCCTGGCTAACCCTGTCCACCAAGCAACCCCTCTTGCAACCCGTTCTGGAGGGTGTGAAGTTGCCCCAAGTTTGGACCACTGGCCCGTCACAGGTGAGGCCGGGTTGCAGTACGCAGGTTCGCGCGGTGTCTTGAGGCTCGTAAATGAGTCGATGCATTTGCGAGTCTCAGGATTCACGAAGACCGTTTTAAGGGTCAAACCATGTTGCGGGGCCAGGCCATGCGTCATGGGACATACGATAGCAGCAGCAGTGCGTAGCACCCAGGCCTGGTAGCACCAGTCTGTAGCAGGATACGGTACGGTGATGGGAGGTACAACGCATGTATTAGAGCGTTCAAGAGGACAAGGCACTCACATGCACCCTGCCAAGCCTTGCCCCAAATGGTTCCCCGTCGCCGTCAAAGTCATACACGGCATTCAGGGCACCCCACCCAGCACGACGGCAAGAGCAAATGCATGTCTGGATTGTCTGCTAGAGACACGCTCACCCTCCTGCGCCAGCCTGGAGCACTTGCACGTGCCGTGTACGATTTTGCCCGAAAGTCGTGTGGCCTGCTAAACATGATAAGGACTATCATAACTGCACCGCGACAGGACACAGCAGGCTTGCAATTGGCCTCTTGGCTCTGGTTGGCCGGCCAGGGGCGGTTTGCCAAGGCAGCACGTACGCACAGGGGGAGTCCCCCTGCCGCCTACAGCCCAAGCGAGCAAGGACCACACGGCACACGCCCGATCGTTCTAGGTCTTGCGAGTCTTCACAGAGGGTTCACACAATCGTAGGTTACACGTACGGACTGTAGAAATCAGCAAGAAATTTCACAGCACGAACGGTGCGAACAGGACACAGGGGCAGGCAGGTATTTCTTGGCTACGGACCGTCAGCTTAATGGAGCCAGGAGGAGGAAAAATTAAGAGAGCGCTAATGCCAACAAGAAAATCGTAAAGATGAATGGTGACGATGCAATCAATCAGGCTTCATTTGCTACAACAGCATGCGAAAAAGGGAGTGTCGAGGGGGATCCATGCAGGAGCCCACTCCGCTGTATGCGCTGAGGCCCCGCAGGAGTGTACTACGCAGGGCATCCGCCGGAACGGCACTGGCAGCCCCCACGGCCGCTAACTCTCTCGCCCACCATCTAACTTAGCACGCGGGGTCACCGCCATGAATGAGCACTAAGAGGGAGCAGAGATGAAAAGCACACGCAGACGGCTACACCTGGCTAGGCTCTTGCGGCACCAAGTCACGCACTTGGCTAGCTCCCTGGGCAGCGCTCCCTGGCCTCACACCTTATCCACAGCGGCGATCAACTCGCCAACGTTGCCCTGTTCCGCCTCTGTCCCGCGAGCAGCCTCACTCTTGCCGACCTCGCCCTTCCTGTCTGCGCTCTTGGCCACACCGCCGCGCCTTTCTTCCCCTCGCTCCCCCGCTTGCCCCTCCCCCTCCCTGGCCTCCAGCCAGTCCCGAATCTGCCCCCTCAGCGCCAGGTTGGGCACCAGGCCCCCGTGCGCGAAGGGCAGGTTGGTCAGGGGGCTGCGCGCAGGGCCGCCACGTGCGCCCGCCATCCATTGCCGTACGGCAACCTGCTCGTACGTGTGGCCGTCGGCGGCTACCACCGGACAGCGCATGATTTCCTGGGGAGGCGCGGCAGGGCGGACGTACAGCATGATATAAGGATCAGCCCGCAGCAAGGGCCATGGAATGGTGTAGTGGTTGCAAAACTACGCCGCATGCACAGTTGTCACCAAGCCACACAGCACGTGCTAGCATGTGCAAGATGCATGTCATCCGCAAGGCCCCATGCCCTGCTCACTTACTCTCATCCCCAACCCACCAAACCCAGCCCCCGCCCCCTCCCCCCACCTGCGTGATGGGGCACAGGAACACCGGCGGCACCTCGCACTCCGCCGGCAGCCCAGCCACAAGCGCCTCAAACGCCGCGTTCACCACCACCGTCTCAACCCCTGCTGGTTCCTGGCCCACACCCTTCGCCGCTGTCCCCGGGGCACCTGCTGCCCCCTGCTGCCCCGTGCCCTGCCCCGTGCTCTGCCCCTGCTGTTGGTATTTCTCAGCATCTGCTGCAGTGCGCAGCCCCTCCTTCTCCAGCCACGTCTCCTCGCGCACCGGCGCCGGCCCCTTCTGGGCTGCCTCTGCCGCGGGCTTGGGCAGCTCGCCCTCGGCGCGCACCGCGGCACCAATGTTGCTGGGCCGGCGCCAGCCCCCATGGCTGCTGCTGCCGTTACCCGACCCGCTGCCCCCTGCGCCCGACCCACTGC
>VFQN01006163.1_pt1 | contig 13990 bp, 22 predicted proteins | sample 3512371 | NCBI WGS metagenome assembly VFQN01 (sample SAMN10412370, study PRJNA504923) | tailings metagenome | isolation source: Replicate 2 from Balatoc abandoned mine | place: Philippines: Itogon, Benguet | collected 2017-08-28
GTGGAGGTCCGCGGGCTGTGCAAGGAGTTCCCCACGCCGGCGGGCGGCGGCGTCAAGGTGGCGGTGGACCACCTGGACATGAGGGTGAGGGAGGGAGGGAAGGCAAGGGGGGGCCAGCGTTGTACATGGGGTCCACTGCCTGGAGACATGCGGCTCTGTACTGCAGTCGTAATGTGGGGTTTGCGGTGTGGGTACGGGCGTGGGGGCGGTGTCTCCCAGGCGGCAAGCGGAGCTGCTTGGGTGGTGGCTTGTGTATGCCACAATTACTTCAAGAGTGGAAGGGCACCTGAGCGCTGAGAGGGGCTACTGACTCGGCCGCAGCTGGAAAAGCATAGGCACGCGCAAGGGGAGTCGGTAGGCTGATGCTGATACGTACTCGCCTGTCGTGCCGCAGATTGACCGTGGGCGGATCACAGCCCTGCTGGGACACAACGGAGCAGGTGGGGACCAAGGGGACCAGGACCAAGGGTACCCCGTGAGGGCAAGCAAGCTCACTGCTTGGCTGCAGGCACTGCGGCTCATGGGAGTTATAAGCGTCAAGCTTGCTTGCTCTTGGCGAGCCCAGGAGCCCACTGTTGTCGATGACAACACGCGGCAGAGCGCTCCTGGCGCCTCGTGTTTGTGGTTCCGACGATTATGGTACTGGCAGAGCCGGGAACGAGGATGTTCGCGTGCCCACCAAAGAGCGTACCTTGGAGATGCACACTGCGTGCAGTTGTGCTACTTTCCTCAGACCCTCCAAGACCGCAAGCCGTCCTGTTGATGTAACGACGGTGCAACCCCTTTCCTCATACGCAGGCAAGACCACCACCATCCACATCCTGACCGGCATGCTGCAGCCCACCTCCGGAACCGCAACCGTCAACGGGTACGACATCGCCCACCAGATGGACAAGGTGCGTGCATGCAACATACTTCTGGTCCTCGTGTTACGGCTTTCAAAGCACGCCTGCATACCTGCACGACTGCCACGCTGAGACACCTGCCTGGACATGTAACCCCGTACGAGTTCTGCACGTCCCACATGGGTTGCCAACGTCCGTTGCCTGCCCCTCCCTTGCAAACGCTCCCTCTCCCGCGCCCCTCCTTCCCCCAGGTCCGCTCCTCCCTGGGCGTGTGCCCCCAGTTCGACATCCTGTGGCCCGACCTGACCGTACTGGAGCACCTGCGGCTGTACGCGGACATCAAGGGGTACGGCAGGCAGGAACGGGAGCAGGTACGGCGCACGGAGTACGAAACGGGAAAAGCGCGTCTCCGCACTAGTCCGCAGATTTCTGTCCGCGTCACAAGCGCGCCCCATTCCACCCCCTTGACTCTGTGCATCCCTCGTCACCCGAACCAGTAGCTAGTCTTCCTAGCACCAGAGTATGTCGCTTTCCGCGGGCCACAGGTTGCTGTCCGCGCCGCCGAGGAGGTGGGTCTGGCCTCCAAGCTGCACTGCGGCGCTGGGGAGCTGAGCGGCGGGCAGCGCCGCAAGCTGAGCGTGGCCATCGCCTTCCTGGGGGACCCGGCGGTGGTGTTCCTGGTGGGTGGGGAGGGCATAGGGGTGCGGGGGCTTGAGCACTGTGTGTTGTTTCTTGTTTGGGACGAGCCAGGAGTCCCAAACAACAACTGCCCGCCGTAGCTGGGAGGGGAGGAAGGGGAGAGCGGCACAAGGCACTGGGCTGGGCTGTCAGGGGCCACGGTGCTCCAAGTTGTCACGGCGCACAGATCTCGGCCCGTAATGCACGTCCTCAATGGTTTGTGCGCTGTGGACCTTTGGGTACACGGAAGCGGGAGTCAGATGCGGTGCCGTGCAGGTGCACGCCTATGTCCGGAAGTACATGGCGTCAAGCGTTAACCGTAACTTTTGCCGCTCCGTCCATGCTCGCTGCCCCACAGGATGAGCCCACGTCCGGCATGGACCCCTACAGCAGGAGGTGGGTGAGGGGCTCGAGCCTCACAGCCTACATACGTACAGCTGATGCTGAAGCCCTGGACCGGGGGTGATGGGATTGGGTCTCGTCGCGGCTAAGCTTATCATGCTGTGGGGCCTGGCCCCAAGGGCCATAATCTTCACAGGCTCATGGCAGCTGATACGCAGTACAGCTTGGCAGGGCGGATGCCCACGGGATATGGAAACACATGCACAGCCCGTTCCTGTGCCTTGCCAAGCCAAGCGTCGCCCCGCTTCCCTTGCCCCCAGGTTCACTTGGGACATCATTAGGCGGCACCGCTCAGCTTCGGCAGTGGTGCTCACCACACACAGCATGGAGGTGTGGGCGGGGCATCATCGTAGCACATGCCGTTCATGCTTGGCCGCATGATAAGTTCTTGTGCTGGCGTCGCTTACGTTCAGCGATGAGGTGCAAGACGGGTTGCGCTACATGGCAGCTTGGCATGCCCAGCATGAGCTTGTTGAACAGGCACACACAATATATTACGCATGATACCGTTTCTCGATCCCCAGGAGGCTGACCTGCTCGGCGACCGCATCATCATCATGGCACGTGGCAGGGTGGCGGCGGCGGGCAGCAGCATGGAGCTCAAGGTGCGTGGGTTAGCGTCGGCATGTGTGTCCTACACCGCTCAGCCGCACTGTCAGATCATTGTGTCAGCACGGTGCCTTGAAGGCCTGGAGCCCATGTGCTACCCCTCATACACAACAGCTTATCACGTCAATCTACGTCCTATTTCACGCCAACCCTAATCCCCGTCTTACAACCCTCGCTGTGCCCGCAGTCCTCCGTGGGCGTGGGCTACAACCTCACCCTCGTCATGCAGCAGCCAAACGACGCCCAGAACCCACCATCACCCCACCCTCACACCCCAGCAACCAACGGAACCTCCCCCTCCTCAGCCGCCGGCCCAGCCTCGCCCCCGACCAGCGCCGCCGACACGGCATGCAGCCACGTGTCAGGGACCGACGCGTCGTCTGCCGCCGCCGCCGCCGCGCTGGCCCTCGCGCGCCGCCACGTGCCGTGTGCCGAGCTGCTGAGCGCCGCTGGCGCGGAGGTTGTGCTGCGGCTGCCGCGTGAGGCGGCGGGCGCCTTCCCGCCGCTGCTGCGTGCGCTGGCGGGCGCCGAGGGGCGGGCGGCCGGCGTGGCCAGCTTCGGGCTGTCCGTCACAACGCTTGAGGTGCGTGCCGACTGCGCATCAGCGATCTCGGTAACCCTAACTCTCTGCCGGCGACCGCGGAAACGTACGCGCGGCGTGCCCTGCTTGTGCAACACACCCGTTTCAAACTGCTGTCGCTTGGTCTGGGGACGTAACTAGAAGAGCAGTGGCTTCCTGCCAAGGAAGCTCACATGTTACTGGTAACACCTGCTGATCCGTCCCCCTTTTCACTCCATCCTGTGCGCATCCGCCAGGAGGTGTTCCTGTCCATCACCGCCGCAGCCGAGCGGGACCAGCCTACAGACCTCACTGCACAGGCGGCGGCAGCAGCAGCGGATCGTCACGCCCCCTTTCCCGGCGCCGCCTTCCCCTCCCCCTCCTCCGGCCTTCCTTCCCCGTCCAAGACCCCCACCCCTCCACCCCTCCCAGCCCAGCCCCCGCACCTCACTGCCTCCCCCTCTTCCCCTTCTCCCTCCTCCCCGCCCTCCCCTCCGTCTGGCACTGGAGCTACAGCTGCCGTACCGGTACAGCCGTTACGCGGCTGGCGGCTGTACGGCAGCCAGCTGCGGGCGCTGCTTACTAAGCGCGCGCTGTGCGCCCGCCGCGACCGTCTGGCGGTGGTGACGCAGCTGGCGGTGCCGTTGGCCCTGGTGTACCTGGCGCTGTGGATTAGCGCACTGCAGGTGCGGTCGAAAGGTCAGGTCATCAGCATTACATGGGATGGGCTCCACGTTACAAGGGTTGTTGTGCGAAGTATCGGGGACGTGGGGCGTAGTTGGCAGGCGCCGTGGGGCTGCACATGGGATGGTGAGTGTGAGAAAGTGGCTACGTTACGCTACAATACGGAGGTGTGCTAGGCCGGCAGCATACGGTAACATATTTGGTTACCAACACCTGGCAATCGTGGCGCTGTGGATCGCTGGTCAGCAGGTGAGTGGCCGAACAGTATCCTTATGTTGAGCTAACATAGTCCACATGGCAAACACGGGCATGGTAAGCCTAGTATGCGCAAGGCATCCCGTGTAGGGATCGTCCGTGGCTTGGCCCAGGTTGATGGGCGCCATACGCGTGTGCTATCGCTTCTCCACCCCTGCAGGTCCGTGAGCCCAGCCAGCCGCCCCTGGAGCTGTCCCGCGCCGCCTGCCTGCTGGGCCGCCCCCTGCCCGCCTCCGCCTCGCCCCGCGCGCGGAACGCAACCTGGGACCCAGTCAGCAACTCCTCCACCAGCCTGACACGACACCAACAACAATTCAGTGCCGCGTGGCAGTTTGGGCAGCAGCAAAAGGAACAGCGGTTGCTGCAGGATCCGCAACCTCTGCTGCCCCTCTTCCTGTCCGGTTACCCTCCCGATTCCGGCATCCACGACTCCGGGGCCACGGCGCTGTACACGGGGGACCCCAAGGTTCCCCGCTCCTCCACCCTGGAGTCCTTCCTCCTGAAGCGCTGGTTCGGGGGCAACAAATACGGCAGCCCCTCGTACGACGCCGTACACTTGGACGAGCTGCCCTCGCCGTACGACGTGGCCTCGGGGCGCGGGCGGCTGTCGCTGGTGCTCCTGACCAACCAGAGCGCGGTTTCGGCGCTGCCCGCCGCGGTTTCGGAGCTGCTGACCGCCGCCCTGTCGTACATCGACCGCGGGCTACAGCCGCCTCCACCGCAGCAGCAGCCGATAGTCGGAACGGCCACATCCGTATCCGTGCCCGTGCCTGGCGAGGCCTCCGGAGCGGCAGAGGCAGTTGCTGGCGATCCCGCCTCCCGGCGGGCATACGGACGCGGGACCAGCCCGTTGCACCGTCGCCTCAGAGGGACCACAGCCATTAACAGTACCGACACTGCCTCCTCCCAATTCACCGAGTCCACCTTCCCGCCCTCCGCCTCCACCGCCTCCGCCTCCCCGTCACCTCCTTTCTCCTTCTCCTTTGTGTCCCGGCCGCTGCCCACGCTGCCCTCCGAGCCGGTGGTGCAGGTGCAGCGCGACGCCGCCTCGCTCATGCTGGCGCTGTGCATGACGCTGGCCGCCAGCGTGCTGTCAGCGTCGTTCGTGGTCTTCCTGGTCAGGTGAGGGGGGCACACGTTTTGCGTAAGGAGTAACAAGTACTACGGCAGAGTAGGCGGGGGCATTTGGGCTGTCGGTATTCCGTGGGTACTGACGTCCCCTGTGACGTGATGGTAATGGTTGGCACGCCGTCAGGTGGGTAAAGTGGTAGGGAGCAGGTGTGGAGTGTGCTGGCAGGTGGGGCATTGCCGCTGGTGGCACGGGACGGGCAGCCAGCCTGCTGTCGGCCTCCCTCTGATGGTCTTCCTCTCATGTGCGCGTCAGTCAGCATGTTGCGGGTTGAAGCGGCTTAGCATATGTTGCCGGCGACTTGCGAGGCCTTCAGTTGACATAGGATGACGCCGCAAGTATGCTGGTCAGGCACAGGTGCGGTGTAGCGCGAGACACCAATGCCCACGCTGCTGCTGCGCTGTGCATGACGCGGCCCCCCGCCTTAACCCACGCCCCGCAGGGAGCAGGACAACAACAGCAAGCACCTGCAGCTGGTCAGCGGCGCGCCGCCCACCGCCTACTGGGCCGCCAACTACCTGTGGGACCTGCTGGCATTCAGCGGCTCGGCGGCGGGCATCGTGGGGCTGGTGGCGGCATACAGGTGTGCGGTTACCTTCGTAGTGCACATGCATATTGCGTGTCGTTTGTAGCTGCATGCTTGTTCTTATCGTAACAGGTTGACGGGTTGTTGGTTGCTTCGTCGGCGGGCATCCTAGTCAGTGTGGAAGCAGTCCCTTCGTGCGTATGGACTACGCTCCATATTTGTGCGTTGCTGGTGGGTAGTGTAGCTCTCTGTCCGTGGCGTGTGGGCTGGTCGGAGGGCAAACGATTGCGCGGCGGGATGGCGGGATGCACGCGTATCCATCTGTGCCGATGCACACAGGCCTTTGTCGCTTTGCTGGTGCTGGTATTTTGAGCACCAAGGCACAGCTGGACAAGGAACGGCTGTTGCCCACTGCCCCCACAGGCTCCCGCAGTTCAGCGGCCAGCGGCTGGCGGCGGTGGCGGGCCTGCTGTGGGGCTTTGGCGGCGCCGGGCTCAGCATGACGTACATGCTGCACTTCCTGTTCAAGGTACGGCAGCGGCAGTGTACGGCATTCATGTAGCTCTCGTGTTGGTCTCCCATCAGGTCCTTATCAATGCACGGCTTGCCATGTCCCAGCGGGTGCAAGCAGCAAGGCCCGCATGCCTTGGATGGCCTCCTATCCAATCTGTTTTAAGTCCGGGCGATAGGGTGCTTTGGGGAGTCCGTGGCTACCCGGCGGAGGCCCTTATACTCATCCATGCGACGAAAAGCTCATCCATGCGACACGCTGTTGGTAACGCTATTGGGAAGTAGGTGCCACTTGGGACTTCACCCCGAGAGGAACCACGGAGTACATCAACGATGTCCCGACCGCCTCGGTCCCACCTTGACTCGCTTGCGCTTGTGTTTTAACTTTTGCCCGTGCTGTCATTCCCGTACACCAGGACGAGATGCGCGCGCTGCAGCGCCTCAACACGCTGTACTTCCTGACCGGCTACCTGGGCTTCGTGGCCACGTGGGTCATGGACCTCATCCTGCTGCTGGCGCGACCCGCGGGTCTGGCCGCCTGGAACGACGGCGTCAAGGGAGTCCTCCGCACCGCCTCGCCGCACTACTGCTTCGCGCGGGGCGTGTACGACGTGCAGGCCACGTACGGGTGGGTGTCAGCTTTTTGGAGTTGAGGGGTGCGCCACTACGAAGTTCGAGCTGAAGGATGGGAAAGTTTGCTGCTTGCTTGGCTACGATGAAGTAGGAGCATGAGTAGGAGCTGGTAGCAGTGAGACGTGCGCAACATGTTGGACATGCAGCCGTAGGAAAAACGTAGCTGAGGCTACCGGTACCTGACTTATCCGCCAGCACTGCAGCGATTACGATCGAGCCGTACCCAGCCTAAATGTAAAAACCTGCACCTCCCGCCCCTGCAGCACCGGCTTCCCCTTTTTCCCGCGTGGCAAGCCCTTCGACTGGGACGTCTTCGGCAGCCCCATGGTGCACATGGCCGTACAGGCGGTCGTGTACGGCGCCATCGCCGTACTGTACGACACGGGCATGACTGCTGCCTTGCACTCGTGGCTCCAGAGCGCCGTGGGGCAGCTGCAGGAGGCGGTGCGCGCTGCATGGGCAGGTGAGCGACGTAGCCTACAATACCCGTATCTAAAGTCATCTGCCCATATGGCGGCCCTACTTCACCCTGGACGTTGCTGGTCAACTTCCAGACTCGTCTGAGCTTGCACAATCTCTGAGCAGATAACCTATTACCTCTGTGTGTATCGCTCGGCCATCAGCAGGTGCCCGCCGTCGTGGTGGCGATGCCGGCGGCGGCGCGCGGGACGTCGAGGCAGCGCCTCTCTCGCTACGCCGGGCCCTGCTGGGAGAGGGGGAGCGGGAGGGGGCAGGGGGGACGGTGGGCGGCACAGTGCCTGCTGCTGAGCTAGGCGCAGCAGCGAGCGAAAGGCGACTGCAGCAGCAGCAGGATGGGCGTGGCGCTGGGCACCGGGGTGGGGCCGTGGCGGATGGGGATGGGAATGAGGAGGGAGACGAGGATGAGGACGAGGACGTGACGGCGGAGCGGCAGGCGGTGCAGGCGGGATGGAGGACAGACAGCCAGGTGAGGTGGGGTGGGGGGAGGTGAGCGGTCGCCTGCAAGGCTGTGGGTCCGGTAAAGGACCACCTGCGTCTGCAGGACCGTCGCGTTTTCGCACGTCGCAGGTGTGCAACGATGACACCGTACATGTGTGGCGCAGCGCATGGCGCAGCGCAGATGAACTTCAAGCTGGTCTTGCTCCCTGCCTTACCCTTTAGCTCCGCCTGCACCAACTCAGCGCTGACTCTGTTCTCCCAGCTTGAGGCTTGGATGTCCACCCCGCCGCCAGGTGCTTCTGGACGGTGTGCGCAAGAGCTACAGCCAGGGCCCCTTCCGGCCCCCCGTGCGCGCCGTGCGGGGCCTGTGGGTGGGGGTGCCGCGCGGGGAGTGCTTTGGACTGCTGGGCGTCAACGGGGCAGGTGAGGACGCGCGTTGACGCATATCGTCTTGCCTGTGGTACCCGGTGTGTGGCAGAGTCTGTAGGTGTACGGCATGTAAAGCAAACATGTGTATGGACATGGTCATGCGGGCAGGTGGTCTCGGCACGTGGCTTTCAGCACCCGCCAGCTTAACCCACACGCCCGCTGCATCCCCCCAGGCAAGACCACCACGTTCCGCATGCTGACGGGCGAGGTGCTGCCCGACGCCGGCGACGCGCTGGTGGGCGGCCATAGCGTGCGGCGGGCGCTGGGGGCGGCGCGGCGGCAGCTGGGCTACTGCCCGCAGTTCGAGGCGCTGCCTGGGGCCATGACGGGCAGGGAGGTCCTGGCCATGTACGCAAGGTGGGCGTGTGGGTTAGCACCTGCGGGGGATGTGGCCGAGGTAATGAGACACACACTTGTGACCGTGTGCTTCCAATGATGACATGGCCGGCTAGAGACAGCATTGACAGGCTGAATTACTGCGCCCAAGGCAGTCCTGGTTGAGCCCGCTCCCGCGGATCCCTTACCATGGCCGTCCGTGGCTGCTCCCCCCATGGCCCCTGCCTGGGCGTTCACGTGTCAATTGCTTTGGCATAGTGTCAATACTCTTACGCCCCTTACCCCCAGGCTGCGCGGCGTGCCTGAGCGCCACGTGCGGCCGCTGGTGGGGCAGCTGCTGCGGAGGGTGGGGCTGGAGGGCGCGGCGGAGGCGCTGTGCGGGGCGTACAGGTAGGTGGGATACGTACGGGTACAGAACGGGGCAGTGAATGTACTACGCAGCAGCTGGACGCTGCACGCGCTAACTGTGCCCCCGGCGACATACCGGTAAGGAAGGACATTCCCTTGTACGTTTCAGCCTTGTAGACAATGCCGCAGCAGTCACATGAAGGGTAGGCATAGTGCGGCGCTTCTCGCATCCTTCCGCTTTCCTGTCAATCCATTACCCATGTTGCTCCACCGGCAGCGGCGGCATGAAGCGCAAGCTGGGCGTGGCAGTTGCGCTGGCGGGCGACCCGCGGGTCACTGCGCTGGACGAGCCGTCCACCGGCATGGACCCGGGCGCGAGGAGGGCGCTGTGGACGTGCCTGCAGGTGCGCGCGGTGCGGGGGTGCGGCAGCAGCAGGAGCAGGAGAGACCGCTGTAGGCTCGGTTGGTACTTCACAGCCTGAACTTGTTGTGGTGCTGTACCAACCCAGACAACCCGGCACGTTGCCATCCCGATGACATGTGTGCTTGCCCTTGCACTGCCCGCTGTCCACTGCCCTCTGGCCCTATCACACGTTCTTTCCGGCGCCACCGGCGGATGCTACTCATGGCCTGGCCTCTCCTCGTGCCAGACGGAGGTCATCCAAGCAGGTGCGTGGCACAGGCCTCCCCCGGGTGCAAGGGTCGCCGACTAACACACTCTGCCAGGATGCATCTCCACCAGCTTTCTGGGCAACCCACGCCCGCCACTGCTCGGCGCGTTGCAGGAAGTTGCAACTTCTTGGGGCCTTACCTTTGCCAAATAGGCCGCACTGGCATCCTCGTCATCGCCACAGCATTAGCATTGCACGACGCCAATTGTGTCACCTCGACTGTGTAATCTCAGAGCTACCACAAAAAGTCTTCCCACCCTGTCTCCCCCGCAGGCCGCACCGTGATCCTGACCAGCCACAGCATGGAGGAGTGCGAGGCGCTGGCCTCCCGCCTCACCATCATGACCGCCGGCCGCCTGCGCTGCCTGGGCACCGTGCAGCACCTCAAGAGCCGCTTCGGACAGGGGTGAGCCGCGGGCCGGCGTTTACAAAAAGGCTTTTATTAATCAGCCTATCAGTTGTGACCGCGCCAAGCAAGGGAATACGCGGCTGGTGTGAATGGCTAAGGTACCAACTGCGCTAGCACAGCCTATGGCGCTGTAGGCCTCGCCTCGGGTCCTCCGCTGACGCCTCTTTGCCACCCCGGGCTCTCCTGCCCGTGCCACTCCCCTCCTATGCACCCCTCAGCTACGTGCTGGAAATCAAGACACTGCCGCGCAGCGCCTCCGCGCTCAGCCTGGACGCCGTGCCGCAGCGAGGGACTGCCGGGCCGGCCGGGGGAGCTGTGGCGGCTGCAGGGGGCGCCCGGCGGGCCAGCGGCGGCGGGGTGGGGGCCCTGGCCGTGGGCTCTGCTGCTGCAAGTGCCGCGGGTGGTGCCGCCAGGATCTCCTCCGAGGGCGTGGGCGGTGCGGCGGGCGGCGAGGGCGACGCGCCGCGGCTGCTGCAGTGGCTGCAGGGCGTGTGCCCCGGGGCCAGCCTGCTGCAGCGCGACGAGAACAGATACACCTTCTCCGTGCCCAGGTACGTGCGCGGGAGTGTGTACCCGCAGCGGCCTTATGCCACCCGTCCAGTTACTGCTTTGCATGCACGTATTGCTGGTGATAGCTTGCAAGCCGACAAGGACGGGTAGAGTCTGCTAAGGAGCGTTATGCAGAGCCCTCTCTGCCGTGCAACTGGTGACCTCGCGTATGCCGTTGTGTGGTACGGCAGGTCCTCTGGCCCCGGCTGCGCGCCGCTGGACCTGGCCGGGCTGTTCGAGGAGGTGGAGCGCCACCGGCAGCACCTGGGCGTGGTGGACTACTGCCTCACGCAGACCACCCTGGAGCAGGTGTTCATCGCGCTGGCGGGGCAGCAGCACAGCCACGAGCACGGCCACCAGTAACGTGGGATGTGCGCTAAGACACAGCGTCAGGATGAGGACCAGGTGTTCATCGCGCTGGCGGGGCAGCAGCACCACCACGAGCTCGGCCACCAGTAAGGCCATCACGACAGGCAGGAGCATCACGCGACTGCCGCTCCCCGCTGGTGAACAAGCTCGGCAGCCTGGCCAGGCTGGCTCGGCATAGATGTTAGTGTGTGTGCTGTGTGGTGTGGTGTGCAAGGGCCCCGGTGCTCACGGTCCACGTGTGGAATGTGCACAGACGGGGTGACCGCTTACTTTCAGCGTGTACCGGTTGTTGGCGAGGATGGTCATGAGCACGTGATGAGTTGGTGGACAGTTGCCGTGGCGGCACGAAGGATCGGCTTCGGGACGCTTGCTCATGCAAGGCTGTGCTTATTTGTTGCGAAGTATCAGTCCAGTCTTGTGGTTTAGTCTGATTTAGCCCCTGCAGCGGCGGAGCAGGAGCAAGGGAGAGGGGCAGGGTTTTCCTGTGGCCCTGTGGCTAGCTGGGGCCCTGTGGCGCCGGGCGTACTGCGCTGCTTGTATGACTGGAGATGTATCGCCACCCTAAGGAAAATAGAGGATAGTGGGAGTGTAGGAAGAGGAGGAGGACAAGCAGGAGGGGGATGGAGCCAGGGTAACCTTGGTCAGGCTCGAGGTGTCTGGGTGGTGGGCGCTGTGTACCCGTGCTGTTAACGGTACTACGGTAGTGAAAGTCTCTCGGAGACTAGCACAGTGGGTAGAGTGGCACAATTGTTTCGCCACCCTAAGGACGATAGAGGATAATGGGAGGAAGGGGAGGGGGACAAGGAGGAGAGGTGGGGGCTGGGGGCAAGGCTGGGGGGCGCTGTAACGTATGTTGAGACTTGCACAGTGGCAATAGTTGCGCAAGGGCCTCCACACAAGTGCAAAGAACATGCTTGGATAGGCCTGTACGGGTTTCCCAAAGCAGTAGTGACAGTAAAGGCCGCTCGCCATTCCGCTCGCAGACTGCCTGGCTCAGTTGCGGCGTGAAAGGCGGGCAGGGCCACATACCAGGACAGCTTGTCAGTTTAAGGAAAGTGTATGATAATTGCAGAGTGATTGTGCTGAGCGTGATAGCGATGGGTCGACTCCAGGTACTCAGCTTCGGAGGCGTGAGCAGTCGCGCGAAGTCAGTGACGCAGTTCAGCGGGCCCCGCCGAGGCATAGAAACCGCCTTGTTGTCGCCTTGTTGTCGCCTTGTTCCCAAACGGCATACTTAAACAACCTTTTCGCTAGGCGTCTTTCTCCTTGGCCTATCGTGTCACCTCTTTCGTTTGTGCGAACCCTGCAACAGCCAGGCAACAGCTCGGAACGAGTGGGCGCAACTTCTCAAGGACAGCGCCAGTAACTTAAGGAGCTCATAGTGTCATTGACTGCGCAGCATCCATGGCCGCTCAGAGTTCGACGTGGGCCTCGCGCCTGTTCGAATTTGGAACGCCAGAAAACGCCGGCCTTTGTTGTTATGGCCTTTTCTGCGCGCAATGTCTTTATGGCCAGAACGTAGAATCGTTGCCGCGCGAGGAGGTTTGCTGCGGCGGCAACGCATGGGGCAGCTGCCTGGTGTACTCGCTCCTTGGTGCCGTGGGAGCCCACTGCCTCGTGCACTCTCGGACAAGGAGGTGGATCCGCAACAAATACAACATCAGGTGTGCTACAATCTCCGGGATGCCTATCGCGATCACAGTCTACCGCTGTGCAGATATGCTTCGTATGCCCGCAGTGGCGCGGCAGGGGGCACTGTGACGCCTTTCAACCCTGTCCCTTGTTCCCTGCCTAGCTCATCGCCCTCCGGTGCACCACCCAGTCCCGTAGTAGTAACTAGCATACACCACCACATGCCGCCTGGCTGCATGCTCCATATAGCCACTCCATCTAGCACCACGGTTCTAGCCACCACCACTGGTTTTCACCTCCCCTCCTGCCCGCCCCGCCCCTACCCCTCCGCACTGCGCTCCACAGCGGCCGCAGCGCAGGGGACTTCTTCATCACCTGGTGCTGCGTCCCGTGCGCGCTCGCGCAAGAGACCCGCGAGCTGCGGTTGCGGAAGACCCAAGCCGTGGAGTACGGCTTCATGGCGTCAGAGCCGGCAACCCAACAGATTTGATCGCCCGGCGTACCGGCTCGCATGTCCTCACGCGTGTTGGTAGGACAGATGTTAGGCTGGTTGTGAAAGGTGTGATGGAAGCCGGTGTGTAGGCGCATGAGGGCATGGCTATGCAAGCGGCACGTGGGCTGGGAGTAGCTGGCCTCACGGACAGGTGGTGTGACAGAGTCGTGGGGCGGCGCGTGTCCAAAACGGAGGGGTCGCTGCGGGTTGAGGAATGCCGAGGAATGTTGCCAGGTGTCGCGGCAGCCTGCACGGACTGGTCTGTATAATTAGCTTCCATGGTTCCACTCTTTACTATCTACTATGTTATGCTTAAGTAGCAGGATGACACACTATTTAGTACACGCACCTCCGGTCCTGTGAGTGGATGCCGCTGGGATCAAGGATGAGCCTGGATGAGGACGGTGCACGTTAGCACCACCACAAGTTTGCCGTGTGCAAAAGCCTGCTTTAAGTTTGCCGTGTGCAAAGGCCTGCAAGCAGCAGACAGGCTTGCATGGTGATGGCTAGAGAGTTGCCAACTATGGTACCCGGTCTTAATGTTTGCTGTGCATGTCGCAACAGTTGACTACTACATAAATTCACAACGATGTGGCCGGCTGGGGTGTGGTGTCTGCAACTCGGGGTGCCGTACTGCTGCCCTGGTGGCAGGGTGGATGGCAGAGGATGTCACCTGCCATGAATGGGCTCTAGCGTCCAGCGCGCCAACGTGCTTTCGTAACGTGCAGCAGTAGGGGGCTGTAGGGGGCCGGCGTGGTGTTTTAGCAGTCGTGCTATATTAATTGTTGACTTGAATCCTCGGCGACGTGCTGGTAGCCAGGCAGGGGAGGCCGCCCCGTACGGCTGCCCAGGACTGCCCCTGGGTGGCACGCAAGCAATGTACCGGTAGCACAACCCACATTGCCTTACAGGGTCATCCCACCAACCAACGCAGTCCCAACGCAGTGCAGTCAGTCAGTCAGTGTTACACGGCGAGGGTTCCTGTAAACCCTCCGCAAGTGCAACG
>VFQN01006166.1_pt1 | contig 13983 bp, 32 predicted proteins | sample 3512371 | NCBI WGS metagenome assembly VFQN01 (sample SAMN10412370, study PRJNA504923) | tailings metagenome | isolation source: Replicate 2 from Balatoc abandoned mine | place: Philippines: Itogon, Benguet | collected 2017-08-28
GGGCCAGAGGGCATTGTCGAACAGCTGCAACGCGGGAAGAGCCTGAGGGCAAACGGGGCCGCTTTGGTCCATTGTATGACAGCAATATAAAAAGACAAAGACATCAGGGTTACACAATGGCTGCATGAAAAGGGAGAGAGCAGGGTTGGTGCAGCAATCCCAGGCCGTACTTCAGCTCGGTCCATCACGCAGCAGCATTGCTAAGCTGCTATTGAACGTTGCCAAACACATATTCTGGGGCACTGGGCTATTCCTGAGCACGTTCGGAAAGAACCGGCCCCGCATGTGTCCGCCATCCTATTTGCGGCGTTTGCAGGGCTGCAGGGTATCATTTCGAACGGGAGGAGGGATTGCGGTCGTATCGGAAGGAAGGCATGGAAGGAAGGAGCACGTTGAAATCCTGGCGCGGCGGAGGCCCTTGATGCCCTGTCCCGCCCGCACGCCACAGCCCACGCACCGTGCTCAAACACCGTGCTCCCCCCATCCTGCTTCACCCTGCCTCGACGCCGAGAGGTCCTGACATGCACGAATGTCTCTTAATCTATCACAGCACTCATCCTCCGTGCGTGCAACTGGGACAACTTTTTGTCCACATCTACTGCTGTCCACTGCCCGGGCGGGATAAACCGCCACTGGGTTCCTGCAGCAGCCCAAGGCGCCGTCCCTCGTGTCCGTCATCGGCTTGTGCGTGACCACCAGATGACTCCACCCTGATCCACTGTATGCCTCCTGCAGCCCACGGCTGCTGTCACTCGTGGCTGTGACTCCTGTCACACGCACGTGTCGTGTTCGTCCTTCGTGTCACTCACTCGTTGTGGAGCTCCTCCTGCGCGTTGAACCTGTGTGGGATGGGAAGGAGGGGCGGACAGCACAACTGAAGGGAGAACAGTCGAGAAGGGTAAAACGGAAGGAACGCAACGGGTTGGGGCAGCATGGTGACGTGACCAGACGCACCTCCACGACCCCAGCACAGCGGCCATTACTGCTTTCCGTTCCAGTGACTTCGCCGCCTTGCTCGAACCCTGCGCCTACTCGAGAACGTCACGTCACAGCTTCCCATCCAGTCGTGCGCTCGCTTTCGTCCCACCTACATGAGCCATTTGGTTGGCGTCGACCTCACCAGGACTGTGGGCAGCCCCCTACCCCCGGTCCTTACACCTCACCCTGTATGTAGGGATTTACAGTTTTGGTCCCCTTCCAGGGCCCAGCCCCGTCCCACCCTGGGCTCCTACCAGCCGCCGTACATGTTCCCGGCTGTGCCGTACAGCCTCGGCTGCAGTCACCAACGGCCTGCCCGCCCACCGCCGGCCGTTCGCACGCCTGCCACCGCTGAAGCGCCCTTGTCAGCTCCCTCTCAGCACAGCCCCTGTCCCAGCATCCTGGCAAGCACCACAACCCTTGCTGTGCTGTCTATCCCCTTTCTCTTGCCGATCCTGCATCCGTCTGCATCGTCCATCCTGCCCGCCCCCAACTCCGTGTACCACATGAGCCACTTGGTGGGTTCGGCCCCGCAATCGCCCCAACTAGTACCCGCCCTCCTTTCACGCGCATCCTTACATGAGCCGCTTGATGGGCCCGGGCCGCGCCAGCCCAATGGGCGGCACGCCGTACGCGTTCTCCTTGTTCAGCGCCGCACGCTTGGCCAGTAGGTACTCGATGGCGTCCCGCTGCGCGAACCAGGCCGCCACGTGCATCGCCGTCATGCCTGGGTGTGGGTTAACGGGAAGGTGCACGTGTGTTAGCGGGGTGTGGGTTGAGGCGCTGCCCAGCAGGTATTTGATGGCGTCGTGCTGCGTGAACCAGGCCGCCACGTGCATCGCCGTCATGCCTGGGAAGGGGGCCGTAAGTGGGTTAATGAGGTGTACCTGTGTTAGCGGGCACCGAGCGTCACCCGACCCTCGACCCACGCGTGCCATGCACCCACAGCTGCCCCACAACACCCCGCGCAACGGCTGCGCGACGTTGGTGCCCTTCTGTGCATGCCATGAGCTGCGTGGCCCTCGCCCTGTCCTTTCCCTGCACCCACACCCGCCCCCTCGCCTGCACCCAACACCCACGGGACGGCTGCGCCACACGGTTCAGGTTGGCCCCTGCTGCTCACCCTGCACGCCCACCCCGCCCGCCCACCCGACGGCTGCGCGACGCGGTGTAGGTTGGCCCCTGCAGCGCCTGCAACACACCGCGTGCCCCGAACCCCGAAACCCGTGCCCTCCCCACCGGCCTCCCCCCACCCACCTGACGGCTGCGCGGTGTGGTGCAGGTTGGCCCCGTTGCGGAGCAGGAAGTCCGCCACCTCGATGTGCGAGCGGCTCACGGCGCACAGCAGCGGCGTCCAGCCCTCCCAGTTGACGGGGTCCACGGACACGCTGTGGTCGCGGATGAGGAACTGGGGCGTGGGCGCAGGCGAAGGTGGGGAGCACATGTTGTCACAATAACATCTCTGCTCAGTCGACACATCGGCAAGCCACGCTGTGTGCGGGGATGAGGAACTGACAGGAGGGAGCAGAGTACGGTACCAACAAAAGTGGGGAAGCGGGCGAGCCGAAAAAGGAAACAGGCTACTTCGTGCGCCTGCACACATCGGCATCGGCTGGGTTGTCGGGCCAGCCACCACGCCGTGCTTGCGGATCAGGAGCTGCGGGGAGAGGGGCGGGGCCAAGACACAGACCGTTCACCCCTGGATCACCCGGCCCCTGACCGCTACCCCTGGCCCTGTCCTGCCCCAGCTCTCCACCTCGGCCCCGTTCCCAACAAGGCACAGAGGTCCTCCCGCTGTATCTGTGTAACGCCGCTGCAAGATCTTCAGCAGCTCCCATCCCTCCATGTCTGTGCCTATTGCCTAAGGGGTCTCATCCCCCTCCCACGCCTTTCCAGCCACTCCGGGCGGCCTCCAACCCGGCCCCCCCGCACATCCCTCCCTTCCCGCCCCCCACACTCCCAACCCACCCCACGTCATCCTCTATCCGCAGTATTTTGACGACCTCGAGCCGCCCGTGCAGCCCCCGCACCGCCAACCCGTCTCACTACCGTGCCGTCCATCTCCTGAACGGCCCACCCGAACGGCCCACCCGAACGGCCTAAAACTGCCCGCGCATGGCTTATACGGTATGTGCAGGGGAGTCTCCCCTCTTCCTGCTACAAACTCCACCCCTCCCACTGCCATACCTTGACCACCTCGAACTGCCCGTACATGGCGGCTATGTGCAGGGGAGTCTCCCCGTGCGCGTCCGCTGCCTCTGCCTGCAGGTTGCCGCCGCCTCCGCCCTCCCTGCCGCCCTCACCCGTGGCCCCCAACAGCTCGTCCAGCTCGTCCAGGGAGCCGGAATGGGCAAGCAGCCCCGCAGGGGTGCGGCCCTGGGGGTTGCGTTGGGCGTTAGGATGGACGGAAGAGGGGGAAGGGCGTGGGTTAGGTGGGGAGGTTGTGGGCGCGACGTGATGGATCTGGTTTAGGGGGAGGGGTTGTCAGGGGTGCCGAAGGGTGCGAGGGGGCCCAGCTCGTCCAGGGCGCCGGAATGCGCCAGCAGGCCCGCGGGGGTGCGGCCCTGAGGTGTTGAACAGTAGGGAGCAAGGAAGGGAAAGGTGGTGGTAAGGAAGGTGATGGGCGTGGGTCAGGGAGGGTTGGGATGGGAGGGGGCGGGGCCGGGGTAGTGGGGGAGGGGGCGGGTCAGCGTCCCTGGCATGCAGGCGCACGAGATAAGGAGTGGGATGGGGCCACCAGCTCGTCCAGCTCGTCCAGGGAGCCGGAATGTGCCAGCAGCCCAGCGGGCGCGCGGCCCTGAGATGATGAGCGGCGAACAAGGCCGTGGGGGCCGGGGGCGGCAGCGGGTTTGGCTGGGGGCCCAGGTGAGGGGGGTATGAGGCACCGCATGAAATGGGATCAGATACCGCCCCCCCTCATTATTATTATTATTATGAAATGGGATGGGATGGGGCCACCAGCTGGCTTAAGCTCGGCCAGCAGTAGGGTTGGCGTGGGTGGGGGGTGGGATGGGTACATGGGTGTGGTGCGGGGTTACAGGAACGATGGGGGCCCAGGAGAGCGGGGGTTAGGGGGACCGGAGGGTGCGGGGGCGGGGCCATCAGAGGAGGAGGGAGTGAGATGAGGGGCGCTCGGTTGGCGGGAACGGTGGTGGGGGTGCACAGCAACTGGGGCATGGAGTGGACTAGGTCCACCAGCTGGTCAAAATAGCCCCCCTTGAACAGTAAGCTGGCGGAGGTCCGTTGGTGGAACTGCAAGGGGGCAACACCTGTCGCGGGCAGGGCGCCACTTGCCTTGTCGATGAACTTGGTTTGCCCAGGGGCCAGCGGCGCCGGGACGCCTTGCGTTGTATGTCGGCTGACAGTCGATTCAGCACGGGAGAGCCACATAATTCTAATAGTTGTCTGCTAGAAGGTGTCGTGCAGGGGTGGCAGCTGCTAGCGGCGACCGGCTTTGCGCGACATGGTGTTGCACATGTTTTGGGGCCCCTCGAAGGGGCCGGCTACGCCGCAAGAGACGTGACCGGTGCCGATGTGTCAGCTCAACTGTGTGTCTTCAAATGTACAGCGGTAGGACAGTGGACTGCCGGCCTTTTGGCCAGGAAGACTCGGAAGGCAAGACGTTGAGGGCTCGCTCGACCGAGTGAAGAGCCTCACTATGGATGTCCTTGGCCCAGGGTGGATGAGACAATATGAACTCTCTTCGGTATGGATAATAAGTATGGCTCTATTACTCGAGTGCATGCACACCAGCACACGCGCCTGCGTCCTGCGCGCGATGCACCCCGTAGTGGGGTGTGCCGTTTCGTTGGCATAGCTCACTGCAATCTGCAGAACAACACATATGAGTAATTCCAGTCTGTCTATAGTAGCGATGCTTTTTGACACGTAACCGCGAGCTTTACGCTTTCTCACTGGGTTTGCTCAGGCGCGCTGTCCTTTAGGTTGCGCTGAAAGGCGCATGCCCTAGCCTAAAGTGCTGAGGGGCGCAAGCCTCGCCTCCTAGCCGGCGCAAGGGCGTCCTCCGGGAGTGTGCTGTTCTGGGCCCACGCCCTGCTCCGTCATGGCGTGGCCCATACGCCGATACTTTCGGCTGGTGAGCTGCAACACACCTCGTAGCAGGTCACAGCCAAACGACGAAAGCACCTTGTCGCAAGGTGGCCCGATGGTTGAAGGGGCCTCGGCCATTTGCCGCCAACCTATGTCTCGCTCTGCCCTGCAGCTATGGTGGACGCTCTGCCTGCTAACGTTTTTAGCACTACCGCTAACCATTTGGGAGTTTCAGAAGCAGCAATATGATGTCCACTACCAGGGTGCGTTGGCGCGTGCCAGTTGCGCTGGGCACCTGTTGGGCAGGTGGCTTTGCGGGTGCCCCTACACTGGCCTGGGGGCCCTAGTGCTGCTCCAGCCATGCGGAATGGCGCAGGGGTGTGGGAAAGGGGGGCGTCCGGTGTCGAATCTGGGCCCAGCACTGGGTTACTCCTCAGCACCAGGGCAGCTCGCACGCTTCCCGCAACCCACAAACTCCCTGACCCCACCAACCTTCCTCTCCCCTCTCCCCCGCACACAGCGTGGTTCATCGGAGGGATATTCGTGATACTGACGATGCCCATATCAATCTATGAGGTGCGTGGGGCGGCCGGGATGGGCCCCTGGGTGGGCACGGGGCAGCTGGGCCCGGGGGGTAGGCTTAGCCACGTACCCGGTATGGTGGGCATGGTGAGGGGTGGGGGTAACCGCAGAGCGGCCCAGTAACTGAACTAAAAACCGTCAGGTAGAGGGTGGGGGATGGGGGATGCTTATCCACGTACTGGAGGGGCCCATGAAAGCAAGGCAAGGACCCGGACGTCCGCTCCCGGGGCGCCCGGTACCCACATGGCAGCATGTGGGACCAGCCAGCCAGGCGATGGGGCCGGGGGCGGGGGCGGGGAAGTGTGGCGGGGGGCCGGTGGGGCTTGGCGGCCGAGGGCTGTGTTGCTGCATGGTAGTCTTGTGCCCAGGAACGAGGCGTGTCACGCAAAGGGTGGAGGCGCTGTGAGTACGGTCTGGGCCGTGGGTGGGGGCCAGGGCAGCGATTGGGGTCCGGTCGTAAGAACGGGGGAATTGATGACGGGGGTTGGAGCCAATGGACCGCGTGGGTACCAACGGGAGGGTAGTGCCGTGGAGCCCGTGGAATGGGGTGTGGGTACAGCGGGCGTCTAGCCCTTCCTGCGGCATCGGGGATCGCTTCGCAGGGTTGCGGCGGCAGCCTGGCGCCGCCGCCGGGAGCAATGGCCGCAAACGGGGCAGGGGGTGCGAACAGGCAGGGGTGTACGCACAAAGTGTGCGCCCGTGGAGCATGGGTGCATGCGGGTATGGGAGCAGGGGTCCGGGCAGGGGTGATGGACAGGCGCGGGGGGCAGCGCTACTGGCTGAGAGACGCGAAGGACCGAGGAGGGCCATGGTGTAGGCGTACGCATGGGTGCGGGGCAGCCTCCGCTGCGGCCACGGTGGCGTGGGCTTGGGCTTGGGTTGGGTAGGTGTGGTGGCTGCGGCGCCACGGCAGCAGGACCCGGCCATAGACGCCCGCCGCGGGGTGCAGGGCAGGGAGCACGAACTGCAGGAGTTGCCTCGTGGGAGGAAGGGCAGCTGCAGGAGCGGCACCTGGGGGCTGGGGCTACCTTGTACACCCGCTTACTCATCTGGTCCCCTCACACCTCTTCCGCCACGGATTGCCCCAATTTGAACATTGCCTCGCCCACCCCTCCAACTCACCTCTAGATTGCGCTGCACACCGAGTACTACACTCAGCCGCGGCTGCAGAAGCACGTCATCCGCATCCTGTGGATGGTGCCCATCTACGCGGTGGACGCCTGGTTCGCGCTGCGGTTCAGGAAGGTGGGTGTGGGGCATGTGTCTTAACGGCGTGTGTTATGTGGTGCCCGTATACGCATCCTGTGGATGGTGCCCATATACGCGGTGGACGCGTGGTTCGCGCTGCGGTTCAGGAAGGTGGGCGTGGGCAGCAGGGGTGCTCGTTTGACAGCATGTGGGGTGGGCAGGGGCAGGCAGGTGCGGGCAGGGTGGGCAGGTGCGGTCAGGGCACGGTAGGTGAACTCGTGCGGAAAAGGACGTGGGGGTCTTGGCTGGCGTTAGGGCGGTAGGGTTGGCCTCGCCCCGCCAGCAATCTCGATCCTTCCGCCTGCCAACCGGTGGAGCTGCTACCCACACCTGCCCCCTGCTTCCCCTCCCCTACCCACAGGCCCGTGAGTACCTTGACCCCATCCGCGAGTGCTACGAGGCGTTCGTCATCTACTCCTTCTTCGCGTACCTCATGGCGTTCCTGCAGGTGGGGGATGGGGGAGGTGGGGGCCGTGGCAAGGGAGGCGGGGGGAGATTGCAAGGCGACCAAGTGTGGGCGTTGGGGTGGCGGGGGATCAGGGTGGTTCCGAAGCTCCAGGCGCCTAATGGCATATTCATCACCGGCTTGGCGTTGAACAGCACACGTAACTTTGCACCCAGAGGCCGTGCTTAAACTGCAGCATCTTCTTCCTTCTTGCCGTCCTTGCCCGTTCGTCCACACCAGAACTCATGGGACTCGCTGGGCGACCTGGACGAGACACGAAGCTGCCCATGCGCACATTCCGGGCATGTGTATTAACAACAGCACCTCTCCCTACTCCGCCTGTGCCCGTTAATACACAGGACTCGCTGGGCGACCTGGACGAGTACATGGCCAAGAAGCCGCCCCACCAGCACATGTTCGGGCTGTCGTTTGTGTTAAGGCCGTGGGACATGACCACGCGCTTCCTGTGGGAGTGCAAGAAGGTGGGCGAGTTGAAGGGTGAAGGGCCGGAGCGGGGCGGGGATGCAGGAAGGTGGTGGTAGTGGAGGGGCCTAAGAAGTGGTGAGGGATGGAAGGGGCGGGGAACACGGTACAAGATCCAGCGGGTCCGGGCGGGCGGGGCGAGGACCGTGATGGAGGAGGGTTACGCTGGGGAAGGCAGTTGTACGCCGGGTGCATGGGTAACGGTGGCGCCAAAACGCGACACAGTCTCACCATTACGTCCCTTCCCCACCCTCACGTGACTCGTGCCCTGGCCTTTCTTTCAGGGTTTTTTATTTGCGGGATAAATCCCGATTTGCGGGATATTAAATTATTTTGGGCTGGGCAAAAGTCATAGATCATGCGCCAACGCCGGACAGTGTATCCTGCACCCTGGGAACTCGCCAGACCGCCTTCACGGGCCCTGGGTCCCAGGGAGGCCCCTGGAGGCGTCTGTGACTCCAAAGGGATACCTGACAGCTTTAGAAGACACACGGGCAAGGGCAGAATGCCTGTTTGGCAGGGGTAGTTAGCCGAGTTTAGGCTGTGAAGGCAAATCGCCGCCGTATGTAGCATGGATGCCGAAATCCTAGCCATCCAAGGGGGGGTCTGGGGGGGCTTTGCCCCCCCAGCGGCCTACGGGATAAGTCATAACTCGACCCGAGGGACTCCGACTTTATCCCGCATAAAGTCACAAACAATTACGGCCTGTCTGCGAAAAAAAACCCTGCTTCCTTTCTCCCTCAGGGCGGGCTCAACTACGTCATCCTGCGCCCCAAACTGCATTATACTCACTGGACTAGTGCTGCAATGTCTAACGAAGCATCTCGATTCCCAATTCCTTGGTCCCTCAGGGCGTGCTCAACTACGTCATCCTGCGCCCCGTGTGCACGGGCCTGGCCTTCATCACCGACATATTCGACAAGTACGGCGAGGGCCAGATCAACTTTAAGAAGAGCTACGTGTACCTGGCCACAGTAACCAGCTCCTCGCAGGTGGGCGACACGGGGGGTGGCGGGGGCAACGGCAAAGCCGCAAAGTAACGGAACCGGAAACTGTCAGCCTGTGGGGAGGGGGGGTGGCGGGGGCGTGGGAGGGGGGCCAGGGGCTCTGGTAGTAATGTGACCACAGGCACCAACTCCTCGCAGGTATGGGTGGCCGCTGATTGGGTCACGCATTGGGCGTGTGCAGCATACGCACGTGGCACACGGTGCCGTAGGTGCTCGTCGTGGGGGGGCCAGGGGGCTGGGGGCGGCACTGGAGGGTTGAGGCAGCTACCACAGCACGGTACCGGTGGAGCCCCCTCACATCCGTGCGAGGCCACCGCCGGCCCGCCGCCCTTCGTGTCTGCAACAGGCCCTCGTGCGCGGGGCACTCGCCTGAATGCATGCACGAGCAAACACCAGTCCCCGTTCTCCTGCCGTACACCTGCCGCCCGCTCATGCCGTACACCTCCTGCCGTACCGCAGCTGTGGGCGCTGTACTGCCTGGTGATGCTGTACACGGCCATGCACGAGGAGCTGCGGCCCATCCGCCCGCTGTCCAAGTTCATCTGCATCAAGGCGGTGGTCTTCGTCACCTTCTGGCAGGTGGGTGGAGGTGCTAGTCAGAGAGTGTGTAGCGGTGCTGTTGCGTGGATAGATAGCAAATGCAGAGAGTGTGTGCGGCCTGTGGGCTCGGTCATGGTCTTCGTCACCTTCTGGCAGGTGGGTGGAGGACAGGGGCCGGGTGGTGCAGGGGGGGTGTCCTGGGAGTGGGCAAGCGTGTGGGGGCGGCCGTGTGTCCGTGGGGGAGGGCGCCGATCAGGCGACAGCAGAGTATGTGCAATTTCCCTCCGCCCTCCCAGGGATGGCCATCGCTTTCCTGGTGCAGGCGGGGTGGGGTTGGTCCGCCCCCCAGTAGCCCCGCTTCTTACCAATGCCCGTGCTCGCTGAGAACCCATGCCCTCCTTCCCGCTGCACTCTTATCCCAGGAGATTGCCATCGCCGTCCTGATGCACTGGAGCGATCCGCCCCTTAGCACCTCCGCTTGCTTAATACACATGCCCCCTCCCCTTGCGAACACACATGCCCCACCCTCCCATTGCTAATACACATGCCCCTCCCCCCAGGGCATCGCCATCGCCCTCCTGTGTATGCTGGCGTGCTCCGCCCCTCAGCACGTGCGCTCCATAACACACATACTCCCTCCCATTGCTAACACACATGCCCCCCTCACACAGGGCATCGCCATCGCCATCCTGGTGTACGCGGGCGTGCTGCGGCGCGAGAGCTGGACCACGTACGACAAGATGAACGTGGCGAGCGGAATCCAGGACTTCCTCATCTGCATAGAGATGTTCCTGGCGGCGCTGGCGCACGCGTACGCCTTCCCGCCGCGGGTGGGTGGTGTGTGGGGCGATGTGCCGAACAGCTCTGAGCTGCGAACATTAGATTGGATGTCGCTTGCACCAGACACGAGGCCGCCTGGTTGTCTCGGCTGCGGTTGTAGGGAGGGGGGCAGCGGTGGCTGGTCTTGTGATGCGCCAGCACTTCACACGTGTTGAAGCGGGTTTTAGTTAAACACGCACCGACTGCTAATACACACCCGCAGGACTACATGGGCGGTGGCGCCAGCAAGGGCTCCTTCACCAACGTGATGCAGCCATGCTACTGCACACCCCTGCTAATACACACTCCCTGCTAATACACATCCCGCAGGACTACATGGGCGGTGGCGCCAGCAAGGGGTTCTTCACCAACGTGCGCTACATGTTCGACCTGAGGGACGTGGTGGACGACGTGGGGCTGGTGGGTGGTGCATGTGTATTAGCAGCGGTGTGTATTAGCAGATGTGTCGTGACGACGGTGTGTCCTGGCAAAACTTGGGAAAATCAGTAACAATGCCACACTTTTTGCTCCACGCACACTTGGTAATGCAACGCAAAACCGCCACCCCCAGGTGGTCGAGGAGCACGTGTCCAGCGCCACCAGCGCCGTGGTCAACCGCAACCCCATTGCTAACACACACACGGCGTGCGCACCTGCTAATACACACGCACCCACCACCCACAGGTGGTTGAGGAGCACGTGTCCAACGTCAACAGCGCCGTGGTCAAGGTGCCCCAGCGGGCGGTCAAGAAGGCGATGAAAAACACCAAGAAGCTGCTGGGCGTGGGCCAGGGGGGCAGCCAGAGGTGGGTGCTGGGCGGGGGGGCCAGGGGGGGCGAACGGGGTGCTAGTAAAGCCTTGTTAGGGTGGGCGTGGGGCAGGGGGGCAGCCAGATGTGGGTGCTGGGCGTGGGACAGGGGACAGCCAGAGGTGGGTGGGATACTGCAAGGGTACGGGGCCTTCCGTGAAGCGCAAGGAAACGGTGAAAGGTGTTAGGAACGACAGGAGGGTGGCGTGGTGTGGGTCAGGGAGGCAGCAGCCGGAGGTTGGGAAGAGCGCCGAACGGTTCTGGGGTGGGGCGGGGTAGGGGAGGTGGGAGCGACAGCCGTGGTTGTTGAAGGAGGTGGGGGCTGGGGGGCTGTACTGTGCGGTACAGGGGCCAGAGGCTGCCGCCAGGGACGGTGCCTTGTCACGAGCAGCGGGGGTTTCCTCTGTGCGGTCGGTCATGCGGCACACGCCAACACGCAGTGCACCACCCATTGCTCATCCACCTACGTAACGGTACGTGCTTCCCGCAAAAGGGTTCACGTGCACGGAAAAGAGGAGGAGTCGCCGGTTGCCTGCCCGCAGGGCCTCCCCAGGCACTGTCCTACAACGCCGGCCCCCGTCCCTACTATCCCTTCACCACAGTATTTGGCTTTCTCGCTGACCTCCTCCCCACCACCACCGATCTCGCACCCCAGGGCCCGCATGCTGGAGGAGGAGGAGGAGGCGGCAGCCAAGTGCTCCCTGCTAGGGGGCGGGCCGGGCAGCAGCGGCAGTGGGGGGCCGGGAGGCGGTGGAGGCGGCGGGCCCGGCAGCGCAGCAGCCAGCGTCAACGGGGTGAGGCAGGGCCGGGAGGGTGGGGAGGGCGTGCGTGTGGAAGGGAGGGCGTGGCGGCCGGGGGGCGCCTTGAAAGGGATGATTCTCTTCCGGTGTGCCTCCGACCCTGCATGCACCAGACACGGGCGTGGGTGCCAGGCGGCGGGGATTCTACTCGTTGGGCAAGGGGTGCGTTCCGTGGCTTAGTGCATGCAAAACGCCCTTGGCCTAGCGTCGACCACTCGACGCACCACGCCCTGCCTAACATTATGGGCAGGTGGAAATGGGTGCCGCTAGCCCGGCGCTAGCGGCTTCCCTTAACCTAACTGAGTGGTGTAACCTTCGCTGCTACGGTGGAGATAGCCTGTAAGACACAAGAAATTCAGCTAATGCCCTGGAACCGCGCATCTCCCAAACACACATACTCACACGCCTCACCCTGCCGGCCCATCCCTCGCCCTCCGCCTCCACCCCCCTTGCACCTCCCAAACACACCTACTCACACGCCTCGCCCTGCCTGCTCGTCCCGCCTCCCACCCCCCTTGCCCAGGAGCACGAGCTGCTGAGCCCTCCCCAGCTGCACGAGATGCGCGACTTCGACTCCCCGCCGCACACCTCCCACCCCTCCCCCGCGGGCCCCGGTGGGCCCCTGGGTGTCAGCGTCGGCGTAGGGCACGTGGCAGCCAGCAGCGCGTACGGCAGCGCGTACGGCACCAGCGGGTCCCTGCCGCTGCCATTACGCGGTGGCGGCGGCGGCGGCGGCGGCGGGCTGACGGCCTTCGGCTCCCTGCCGCCGATGGGCCCTGGCGGCGCGGTTACGTTGACGGCGGCTGGCGGCGGCGGCGGAGGGGGGTTGACGGGGTTGCTTCAATCCGCGTTGGGGCCGGCTAGGGGCGGGGGTGGCGGCAGGCGGCGAGGGAGTGTGGGAGAGTACGGCATGCGGGATTACGGCGGCGGCGGCGCGGATAGAGAGGAGTACGACGATTTGGAGGCGGGCGGGGGAGGGGGTGTGGGGGGTTTCGGGGGGGTTGAGGTGCCGCTGGTGGCGGTTAGCCACCACAGGCGGAGCGGCAGCGGCAGCGGGGCGGGGACGCCAACGGCGGAGGGGCCGTTGGGGCGAGGAGGTGGTGGCGGGGGTGGGGGCGGGGGTAGCGGCAGCGGGAGTGGGAGGCAGAAGCGGGCGGCGTCGGCGGGGGCGGTGGCGGCGGCGGGGGTTTCGGCGGCGGCGCGGGCCAACAGCGGCGGCGGGGGGCTGGGTGAGGATGCGGCGGCGGGGGTGGCGTATGAGCGGCTGCCCATGCTGCCGCCGGTGCCGCGGAGGACGCACAACGAGTAGGGCGGGGCAGGATAAGCAGCACTGACACATTATTACTAGACCCTTAGTAGCGCGTGGGCTGTGTAGGTCGGTTAGAAGGGCGTGGAAGGGGCTGGTAGGCAGGCCTCTGGGTTGTGGGCCGCTCGCAAAGGCCGTCCTTTGCAGGCGGCGTCCTGTGTGAGTCGCCATAAGCCGTACGTTTGCCGCCATGGCTTGCGTGGCCCTTTAGGGATGGGCTTGCTGGCACATAATAGGAGGACGTTGAGCACTAATGGGAGGTCCTTGAGAGCCGGCAGACAGGAGGGCGACGGCCGCAGGCCTGGGGACCCCGCCAACGCAACAAAGGCAGCGTGTAGAGATGCTGTCAGGCAGCGTATAGCAGGCTGGCGGGGTTGCGGTACTGCGGTGGAGGGTGGACACAGCTGAGGCACAGTGGTTTGCGAGACGCCGCCACAAGTTATCGTCATACAAAGCCGTGCAGTCACTGGTACATATCCGTGTCTTCTACACAGGGGGACACAGCAAGTATGGCGTAATAGGTGGCGGCTATTCGCACGTCCGTCGGGCGGTGGCGAAAGATGGCATTTTATGCACTATTACAGCTCGGCAGAGCGCAACTGGTCCACGAGCGGTATTTTTTAACGTCATTGTGTGTTGCCTCCCAGGGGCCACTGACCTCGGCCAATGACGGTGTGGCTTCATCTTGCACTCCCTCCTGCATTGCGCTTTCATGCAGTAACCTGCACAAACCCAGTTCCAAGCAAAACACGGCGACCCCTATGCAACCTCCCAGTTGCACACCCTGGGCGGGTTGCGGGCTGGGAGGGTCCAAGTGCTGCAGTGCCATCCCATGCAACTTATTACTGTCTTGTACCCTTTACCCTTTACTGGCAAAGCCAGCCCAGTTTTACCCACATTTCACATAAGGCATATTT
>VFQN01006167.1_pt1 | contig 13982 bp, 16 predicted proteins | sample 3512371 | NCBI WGS metagenome assembly VFQN01 (sample SAMN10412370, study PRJNA504923) | tailings metagenome | isolation source: Replicate 2 from Balatoc abandoned mine | place: Philippines: Itogon, Benguet | collected 2017-08-28
CCGCCTCGTCCTCCGACAGGATCAGCGGCGGCACCAGGCGCACCACCTTGTCGGCGGTGACGCTGAGCATCAGCCCGGCCTGCGCGGCGCGGCCGAGCAGTTCGCCGCAGGGGCGATCGAGCTCGATGCCGAGCATCAGTCCCTGGCCGCGGATCTCGGTGACACCGGCCACGCCGGACAGCTCGCGCTGCAGGCCGGACCTGAGCGCCGCGCCGACGCGCTCGGCGTTGGCCAGCAGCCCTTCCTCTTCCATGATGCGCAGCGTCTCGACACCGGCGCGCATCGCCAGCGGGTTGCCGCCGAAGGTGGTGCCGTGGTTGCCCGGGCCGAGCACGTTGGCCGCACGCGGGCCGCAGACCACCGCGCCGACCGGCACGCCCGAGCCCAGGCCCTTGGCCAGCGGCATCACGTCCGGCTGGATCCCGGCCCACTGGTGGGCGAACCACTTGCCGGTGCGGCCGATGCCGCACTGCACCTCGTCGAGCATGAGCAGCCAGCCCTTGTCGTCGCACAGCCTGCGCACGGCACGCAGGTAATCGGCGGTGGCCGGGTTGATGCCGCCTTCGCCCTGGATCACTTCCATGAACACGGCGACGATGTTCGGATTCGAGGCGGCCAGCCGCTCGATCGCGCCGACGTCGTTCAGCGGCACGCGCGGGAAGCCTTCGACCAGCGGGCCGAAGCCGGCCTGTACCTTCGGGTTGCCGGTGGCCGACAGCGTGGCGATCGAGCGGCCGTGGAAGGCGCGCTCGTAGACCACGATCTCGGGGCGATCGATGCCCTTGTCGTGGCCGAACTTGCGGGCGATCTTGATCGCGGCCTCGTTCGCCTCCAGCCCGGTGCTGCAGAAGAACACATTGGTCAGGCCGGAAAGTTCGCACAGCTTCGCGGCGAGCTGCTCCTGCAGAGGCACGTGGTAGTAGTTCGAGCTGTGGATCAGCTTGCCGATCTGGTCCTGCAGCGCCGGCACCAACTTGGGGTGGGCGTGCCCCAGGGTGTTCACCGCGATGCCGCCCAGGCCGTCGAGGTACTTCTTCCCGTCGGTGTCCCAGACCCAGCAGCCACGGCCGTGCGACAGCGCGATCGGCAGCCGGCCGTAGGTCTTCATCACATGCGGATCCGGGCTCGCGGGCACTTTTTCCGGGGCATTCATCGCGTTCTCCAGGCCAAAGGCGAGGGCGCGATTCTAAGGGTCGGCCCTGAGGCGCCGATAACGGCCCATGGGCGCGTACGACTCCGGCATCCAGCTTGCTGCGGCGCAGCAAGAGCACGGCACAATCGCGGCTGCCGATCGGCGGCTGCTGTGGACGGAGCCGCCCTGGTGGCTGCTGGCCCGGCACGACCTTGCCTCACTCATGACCGCCCCCAAACCCCGCGAGATCTTCATCCAGGGCATCACGCTCGAGGGCAAGACCTTCCGCCCGAGCGACTGGGCCGAGCGCCTGGCCGGCGCGATGGCCTGCTTCCGCCCCGACGGTGTGCGCTCCGGCATCAGCGCCTACATCGGCTACTCGCCCTACTGCGTGCCGCGGGTGATCAACGGCGTGAAGTGCGTCATCGTCAGCGAGGCGCTGCGCGAGGTCGAGCCCATGGCCTGGGACTTCGTGATGAACTTCGCGCGCGACAACCATCTTCAGACCAGCGAAGCCTGCCTGCTGCCCGAGCCGGGCAGCGACAAGCCGGCCCCGAAATGAGCAAGGGCCCGCAGCGCGGGCCCCTTCAATGCAAAGGGCCTGCAGTGCAGGCCCTTCGTTTCCACCCCAGGATGTGTCTCAGGCGGCGAGCGCCTTGATCTTGGCCGACAGGCGGCTCTTGTGGCGAGCGGCCTTGTTCTTGTGGAACAGGCCCTTGTCGGCCACGGAATCGATCACGCTCTGGGCGGCCTTGAAGATCTCGGCGGCCTTGGACTTGTCGCCGGCGACGACGGCCTTCTGGACGTTCTTGATGACGGTGCGGAACTTCGAGCGCAGCGCGGTGTTGGCGGCGTTGAGCTTGACGTCCTGGCGGGCGCGCTTGCGGCCCGACGCGATGCGAACGGTCTTCTTGGCTTTGGAGGAGGTGGCCATGCTGTAGCTGCTGTCCTGGGTGGAGCAAAGACCGCGAATATAGCACATCCGCGCGCTACCTATAATCCGCCGCGGAATGCAACCCCCGAGCTCACTTCGTTCGCAGCCCCCCCGAGGGGGCGCTCAGTGGCTCCGGAACGGCCGAGCGCCACTGACATGAACCTGCTGCGGGCCGCCTCCACCGTCTCCCTCTTCACGCTGGCCTCGCGCATCACCGGGCTCGCCCGCGAGGCCATCGTCGCCGCGGCCTTCGGCGCCAGCGGCTTCATGGACGCCTTCCAAGTGGCGTTCCGCATCCCGAACCTGCTGCGCCGGCTGTTCGCCGAAGGCGCCTTCTCGCAGGCTTTCGTTCCCATCCTCGCCGAAACCCGTGCCCGCGAGGGCGACGAGGTCACGCGCCGGCTGATCGATGCCGTCGCCACCGTGCTGTTCTGGGCGCTGCTGGCCACCTGCGCCGTCGGCATCGTGGCCTCGCCGGTGGTGGTCTGGCTGATCGCCTCCGGCCTGGAGCGCTTCGACGACGCGGTGCTGATGACGCGGGTGATGTTCCCCTACATCGGCTTCATGTCGCTGGTGGCGCTGTCCGCCGGCATCCTCAACACCTGGAAGCGCTTCGCCGTGCCGGCGGCCACGCCGGTGCTGCTGAATCTCGCGGTGATCGCCGCCGCCTGGGGCCTGGCGCCGTTGCTGAAGGAGCGGGGCATCGAGCCGATCTATGCGCTGGCCATGGGCGTGATGCTCGGGGGTGTGCTGCAGCTGGCCGTGCAGGTGCCGGCGCTGCTGCGCATCGGTGCGCTGCCGCGCATCGGCCTGGGGCCCGCAGCACTGCGCGCGGCCTTCCACCACCCGGGCGTGATGCGCGTGCTCAAGCAGATGGCGCCGGCGCTGCTGGGCGTCTCGGTGGCCCAGTTGTCCTTGCTGATCAACACCCAGATCGCCTCGCACCAGGGCGTGGGTGCGGTCTCGTGGTTGACCTACGCCGACCGCCTGATGGAGTTCCCGACCGCGCTGCTCGGCGTGGCGCTGGGCGTGGTGCTGCTGCCGCAGCTCTCGGCGGCGCAGGCCACGGGCGAGTCGGCGCGCTACTCGGGCTTGCTCGACTGGGGGCTGCGCCTGGTCACGCTGCTGGCCTTGCCCTGCGCGGTGGCGCTGCTGGTGTTTCCGCAGGCGCTGGTGTCGGTGCTCTACCACTACGGCGCGATCACGCCGCGCGACGTGGAACGCACCTCGCTGGCCCTGATGGGCTACGGCGTCGGCCTGATGGGGCTGGTGGGCGTGAAGATCCTGGCGCCGGGCTTCTATGCGCGGCAGGACATCCGCACGCCGGTGCGCATCGCCATCGTCGTGCTGGTGCTGACGCAGCTGATGAACCTCGTCTTCGTGCCCTTGCTCGGCCATGCCGGGCTGGCGCTGTCGATCGGCCTAGGTGCGCTGCTCAACGCCGGCTGGCTGTTCGTCGGCCTGCGCCGCGCCGGGCTGTATACGCCCGAGCCGGGTTGGGCGATGTTCGCGCTGCGGGTGGTGCTGGCCACCGCGCTGATGGGTGCGCTGCTGCTGTGGTTCTCGCGCGCCATCGACTGGATCGGCCTGCGCTCGCAGCCCTGGCTGCGCGTCGGGCTGCTGGCCGGCTGCATCGGCGCTGCCGTGGCCCTGTACTTCGCCACGCTGCTGGCCACCGGCCTGAAGCTTCGACAATTCATGCGCCGCGGCTAAACTGGCTGCATGGCCGGTCCGCTGCACTTCGAGCCGCCCAGCGTGCTGGAGTATTTCGCCACGCTGGTGGCCGACGATGCCAGCCTGCCGATGCTGGAAGCGGCGGTCTCGATCGCGCAGGACGACCATCCCGATCTCGACACCGGCGCGGTGCTCGCCGAGATCGATGCGCTGGCCGACAAGCTCAAGCGCCGCATCCCAGCCGATGCCGTGCCGCTGCAGCGGCTGCGCTGGCTGAACCGCTTCTTCTTCCACGAACTGGGCTTCGCCGGCAACGTCAACGACTACTACGACCCGGCCAACAGCTACCTGCACCGCGTGCTCGAGACGCGGCGCGGCATCCCCATCACGCTGGCGCTGATCTACATCGAGCTGGCTACGCAGATCGGGCTGCAGGCGCGCGGTGTGTCCTTCCCCGGGCACTTCCTGGTCAAGCTGAAGATGCCGCAGGGCGAGGTGGTGATCGACCCGTTCACCGGCCAGTCGCTGTCGCGCGAGGAACTCGACGAACTGCTGCAGCCCTACAAGCGCAGCCGCGGGCTGACGGGCGAGTTCGACGCGCCGCTCGGGCTGTTCCTGCAGTCGGCGCCGGCGCGCGACGTGATCGCGCGCATGCTGCGCAACCTCAAGGAGATCCACCGCAGCGCCGAGGACTGGCCGCGCCTGCTGGCGGTGCTCAACCGCCTGGTGCTGCTGCTGCCGCAGGCCTGGGAGGAGCGGCGCGACCGCGGCCTGGCCCTGGCCGAGCTCGGCATGAACGGCCCCGCCGCCGGCGACCTGGCCGACTACCTCGAGCACGCCGGGCAGGCGCAGGACCGCCAGGCCATCTCGGCGCGGCTGGCCGAACTGCGCCGGCAGGGCTCGCCGCGCCTGCACTGAGCCGGGCCGCGCGGGGCCGCCCCGTAGAATGCGCGGCCGCATGACCCTGACCCCCGCCCAACGCCGCAGCCTGACCTGGGCCGCCATCGCGCTGGCGGCCACGCTGCTGCTGTGGCTGCTGGCGCCGGTGCTCACGCCGTTCATCGTCGCCGCCGTGCTGGCCTATGCGCTGCATCCGGCCGTGGAGCGGCTGGCCGCGCGGCGCGTGCCGCGCCTGCTGTCGGTGCTGCTCGTCGAGGTGGTATTCATCGTCGCCGTGCTGGCGGTGCTGCTGCTGATCGTGCCCATCATCTCCAAGGAGCTGCCGCTGCTGCGCGAGCAGATCCCGGTGCTGGCCGACAAGCTCAACCGCAACCTCTCGCCCTGGCTGGCGCAGTTCGGCATCCACGTGTCGCTGGACATCGCCGGCATCAAGGCCTTCGTGCTCAAGTACCTCAACGCCAACCTGGAAGACGGCCTGGCGGCGGCGCTGAGCTCGGCGCGCATCGGCGGCAGCATCGTGCTGGCGGTGATCGGCAACCTGGTGCTGGTGCCGGTGGTGCTGTTCTACCTGCTCAGCGACTGGCCGCGCCTGGTGGAGCGGGCGCAGGCGATGATCCCGCCGCGGCTGCGCGAGCGCGTGGTCGGCTTCCTCGATGAATGCGACGGCGTGCTCGGCCAGTACCTGCGCGGCCAGCTGCTGGTGATGCTGATCCTGGCGGCCTTCTACAGCATCGGCCTGGCGCTGTTCGGCTTCGACCTGGCACTGCCGGTGGGCGTGTTCACCGGCCTGGCGATCTTCATTCCCTATCTTGGCTTCGGCCTCGGCCTGGTGCTCGCGCTGCTGGCCGGCGTGCTGCAGTTCGCCAGCTGGTACGGGCTGATCGCGGTGGCCGTGGTGTTCGGCATCGGCCAGGTGGTCGAGAGCCTGTGGCTGACGCCGCGCCTGGTGGGCGAGCGCATCGGCATGAATCCGCTGATGGTGATCTTTGCGCTGCTGGCCTTCGGCCACCTGTTCGGCTTCGTCGGCGTTCTGATCGCGTTGCCGGTCAGCGCGCTGATCGTGGTGGCGGTGCGGCGGCTGCAGACGGCCTACCTCGCCAGCCCCCTGTACCGCGGATGAAGCAGCTGCCGCTGGCCATCGGCGCGATCGGCAACGGCCCCGAGCAGAGCTTCGCGAGCTTCCTGGCCGGGCCGAACGCCGCGGCGCTGGCACACCTGCGCCAGGGCAGTGCCGGGCCGGCGCCGGTGAGCTACCTGTGGGGCGCCAGCGGCACCGGCAAGACCCACCTGCTGCGGGCGCTGGTGCGGCAGGTGCACGAGCAGGGCCAGCGCAGCGGCTGGTTCGAAGCGGACACGGCGCTGCCCTGGGAGCTCGACGAAGCCTGGTCGCTGGTGGTGATCGACGACTGCGACGGCCTCGACGAGGCCCGCCAGCATGCCGCCTTCGCCCTCTTCGTCGATGCCACCACGCACGGCATCGCGGTGGCTGCGGCCGGCCGGCTGCCGCCGGTCGACCTGCCGCTGCGCGAGGACCTGCGCACCCGTCTCGGCTGGGGCCACGTGTTCGCGCTGCAGCCGCTGGCCGAAGCGGAGATGCGCGCCGCGCTGCGTCGCGAGGCCGATCGCCGCGGCGTCTTTCTCTCCGACGAGGTGATGGACTACCTGCTGACGCGCTTCGAGCGCAACCTCAAGCCGCTGATGGCGCAGCTCGACCGGCTCGACCGCTTCTCGCTGGCCAACAAGCGGGCCATCACCGTGCCCATGCTCAAGCTGATGCTCGCCGAGGAGGGCGCGCCGTGAGTCACCCATCGAACCTGACGCTGTTCGACCTCGACGAGACCCTGCTGCCGCTGGATTCCGACCATGCCTGGGGCGAGTTCGTGATCCGCCTCGGCTGGATCGACGAAGCGGCGTTCCGCCGCCGCAACGACGAGTTCTTCGCCCAGTACAAGGCCGGCGCGCTGGACATCCACGCCTACGTCGCCTTTGCCACCGAGCCGCTGCGCGAGCGCGGTCCCGAGGCGGCCGCCGCCGCCCATGCGCAGTTCATGCGCGAGGTGGTCGAGCCGGCGCTGCGGCCGCAGGCGCTGGCGCTGGTGCGCGAGCACCAGGCGAGGGGCGACCTCGTCGCGCTGGTGACTGCCACCAACGACTTCGTCACCGCGCCGATCGCGCGCGCCCTCGGCATCGAGACGCTGATCGCCGTGCAGCTCGAGCGCGGCCCGGGCGGTACCATCACGGGTCGCATCGCCGGCACGCCGAGCTACCGCGAGGGCAAGGTCGTGCGGGTGGGCGAGTGGCTCGCGCAGGCGCGCCGCGGCTGGGGCGACTTCGAGCGCATCAGCGTCTACAGCGACTCGCCCAACGACCTGCCGCTGCTCGAGCGGGCCACCGACCCGGTGGCGACCAATCCTTCGCCGGCGCTGGAGGCCGTGGCCCGCGAGCGCGGCTGGCGCATCCTGAGACTGTTCGAACAATGATCAAGAAGTTCATCGACAAGCTGCTGGGCAAGGCCCCGAAATCGGCCTCCGGCGCGCCGCTGGGCAAGCGCGTGGAGGTACCCAAGGAGCAGCACGGCATCGACCTCTCGCTGGTCGACGAGCGCGCCATCAAGGTGGTCAAGACCCTGGCCGAGGCCGGCCACGAGGCCTACATCGTCGGCGGCGCCGTGCGCGACCTGCTGCTCGGCCTGCGGCCGAAGGATTTCGACGTGGCCACCAGCGCCACGCCGGAGGAGGTCAAGGCGCTGTTCCGCCGCGCCTTCATCATCGGGCGGCGCTTCCGCATCGTGCACGTGGTGTTCGGCCGCGGCCGCGACCACGAGGTGATCGAGGTCTCGACCTTTCGCGCGCTGATCGACGCTGCCGCCACCGAGCAGGTGGCCGGCAACGAGAAGACCTCCAAGGGCGAGCTGGCCAACAAGACCAGCGTGGTCGACGCCAGCGGCCGCGTGCTGCGCGACAACGTCTGGGGCCCGCAGATCGAGGATGCGGCGCGGCGCGACTTCACCGTCAACGCGATGTACTACGACCCGCAGCGCGAGCTGGTGGTCGACTACCACGGCGGCCTGGCCGATGCGAAGAAGAAGCTGCTGCGCATGATCGGCGACCCGGCCACGCGCTACCGCGAGGATCCGGTGCGCATCATCCGCGTGGTGCGCTTCGCAGCCAAGCTGGGCTTCGAGATCGAGCCGAAGACGCGTGCGCCGATCCAGGAGATGGCCGCGCTGCTCGACAACGTGCCGGCCTCGCGCACCTTCGACGAGATGATCAAGCTGCTGCAGACTGGCCACGCGCTGGCCAGCATCCAGGAGTTGCGCAAGCAGGGCCTGCACCGCGGCGTGTTCCCGGTGCTCGACGTTGCGCTCGACGAGGCGCAGCGCCACGACGGCCGCGAGAAGTTCGTGCAGCTGGCGCTCGCCGACACCGACCGCCGGGTGGGCGAGGGCAAGCCGGTGGCGCCGAGCTTCATGCTCGCCTGCATGCTGTGGCACGACGTGCTCGACCGCTGGCAGAAGGTCAAGGCCCAGGGCGAGCCGCCGTTCCCGGCGCTGCAGCAGGCCATCGATGCCGCCTTCGACGCACGCATCGGCGACATCTCCGGCCGCGGCAAGCTCGCCGCCGACATGCGCGAAATCTGGATGATGCAGCCGCGCTTCGACCGCCGCAGCGGCCGCGTGCCCTACACGCTGATCGAGCAGCCGCGTTTCCGCGCCGGCTTCGACTTCCTGCGCCTGCGTGCCGACGCCGGAGAGATCGACGCCGAGCTGGCCGAATGGTGGGAGGATTTCTCGCTCGGCACCGACGAGGAGCGCGAGGCCTTGATCGAGCAGGCCCGCGAGAGCGAGGGCCGGCGCCGCAAGCCGGCGGGCGGCGAGGCCGAACCCGCCGCCGAGCCGGCGAAGAAGCGCCGCCGCCGGCGCCGCAAGCCGGCCGGTGCAGGAACAGGTACTCCGGGCGGCGACGGCGGCGCTCCGCCGCCGGGCGGCGACGGCGGCGCTCCGCCGCCGGGCGGCGACTGATCACGCGTGGCGGCGAGCCTCGCCTACATCGGCCTGGGTGCCAACCTCGGCGATGCGCGCGCCGCGCTTGCGTCGGCGCTGGCGGCACTGGCCGGCCTTGGCGAGACGACGCTGTTGCGCAGCTCCTCGGTGTGGCGCAGCGCACCGATCGATTCGAGCGGGCCGGACTACCTCAATGCCGTGGCCGAACTGCGCACCTCGCTCGCCCCGATCGATCTGCTGCACCGGCTGCAGGCCATCGAGCTGGCCCATGGCCGCGAGCGCCCCTACCGAAATGCGCCGCGCACGCTCGACCTCGACCTGCTGCTGCACGGCGATCGCGTGTTCGAGACGCCCGAACTGACCCTGCCCCACCCGCGCGCCCACGAGCGCGCCTTCGTGCTCGCGCCGCTGGCCGAGCTGGCCCCTGACCTTGTCATTGCCGGGCGAGGGCGCGTGTCCGATCTGCTGGCCGCCGTGGCCGACCAACGCATCGAAAGGCTCGCCGCATGAACAGCATTCCCGTGCCGCTGCAGACCGTGCTGCTGCTGGTGGCGTCGAACGTGTTCATGACCTTCGCCTGGTACGGGCACCTGAAGAACCTGGCCGACAAGCCCTGGTACACCGCCGCGCTGATCAGCTGGGGCATCGCGCTGTTCGAGTACCTGCTGCAGGTGCCGGCCAACCGGATCGGATTCGCCGGCGGCATCTCGCTGGCGCAGCTCAAGATCATGCAGGAGGTGATCACGCTGGCGGTGTTCGTGCCCTTCGCGATGTTCTTCATGCACCAGCCCTTCAAGCTCGACTACGTGTGGGCCGGGCTGTGCCTCGTGGCGGCCGTCTACTTCATTTTCCGCAGCTGATCAACCGCTACACTCCCGCCGTTTCAGGCGTGTGACAACCACGAGGGGGTGAGGGATGCTGTTCGGCAAGCTGCTGCCGCGGGAAGGCAATTTCTTCGAGCTGTTCAACCAGCACGGCATGCACATCGTCGACGGCGCACGGTCCTTCATGCTGATGATCCAGAACTACGCCGACCTGGATCTGCGCGAGAAGTACGCCAACGAGGTGGTGACCGCGGAGCGCAGCGCCGACCGCGTCACCGCCGAGGTCAACCGCCTGCTGCACAAGACCTTCATCACCCCGATCGACCGCGAGCAGATCCACGGCCTGATCAACGCGATGGACGACATCCTCGACCTGCTGCAGGACGCCACCGAGACGATGTCGCTGTACGACGTGCGCGCGATGACCGAGGAGGTGATGCGCCTGGGCGACCTCTCGGCCAAGTGCTGCGAGCGCGTGCAGCACGCCGTCTCGCTGCTGCCGAAGATCAGCCAGCCGGCCACCGCCGAGGCGGCGATCAAGACCTGCGAGGAGATCGACAAGCTGGAAAGCGACGCCGACCGCGTGATGCGCTCGGCGATGTCCAAGCTGTTCCGCGAAGAGACCGACGTGCGCGAGCTGATCAAGCTGAAGGCGATCTACGAGCAGCTCGAATCCATCTCCGACCGCTGCGAGGACGTGGCCAACCTGATCGAGGGCATCGTCCTCGAGAACTCCTGATCCGCAGCCGCGCGGACCGTTGCCATGGAAAGCATCCAGGTCGCCTTCTGGGTCGTCGCGCTGCTGGTCGTGCTGGCCGTGGCGTTCGACTTCATGAACGGCTTCCACGACGCGGCGAACTCGATCGCCACCGTGGTCTCCACCGGCGTGCTCAAGCCGCAGCAGGCGGTGCTGTTCGCGGCCTTCTTCAACGTGATCGCCATCTTCATCTTCCAGCTGAAGGTGGCGGCCACGGTGGGCAAGGGCATCGTCGTGCCCGGCGTGGTCGACCATCACGTGGTCTTCGGCGCGCTGATCGGCGCGATCTTCTGGAACATCGTCACCTGGTGGTACGGCATCCCGTCGAGTTCGTCGCACGCGCTGATCGGCGGCATCGTCGGCGCCGTGATCGCCAAGTCGGGCGCGGGCTCGCTGGTGGCCGGCGGCGTGCTGAAGACGGTCGCCTTCATCTTCGTGTCGCCGATGCTGGGCTTCCTGCTCGGCTCGCTGCTGATGGTCGCCGTGGCGCACATCTTCAGGCGGGTGCCACCGCTGCGCATCGACAACTGGTTCCGTCGATTGCAGCTGGTCTCGGCGGGGCTGTACAGCCTCGGCCACGGCGGCAACGACGCGCAGAAGACCATCGGCATCATCTGGATGCTGCTGATCGCCACCGGCTACTCGGCCGCCAGCGACGCGATGCCGCCGACCTGGGTGATCTGGACCTGCTACATCGCCATCGGCCTGGGCACGATGTTCGGCGGCTGGCGCATCGTCAAGACCATGGGCCAGAAGATCACCAAGCTGCGGCCGGTGGGCGGTTTCTGCGCCGAGACGGGCGGCGCGATGACGCTGTTCCTGGCCACCGCGCTGGGCATCCCGGTGTCCACCACGCACACCATCACCGGCGCCATCGTCGGCGTGGGCTCGGTGCGCCGCGCCTCGGCGGTGCGCTGGGGCATCGCCGGCAACATCGTCTGGGCCTGGATCTTCACCATCCCGGCCTCGGCCTTCGTGGCCGGCGTCTTCTACTGGGTGAGCCTGGCGCTGTTCGACTGACGCGCCTGGCTCACTGGCTGAGCTTGCGGCCTTCCTCCACCTGCCACTCGAAGTAGCGCTGGCCGCTGAAGGCCACGGTGGCCATCAGCGCCGCGGCGCCGAGCATCAGGGCCACGATCACGCCGAGCACCGGGCCCCAGCGGGTGTCGTGCGTGGCGCCGCCGGGGTTGTGGCGGGCGTCCCACTTCTCGTCGGGCGTGAGGCCGTAGACGATCGCCGCCAGCATCGCGCCGGCCAGCATGAAGCCCAGCAGCGGGATCAGCGCCCAGGCCAGCTTGTCGTCCTGGCCGAATTCGTTCATGCGCTGCAGGCCGTACAGGCCGGCCAGCGTGGGCGGCGCGTGCAGCCAGCCCCAGACGTCGCCGAATCCCTTCAGGTAGAAGCGGTGCAGGCCGAGGCTGCCGCCGAGCACCGCGATCCAGGTGGCCAGCGTCTTCGACTTGTAGTGGCCCGCGGCGCTCATCGGTCCATCGGCTCCGTGGCGTCGCCCAGGCCGAGCGACTTCTGCATCAGCACCACGTCCAGCCAGCGTCCGAACTTCCAGCCGGCCGAGCGCAGGATGCCGGTGTGCTCGAAGCCGAGCGTGCGGTGCACGCCGATCGAGCCGGCATTGGCCGAGTCGCCGATCACCGCCAGCATCTGGCGCGCGCCGGCGGCCTCGCAGCGTGCCACCAGTTCGGCCAGCAGCAGCCGGCCGATGCCCTGGCCGCGCGCCTCGTTGGCCAGGTAGATCGAGTCCTCCAGGCAGAAGCGGTAGGCGCGGCGCGGGCGGAAATGGTTGGCATAGGCGTAGCCCAGCACCTGGCCGTCGCGCTCGGCCACCAGCCAGGGCAGGCCCTTGCCCAGAACGTCGTCGCGGCGGCGGCTCATCTCGGCCTGGTCGGGCGCCTCGAGCTCGAAGGTGCCGGTGCCGTGCTCGACGTTCCAGGCGTAGACGGCGGTGATGGCGGGCAGGTCGTCCGCCGTGCTGGGGCGGATCACGAGGGAGGCGGTCGTCATCGAGGAAGGGTGTGGAATCAGCGCAGCCGACTATAATGCCGGGTTTCGCTGCTGGCCGGTCGGGTGACCGGCGTATCTACGGCCGCGAAGACCGACAACCCGATCCGTAGGCTCCAGCCGTGTCCCTGGCGCAGACGATCACCCCAGATTCAAGGAATTCAGTCATGGTCGTGATCCGACTCGCACGTGGTGGCGCCAAGAAGCGCCCGTTCTTCAACATCGTCGTCGCCGACTCGCGCAACCGTCGCGACGGGCGCTTCATCGAGCGCGTGGGCTTCTACAACCCGGTCGCTTCGGGCGCCGAGCAGCCGCTGCGCGTCGCCTTCGACCGCGTCGAGCACTGGACGAAGAACGGTGCGCAACTGTCGCCCACCGTCGCCCGCCTGGTCGGCGAGGCCAAGAAGGCCACCGCCGCCTGAGCGAGCGTGCCTGAACGAGCGCGGCAGCGGCCGTGGTGAACAGCCCGACCTCTGCTGCCGAGCCGACCTGGCCCGACGATGCCGTCGAGGTCGGGCGAATCACCGGTGCCTGGGGCGTGAAGGGCTGGTTCAAGGTCCAGCCCTTCGCCAGCGACCCGCAGGCGCTGTTCTCCTCCAAGCGCTGGTTCCTGAAGGCCGCCGACGAACCCCGTCCGCTGCGCCCCGGAACGGCCGCGCTTCCGCCGCTGCTGAAGATCGCCGAGGCCAAGGAGCATGGCGACGGCGTGGTGGCGCATGCCCATGACGTCGACGACCGCACGGCCGCGGAGGCCCTGCGCGGGGCGCGCATCTTCGTCGGTCGATCCAGCTTCCCCACCGCCGGGCCCGACGAGTACTACTGGGTCGACCTGATCGGACTGGCCGTGGTCAACCGCGAAGCGCAGGCCCTGGGCACGGTGATCGGACTGATGGACACCGGTGCCCACAGCGTGCTGCGCGTGCTGCCCGAAGGTGGCAAGAGCGAGGCCGACGAGCGGCTGATCCCCTTCGTCGCGCAGTACATCGACGAGGTCGACCTCCCGGCGCGGCGCATCCGCGTCGACTGGGGCCTCGACTTCTGAGCGCGCGCCATGCGCTTCGACGTCGTCACGCTGTTCCCGGAACTGTTCGGCCCCCACCTCGAGACGGGCGTGACGCGCCGCGCCTTCGAATCGGGGCAGGTGCAGGTGCGGCTGTGGCCGCTGCGCGAGTTTGCCGAGGACAACTACCGCCGCGTCGACGACCGGCCCTACGGCGGCGGCCCGGGCATGGTGATGCTGGCCGAGCCGCTGGAGCGTGCGCTGGCCGCCGTGAAGGCCGAGCGCAGCGCGCCGGCGCCGGTGGTGCACTTCACCCCCACCGGCCGGCGCATCGACCAGGCGGTGGTGCAGGAGTTCGCCCTCGGGCCCGGCGCGATCCTGCTGTGCGGCCGCTACGAAGGCATCGACCAGCGCGTGCTCGACCGCCATGTCGACCAGGAACTGAGCCTGGGCGACTTCGTGCTGTCCGGCGGGGAACTGCCGGCGCTGGCCCTGCTCGACGCCGTGGCGCGGCTGCAGGAGGGCGTGCTCGGCGACGCCCGCTCGCACGAGCAGGACAGCTTTTCCGACGGGCTGCTCGATTGCCCGCACTACAGCCGGCCGGAAGTGCTGGGCGAGGGCGCCGAGGCCCGCCCGGTGCCGCCGGTGCTGCTGTCGGGCCACCATGCCGACATCGCCCGCTGGCGCCGCCAGCAGTCGCTGGAACTGACCGCCCGGCGCCGGCCCGACCTGATCGCCGCCG
>VFQN01006168.1_pt1 | contig 13982 bp, 9 predicted proteins | sample 3512371 | NCBI WGS metagenome assembly VFQN01 (sample SAMN10412370, study PRJNA504923) | tailings metagenome | isolation source: Replicate 2 from Balatoc abandoned mine | place: Philippines: Itogon, Benguet | collected 2017-08-28
CGCGATCGTCTGTTCGTCCGGGACGGGACTCAATCGACGCCGAGGAGATCTTCGGCGGCGCGGATGAAGCGGTTATCGTGGAAGCTGCTCTTGGTGAGGTAGTAGTTCGCGCCGACTTCCAGCCCGAGCATCCGGTCGTCCTCGCGCTCCTTGTACGACACGATGATGACCGGCAGGGTCTTCAGCCGGTCGTCGCCGCGGACCGCCTTTACGAGCTGAATGCCGGTCATCCGCGGCATGTCCACATCCGACACCATCAGGTCGAAATTGCCCGCCCGCACCTGGTTCCAGCCGTCCATTCCGTCCACCGCCACCGTCACGTCGTAGCCGTGCTGCGTGAGCAGTTGCCGCTCCACCTCGCGGACGGTGATGGAGTCGTCCACGACGAGCACGCGCTTCTTGCGGGCCGGGCCGGTGTCGCGGCTCTCGCACCGCCGCAGCGACCCGGACTGGATGTACTGGTCCATCGACCGCACCAGGTCTTCCACGTCCACGATCAGCACCGGCTCGCCGTCGTCGAGTACCGCCGCGGCGCTGAGGTTGGGCACCTTGCCGAGCCGCGGGTCGAGCGGCCTCACCACCAAGTCTTGCTCGCCGCGGAAGGCATCGACCACCAGCCCGTAGGCGCCCGTGGCGTCGCTCAGCAGCACGACCGTCAGGTCACCAGCGGGCGGCTTGCCGGCGGGCAGGTCGAGGATCTGTGCGGCGACGACGAGGCCGACGTTCTGCCCGTCCACCGCGACGAACTGCCGGTGCTCGAGCGACCGCACCTGTTCGCGCGGCACGCGCAACAGGCGGTCGATCCGGTTGTGCGGGAAGGCGTAGGGCTCGCCACCGATCTCCGCCACCACCGCCCGGATGACCGACAGCGTAATCGGCAATTGCAGATGGAACGTCGTTCCCTCGCCGCCCTTCGTCGTGATCCGCACGCTCCCGCCGACCTTCCGTACCGAGTCGAGTACTACGTCTAGCCCGACCCCGCGGCCCGAAATCTCGGTGACGCCAGTGGCGGTCGAGAACCCGGGCAGGAACAGGAATTCGAGCAGTTCCGCCTCCGACATCTGCTTGACGAGTTCGGCGGTGGAGAGCCCGCGCTCGACGACTTTCTTGCGGAGGCGGTCGAGGTTCACCCCTCGGCCGTCGTCGGCGACGGTGACGAGGAGCATCCCGGACCGGTGCCGCGCCTCGACGCGGACGGTGCCGGCCTCCGGCTTGCCGGCCGCGGCGCGCTCGGCGGGTGGGTCGATGCCGTGATCGACGGCGTTGCGGATGAGGTGCCCGAGCGGAGCTTCGAGCTTTTCGAGTACGTCGCGGTCCACGTCGGTCGCCTCGCCGGCGACGACGAGCCGCGCCTGCTTGCCGAGCGACCGGGCGAGGTCGCGGACGGTGCGGGCGAGCCCGTGAACGCCGTCGGCAAATGGCCGCATCCGGCTGGCGATGACCTCGCGGTAGAGCCTGCTGTTCAAGTCTTCAGCCCGGCCGGCGTGGTCGTCGAAGTCGCCGGACTGGTTCGCCAGTTCCGTGCGGCAGGCGCCGACCTGCTGGCGGGTGTCGGCGATGAGCGTCGCCACCTGCTCGGCCGGGCGGCCGGTTGCGGCGGCCTGGTACGCCTCGTCGAGGATACCGGTGAGCTGCTCATGCTGCTTCTTGAGGCGGGCGAGCGCCCCCGAGAACAGGTGGAGCCACCGCGCCTGCACGAGTGATTCGCCGGCGAGCCCCATGAGTCGGCTGAGGCTCTGTGCCGTCACCCGCACCACCGCTTCGCCGCCAGCCGGGGCCGCCTTCGCCACCGGTTCGACCGCGGGCGGTGGGGGAGGGGGCGACGGTGGCGGTACGACCGCGACCGGTGGGGGAGGTGGCGCGGTCGGCGGCGCCGTGTGCGGAAGTACGGCGGCGAGCTGTTCGAGCCCGGGCGTGAGCTCGGCGAGGCGCTCGGGGAAGGAGTCGGCGTCGGTGTCGATGAGCCTGGCGAGTGCGTCCACGGTGTAGCGGAGCCAGGCGAGAACGCTTGAGTGTGGCGCCTCCCTCGCGCCGCGGAGTGTCGTCAGGTAGCCGGCCACGGCCGCCGCCGTTGCCTCGACCGGGGCGCACTTCATGATGCGGGCCGCGCCGCGGATCTGTCGCAGGCTCTCGGCCGCGTCGTCGCGCGGCGGCAACTGTCCCGCCTTCAGCGCGGCGACTCCGGCGGCCACGACGAGCAGGTGCGCCCGCAGTTCCTCGCGGAACAGGCCGAGCATCCCGTCGTCCGGCCCGACCGGGAGCGGGTCCGGTGGGATCGGAACGGCGCGGACGTCGGGCGGGGCCGGGAGGCTGCCGACGACTGCTGTGGGGACGGGCGGTGATGGGGGAGGAACTGGTTTGGCGGGCGGTTCCGGTGCGGACGCCGCGGGCGGAGCCGAGACCTCGCCGCGGGCGAATCGCTCGAACGCCGGCGCCAGCCGGGCGACGGTCGCCTCGTTCGCCGCCGCCCAGCCGGGGAGTTCGCCCGCGTCGGCGAGGCCGGCGAGCCCGGCGAGCACGTCGGTGCCTTGAAGGAAGCGGTCGATGTCGGCCGGTGCGATGCGCGCCCGCCCCGCCTGCGCCGCGACGAAGGCGTCCTCCATCACGTGCGCGAGCCGCACCGCCACCTCGACGCCGACGATCCGCGCCGCCCCCTTCAACGAGTGCGCGGACCGCATGAGCGGCTCGATCCGCTGTGGGTTGGCCGCGTCCGCCTCCAGCGCAAGGAGTCCGGTCGAAAGCGCGTCGGCGTGCGCCCGTACCTCTTCGCGGAACAGCTCGAACAGGGACGGGTCGATCGCGGTCATCGCACCCGCTCCCGGAGGGCTTCAAAGAGCCGCCCCTCGTCCAGAAGGCCGACCGCCCGGTTGTCGCGGTGGAAGACGCCGCGCGCCACCCGGGCCGCGGCCCGCGACAGGGTCGGCGGGGCCGCGACGAGTTCAGCCGCGGGGACGCGGCGCACCAGGTCGACGTGGTCGGCGGCGAACGCCCAGCGGTCGGTGTCCTGGCGGATGACGACCATACGCGGGCGGGCGTTCGCCGGCTGGCGGTCGGGGTTCGGCCGGTCGACGCCGAGGAGCAGGTCGAGCCGGACGGACAGGTGGAGCTCGCCGCGGACGTTCACCAGTCCGGCGAGCAGCCCGCCGCGGTGCGGGATGCGGTGCGGCTTGCGTGGGTGTGTCACCTCGACCAGAACCCCGACCGGCAGTGCCAGCCACTCCTCGCCGATGCGGAAGACGAGCGCGCTGATGAGGTCGTTGGCCGCCTGCCGCTCGGGCTCGGCGAGGCGGGCGGTCCACTCGTCGAGGTAGCCGGCGGGCGACGGCGCGTCGAGGAAGCGACGGCCGGTTGCGGCGAAGACGGGGCAGTTGTGGCAGTGCGTGTGTTTGGCGAGCTCGGGGCACGAGCGGTCACCCCAGACGCCGATCGCCTGCCAGCACCGCTCGGGGACGACGGGGAGACTGGTCACGCGGTCGCCTCCGGGAGGCGGGCGAGGCGGCGGCGGAACCCGGCGGCCGGGCCGCGCTCGCCGCGGCGGTCGCACAGGATCGCCAGGTGCGTCAACGCCTCGCGGTGGTCGGGGTCGAGGTAGAGCGCCCGGCGGAAGGCGTCGTCGGCGGCGGGCTCGCGGCCGGCGGCCAGTTCGATCACACCGAGCAGGCCGTACCACTCAGCGGTCGGCTCGGCCCGCACGGCACGCTCGCAGGCGGCCCGCGCGTCGTCGAGTTTCCCGGCGTCGGCGAGTTCGCGGGCGGTGAGAGGGGGTGGAGAGCGTTCGTACCGCGGAACGGCCGCGACCGGCGGCTCGGCCGCGGGCGCCTGCGGTTGTGGGATCACAGCGGACCGTAACGCAGCCACCACCGGGCGCGGGATGACACCGGATCGCGGGCCGGCGTCGTTTCGCACGAACAGCGCGTCCGTGGCCGGGCCGTCCGGCTTGAACAGGTCGGGCGGGAGGCCGTCGGCTTCGGCCGGCGTCAGCCCGAGACGGCCGCCGGGGGCGAGGAGGCGGTGCAGGTTCGCGACCGCCCGCGTGCGGGCCTCATCGGTCAGGTAGATGAACAGGTTGCGACACAGGATCAGGTCGAACGCCGGTTCGTCGGCGAGGAAGCCGGGCGCGACCAGATTCCCGTTGCGGAAGCGGACCGCGTCGCGCACCCGGCGGTCGATCTCCCACCGGCCCGCCCCGACCTCGTGGAAGTAGCGCGGCCGCGGGTCGGCCCCCGGTTCGCGGAAGGCGAACGCCGGGTAGCGCCCGAGTTCCGCCCGGCGGACGCTGGCCGGACTCAGATCGACTGCCTCGATGCGCACGAGCCCCGGCGGCACGCCGTCGTCGTCCAGCGCCATCGCCAGCGAGTACGGTTCTTCGCCGCACCCGCACGGGACGCTGAGGACGCGGACCGGCCGCGCCACGCCGCGCTCGCGGACCCGGCGCGCGAACTGCCGGTAGTACGCCGACCCGCCGCGGAAGAACCAGCTCTCGGGGACGACGAGTTCTTCGACCAGCGCCGACCACTCCGCCGGGTCCGCGGCAAGCAGTCCGGCGTAGGCGGCGGGCGTGTGGGTGCCGCGGGCGCGCATGCGCGCCTCGACCGTTCGTGGGAATGCGGTCGCGCCGAGGGAGTGCGGGTCGAGCCCGATCCGGGACCGGACCAGGTCTTCGACGGGGGAAAGGGTCATGGCCCGGTTCCTGGGCGTGTCGCCCCCAGTTGCGAGTCGAGGGCGGTGAACAACTCGTCCGGGTCGAACAGGCGGAGGACGCCCGTGCCGTCGGCGACCGGCGGGCCGAGCAGCGCGCCGCCGGGCGGGCGGGCGGGCGGGGCGGGGAGGTCGCGGATGTCCGCCACCTGGGTGGCGAGCAGGCCGACTAACTCGTCGGGCGCGTCCGGTCGCGGGACCAGGATGACGCGGCTGCTGAGGTGCGGCGGGCACTCGCCGGCCCCGGTGAGCTCGTGCAAGTCTACCACCGGAACGACCCGCCCGCGATAGACGAACACGCCCGCCAGCCACGCCGGCCCGCCGGACGCGGGCGTGACGCGGACCCGGGGCACGACCTCCCGCACGCGGCGGACGTCCACCGCTACCCGGTCCGAGCCGACCTGGAACAACAGGGCGAGCATGCCGCGAGTCTCGACCGTAGTCGCTAGATCTTGAACTGGGCGATTTCCTGGTTCAGCCCCTCGACGGACGCCCGCAGGTGCGCCGTCGCCCGCTCGAACTCCTGTACCGACTGGGCGTTCCGCCGGGTGCTGTCGGCGATCTGGCCCATCGCGTCGTTGATCTGCTGGGCCCCGGCCGCCTGGTTCTTCATCCCCTCGGCGACGAGCTGGAAGCGCGAACTGAGCCCCTGTACCTCGGTGATGATCTCATAGGTCATCTGGTTGATCGTGGCGACCTTGCCGACCCCGGACCGCACCTCGTCGGCGAACTTGTCCATCTGCATGACGCCGGCCGAGACCGCGTCCTGCATCTGCCGCACCATCGTCTCGATGTCCAGCGTGGCGACGGCCGTCTGGTCGGCGAGGCGGCGGATCTCGCGGGCGACGACGAGGAACCCGCGGCCGTACTCGCCCGCCTTCTCGGCCTCGATCGCGGCGTTGATCGACAGCAGGTTCGTCTGGTCGGCGACCTTCGTGATCGTCGTCACGACGGCGTTGATGCGGTCCGCCTTCTCGCGGATCATGCCGAGCTTCGCGGACACCGACGTGGTCGACTCGACGAGCTGCTTCATCTCCGCGGCCATGCGGTTGGTGTTGTCGCGGCCGCGGGTGGCGAGGTCTGAGGCGTGCGCGGCCGACTCGTTCACCTCGCCCATCGTGCCGGCCAGGTCTTTGCTCGTCGCCGAAATCTCCCGCACGCTCGCCGCGACCTCCGTCGTCGAGGCGCTCAGGTCTTGCACCGTCTGCTCCTGCCGGCGGGCGGTGGCGGCGATCTGCGACGCGACCGACAAGAGTTTCAGGCTCGACTCGCGGACCTTGGCGACGATCGTCTGGACGCGGCCCATCACCGCGTTGATGCCGTCTGCGAGTTGGCCCATCTCGTCGGCGCCGCCGACCGCGAGGCGGGTGGTCAGGTCGCCCGTGCCGCTCCCCATCTCGTGTACGCGGTCGGTCAGCGCGCGGGCGGAGCGGACGATGGCGGATGCGACCCACAGCCCGGATGCCCCGAGGATAACGACCAGTCCGATACTACCCCATGCCATCGCGCCGGCCCAGAAGTTGGACTCGGAGTGCGCGTCCCGTTCGTCGGCGGCGGTCAGGGCTTGAGTCTTCTCGACGAGCGCGGCGGCGGCACGCCGCTGCTCGTAAAATACGGGCCGGATTCGCTTGTTCAGCACCTCGTTCGATTTCTTGGTCTCGTCCGGTCCCTTGCCGACCAAGGGCAAATACTCGTCGTTGGCCAGACGAAAAAACTCGACGGCTCTCGAGTGCAGCGCCCCGTCGAGCCCCTGTCGGATTTCGCCGTCCGGGAGGCGACCGGGGGCCAACCAATACGCGCGACGCTCGTGATACCGTGCCTCGTAGTCGCGGAATTTCTGTTGGTTCTCGCGGACGTTCGCCGGGTCTGGCAGCGAGTCGATTTCTGTGAGCATCAGGTATGCGGCACCGACGCTGAGCATCGGCGGGTCGAGGTCATTTTGTAGTGCGTAGTCCGATACGATCTGGCTGTAAACCGGCCCGCTGACCCGATAGGTGCGAAGAACGACGAGCCCGACGGTCAGCTTGGCGGCCACGATGAGCGTGAAGCCGATCACGAGCCCGTACAGCTTGGTCTTCAGCGACAGGTTGCGGAGGCGGAACATGGGGTGACCACTGGCCGGGGGATGGCACGATCGATCCTATCGCGCACCCGGGCCGTTCCACCCCGAATTTCCCAGCCCGCCCATCCTTGCCGGTCGCCGGTATTGGTGCGACCGCTACGACCCGGACAGGTGGTGAAGTCTGCCAGACCGCTTCGGAGGCTTGGACATCGCCCGCGGGGCGGTTATTCTGATGAGACCCACCCCGCGGCCACCGGGCCTCCCGCCATGCCGATCCGCCTCTCCCTCGTCGGCCTCGCGCTCGCGCTGTCGCCGGTTGTCGCCGTCGCTGACGAGCCGGCGAAGGTGAACTTCGCCCGCGAAGTGCTGCCGATCCTGTCGGACGCCTGTTTCGCCTGCCACGGCCCGGACGCTAAGGCCCGCAAGGCCGACCTGCGGCTCGACACGAAGGACGACGCCCACGGCAGCGGCACGATCGTGCCCGGCAAGAGCTCGGAGAGCGAGTTGATTCGCCGCATCACGTCCGCCGACCCGGACGAGGTGATGCCGCCGGCAAAGGGCGCGAAGAAGCTGACGCCACAGCAGATCGACACGCTTAAAAAGTGGATCGACCAGGGCGCACCGTGGGGCCGGCACTGGGCATTCGACGCGCCGCAGCGGCCCGCCGTGCCTCGACTCCGCAACCCGCAACCCGCAACCCGCAACCCGATCGACGCCTTCGTGCGTCACCGACTCGAACGCGAGAAGATGGTTCCCGCGGCGCCGGCGACGAAGGAGCAGTTGATCCGGCGCGTCACGCTCGACCTGACCGGTCTGCCGCCGACGCCCGCCGAGGTCGATGCGTTCGTCGCCGACACCGCACCCGATGCGTTCGAGAAGGTCGTCGATCGGCTGCTCGCGTCGCCGCGGTACGGTGAGCGGATGGCGTGGGACTGGCTCGACGCCGCCCGCTACGCCGACAGCAACGGCTACCAGGGTGACAACGAGCGGACGATGTGGCCCTGGCGCGATTGGGTGGTGCGGGCGTTTAACGACAACATGCCCTATGACCGGTTCACCAGCTGGCAGCTCGCCGGCGACCTACTCCCGAACGCCACCCGCGAGCAAATCCTGGCGACCGGGTTCAACCGCAACCACATGATCAACGGCGAGGGCGGCCGCATCCCGGAAGAGAATCGCATCGAGTACGTGTTCGACCAGGCGGAGACGGTCGGCACGCTCTGGCTCGGGCTGACGTTCACCTGCTCGCGCTGTCACGACCACAAGTTCGACCCGATCAGCCGGCGCGACTACTACCGCCTGTTCGCCTATTTCAACCAGACGCCGGTGAACGGCGGCGGCGGCAGCGGGCAGACGGCGCCGGTCATCGACTTCAGCACGCCGGAGCAGGAAACGCGGCTCAAGGCGTCGCAGAAGTCACTCGACGAGACGGTCAAGCAGATCAGCCCGATCGAAAAGAAGCTGCGCGACGACGCCGCGACCACCACGAAGGACGGCAAGTACGAGTCGAAGCTGCCGGCCGTGATCGAGTCGGCGCTGCGGAAGGGACCGAACGGCCGGGCCGACCAGAACAACGACGACCTCGCCAAACACTTCGAGAAGTCGGAGCCGGCGTACGTGGCGCTGCTGAAAGACTACCGGAAGCGCAAGGGCGAGCGCGACGCGGCGGCGAGCGCCATCCCGAAGGTGATGGTGATGGGCGACATGCCGAAGACCCGCGACACGTTCATCCTCACCCGCGGCGCCTACGACAAGCACGAGGACAAGGTGACGCCCGGCGTGCCCGCGGCGCTGCCGGCGCTGCCGAAGGACGCGCCGCCGAACCGCCTGGCGCTGGCGAACTGGGTCGTGGCGAAGGACAACCCGCTCACCGCCCGTGTGACCGTCAACCGCATCTGGCAGATGGTTTTCAGCACCGGCCTCGTGAAGACGAGCGAGGACTTCGGTGTCCAGGGCGAGCGGCCGAGTCACCCCGAACTGCTCGACTGGCTGGCGGTCGAGTTCGTGGAGAGCGGCTGGGACGTGAAACGCCTCGTCCGCCTCATCGTGACGAGTCAGACCTATCAGCAGTCGTCGAAGGTGACGGCGGAGCAGCGCGAGCGTGACCCGGACAACCGCCTCCTCGCCCGCGGCCCGCGGCACCGGCTGCCGTCGTGGATGATCCGCGACCAGGCGCTGTTCGCCTCCGGCCTCATGACGCCGACGGTCGGCGGCACGCCGGTGCGGACGTACCAGCCCCCGGGCATTTGGGAGGAGGCGACGTTCGGGTTCAAGCGATACCAGCAGGACACCGGCGCCGCCCTGTACCGCCGTAGCCTGTACGTCTTTTGGCGCCGCATCGTCGGCCCGACCATGTTCTTCGACGCCGCAACGCGCCAGACGTGCGCCGTGAAGACGACCACCACAAACACGCCGCTGCACGCGCTGACGACGCTGAACGACACGACGTTCGTCGAGGCGGCGCGGGCGCTGGCGCAGCGGGCGATGACCGAAGCGGGGAACGACGAGTCCGTACGGCTGCGGGTCGCGTTCCGCCGCGCGGTCGGCCGCGTGCCGACGGCTGCGGAGGTCGAGATCCTGCGCGGGTCGCTGGAGCGGCAGCGGCGGCTGTACGCGAACGACCGGCCGGCGGCGGAGCGGCTGCTGCGCGTGGGCGAGTCGCGGCGCGACGAGCGGCTGGACGTGGTCGACCACGCGGCGCTGACGGCCGTATGCACGCTGATCTTCAACCTGGATGAAACACTGACGAATCAGTGACTTCGGGCTCCGACAAACCCGACCCCTGGGCTCTCCTCATGAACCCCGTTGCCGACCGCGCCCTTCGCCTGAACCGCCGGCACTTCTTCGGCAGGTCCGCGGTCGGCATCGGCACTGCCGCGCTCGCGTCGCTGATGGGCCGCGACGCCGCCGCCGCCCCGCGGCAGCGCGTCGGCGGGCTCGCCGACCTGCCACACTTCGCCCCGAAGGCCAAGCGCGTCATCTACCTGTTCCAGAACGGCGCGCCGACGCACGTCGATCTCTTCGACTACAAGCCCGAACTCACTCGCCGCAAGGGGGAGCAAATCCCCGACTCGGTCGTCGGCGGGGCGCGGTTCAGCACCATGACTAGCGGGCAGGCGGCGCGACCGTGCCTGCCGGAAATCACGCGGTTTGCCCGGCACGGGAAGAGCGGGGCGTGGGTGTCCGATTTCATGCACCATACCGCCGCCGTTGCCGACGACCTGTGCTTTATCAAGTCGATGCACACCACGCAGGTGAACCACGCGCCGGCGATCACGTTCTTCATGACCGGCAACGAGATGCCCGGCCGCCCGAGCATGGGGAGTTGGCTCACCTACGGCCTCGGCACCGAGTCCGACGACCTCCCCGGCTTCGTCGTCATGACCAGCCGGGACAAGGAGGCGAGCTGCGGGCAGATCTTCTACGACTTCTACTGGGGCAGCGGGTTCCTGCCGACGCGCTTTCAGGGTGTCAAGTTCCGCGGCAGCGGCGACCCGGTGCTGTACCTGTCGAACCCCGATGGCATGAGCCGCGAGAGCCGCCGCGCCGTCCTCGACGACCTCGCCCGCATGAACGAACTCGGCCTGCGCGAGTTCGGCGACCCGGAGATCGCCACGCGCATCGCCCAGTACGAGATGGCGTACCGGATGCAGGCGAGCGTGCCGGAACTCACCGACTTCAGCAAGGAACCTCTGAAGGTGCTGGAGATGTACGGCCCGGACGTGCGGCGGCAGGGGAGCTTCGCGTACAACTGCCTCATGGCGCGCCGCCTCGTCGAGCGCGGCACGCGCTTCGTCCAACTCTTCCACGCCGGCTGGGACCAGCACCGCAACCTGAACACGCAGCTCAAGATCCAGTGCGAGGACACGGACGGCCCGAGCGCCGCGCTGGTCCGCGACCTGAAACGCCTCGGCCTGCTCGACGACACGCTCGTCGTCTGGGGCGGCGAGTTCGGCCGCACACCGTTCCTCCAGGGGCCGATCCAGGAAGTTAAGACGTGGGGCCGCGACCACCACCCTTACGTCTTCTCGATCTGGATGGCCGGTGGCGGCGTGAAGCCGGGGACCACGTACGGCAGTTCTGACGACTTCGGCTTCGGCCCGGCGGAGAACCCCGTCCACGTCCACGACCTCCAGGCGACGATCCTCCACCTGCTCGGCATCGACCACGAGCGGCTCACGTTCCGCTTCCAGGGGCGCGCCTACCGCCTCACCGACGTTCACGGCCACGTCGTCCGCGGCGTGCTGAACTGACCGGCGGGAAGACCCGCCCGGAAATGCCAGACGCCCACCCGTTGATCGGGTGGGCGTCTGTGCGTCGAGAATCGTAGATGATGGGCCGCTCAGGCCGTCACAGTCGCCGGTACCGGGCGGAGCGCCGGGAGCCGCACCTTCCACACCAGGCCGAGCTTCTCCATCACCCAGATGAGCATGTAGCTCGGGTCGAACTGCCACCACCGCAGCCCGTGCCGCGCCGATGTGGGGAAGGCGTGGTGGTTGTTGTGCCACCCCTCGCCCAGCGCCAGGATGCCGAACAGCCAGTTGTTCCGGCTGTGGTCCTTCTCCGGGTACGGTCGCGACCCCCACAGGTGGCATACCGAGTTCACGCTCCAGGTGATGTGGTGCACAAGGAAGACGCGGACGAACCCGCCCCACAGCAGCCCGCGGAACACGCCCGCCCAGCTAAAACTCAGCAAGCCGCCGAGTAACGCCGGGATCGCCAGCCCGACCGCCACCCACAGCGGGAACAGCGCGTCGATCACCCGCGGCAGCACGCGCCTGCGCAGGTCGGTGATGTACCGGTCGGTCGGCACCGGATCCTTGCCGAACGCCCAGCCGACGTGCGCGTGCCAGAACCCCTTCACCACACCCCACACGCCGGTGCCATGACCGAGCGGCGAGTGCGGGTCGAGCTCCTTGTCGCTGTACTGGTGGTGGACCCGGTGCAGCGCCACCCACCGCAGCAGCGGCCCCTGAATCGCCATCGACCCGAGCGCCCCCCAGATGAACTCCAGCGTTTTCGGCGTCTCGAACGACTTGTGGCTGAACAGCCGGTGGAACCCGACGGTGATGCCGAGCCCGGTGGCGACGTAGCAGCCGAACAGGATGCCGAGGTCGGCCCAGGTGAAGCCCCACCCCCAGACGGACGCGATCGCGGCGACCGTACCGGCCAATGGGAGGAAGACCGCGGTGAGGGTGGCAATACGGGCCCCGATGCTCGGGGGGGCGGGGTCGTCGGTGGTCGGCAGGTCGGTGGCGGGTTCGGCGGTGGGGTCGGCGGCTGCGACGGACGGAGGCAAGGGTCGGTCCTTTCGGGAGCGGTGACGCGGCCCGGAGTGATCGGTGGCCCGTGCGAGTCATACCGGTGTTGGAGGTACGGCGGTCGCACCGACGGGGAGAGTATAGAACCCGGTCCGCCACAGCCGCAACCGGATTCTGTGCTTGGGGCATCGGACACCGGACACCGGTGGGCCGGAATCTCGCTGCGGGTTACCCGCCTTGACCCGCCGCCCCGCCGAGGTAAGCGCGGTCGCGGGCCTCGTAGCCCGGGTAATCGAGGAGCTCGTAGAGCTCTGCTCGCGTCTGCATCCGCGGCAGTAGGTCACGCTGGTGCCCGGCCGTGTGAAGATTACGCAACGCCTCCTCGGCCGCCTTCATCGCCGCCCGGAACGCGGTCAGCGGGAACAGCACCATTGCGTACCCCATCGCCCCGAGCGTCGCCACATCGAGGTTCGGGCTCTTGCCGAACTCGGTCATGTTGGCGAGCAACGGGGCTTTCACCTCGTGGGCGAACCGGGCGAACTCCTCGGCCGTTTCCAGGGCTTCCGGGAAGATGGCGTCCGCGCCGGCGTCGAGGTACAACTTCGCCCGGCGCACGGCGGCGTCGAAGCCGGTGACACCGCGGGCATCGGTCCGGGCCATGACGACGAACCCCGGGTCGCGCCGAGCCGCGACCGCGGCACGCACCTTCGCCGCCATCACCTCCGCCTCGACGATCGTCTTCCCGGCCAGGTGCCCGCACCGTTTCGGCATCACCTGGTCCTCGAGGTGAATCCCTGCGACCCCGGCGGCCTCAAAGAGCCGCACCGTCCGCTCGACGTTCAGCGACTCGCCGAAGCCGGTGTCGGCGTCGCAGAGGAGCGGCAGCGTGGTCGCTTGAGCGGTCAGCTGTGCTGATTGCACGAACTCGCTGACGCTGAGCAGGCCGATGTCTGGCACGCCGTTGCCGGCCGAAAGTGCCCCGCCGGAGAGGTAAACGGCTCGGAACCCGACGCGCTCGGCCAGCCGCGCCGTCAGCGGGTTGAAGACGCCCGGGACGGCAACCGGTCCGCTGGCCCAGAGACCGCGGAGTCGCTGTCCGGGTGATGGGGTCATCAGAGCCTCCCTCGGCGCATCACTGGTGTCCCGACAGGATACCAAACTCCGCCGCGTCGCAGATTCTTTGCCGACCGCTGCGCGAGCGAAACCCGTTGTGGCGCAAGCCGTCCGGCCGCTCACGGACCACGCAGGGTGTCCGAGAAACCGACGGTCCGAGTTGACAGGGCGGTCGCCCCGTTTATAATCCCTGGGTGCAAACCGCCCCGTGAGGTGCGTGCATGCTTGCGTATCCGATTCGTATGATTACGGCGATCCCGCCGCAAGGCGGGTGACTCTCACCGACGAATCGGGTGTCGGGTGGGAGCCAAACCAAATCGGTTTGGCTCTTGTGTTTCACGGGGGCGAGTGGCCCGCGCGTATAGCTCAGTTGGCTAGAGCGCAGCTCTGATAAAGCTGAGGTCCCTGGTTCGAATCCAGGTACGCGCACACAGGGCGGGTCCGGTCGGGGATGTAGCTCAATTGGTAGAGCACCTGCTTTGCAAGCAGGGGGTTACGGGTTCGAGTCCCGTCTTCTCCACACCGAGTAAAGGTCGGCGACCGCCGCGACGATCAAGGAGTGTTGGCGTTCCGGGTGAGTGGCGGGAAGAAGTGAAGAAAGAAAATCTTCCCGGCCGGTTGACTCCTCGGTGGCTCGCCAATAAAGTGTACTTCGCAAGCGACTGATTGACTGGCCTGACAAACGCCGGTGAATCAGTCTGAGTGATGGGCGGACCCTGGGAGTAGGGTTCGCGGGCCGAAAGGTCTTGGTCTTTGGCAACGCGGTGTGCGAGGCGTGCCCGTCGGGGTGCGAGTCGTGCGGTCTTCTCCGGGGTGACCCGGGGCGGGTCGTGCGGGGCGTGTCCGGC
>VFQN01006170.1_pt1 | contig 13977 bp, 16 predicted proteins | sample 3512371 | NCBI WGS metagenome assembly VFQN01 (sample SAMN10412370, study PRJNA504923) | tailings metagenome | isolation source: Replicate 2 from Balatoc abandoned mine | place: Philippines: Itogon, Benguet | collected 2017-08-28
GCCCATGCTCTGGGCGGCGGGCTTCGTGATGCTGTTCACGATCGGCGGCGTGACGGGCGTGGTTCTCGCGAATCCCGGCATCGACCGCGTCTTGCACGATACCTACTACGTCGTCGCCCACTTTCACTATGTGCTGTCTCTCGGCGCCGCGTTCGCCATTTTCGCGGGCTGGTACTACTGGTTCCCGAAGATGAGCGGCTACCTGATGAGCGAGACGCTCGGGAAGCTCCACTTCTGGCTCACATTTTCGGGGGGTCAATCTCGTCTTCTTCCCCCAGCATTTCCTCGGCCTCGCCGGCATGCCGCGCCGTTACGCCGACTACCCCGACGCGTTCGCAGGCTGGAACCTCGTCTCTTCGATCGGATCCTACATCTCGGCAGCCGGCCTGTGCGTATTCCTCGTCGCGGTCGTCGAAGCGTTCGTCCGGAAGCGCCTGGCGGGCGCGAATCCTTGGGGGGAGGGCGCGACGACGCTGGAATGGACGCTGTCCTCGCCTCCGCCGACGCACCCCTTCAGCCAGCTGCCACTGATACGGTGAGGACACGGCCATGAACGAATCCAGCGAACTTGTCGCCAACCTTCCAGCGATAATCCTTCTGTCCTTCTGGTGGGCGGTGATTTCCGCATTCGATCGACACCTGTCGCGTGAGAAATCGGAACAGGCGCGGCAGCAGGTTCCGGCGTCTGGGGTTCCGCCGGACCGACAGAACCAGCCCGATCCCCGCCTCGAAGCCCTGTGTGCGGTCGATCCCGGGTTCGACTTGGACACGTTCCTTGCGGGTGCGGCACGAGCTTACGAAGAGATCCTGAACCTGTACGCAGACGCCGATCTGGAAGCCCTCAGACCGCTGATCTCGGCGGAGGTCCATGAGGCCTTTTTTCCGACGTCAGGAAAGCTCAGGATGGACGAGGTGAAGCGGTCGTCTTCGCCTACGTGGGCCTCACGTCCGCCGTAATCGTGTTCGTGGCAGTGAACGGCGATCAAGCCGAGATAGGCGTGCGCTTTCGGGCCGAAATCGTGAGCGCGGTTCTATCGGCGACGGGCGCCGTGGTGAGCGGGGAACCCACCGCCGTGACGGGGACGGACGAGGTATGGACCTTCGCGCGCCAGTTGGAGAGCGGTGACGTCAACTGGATCCTTGTGGCAACTTGCCAGGATTGATGAGAGCGTAGGCACAATGCCACGGCAGTGCAAAGAGCCTGCCTTCGCCTCCTAGCCGACACCACAGCGGCCTCTGAAGCCAGGCGCATACTGTGCTCGGACCATGACACCTGTCGCAAAAGCTTGATGCGGACAGTGCAAGGAATGCGGATTCAGGCTGCATTTCTATTCGTTTGATTGACGACGACCGAGGCGCGACGATGCGAGCGAGGGTCGAGGCCCGTGCACGTGGTCGCCCTCAATCAAGGAGGCGTCGACATGCTGCACGCGCAAGACATCATGACCCGCAAGGTCGTCACCGTTCGATCGGACAGCACGATTTCAGAGGCTGCGGCCCAGATGGTCCGTCACCGCATCAGCGCCGTCCCGGTGGTCGACGACGGTCTGCTCGTGGGGATTATCAGCGAAGGGGATCTCGTTCACCGCGCCGAAATCGGAACCGCGGAACGAAGCCGCTCCTGGTGGCTCACACTTTTCCGGGACCCGTCGACTATGGCCAAGGAATACGCCCGGTCCCACTCCAGGCACGTCGCAGACCTGATGACCCGGACCGTCCGATCGGTGGAGGAGAAGGCGTCGGTTGAACAGATAGCGGAACTCATGGACCGCGCCCGGATCAAGCGGGTTCCTGTGACTAGGGGCGGCGCTGTGGTCGGCATCGTCAGCAGGGCGGACCTCGTCAAGGCGATCGCGGGCGCGAAACCCGAGGATACGGATGCGCATCCGAGCGACGAGGGAATACGAACACGGCTGCTTGAGGAACTCGGGCTTCAGCCCTGGGCAAGCGCGACACAGATCGGCGTCGAAGTGCGCGACGGATTGGTCTCTTTCTGGGGGACCGTAAACTCGGAAGAGGAACGGCGCGCTTCTCGAATCCTGGCGGAGAACCTCGCCGGCGTCCGTGGCGTCGAAGATCATCGGCTAGTGATCGATTTCCCCGCCTACGCCCTCTAGCCACGTCGCGCATTCCCTCCGCGATCCCCGACGGCTGCACGCTGGGCAAAGCCGTGCGACTTTGCAAACTGCCCCGGAACGGTTATCAACGTCGTATAGAAAAGAGCGTCTCCAATTGCTGTCGCATCCTGAAGGCCACATTGTCGAAAGTTTCCGCGGGCGGTTCTTCAACCACGCCGGCTGCCTCATCGCATGCATCTAGCCCTGGCGCGGCCGCGAGGCCGTCGACCGGGGGCCGGAAATCCAACCAAGCCTAAAATTCGGTTCTGATTTCCGGGTCCGCCACCGCTGGCCCGGTGGAGATGCATGATGACAGACGAAATCCATGGTCGCCCAGGCGTGGCATTCATCTTCGTTGTCCGCGGGAGGCGGATATGAGGGTGGTCATCGTAGGAAGCGGGGTCATCGGCGTGACCTCGGCGTGGTACCTGGCTCGCGAGGGCCATGAGGTCACCGTGCTGTACCGCCAGCCCGGTCCAGCGCTCGAAACAAGCTTCGCCAACGCGGGGGAAGTATCCCCCGGCTACTCGTCTCCCTGGGCAGCCCCCGGGGTGCCGCTGAAGGCGATCAAGTGGCTCCTGATGAAACACGGGCCGCTGGCGATCCGCCCACGTCTCGATCCCGCGATGTGGTCCTGGATCCTTAAGATGCTGTCGCACTGCACATCGCAGCGATACGCGGTAAACAAGGCACGCATGGTGCCCATCGCGGAATACAGCCGCGACTGCCTTCGCGAGCTGAGAACGACGACCGGCATCGAATACGACGAACGGTCACGTGGCACCCTGCAGCTCTTTCGCACGCAGAAGCAGCTCGACGGGATCGTCAGCGACATCGAGGTCCTGAAGCAGTTCGGGGTCGAATACACGGTCCTTGCCGCCGCGGGCTGCGTCGCCGCGGAACCCGCGCTCGAGCGCGTGAGCCACAAGATCGTCGGGGGCCTCCGGCTTCCTGACGACGAGACAGGAGACTGTCGAGTTTTCACGGAAAAGCTTGCGGCGCTCGCGTCCGCAGCTGTCGACTTCCGCTACGGTGTCGCCGTCGACGGTCTCGTCCAGGAACGCGGCAAGGTTTCGGCTGTCCGCACGGCGAAAGAGGTGTTCCCCGCCGATGCCGTTGTCATCGCGGCGGGGAGCTATTCGCCACGCTTGCTGAAGCCCATGGGCGTCCGCATTCCGGTCTACCCGGTCAAGGGCTACTCGCTGACGTTCCCGATCGCGGACGAGGCTGCCGCTCCTGTGTCCACGGTGATGGACGAGACCTACAAGATCGCCATCACGCGGCTTGGGGACCGGATCCGGGTGGGCGGCACGGCCGAGATTTCCGGCTTCGATCTCTCCTTGCCACGCTCGCGCCGCGCACCGCTCGAACATTCGGTCGCGGACCTGTTTCCAGGAGCCGGACTCGCCAGCGAAGCCTCCTTCTGGTGCGGCCTTAGGCCGATGACCCCGGATGGCCCCCCGATCGTGGGCGCCACGTCCGTGCCGGGCGTTTTCGTCAATACAGGGCATGGCACCCTCGGGTGGACGATGGCCTGTGGTTCCGGACGTATACTCGCCGACATCGTGTCCGGAAAGATTCCAGAGATCGACGTGACCGACCTCGGTCCTGGGCGGTACCGATCATGAGCGCCTCGGCCCTGCGCGCGGGTGCGATCCTGACGGTGGACCTCGATGCGGTCGTTGCGAACTGGCGGCTGCTGTCGAAGCTGGCGGAGGGCGCCGAATGCGCTGCCGTGGTCAAGGCGGACGCCTACGGCCTCGGCGCGGGGCGGGTCGGCGCTGCCCTTCAGGCGGCGGGTTGCAGGACCTTCTTCGTCGCCCATCTCGAGGAAGGACTCGAACTCCGTAAGACGATCGGCTTCAGTTCGCGTGTCTTCGTCCTGAACGGCACTCCTGGGGGCACCGAAAGCGAGTTCCTCAACTCGGTCCTGATCCCGGTCGTGAACACGGCGGGAGAACTCGCCGCCTGGCGCGATCATGCCCGGGACAAGGGACGCAGCATGCCTGTTGCCCTCCAGCTCGACACGGGGATGTCGCGCCTCGGCCTGTCGCCCGGCGATGTGGCCGAGCTGGCGGGAGAGCCGATGGGCCTTGGCGGCCTCTCCGTCGAGCTGGTCATGAGCCATCTCGCCTGTGCCGACGCGCCGGCGCACCCTGCCAACGCACGGCAGCGGCGAGCGTTCGCCAAGCTCCGGACTGTTCTGCCCAAGCGGGCGGCATCTTCGCTCGCGAACTCCGCCGGAATTCTCCTAGGGCCGGAGTTTCGCTTCGACCTGGTTCGGCCGGGAGCGGCGCTCTACGGGATCAACCCGGTCCCCGGATGTCCGAACCCGTTCAGCCAGACCGTGACGCTATCGGCCCGCGTGCTTCAGATTCGCGAGGTGCCAGCCGGGACCAGCGTCGGTTACGGTCACTCGCGTACGGTGGAAAGACAAGGCCGCCTCGCGACGCTCTCGCTCGGCTACGCGGACGGCTGGCCACGTGCCGCGAACATGTCGGCGTTTTACAAGGGGCAACCGTTACCCTTCGCGGGGCGCGTATCGATGGACAGCATCGTCGTCGATGCGACCGCCTGCGCCGAGGCCCCACGCGAAGGCGATTTCGTAAATCTCATCGCTCAAGAACAGACCGTGGACGATGTCGCCCGTGCCGCCGGCACGATCGGCTACGAGATCCTCACCCGGCTCGGTCGACGCTTTGCCCGAGACTACGGTCGCCACGCATCGCTCGCTGCCTGATCCGCGCCATCGCGGCAACACTCACGACCAAGCATTGCCAATGAAGGAGACATGATGGCTGAACACACCCTGCTCGATGACGCGCTGATCCGCCTCGATGAAGCCGCGGCTCACCTGAGCATCGATCCCGACGTGATCGAGAAGCTGAAATACGCCCGCGAGACGACCAAGGTCAGGCTGATGATCCGCATGGACGACGGATCGCGGAAGTCGTTCCTGGCGTGGCGATGCCGCTACGACGACACGCGCGGGCCGACGAAGGGCGGCATCCGCTTCCACCCGGCTTCGACCGCCGAGGAGGTCGAGACGCTCGCTTTCTGGATGACGTTCAAGTGCGCGGTGATGAACCTGCCCTATGGTGGCGGCAAGGGGGCCGTCCAGGTGGATCCGCGAACTCTGTCCAAGGCGGAGCTCGAGAGGCTTTCCCGCGCGTACATCCAGGCGTTCGCACGCATCATCGGACCCGACCGGGACATACCCGCGCCGGACATCTACACGAACTCCATGATCATGGGCTGGATGGCCGATGAGTACGCGCAGATCGTCGGCCAGCACCAGCCTGCGGTGATCACCGGGAAGCCGATCGCGCTCGGCGGCTCCCTGGGACGCAGCGACGCCACCGCGCGAGGCGGCTACTATCTCGTGCGGCACCTGGCATCGGACCTGCAGCTCGCCGAGGCGATGCGGGTGGCGATCCAGGGCTTCGGCAACGCGGGGCAGCACATTGCCCGGCTGCTCGCCGCGGACGGTCACAAGATCGTCGCCGTATCGGACTCCGAGGGCGCGGTCTTCTCCGCAGCTGGTCTGCATGTCGACCTGCTCATCGAAGCGAAGGCCAACGGAAGATCCGTGTCCAGCACTGCCGGAACCGGCGGCCACGAACGGGCGGGGCCGGACGAGCTTCTTGCGGCCGAGTGCGACCTGCTCGTTCCCGCGGCATTGGAGAACATGATCCACGAGGGCAACGCCGGAACGGTCAAGGCGAAGCTCGTGCTTGAACTGGCCAACGGCCCCCTCACGCCGGAAGCGGACGAAATCCTGCAGGCAAACGGAACCGTCGTGCTTCCCGACATCCTGGCGAACGCAGGAGGGGTCACCGTCTCCTACTTCGAATGGGTCCAGAACCGACAGGGCTTCTACTGGCCAGTCGAGGAAATCCACGAGCGGCTGCGGACGATCATGGAACGCGAAGGACGCGAGGTCTGGAACGTCAGCAGGAGCAAACAGGTGACGATGCGCACCGCGGCCTATGTCCATGCGCTCGGCCGTCTCGCCGAAGCGATCGAGGCTCACGGGACCCAGAGCTTCTTCACCAGCTGATGGCGTGGCATGTCCTTCATCGGAGATCGCGTTGAACCTGCTGCTCACCCGGCCAAAGGCGCAGGCTGCCGCCATGTCGGAGGTTCTGGAGCGAAGAGGGCACCGTATCCATCTTGCGCCTCTGCTGCATGTCAATCTCTTGCCATTCGACGGCAGGGTCCTCCGGACAGCTTCGGCGATCATCCTAGCTTCCGCCAACGCGGTGCCTGCTCTCGAAGGTCTGGATGCGGCCGTCCGGGTTTTCGCGGTAGGTCCCGACACGGCGTCGGCCGCCAGGGCTGCGGGCCTCTCGAACGTCGCGGCCGCTTCCGGCACGGCTGAAAGCCTGCTCGAAATGGTCAGGCACCGCTGGCGGCCGGAGTACGGGCCGTTGGCATATCCCAGCGGCCGCCATGTCTCGTTCGATGTCGCGGGAGCGCTTGCGGCGCAGGGCTACAGCTGCGCGCGGGTGGAAGTCTACGCGACCGCGCAGGCCCGGCAGATGCCCGAGGAAGCGAAGAACCTCCTGCGACGCGGACAGATCGACGCCGTGCTGTTCATGTCGGTGCGGACAGCGGATGCATTCCGCGGACTGGTGGCGTCGACGGGCAATCCCGAAGTCTGCAGGAGGGCGAGGTCCCTGTCGCTGTCGGACAAGATTGCCGCCCGGCTGGGGCATCTGCCGTGGATCGAGTCCCTCACGGCCGCCCCGCCGACAAGGGAAGGAATCCTTCGCGCGGTCGACGGGCTGGAGGCCGGTCACGGCGCAGAAGCATTCCCGTGTTCATCCCGCTGACGCCGCGGCCGGAGGGCACCCTGACTGCCGGACGCCCTCCGCAGGAATCATGGAAACAGCAGGACCCGGTCATCGCAGCCTTCGCTGAGATGCGTGGACAGTCCGAGCTTTCCCAGCAGCCCGAGGAATGGCCGCGGCGGCAGTTCTTCAACATTAGCCATCCTGCCGACGTCCCAGCGGCCCGTAGCGACAAGGATAGCCGCGGCGACAGCGGGAACTCCGGCCGTGTACGAGATGCCCTGGCTCCCGACTTCCTCGCAGGCTTCCTCGTGGTCGGCGACGTTGTAGATGAATATCTCGCGCGCGCGGCCGTCCTTCACGCCCTTGGCGAGGGTGCCGATGCAGGTCTTGCCCGTGTAGCCGTCAGCCAGTGACGACGGGTCCGGAAGCACCGCCTTCACCACCTTGAGCGGAACGACATTGACGCCCTCTGCCGTGGTGACCGGCTGTTCGGACAGGAGACCCAGGTTCTTCAGAACGTTGAAGACGTTGATGTAGTGCTCGCCGAAGCCCATCCAGAACCGGACGTTGGGAATGCCGAGGATCTGCGAAAGGGAATGCACCTCGTCATGCCCCGTAAGGTACGCCTTCTGGCGGCCGACAACCGGGAGCTCCCACTCCTGACCGACTTCGAACATCCGGTTGGAAGGCCACTTCCCGTCCTGCCAGGACCAAACCTGCCCGGTGAACTCGCGGAAATTGATCTCCGGGTCGAAGTTCGTGGCGAAGTACCTGCCATGGCTCCCCGCGTTGATGTCGATGATGTCGAGCGAGTCGATCCGGTCGAAATAGTCGTCCGTAGCGAGCCGCGCGTAGGCGTTCACGACGCCTGGGTCGAAGCCCGCGCCGAGGACGGCTGTCACGTTGGCTGCGGCGCATTCGTCGCGGCGCTTCCACTCGTAGTTTGCGTACCAGGGCGGCGCCTCGCACACCTTCGCGGGATCTTCGTGAATTGCGGTGTCGATGTAGGCGGCGCCTGTCGCGATGCAGGCCGACAGCACGGACATGTTCACGAATGCCGAGCCGACATTGATGACGATCTGCGCGCCCGTCCGTCGGATCAGGTCGTCGGTGGCTGCGATATCGAGCGCGTCCAGCTGGTGGGCCTCGAGCCGCCCCTCGGTGTTCAGCGCGTTCCTCTCGCGGATGGACGCGACGATCGCCGCGCACTTTTCGAGGGTGCGGGAAGCGATATGGATGTCGCCGAGGATGTCGTTGTTCTGCGCGCATTTGTGCGCGACGACGTTCGCGACGCCGCCAGCGCCGATGATCAGGACGTGCTTCTTCATTTCGGGGAGGGGGCTCCTTCCTTGCTGCGGGAAAATCTCAAGAGAAGCTGGATTCGTAGTCGCCGTAGCCGAACTCGCGGACCGTGCGGACGGAGCCGTCGAGTTCGCGCACGACGATGGCGGGCATGGCGACGCCGTTGAACCAGTTCTTCTTCACCATCGTGTAGCCGGCCGCGTCTTGGATCGAGATGCGGTCGCCGACTTCGAGCGGGGCGTGGAAGCCGAAGCTGCCGAAGATGTCGCCGGCCAGGCAGGACTTGCCGCAGACCATGTAGTCGAAGGCACCGCTGTCGGGCGCGACCTTGGCTTCCTGCCTGTAGATCAGGAGGTCCAGCATGTGCGCTTCGACCGAGGCGTCGACGACTGCCAGCTTCCGCCCGTTGTCGAGCGTGTCGAGGACCGTGACCTCGAGTGTCGTGCTGTCGGTAATCGCCGCCTCGCCGGGTTCCAGGTACACCTGGGCGCCGAATTTTTCGGAGAACCGCCTTAAGCGTTCGCACAGAGCATCGATCGGATAGCCGTCGGCCGTGAAATGGATGCCGCCGCCCAGGCTGATCCAGTCGGCGTAACGTAGCAGTTCGCCGTACTTCTTCTCGATCCGGTCGAGCATGTCGGCGAACAGCGCGAAGTCTCCGTTCTCGCAGTTGTTGTGAATCATGAAGCCGTTGATCCGGTCGAGGACGGACTCGATCCTGCCCGGATCGGTTTCGCCGAGACGGCTGAACGGACGCGCCGGGTCGGCGAGGTCGAAGTGCGAGGCGCTGATGCCGGGGTTGAGGCGCAGACCACAGGCAAGGCCGCCTACGCGCGCGCCGAAACGATCAAGCTGGCCGATCGAGTTGAAGATCATCTTGTCGGCGAACCCTGCCGCTTCGTCGATCTCGTGGTCGGCCCAGGCGACGCTGTAGGCATGGGTTTCGCCGCCGAACCGGGTGCTTCCCAGCCTGACCTCGTTGAGGGAGGACGATGTCGTGCCGTCCATGTAGGGACGCATGAAGTCGAACACGCTCCAGGCCGCGAAGCACTTCAGCGCCAGCAGCGCCTTCGCACCGGACTTCTCGCGCAGGTAGGCGATCCGCTCGAGGTTGCGGAGCAGCCTGGACTTGTCGATGAGATAGTGCGGGGTCTTCGTCATGGCTGGCCCTTGCCTTTCCGGATTGCCGACATCTTCAGCGGATCGACCACGGCGAGGCCGAGCGCCCGCCTCTTCATCGAGCGCGCCGCCAGAGACACGTTGACCGAAACCTTCGTCGCGTAGGATTCGGCGAAGGACCGGAGCGGGATGTCGGACGGTCCCTGCCTCATCCCAGGGGAGCGCTCGGAGAACCTGTCGGGAGCTGGATGGAAGCGACCGTCGGCGACAGTCCCGATCCACTCGCAGACGTGGTCCTCCGGCTCTCGCAGCCGGGCGAGCAGTTCCAGATACTCTTCCTGGAGCGCAGGCGTGTCTTCCCGCCTGCTTGCGCATGACAGACGGTGGAGCTCGCAGGCGAGCGCGTGGACGTCGCGCCGCGGCTTCCGCCAGTAGACGCGCCTGCCATCAGCTACATCCAGGTACTCGTCGGCTGCAGCGATCGGGATTGCTTCCGCCGCATGCGCGGCGAACAGCATCAGGGGGTCTGCTTCGCGATCGCCGTCGCCGGGCTGGCAGCCACGCGGACGGAACTCCAGGAGCTTCAGGAGGGACGCCGAAACCTGCCAGCTTCCAGCCGCCACGGCGGCAGCGTCCGGTAGCATCAGCGCGCCGGTCGTGTGCAGCGCGTGGGCTATCGCCAGCCTTGTGCAGGTCTGTACGCCCTGTGTTCGCTCTGGGGGCGCCCTGGAAAGGGAGGCCCGGCTCCAACGCTCCAAGACACCGTGGACGAATGCGATGTCGCATCCGAGCGCGTCCGCCAGATCCTGATCTGACATCCGGCCGTCCAGCCAGCACGAGGGTCGATCCATCGTCATCGCGCTCATCTCCAAGCCCACCTTGTTGCTGCCTGCGTTCGAGGCACCATCGCCGACAGGCCAGGGATCGAGGCACAACCGGAGTCCTTGGGCTCACCGAGATGCTGCAAGACCTCCTCGGCCGACGCAGCGGCTCTGACCTTCTTCAAGACCTGCGGCTGAGAGAGGTGCCTGCAGAAGCGCGCCAGAGCGTTCAGGAATTCAGTCGAGCCCTCGCGCGGCCAGACGACCCCGAGTACGACATCCACGCACTGCTCGTCGGACGCGTCGTAAGGGATCGGATGTTCGAGGACTGCAAGAACAGCAGCCGGCTCCCCCAATCCGCCAGGCATCGCGTGAGGCATGCCGATGCCTTGGCCGATGCAGGTGGCGCCGAGCTTCTCCCTGTCGAGCAGTGCCGACAGCACTGAAACGAAAGTAAGTCCGGTCCGCGAAGCAAGCTGGCACGCCATGGCCTCCAGAAGCGGGCGTTTGGCCTGCGCCGGGTGGCGCATCAGGACGTCCTGCGGACGCAGGAGATTGAGGACTTCCATGAATGACTCCCCGCCACGGCCGAACGCCGCAGGCGACCGCCCGGGATCGCGGGCGCGAAGATCGAATGAGGTTGCTTGAGCCTGGCGGACCCGGACGCTGAGCCAGGGGTCAGATCGCGTCCGGGTTAGATGCCCGCTTTGAGCAGGCGCGCGCCGTCGAGGCGCACGAAGGCTGGCATTTTCAGCATGGAGCGAACCTACCCGTTGCTGCCGACGAAGCAAGCCTTGAAACGGGTCCCTTCCAGACTGCGACAGGTCGACCTGAAGATCGTTCCGGCTGAACAGGCGCCGCGCCCGACACGAGGGACGCGAAGATTTCGCGAAGCCCGGCCTCTTCGATCGAGACCGCCGCCTCGGCAGGAGCCATCCAGCGACGGATTACCTTCACGTCGTTGGGCCAGCTGACCAAGGTGCCCCAGACATGGAGCCCATGGACCGTCACCTCGACCGCCTTGCGGCTGCCGCATGGCAGGATTCTCGGCGCCACGTATCGGCCGAGCGGTTCTGAACCGGTTCTTCCCGTGATGCCAGCCTCCTGGAATGCCGCGCGGTCGGCCGACTGCAGACCGGTTCTCGTGCCGGAACAGCGGGCTGCCGGAACGCGCCAGCTTCCACCTCTCCGCGGGCGCAGGAGCATGACTTCGAGATTCCCGTCGCAGTTCATGCGCCACGGGAGCGCTGCGTGTTCCTTCAGGGTGTCGCCGGAAGCTGAATTGTTGTTGAGCGACTGCATCATGATCGCGCTCCCATCTCCGACAAGATCACGCGCGGAAGCAAAGGGATCCGGAACGGACCCGCGGAGCTATGGGCGGGCGGAGACAGGCACCAGGGACAGCGGCTGGCGGACAGGGGTAGATGGCGTTTGCAGGGACGGCATATCAGCCGTGAACGGGGGGCTCGCATCGGACGCTCCATCGATGCGGCGCTCGGCGCCGCAGGATCAGACCGCAGGTTTCGTAGAGATTTGCCGGAGCAGTATCAGGTGCGGAAATCAGGGTGAGGAAGCCTGCTCCGGGGGCGGCTGCGACCGTTCCCGGCAAGCCTCGAAACCTTGATGAAAGTCTCCATGCACATGCCGATATAGCCGTTCGCAGCCTTCACTACGAGGCGACCTTATGTCGCCCGTCCGGCGGCGCTTCGCAGCAAACACGGTTTGACATCGCCAGCAGCCTGGCCAAGATGCGGCGGTGACTATCTGCTCCGACATACGGCTTCCTTTCCGGAAGCGTCCGAAAAACGGCATCTAGCCCTGGCTCGTGCAGCCTCGGGCGGCGGGCCAGGGACATTCCTTTCACAACATGGATCAACCGCGCTGCGAGCTGCCATGCAGCCGTGCGTGGCGCCGTCAGGAAGGAAGCCGTCATGGCGAAACGGAAGGGCAACAAGGAAACCCGAAAGCCCAAGCTGCAAAAGGCAGAGAAGACCGGAACCGGTTCCGTGTCGGAGCTCATGGTGCGAGCGACGATGCCGGGCAAGCGGCGATAGGAAAAGCCCTGCACGCGGAAAGTTCTCCGCGTGCAGGGCTTCGTCAAATGGTCAGAGAACCGCGAACGCGATGAGCAACAGCCCAAGCGTGCCGCACGCGATTATGACCTTGGTCGTCATGTCCAAGGGGCGATCTCCATTCAAGCAAATGACCTGAGCTTCATCCGGCTACTTGTCCCGGAAGAGACCTTCGACCGCACGGGGAATGTCGTTGCGGGAGAGGCCGATGTCCCAGAGTCCCTGTCGTCCAGGGCCTGAAGCTGGTCCATCGCCTTGCGTCTTTGCCATCGCCCGAACCCACGGACGATCATCCGCGCGAAAGCGGATCGCGGGCGAGGATTGTTATGATCAGACATGTCAGTCTCCGAAAAACGGCCGGGCTGCGAGCCGCGGTCGGCGGCGTGCCCGGAAGCTGGAAGTCAGGCGCGCGGAAGCTCCGCCACCGAGCGGACGCGAAGCACGCTGCCTGCGTTGATGCCGGCTACCCCGGAGACCGCCGGATAGCTGGTCCCCGGGGTCATTGACGGATGAGCAACGCTCCTGATCGGAAGCGAGACGGGCGGCTCATGCGAAGGCCCACCAGAAGAAGAGGGCACTCATCGATGCCCCGACAACGATGACGATCGTCCGCACCACGGGCGCAGGCAGCGCCCTTGCGACGGGTGCCCCGGCGTATCCGCCGACGGTGGCAGCGACCATCATGAGGACTGCTTGCGGCCACGCGACGATCCCTGCCGCCGCGAAGGTGGCTACCGAAATCCCGGACAGCACGAAGGACAGCGCGTTCTTGAGACCGTTCATCGCGTTGAGGTCGCGCATTCCCCACAGCGAGAACAGCGCCAGCAGCACGATGCCGAGGCCGCCGTTGAAGTAACCGCCGTACACGGAGACGAGCAGCGTTCCCAAGGCGCCCTCCGGCTTGCCCACGCTTCGGCGGCTCGCCCACGCCTGGATGCGAGGGCCGAAGGCAAAGGCCAGGGTGGCCGCTGCGAGAAGGAAGGGGACCACGACGGAGAACGCTTCGTTTGAAGAGACGAGGAGCAGCAACGAGCCCGCAAGCCCTCCGATCGCGGTAAAGGCGACGATCTTCATCAGCCGCTTCCTGTCGTAGGCGGCGATCTCCTTGCGAAACCCGAGCGCCCCTCCGAGGTATCCCGGAAACACCGCGACGGCGCTGGTGGCGTTGGCGGCAACCGGGGGCACCCCCGTGAATACGAGCGCGGGGAAGGTCAGGAACGTGCCGCCGCCCGCGACCGTACTCAGCATTCCGGCGAAGAAGGCCGCCGCGGCGAGGATGAGGTATTCGATCATTTATTGCTCCTGCGCCGCGCCGGACTCTCAGGCGGCCGAAGGGCCTGGGTCGTCGAAGCCGTCATGCGACACCGGCACGAGGCGGGGCTGATCGTGGAAGGCGCCCCTGATCACCCGCAAGGACGGCTTGCCCGAAGTCGGTCCGCTCATCCTCTCCAAGGCCTCCTTTTCCCGTCTGGCCGCTTCCGGCTGGTAGTGGACTTCGTGAAGAAGGATCCGATCTTCCTCGCCGTCGGCGTTCGCGATCGTGAATTCCTGGCCCTCGGAAAGTCCAAGCAATGCGAGCCCGCGCGCCGTGGTGATCGGAAGGAACATTCCGATCGGAGAGGTCATCCGGTCGTGCGAGATGATGCGGCTGTCAGGCTCGCGGCCGTTGACGCTGAACGTCACGCGGCTGCTCAGGGTGGCGACGTTCACCGGAATATCGTCCCGGAACATCACGGTCGCCGCCTCGATC
>VFQN01006171.1_pt1 | contig 13975 bp, 20 predicted proteins | sample 3512371 | NCBI WGS metagenome assembly VFQN01 (sample SAMN10412370, study PRJNA504923) | tailings metagenome | isolation source: Replicate 2 from Balatoc abandoned mine | place: Philippines: Itogon, Benguet | collected 2017-08-28
AACGGCGCCCCCCCCCCGAGGGTGCCCCCCCCCGCGCCCCAGCCCGTTCGCCGGCCCTCACCCCTCCCCCCTCCCCCCCCGCCCCCCGCCCCCCCCCCCGCCCCGCCCCGCCCCGGCCCGGCCCAGCGCTGCAGTGACTTACTGTGAATACGTCGTGACTCCTTATCCAGGTCATTCTGGGTGGGGTTCGAGTTGGCGAGGTTCTGCTGGGCCGCGTCCATGCAGGCGGCTACTCCGGACGTGCCTGCAGCACGTTAGACAAGGGTGTGTTTGCAAAGGCCAAGCACATGCATTACCCCGCTCCCAATAGCTGCAGACCTACCGCCTCTTTCACCGTGGATAAACCATGCCCCCCATCGGCTAATGTCGAACTTGTAGCCCCACGGTAGCCCCACGGTAGCAGCTGCCGTACGAAGATTACGATCCTTGGGGAACTCAAGCCCGCATCCTGGCACAATTGCGGTACACACATTGCTACTTCCCTCTGTTTTACGCATGGTCTTGTTGCGGTCGCTTTCGTCAAAATGCAGCGGTCGGCAGTGCTAGGCGGGCTTCAGAAGCCCGCGACGTCCGCTGTGGGTCGCCCAGCCCGTATTAGCAGTCTTGCTGTTTTCTCTCAAGCTAGGACTGTGGAACCTCCTAGCGCACATCAAGCTAGCTCCAGCCGGTTGGTGATGGACGCCCCTTCCTCGCCGGCCGCCGCGCTCCGCAGCGTCGACGCATCTCCAGCATCCAGTTCTATGATTGGACGGGCACCTGGAATTGTAGATCACAGGTTCGTCGCCTCCCTCGGATCCGGGACAGTCCTCACATCCTCACTCATCGCCAAGGCGGCCAACAAATCAATGGAAGAGGTACGACTGGAGTGGCAGTTTATTGTCTGTATTCTCGGGAGGCCCTGAATTGGACAAATGGCCTTCTTTCCGTACGACTATCCCAGACCCCCTATAACTATCCCCTCCTGGTCAACCCGGGCCCTTGCCTGCACCCGCAGCTAAGCAACCCAAGCTATGTAGCAGCCAAGGTAGCTTACCAAGGAGTCCCAGGGGCGTACAGTGAGGTGGCCGCGCGTAAGGCGTGCCCCGAGTTTGACCCCCTGCCCTGCGACCAGTTCGAGGTGGCCTTCCAGGTGGGCTGCCATGGCAGGATGTATGCTGCATGGCCTGGTTGCGGGCAGCCGCAGGTGACGGCCTGTGCAGCAGCTTGCACTGCTTCGCTCTCTGGTGTAGCCTGCTGCCATGCTGCTGCAGGGTACCCGGCTTGACACCCGACTTCAGGCTCCGCTGGAGCACTGCAAATGGGCGTCGTGCCCAGCATTACGACCTTTGTACTCGGCCGTTCAAAGGCAGCAACTGGCCTCAACGCCGCTCTACTATCCGTCCTTGACGGACCATGATAGCCTCATGGCCCCACGCTCCCACACACGCACACGTCGCCATTCAACCGCCCTCACGCACGCGCCTGCGGCACAGGCACCCATGCTAAACGCACACCCTGCCCTGCCCTGCCCCGCCCTGCCCTCTCGTGTCGCCATGCAGGCCCTGTCCCAGTGGATGTCGGAGCGCGCGGTGCTGCCCATCGAGAACTCCCTTGGCGGCTCCATCCACGCCGTGTACGACCTGCTCATCCGCTACCGGCTGCACATCGTGGGGGAGACCTCGCTGGCCATCAACCACTGCCTGGTGGCGCTGCCGGGCAGCAGCAAGGGAGACCTCAAGCGGGTCATGAGCCACCCGCAGGTGGGGGCGCGCCGCGTGGCACACGGCGTGGCACACAGCGGCGGTGTGGTGGGGTGGAACAGTACGGACAATGCTCGCATTGCCTGCACTGGCTCTACTCCAGCGCCATGCATGTATGTCGCGATACATAATGTGTTCCTCCACTCGTTGCTCCCTCGCCCTCCCAGGCGCTCGCCCAGTGCGACGGCTACCTGCGGCGCATGTCCGTGGTGAAGGAGGCGGTGGACGACACGGCGGGAGCGGCGCAGATCGTGGCGCGACAGGGGCTGCAGGTGGGGCAGGGACCGGGGGGACTAAGAGCTAGTAAGGCGCAACTGGGGGCGGGGCGCAGTGTGGCGGGGAAGCGTTGGGGCCAATGAAAGCGCGCCCGGGGACTCAGCGGACTGGGAGGTGAGGGGCACGTGGGGCATGGGGGCCAGGGGCGTAACAGGGCATGGGGGGCAGGGAGGGCGCAACAGAGGGTTTGAGGCCCTTTGGGCTGAAGGTATGAAAGTGGGCAAGGGAGCTGTGGAGGCGGCAAGGGGAATGTGGCACAGGTTGGGCGTTGGGGAAGAGAGGGTGCGCAGCGCAGGGTTGTGCGCATGAGTATGGGATGAGAAATGGGACTAGTCAGGGAGGGGGCGAGGGTGTCGGCGCGGCAGCAGTGGCAGGGGAGGCAGGCGAGCTGCTGGTGGGGGTGGAGGCAGGATGGGGTTGGAGGCGCTTTGTGGGCGTGGCGCAGCGGAGGCGGCAGGCCGGCGGGCGGCGGTCCTGGCGGCTGGGGCGGAAGGCGAGGCAGCAGGGGATCGTGATGCAGGCGGTTGCAGCCGTTTCGCGTTCGGTTTGGGCGGCAGCTGGCCGGCGGGTGGCAGCCGCCGCAGCCGCAGCGGTGTTGCCAGCCGCAGGAGCGGCAGGAGCACCACCACCATTTGCAGCAGCGGTAGTAGGAGGCGGAACAAGTGGGGTCCCGGCGGTTGCGAGTGCCGTGGCTGCCAGGCCGGTGCCACGGGGAGGCCTGGTGGTGCAGCTGCACGGCGGCCGCCATGGGCTGTGCCGTATGCCCAGGACCAGCAGCAGCAGCAGTAGCAGGGCCAGAGGGGAGGGTTTCGGGGCTGGCGGTTGAGGGGCGTGCAGGGGCAAGCAGGGACCAGTCACGGCAGGGAGCAGTGGGCAGTGGGCAGGCCGCCGGGACCCGAAGCGTCCGAGCGTCCAACAGTGCGGCTGCCGGCCATGCAGCAGCCATCGGGCGTGCAGCACCCCGAGCTGCGAGCCGGCCATGACTGAGGGAGGGACAGCGCCAGACCCGCAGCTGGCTCCGGAGTCTAGAGCGTGCTGTACGGCTCACCCAAGTGGCAGGGGTGGGAGCCACGATCTGGGCCTTGGCATCAGCCGTAGCCAGCGCGTGAGCAGGGAACCAGCACCCGGCATGTGGCATGTGGTCCACACACCACCGACTGCACCGCACCGCACCGCACCCGCGCGGCGCTTGCCCCTGCCGCCCTGCCCTGTGCACAGGGCGTTGGCGCCATCTGCTCGCGGCGCGCTGCCGAGCTGTACGGGCTGGACGTGCTTGAGGAGGGCATCCAGGACGTCAAGGACAACGTGACGCGCTTCATCGTGCTGTCTAGGTGGGGGAAGAGCAAGTTGGGGCGTGGTAGGGAAGGGTTGACACGTTCCAGTTTTGGTTTGATTGTAACAGCCGGGTTTGCAGCTGCACGGAGGAGGCGGCTTGGACCAGGCAAGGCGGCAAGGACGGGGCCGGACTGGTGGTGCGCTATGACGATCAGGGCGAAGGGGGCAGGGTAAAGGGCGAAGCAGGCATGGCATGCATGGAGGGGTTGGTGGGCGGCTGGGGTTGTGGGAAGCCCCGAGAAGGCCGGGGGTGCGAGGGCCTTAAAGGCAGGCGAAGCCGCGCCGAGGGAGCGAGGCATGCTTGCGGGCAAAGGGCACGTGGCCGGGAGCGGCTGAGGGGGGCACGGCATCGGGGGCACACGGATCCCGGCAGCGGGACCGCAGGTGGAGCGGCGCGATGTTGCGCGAGCCAGCGCTTACTCATCCTTTCCCCGCGAGCAGTTTCAGGTGCATGCTGCTACGTGCCTTCTTTGCCCTGTAGCTCCCCTGAAGGCGCTATGTTACCGTCCTGCAAGACAGGGAGCTGCTCCCATTCGGTACGCCTCCTGCCTAACCCCCGCCTCGCACCCCTAACACTACCTCCTCACAGGGGACCCCTGGTAACCGCCCCTGCTCCTGTCACCGCCTCACCCAAATCCAGCTTCATTCCGTGCTACCGTTACCCCAGCACCTCCCCGAACCGATCCCTACACACACACAGACTGCATCGCCGGACATGCCACTTGCCTCGCCCTCTACTAGAACCTGCTTGCTAATTTGCGTTCTTGTCCACGCAACTGCATACGCTACACAGACTGCATCGCTACACACACAGACACTTCCTGGTGACCCTTGCAACCTACGCCCTGTTTGATACTCCACTCCTGCACGCCGCACCCCGCACGCGCAGGGACCCGCTGGTGACCACGGAGAGCGACAAGCGCGACTTCAAGACCTCGATCGTGTTCTCGCTGGCGCCCGGCCCCGGCCAGCTGTTCAAGGCCCTGTCGGTGTTCGCGCTGCGCGACATCGACCTGGCCAAGGTGGAGTCGCGGCCCATGCGCACCAACCCCATTGTGCAGATCCCAACCGCCTCCATCGACGGCTCAACCGCCACGCGCACCAACTTCAACTACCTGTTCTACGTGGACTTCATCGGCAGCCTAATGGACGTGCGCTGCCAGAACGCGCTGAGGCACCTGCAGGTGGGCGTGGGGGCTGGAAGCGGGGTGGGTGGGGGGTCCTGGGTATGGAGGACCCAAGGGCGATATGTGGTGTACTTCAGGCTCTGTCTACGGTAGTCGTTGGGAGTGAGCACATATCGGGTGGCAAGCTAATTAAGCGAAAAGCGTGCTTGCCACTGGGCGCTGATGACGGCACGGGTACTGGAACGGGGACAGGGAAGGCTTGGGCTGCTGTTGCACCCCATGCTGCATGCCACGTGCATAAGACCCACTTAACACGTTTTCCCCACGTGTCCGTGGCTACCCCGCAGGAGACGGCTCCCTTCCTGCGCGTGCTGGGCTCCTACCCCATGGACACGGAGCTGGGCAGCATGAGCAACGACGACCCGGCCATGATGCAGAACATGTCGCGGTACAACTAGCACGGCGAGGAAGGACGGGCCAGCGGAATTTCCGGAATGCGTTGGTGGGCTAACAGGCGCGTGGCACGGCGTCGGCGGCAAGTCCGGGTAGTGCACGTCGTGGCACGCTAAGGCGCAGACAGGTTCAAAGTGCCGCAGGAATCAGGAAGGCAGGGCGCCTGCGGCTGGCGGGAGCGGAGGATGGCGCGGGCAGGAGTGGGCGAGGAGTCGGGGTCGCACCACCCGGTTGTGTCGTCAAGCCTGCTGCAGTCACGCAGTTTCGGCCCACCGGTGCTGCGCCCAACCCTGCTTGGTGTCTTATGCTTTCGAAACGAGAAGATCAAGAGGTCGAATGATGCCAAGCGGGAGGTTTTCCATGCGGGCATGACAACTTGCATTGGATGTGCACGGCGATGAGGTTGGTGTAACGGTGTGGTGCTAGTGTTGGGGTGTCCCGTAAAGGGCTGTGAGCGGGGGAGACGAGTGACCCAGGGAGGGCATCAAACCTTAGGTCCCGTGCGCTTGACAGGTTTCAGTTAAGCTACGGACAAAAGCTGCCGTGACCTTGGTCGGCACGCCACTTATTGGTGCACCTGCTGCAACAAGTACTAGTGTACGATGCGCCTGCCGCTGGCGTCGCAAGGGCTTGGGCTCCATGACACGTGCCAATCACCACGGTCGTACGTCTCTCCCAGACTGCACTCGGCAACGCCGACTCATATTACAAAGACTTGTAACACCTTACTGACTGCTTATCGCTTGAGCCCCAGCCTGCACCGTGTGGCTACCGCAGCCTGCTTGCGAGCCGCCTGCGACGACATACAGGCGTGCTCCATTAGGAACTGCTGTGCCAACACAAGTTGAGCACAATGGTGTCGAACCCCTGAAAGTCTACAACTGCCCACAACCAGCCGGGCTCTACTTGCAAACGTAGGAGTCATTTCGCAACGCCGGTTAGCCACCAGACAGTGACTGTTGGTAGTTCAAGACCGCTCTTGTCACGTTCAGCGCATGAAAGCGTCACCACGCGTGCACGACAAGCCAATGCCGCTATGCCGGCCCATGCCCGTGCCAAACCTACTCATTGCCGGATGTACACCTATCCTGCCTGCCGTACAACAGGCGGCCTTCTTCTCGACCAGGTATTTGTCATATCACCTTTTTGCGTGGCTTGCAGGCCGCACGGGCCATCACCTACAGACCTGCCGACCGCACAGCGACACGTTGCATGCTCTTGCAACCCCTCGCTCCATGCCCCAGCCGGAGTTTGCTGAACGGCTGCGCCTTCAAGATTCCGTCAACGCGTCACACATACATGCTTGCCCAACCCTCCTTCGATAAGTTTCTATCAGTTGGGTGCTGACTCATCCCCAAACCCCCACGCAATTTTCATCCAGCCCATGTCCCCCACCCGCTGCCCAGGCCCCAGCCTCATCAGTCGTCCCCGTCCCCGCCCTCCGGCTCGTCGCTGAACCCCCCGCTGCCCATGCAGTCGTCCCCCAGCGGCTCGAAGCTCTCCGGCCCCTCCTCGCCGTACTCCCCGTCGTCCTCTGACAGCACCTCCACCTCACCGTCGCCGCCCGTCCCGTCCTCGCCCTCGCCCTCCCCGCCGCCGCCGCTGCTGCGCCACACCGCCAGCAGTTTGAGTTTGCACTCCGCCATGCGCACGTCGAAGATGCGCAGGATGCCTGCGGCGTTGGCGTCCAGCTTCTGCCCCGTGCGGCACACCTGGGGGCGCACATGGGGACATGGGGACAAGGGGACATGGGGACAAGGGCTGGGTGCACTGGCTGAAGTGACTGGGTGGGTGGGTGCCTATGGGTTGTTCAGTTGGCCAAGGTCAGTGCCTAGGCGAGTGCAGCTTGCTCGGTGAGCTCGTGTGGGTCCCGGCCTCCCATGCAACGGGTGGATGGTGGAGGCGTAGGGCGTGCCGTTGGCCGCCGCAGCCATGTCGCCATGGACAAGGCCTGGCAGTCGCGCGTCGGGTCGTGTGCTGGGGGTTGCGGCTCATGTTGCCCGTGGTACTGTGGGTATCCAGGCTCTAGAGGGTGTCCATGCGGCGACGGGTTGTTGCGTCTGTACACAACTGCACAACCGGTGCTGCTGGACGCTGCCCTGGGGACCCCGTCGCTCTGCAGTGGGTCTGCGCCCCAAGACAGCAGCCATACCGTACGGCTGTACGTGGAATCGTGTGTATGTGCTAGGCCAAGCGCGTGCATTGGCGCACGCCACCAACACTGCTTGCAGCTCCCCACGTCCATGTAACAAATAACCCCTACCAGCACGACCGCCAGCACCCAGCCCACAATGCCATGCCTCTTGGCCACGCACAACCGCACGCATTCCCCACCGTGTAGTCCGCCAGCAGCTCCACCACCCCCTTGTTGAGCTTGGTGGGCATGCCGAACTTGCGCAGCTGCGGCTCCAGCGTGTGCGGCAGCGGGCCCGCGGGCCCCGACAGCGGCCCCGCCGTCAGCCGGAAGTCGTGCACCGCCTTGGCGCCCGCGCGCGCAAAGTCCTCGTGCACAAAGTTGTCAAACGCCTCCTTAACCTGCGCAAGGGGGCCATCGGCGCCAGCAGCAAGACAGGCACGCAAGTTACGAGGGCGGGCACAAGCGGCGTGGGGCGGGATAGGGGTGTGGGGTTGACCAAACACCGCAGGCTGGCATTGTTCCCATGCAGGACCGTGCAAAGCGCCTTGTAGCCCGCTACGCAGCAACCCATTCCGTCTGCCACGCGTAGCACAGGCACAACGCACCTCCTCGTGTGGTAGCTTGGTGAAGAAGAGCCCCACCGTGCCCCGCAGCATCTCGCTCAGCTTGTGCAGGCCGCCCTTGTACTCGTCCGCCTCCGTCTTGCCCAGCGCCACCTGCATCAGCGCCGTGGAGCCCAGCACGAACCTGAGGGGAGGGAAGGGGCGGGGTGGCGAGTTAATGGCACGCGGTTAGGCGTCAGCAGGGGGCAGCAGCAGCTGCAGCAGCAGCAGTGGCAGTAGCAGCAGTGGAGCGGCGGCACGACCGCAAGGAGGGTAATGCAGGGACAAGGCGGGAAGTCAGATGTGGTGGAGAAGGCCGGGGACGTGATTTAGCACCGGGGGGCATATGGGTAGATGGGGTCCGGAAGGGGTACACAAGCGCACCCAGGGAGGCTGTCCATTGGCAGGCAACGGGGCAGGTGACGTGAGAGGTGAGGGCCGCATGCGGCCAGGCCACAGCTGCCGGGTTGCACAGCCCGCCGCCGAGATGCGGATGCCTTGCCTGCTTATGCAATAGCGTGCAAGATCAAGCTGCGTTCCGAGCGTTTCTGTGCGTAGCACGCATGCCAGCACTCCGCAACAAGAGCGAACCCTGGGGGCCCTGCGTGGCCCTGCTCCGTGGCTGCTGTGCTGCGCTGAGCTCATCATTGGGTGGCAAGTTGGCCAGTCCTGGTGTATGGGCTGACGAGCATCTCTGGCAGATGGGTGCGGACCGTAGTGGTTGAATTGAAAGCAGCGCACCTGCTGCTCTCTTTGAGGTCCTCTCGGAGCTGCTTGAAGCTTTCATTCCGCATATTATAGTACTTGAACACGTACACGGTGGAGTACCTGGCGGTTAGGGGTGAAGGGACGGGCAACAGAGAGCGCCCGGGTGTGGGTGCTGAGGGAGGGGAGGGGACCCCAGCACCCAGCACCCAGCTTTCCCCCCACGCGCTTACGAGTCTAGGCATTGTCGAATTTTCTCCAGTAGCCCCTCCTTCCATTGCCGGTCCTTCTTCTTGACCTTTGTTAGAGATACTGCGCACAGCGTGTCGCGGCGGCGGGTAAAATTGACAGTAAGCGGGTTGTTGGCGGCGGCCTGCTTTACGCCTCAACCATATAACAAGTATGAACGCACAGAAGTATGGATGATGGAAGGCTACCTACCAACTTTGTTGCGTTTGCTCTTAGGCATGGTGCTGCAGTCTCGCTGTTGCCTCCCGCTAACGAATTCCCGTGAGATAACTCAAAGTGTTGATGAGCGATCAAGTACTTAGGAGCCGATAGTACCACTCAGTGGTTACCTCTGCAGCTGAATGGGAAACATACCAGACCTTGGCATCGGAGCGGGGCGTGTTCGTGTGCAAGGGCCGCACTCAAGCCGTATCACACGTGCCATTTCCTAAGTACGTACAGTATACATCCATATTCTATCTGCGTTTAGGCGTGAGGCGGCCTGTTCTCCATCCGCGCCTTTCGGCCTACCTCCTGGACAAGGAGCCCTACACCTGGTGCCCCACTAACTGAAAGCAGTGGCCTGTAAACAAGCTTAGACAGAGCCATGGCGGAGGAGGCAGGCCCGTCGGCACCCTCAGCTGAGGAGGAGAAGGGCATGGTTGTGCCCAAGGCCGAGTTCATTGAGAACGTGGACCAGTACTTGGAGGGCAAGGACGTCGACAAGGTGCTAGCGCAGCTTCAGGAGAACCTGCGCACCTACCGCATGATAGAGCAGGACCTGCTTCAAAAGCGGGTGCGCTCGTTGTCCAAGCTGCCAGAGCTCCAGCGCGCCATCGACATTGTTAAGCAGCTACTGGACAAGCAAGCATCCGGGGAAAGCACCACAACGGACTTCATGCTGGCGGAGGGCGTGTACGCTAAAGCTAAGATCGATGGCGCCAAGACAGTAAACCTGTGGCTTGGCGCCGGCGTCATGCTGGAGTACCCCCTCGACGAGGCGCTGTCGCTGCTGGAGGAGAACCAGTCCAACTGCCGGGCAAACCTGAAGACCAACGAGGAGAACATGGCGTACATGAAGGACAGCATTACCGTCACGGAGGTCAGCATCGCGCGGATATACAACGCGGACCTGGAGCGGAGACGGAAGCAGAAGGAGGAGGGGGCAGGCGTGTGAGGGGAGTAAGCCTTTGCTTTGCCGGGGGATGGGGGGCAAACCGAAGGCCCCGGGGTGGCTGGGGTGTGGTTTCGGGGCAAGTAGGTCCGGCGTGGCACTGTTCCTGGACCAACTCTGGGTGCTGCCCAAGGGTGTCCTTTGGCGTTGTTGCAGGCACTGGCTTTGTTTGGTGACACCTTGAGCTGCACAGATAGGGCCATCGGTCCGGTATTCAGTGCATGACCCTGAACAGGGGTCCGCCCCGTGGAGGGCACGTGGGAGGAGACAGCAAACATGACGGGCTACAACGGGCCATGCTGTTGGTCGCCTGGATGCGGCCGCGGCACATGCCTGCTGACTGTGCATGGCCCTGAAAGCCTGTGTGGCACCACGGTGCAGCGCGTGGTCCCTGGCTGTCATTGTGCGTCTGCGCTCGTAAAATGCATATTGTGCTGATTGGCAGGGAGCAGGTGGTCGTGATTGTTGGTGTGCACTAGCGTGGTTGCAGGGCGAGCCGTGCAGCGCTGATGTGGGTATGGGCCTGTGTACCGATGCCGGTTCGGAGGCAGGCTTGGACGACTGCTGCGAGATGGCCGTGGCCTGGGAGGCCCGTTGTAAGGTGCAATGCAGCAGCGGTGGTCAGGATGTGTCAGGCCAACGACAGTACACGTTCAGCCTGGGACGCATGGGCTGGGCTGGGCTGGGTTGGGCTGTGCACACGGGAGCTGTCTGCCGTGTGCACCAGCAGCTGTGACAGGACGCACAACTGTGAACCTTCCGTATCAACAAGGCACGAGCCACTACCAGCTGCCATGTTACACGACAAACTGTCGCACAGGTTCAGTGTGCACCTGCTCTCCCAACCGCATGGTTTCGCACGACAAGAAGTAGTGCGTCATGCACCCGCAGCGCCAACTGCAATGGAGCATAGTCACTCAGCAGACACAGGGTTGCCCCAGTCATTGCCGCAACGCAGGGCAGGTTGTGCGTGTGCCGACTGAGCAACTAGCAGCTTCGGCGCACGGGCAACGTTATTCTGCAGGCACATCTGCAGTCAGTAGCTTCACAGTGTTCCGGCAGTCATCCTTCACTATTGAGGCATGCGCTGCGTTCAAACCAGCCGGCCTCCGGCAGTCTTCGCCTTAATCGTGTCGGTTGCCTTCTGACATGTGACACGACAGCATGACTTATGGGGTCGCACCCAAATGTAATTCGCTGCCCAACGATTCAGCCATGCACCTATCGGCATATCCCAACTCGGGCAACGCCAACCATTGCTGCAGCGCGTGACCCCTGACCTGGTGTGGCTGCATATTGCAACACTGTACGTCCGTGCGCACAGTCTTTCCTCCACCAGACGAAACCGCTCACCATGTACAGTATACACGCTTGCGCATAGCCACAGGCGGGACAGCAGGCAGTTCAACCTTGTGCCACCGCCGTACCCCGCCGCTGGCTCCACTCAGGGCGGACGCAGCCTCCTCCTGCCGGCCGCCTCGCCACCTCGCCACCTCCGCATGCACCCTTCAGCCTCCGCTGTGCCCCAAAACCCCTCCAGCCCCACGCGGCGGCCGCTCCACGCTGCGCCTTAACACAGCGAGTCCTCCCTCCAGCCTCGACCCGTTGATCCTGCACCCCGCTGTGCAGGGCTTGCCACACAGCGCCGCCCCATGCGCACCTGCTCACATGACGCAGCAGTCGCCTCCTGAGCCGCCCAGGCTGCTAAAGTCGAACCCGCCCGCCGCGTCCCCCACACTGCTCATGTCTAGGCCGCCGAAGCTGTCCGCCAGGCCGCTCATGTCGAAGCCCCCCGCCGCATCCCCGAACGAACTGAAGTCGGCTCCCTCGGCCAGACCGCTGAAGTCAAAGCCCCCCGTCGCATCGCCCAGGCCACTTGCATCAAATCCCCCAGTCGCGGAGTTTAGGTCAAAGGTGTTGCCGCCGCCGCCACCACCGCCGGTGTCGCTGAAGAGGCTCATCACGCCGCCGCCGCCACCGCCGCCGCCGCCGCCACCGCCGCCGCCGCCGCCACCGCCGCCGCCACCATGGCCCGCATGGCTGATACTCCCCGCCAGGCCGGTGACCAGAGCACGCACGTACGGATTGCCCTGACTGGATTTGTTGGACTTGTGGGCCTTTTGGGACATGCCACCCTTGGCGTAAGACTGTGGCGCCATCATGTAGGCCGCGTGGGCCTGCATTGACGTTCGCCCGGCGGACATCATGGCCGCCTGCATCTGCTGCGCCGCCGCCTGCTGCTGCAGCTGCATCACCATCATTTGCTGCTGCTGGGCCGCGGCGTAGGCGCCCATGGGACTGGCATACGCGCCGCCGTAGCTGCCGCCGGCCGGTGCGGCCGCATAGCCGGCCTGCTGCATCATCATCTGTTGCTGCTGTTGCTGTTGCTGCATGACGCTAGCGGCGTACCGGCTGGCGTCTGCAGCGGTAGCGGCGGAGGCCATTGCGGTGGCGGTGGCGGCGGCCGCAGCAGCCGCGGGTGTGGCGGCGGCATAGCACGGCTGTTGCTGCTGCTGCTGCGTGGGAGCTGCCGAGTAGCTACCGTACCTGCTGTCGTACGCGGCAGGACCCGCAGGCGCAGCAGCAGTTGCGGCTTGCAGCTGCTGCTGCTGGTCTGGTGGCCAGGTGGCAGCCCTCTGAGCCCTGTCGGCAGCGCCAGGGCCGCCAGCGGGGCTGGGCCCCACGCACAGGTCGGGCGTGAGGTTCCATGACGCGTACGGCCGCCACCACTGGTTGGGAACGCGGTCCAGCTTCAGCACACGTGCCTCATCGCGCGTGTTGACGCAGGAGCAGCAGTAGGTAGCCCACGGGGGCGGGCCGCCGTCCTTGGGCTGCGGGGAGGGCAGCACCCAGGGCGCCCGCTCGCGGCTTAGCCATAGCTGCGGGTCCAGGATGCGGCCTTGGCACTGCTGGCACATGCAGATGCGGCCGCCGTACCTGGGGCACAAGTGTACGGCATGCACACACACAGGCGGGGGGCGCAAGAATTATACTATTTGGACACAGGACGTGTTAGGCCTACACCAGCGCAAGACCAAAGAAGGGCGCGCTTTTGTGTAAGCACGTGGCGTAGCGGTTGTGGCCAGGTGCAAGCGGGACCTCAACAAGGGGGCCTAGGGGATCGGCGGCAACGGAAGCAATAGCGAGGTGCGGTACCTTTGCGTGCCCCCCCCCACCCCTCATGCAACGACTTGCCAGTTGATGAGGTACATGGCAGCCACCCCGAAAAAGTCCAGCGTGTTGCTGTTGTCATCGTCGAATAGCCGGAACAGGTCCTGCACCCATGCAGCGTTGGCGGACCTGCGGCCGCACAACGAAGTCTCAAAGTGGTGCGGCAACAACGGTGGAACAGAGTTGCTGAGGATGCTTACCGCATCCCTGTGCTGCCTGACGCACAAAGCGGTTGGTCGAAATTGGTCCTGGAAGCAATGCTTTTACGAAGAGCTGGATCGGGCCAAATGCCTGATTGTTTTTGGCCGTTGCTGGCTTCGGCCTGCAACAGCCTCCGCAACGGAGCTGTTACTGACCCATGGGTCCGGCCTCGACCTTGCGTCGCTATACGAACAGGATGAGGGGCTCCGCCCCCCCGGAGCAAACTTTTGCAGCGCAGGGCAGGATGGCGGGATGGGGCGGGTGGTGGGGAGGCAGGGCAGGCAGTGGGGAGGCAGGGCGGCTGTGCGGGGTAGTGCAAGGGGTTTGGTGGGGTGATGGGTTGTGAGGCAGTGGTGCTGGCAAGGCAGTGGGGAGGCAGGGGTTGTGGGTCGGGCTGTCAGGGGTAGTGCAGGTGCACGTGGCTCTGGCACGGTTGGTAGTTGGATGCGTGGGATGTTGGGCTTCGGAGCGTCGGAGGTACACGGAGTTTGGTCGCTTGCTTGCAGGGGATCTTATACCGTACGGGCAGGGTGTTGTGTCACACCCACCACCTTGTGGAGGGCAGGAGCACAGGGGTAGTGCAAGTGGCACAGTTGGTAGTTGGGGGGGTGGGGCGTTGGGCTTCGGAGCGCTCGATGTACGTGGAGGGCAGCAACACAGGGGTAGTGCAAGTGCCACGTGCCACTGGAGGGAAGAACACAGGGGTAGCGCAAGTGGCACGTGGCACTGTTGGTTGTTGGGTGGGTGGGGCGTTGGGCTTCGGAGCGCTGGAGGTACGTGGAGGGCAGGAACACAGGGGTAGCGCAAGTGGCACGTGTCACTGTTGG
>VFQN01006172.1_pt1 | contig 13968 bp, 27 predicted proteins | sample 3512371 | NCBI WGS metagenome assembly VFQN01 (sample SAMN10412370, study PRJNA504923) | tailings metagenome | isolation source: Replicate 2 from Balatoc abandoned mine | place: Philippines: Itogon, Benguet | collected 2017-08-28
TAGTCACAAAAGTGTCAGAACGTGAACACTATAGGCGTGGCAGGGGCACGCCAACACAGCGCCCCGAGCAGCAAAGCAGGACGCACCTAACTGTGCTGGAATTTCCCCATCCTGGCAGCCACACGCGCAAGCCTCCTGCCACACACTTGCAATTCGTGAATACGCCTGTCATCTGTGCATGACAAGCAGATCCTCCGCACACGTGGCCCTATTGACGAACCGGTACGGCACACCAACCGCATGCAACTGGATGCCAGGCTCCTGCCAATCCAACCTGTGCCCGAACGCGGATACTGGGTCTGCAAGTGCACCCGCCCAAACCCTGCCCGTCGCCGAGGCCACCCGCAAAACGCTCACGAAACGCTCGCACGCTGTATAACCCTACATGCCGCCAACGCACACGCGCACAGCCCCCAGTATGCCCCTCCTCGGTTCCTCCGTCCAATAAACCCCAATGCATACGAGCACCCCTGCTCCTTGACACCAGCTGGTCCACACCCAGCCAAGTCCACACCCGCGGCTCGAACGCAACACTTCAACAAAGCCCTCGCGGCCACTCCTGCACGCACTCCGGCACAAAACCCATATTAGCAGCAGCAACCGCTTCCAACTCAGTACCCGCTTCGCTTGTCGCACACGTTGCTGAGCTCCTTGCCCTCCAGGAAGCGGCCCATGTTCTCCACGAAGAACGAAAGGCTCTCGAACTGCATGGGCAGAAGGAGATACCCAGCCCAGGTAGGTGGTAGGGGCAAAGCGGGGTACATACCAGTACACAGCAGGAGGGGGCTTAATTGTCACAACTAACAGTCAACGACACAACTAGTGCTCGCTCGTGTGCCAGGAGCTGGTACCAGTACCCAATTACCACAACGAGTCCAACGCACTCCCTTTGTCCTTGCAAGTAGTCCACCCTCCCCCTCTACAGGTGCACCCGCCGTCTAGCTTATCTGGTGTAGCACAGCCCCGTCCTTGTCATCATCCTGCAAATCAACCTGTAATACTTTCCTAGGCTGTCCCTGCTTTCCTTGTACCCCCCACCTGGAACTCCTTGGTCCTGTCAGCGCAGTGCGGCGACAGCAGCACGTTGTCCATGGCCCACAGGGGGCTGGCGGGCGGCAGGGGCTCCTCGTAGAACACGTCCAGGGCAGCGCCGCGGATGCGGCCCGAGCGCAGCGCTGCGCGAGAAGAGGAATACACGGGAGAGCGGCAAAGTTACAGATTTGGAACCAGGGAAGGGGGGATGGCGTGGGGATACGTTACTACGTCTACTGACACGAAGGATGCCTTGTTCCGCATATCCGCTGCGCGACGAGGAGACACCGCACAACAGTACGCTTGTGAGCGCTGGGCAGGACTATTGTGTGGCCCTGTTTTGTACCGCACAGGCTGGGCACGGCAACTGCCTCCTGTACGACACGGGTACCCAGGAGCACGTGAGCGCGGTTGGCGCGTATCGCAGCGCCTGCTCACGTACCCTGCACCCATGTGACCACTAACCCATCGCCACTCACACAGTTGAACCTACCAGCTGCTCCTTTGGAGCGCCCACCAATCAAGAACAACCCAAATCGTGCTGACCGTACAGCCCAAATACACAGCCGCGCCCACCTTCGACCAGTGCCGGCTCGTCCACGCACTTGCCCCTGCCCACGTTGACGAACACGGCGTGCGGCCGCATCGCCTCCAGCGCCTCCCGGCCCACCATCTTGTGCGTGGAGGGCGTGTGGGGTGTGGCCATGACCACGTAGTCGCACTCGGCCATGAGGGCGGGCAGCTGGTCAGGAGGGTACAGCTTCTCCTGCGGGCACAGCACACGCGGAGTACGGCATTCGTCATTGCAGGAAGGAGGGTACAGCTGCACCTGCGGCGTGTGGACGAAAAGTCGGGGGGTACAGCTTCGCCTAGGCGCGTGTGGGCAGCGTCAGCGTATGCTAACAAGAGGGTCTGCACAGCTGCTCCTGTGGTGTGTGGGCATCATGTACAGTGCCTGATCGTAAGTAAGGGCCGTTTGCGGCAATGATTTCGTCACTTTAACAGCGGAGGGCCGAAGCATGGTGGCGGTGGGTCTGCAAGCAGCCCCACAGCCGCTAGTCGGCTGGCCACCACCGGGGCCATTCCAACCAGTGCTTATTACTTACGTACTGCGTAGTGTAACAAAATAAGTATATTGTCAGCTCTGAAATGAGCCCCGTCAACAGCGGTGGAGAGGCGCAGAGGACGGTGGCGCCCAAGTGCCCTCATCCTAGGACCCCTTGCAACGTCACACATGCATTCCTCGCAGCGTAACACGATGTTCAACCCTCGCACCGTGCATTTGCGACAACACCTGCACGCCACATCCCTAGACACGCCCCTGTACGACACATCCCCAGCCACGCCCCCTCACCACCACGCCCGCCGCCCTGTCCTCCTCCGACAGCTCCGTCCTCCGCCGCAGCGCAATGACACGCATGCGGAACGCCTTGGCCAGCCGCCCCACCGCCTGCCCTATGTCGCCGTACCTGCAGGCACGTGCACAGGGACACAAGGGCTTACAGCCTGCTGCATTCGCGCAGTGCTCCTCAGGTATGCAGGGTGCACAGGTCTGGGACCACCGACGGCTTCATGTCGCGGCACCTGTACGGAACACCTGGTGATGTGCGACAGGAAACAGAGCACGTTAGTTCATGCGCGGCACGGCTGGCTGGGTGGCATGGGCATATGCACCGATGCTCGTGCCTCTACGGCACACGAGGATACCGCATGGCAGCCTTGCTCGCCTCCAGCCGTCGACCCCAGCCATGTAAGGCCGCCACTGCAACGTGTGACGCAGCCGGACCTGGGCCTCATCTGGACATGACCTATAGAACTGGACCCCAACAACCTTGCACCGGGGCTTTGCGTTATGCCCCAGGTACTGTCAGCCTCACCCGATAATGCCCATTGTTTTGCCTCTCAGCTCCTCCACGTCGTATGGCTCCCAGTTTGATGACGCCTGCCGTTCGGGAAAGGTTTCAAGCAGACGTCCAGACAAGTGCAGGTTGGCGGGCAGGCTGCACAAGCCAGGGGAGGTCCCCTGCAACATGTCGTGGACCCTGACTCCCCTCCCCACGTCAGTGCGCATGCGCCGAGCGACGACGGTGTGACCCAGCGCGCGCCCGCCCTCTCCCCCTGACTTGTCCCATCGTGGTGACCTACCCACACCCATGTGGCTCTCCCGAACCCCATCGCACTAAACCCAGGACCCATCCAGGGCTTCCAGTTACCCCCTCGCACAACGTTACACAAGGCCCCTTGGAAGCCCAAGGGCCCTATTGCGTGAACCTGTCCCCTCACGTGACCACCACAAGGACCCTCATCAGTCGCCTTGGCGCCTGCACCTGCTGCTCCGGCACCCTGGGCAAATTTCTTGGTACAACAGCAGTCAACACTGACGTGTCTTCCCCAAACACCATATACTTGTGTCCTGGCCCGCACCCGCAACATATACTTGTGTCCTGGCCCGCACCTGCTGCTTCCGCAGCCTGGGGAGGTCCTTCGCGAACCAGTTGCAGGCGGTGAGGGACCACTCGGCCAGGCTGTGGCTGTACACGCCCTTGGCGTTGGTCAGCGTCACAGGCCCCTCCACCAGGGCAGGGAACAGCAGGTGCTCCAGGCCGGCGCTGGCGCTGTGCATCCACACCAGGTTGGGCAGCTTGGGCCACAGGGCCTGGGGGCAAGCGCACCGGCGCGAGATTAACACCATGTACAATTTACTATATGGATACCGTTGGCTGTGTGCATACACGGCATTGGCTTATCACACGTCAAAGAGAGTTGGACGGGGGGGAGGCGAGATGCGTGCGAGGAGATCCAGGCCTCAGCTGGCCTTCCGAGGTGCACACAGCCAGGCACAGGAAAACTGTGGCAATGTGGGAGTCATGAGATTTTGTAATGTGCATACAGCAGGGCTTGGGAAGGAGAATCGTGCATCAAGAGCTGCGTACTCACTGCAATGTCGTCTCGCTTGGCAGCGTTCTTTCCAACCCCACAGTTCAGCAGCACGTTCACTGACGCCCACTGCTCGTCCGTCAGGTGGGAAAAGTCACTTGAACTCCGTCCAACAGCAACGACATTCACTCCCGCTGGCAGGCGCTTCAGGACCTCCAGCTCGGGGCTCTCGGGGGCTGAGACCACAAGCAGGTTGACATGGCCCATGCCAGCGGTTGGTGGGTGTGCTGCTGCCGCAGTCATGCCCGCCCTCCGATGAGCTGGACACCTGCACTTGATTGTTACATCAGCATTCTGGTGTCAGTTGATCGCCGAGAGGGTCACAGGCACTCGGCTGTTCACAATGCGGGAGCCTCGGAGAACGGACAGAATTGAGTCGGATACTGCACACCTGCAATGTTTGTGGCAGCGTATGCCACACAGGCAGTGATGGCCTTTTATCGGTTGGCTCTGAACGCACCTGGACACGCTGTAGTTGTAACCGCGCGACCTGCCCAGCCTCTGTGTCCTCCCAAGCTGCATGGGGTGGAGTCTGTCAAGGGTATTTTGAGCATAAACAACAAGCTCCGCGGTTGTTAGCTGCCATCCCATCCTGCTCTATTGCCGGAGCTCCGGAGCCGTGCCATCGGCAATGGTTGAGGTGAGGTCCAGAGCACCCAGGCGTAGGGCTGCAATACCTCAAGACAGACCAGCAAACTGCTGTTCATATAACGACACACATCCCCTGTGCCTAACGCTCCGACTGTTTCTGTCACCGTCAGATTCTGTATCGTTCCGTGCGACCAGAGGAGCTTAACAGCATGGTTGGCACTCGGCAACTCACGTTCAAGCAAGAGCATTCGCTGGGTGAGGGCGACGAACCTAGAACTCCGCCGGACGCCGAGCCTGTCAACCAGGGTTTGGACCGCGCTCCCTGACTATGGTCCTGTGCGCGTGCAGACAAGCGGAAAGCCGAGGCCGCTCGCATCAAGGAGAAATACCCAGACAGGATTCCGGTAAGCACCTGGCCAGCGTAGCTGCCGTCCCCACGCTGTTGGGCCCATGCCGCGTCAGAAGACCCTGAACGTATCTGTTCACGCGGCGCTGCAAACAGGTCATCGTCGAGAAGGCGGAGAAAAGCGACATTCCGGACATCGACAAGAAGAAGTAAGAATCTTGTCTGGCAAGGCCCCAGCCCTCGACGTAGCTGCGCGAATGCAGCATGCCGACCGCTTGCCGCTCTGCCCCTTTCGCTGCAGGTACCTTGTACCCTCTGATTTGACCGTCGGCCAATTTGTGTATGTTATTCGTAAACGGATTAAGCTCAGCCCGGAGAAGGCAATCTTCATCTTCGTGAAGAACGTCCTGCCCCCCACTGGTGAGTGCTGCCCCCGGGTTCGGCTGCCGTGCTTCTCGTAGGATGCATAATGCCGCAACCGCGTCATCACAGTGAAGCGTCGTAAGGGCAATGATCTCTATTTGTGTTATGAGCGGCTACGTTGCATCACCCGTGACAGCTGTAACACAACGCCAGCGGCCAGCCACCCTTGGAACCGGCTGTGCGAGGCCGCTCGCACAGCATGGCGCCGTTCCAGGGCCAGACCGCTATAGCACGACCAGTATGTAGGTCGTCGCGTTGCCTTTGAGCCATTGGCTCCGCCCATGCGAGACACACCAGGCTCCAACGATGTAGTGGCCGAACCCGTGCAGCAGGATACAAGCGTAAGACCGAGCACGGCCAAAGGCCATAGCTTTGAGAAGCACTCCTCTACTGTCCCGCGCGCAAGCGCCTCAGCTAGGCGTTAAAGACACTTTCTTGGCCCAAAGTCACCCAGGCACCGTTCCGGCATTACCCATTGACAAACCATGTGCTCCACCCTACTTCGCCTCGTGCGATGCCTGCACGCCCGCATCTTCCTGACGGCTTTGTCCCCCCCCCCATCCCCTGCCTCGCAACCCATGCCGCAGCTGCGCTCATGTCCTCTATCTACGAGGACCACAAGGACGAGGACGGGTTCCTCTACATCACCTACAGCGGGGAGAACACGTTCGGGGGCAGCGGCGCGGACGGGCTAGAGCTGGAGCAGGAGCGGCTATAGTGCGGCCCCCGGCATGTGTCTTATGGCGGGGCTGGCTGTTGAGGCAGGGATGGAGGCGGCGCAGCGGCGTCCACGTTGGGCGGCGCAGCGGCGGATGGAGATAGAACGGGCTTTTGATAGCTGCCTGCCGACCAGCTGTGAGCAGCATGGCAAGGGGAAGAGACGCTGGTGACGTGGGAGGGTGCGCGGTACGGAGATAGGGTTCCGGTCGGCTGTTATGGGCGTGGAAAGCTCCAAGGCGGGGCAATAGGTTTGGGCATTGGTCAGTGCAGGGGGGAAGCATGGAGGAGGAAGGGCCCTTCCTCCGTGGGCCCTTCCTCCGGAGCTTTTGTCATTGTGCGACGGAGCCTTGCTGCAATAGGAGGCGCTTCCTTCTTCATTACGCTACACACTTTGCTACGCACTGTTGCTTGTGGACTTGCGCTATTGCAAGGTGTAACCTGTTGTACCATTAAACGGCGGATGCGATGTTCGCGGCCTGCTTGCCACGAGGCGTCAATTCTGTGCACGGTTTTAGAGCGGATTGACTCTTGGGGAAACTATTGTATCGCGGTTGCGTGTCCTGTTGGCAGTTGTATGGCTTATGGGACCAGTCACATACACGGGGGGTACACGCTTTGTTTGTGGGTTACCACCGCCACGCCGTACCGGTATGTTATTCGTACGTGGGACACGCGGGATGCCCACCGTTGGGCAGTGCGAAAACAGCAGGCTCGGAAGGTTGATTTACTTATCTACGCTTGCTTGCATCCCGCTGCACATGTGCCGACACAACGGTTTTTCGCTTGGTTACTGCTGCAGTCCGGGTCCCTGCGGACTGTAGCACCCTGTAATGCAAGCAGTTGCACGCACGGGTAGGCTCACCAGCTCGCGTGCTACGTTCTTGAGTGGCCGACGGAGGTAGTACGATGAATAATCAGCCGCGTGCGGCAGGGTGTGGCTGTGCGGTAGGCATGGAGGATCCATGCGCATGTAACGTGTCAAGACTGCTGCACGCTCGTCTCTCAACGGTTGGGCTGCTTCTGGGTGCTGCTGCTGCTGCGCCGCGTGGGGCCGCTTGGCGCTTGTAACTGCAAATGAAAGCAGTGGGCCGGATTGCTCATCGTGCTAAGCCCTAACCATGCGTCTTGGGACCGGCAGCCCGTCCCGAGGTGTGCAGCAGGGGAGCCCCTGCCCTGACCGCGGGCAGGATGCAAGGAAGCCTTCTTCAGTTGCAGTTCCCTGTTACCCTTGCGTTGAACACGGCACGAGTAGCAGGATGGCAGCAAGGTGCAAGGCCATGCCCATGTGCGTGATACTGGTACGCAGGGTGCGTGACACCGTTTGTTGTTAGGGTACCGTAAGGGGTATGGCTACCGACACTAGGCTTCCTCTGTCGCACCGTTATGCAAAGCGGGCGGGTGGGATTGCGACCTCTTGAAACGCACCGGTACTCTGCATACGGTAGCCTCTGCTGGGGAGCCAAGACCGGGACCACGACCCTGTGGAGTGCCGACGCACCCTGCTGATAGGTCTCAAAAAGGCCCTGGCAGTGCTTTGCTTGTTGGTTAGCAGCACCTGGCATCCAGACATTTGAACAGCAGCACTGCACCAGATACCGTAGACCGTTTACTGTGTTACAAGCAAGCGTCCCATATTACCGTACAGGCAGGTGCATCAGCGTCGACATGCGCCCGCACAGGTAGGCACCGCTACGCAAAGAGTCTTCGTCACAGAAGCGTCAGGATCAGGCTGCCTGCCATGCCGTTGCATTTTGTACAGTTTGAAGTTTATAGCAGGGCACGCGATGCCCTCAACATGTCATCCACCTTTCCACAGGAAAAGAACACGAACTTGGAACAAAACCAGGGAACAAAACGCTGTTCCACTGCTCGTCACAAAGCACAAGCAATGCACATTCTCGGTCAGCACAAAGCCTAGAAAGCGGAGAGGCAACACAGTACTCCCCAGCACCCAGGTATCAAACGTACGCCAACACCTCCTTAGCATACACCTCTGTTGCATGAGGCGCACAGCCCTTCCCAGCTGCTCCCATCCCTTGCGTGAAGCCCCCACATCCGTACCAAGAAGCCTCGCCAACAGTACTCACCCATATAGTACAGTACAATGCAATCCGTAGTACAAACAGCCAGAAATCTGTATTGGTACTACTGAAGCGTCCACCAACGTGGCACGAGGCCATGAAACCCGTGCGTGGCATACCAGCACGGCCCTTCGGTTCCCAGCTGCTCCCATGCATCCCGCGCGCATAGCCCCCATCACCATGCTCAATAGCTGTAAGCCCCTGCCAGCGGTCCTCATTCACGCATTTACTAGTACGCATCCCAAGTACAACGGCGCTTGCCGTACAACTAAACACCTCCGCCTCCAACCCCGTACCCCGCCCAACACCCTCACGCCAGCGCCTTCACACCCCCATGAGGTCCCGCGCGTCCTGCAGCGTGGCCCGCACCGAGGGCGCCTTGATGCAGCACACCCCCGCCAGGGTCAGCAGCGTGGTGCGCGCCGGCCCCATGTCCGTGCGCACATGCGTCTGCCAGTCGCACCCGTGCTCCTTCTCTGCCGCCTCGCGGCACGCCTCCTCCACCGCACCCAGCAGCGCCTCCGCCAGGGCCCCCGTCGCCCACATGTCGGACTCGAAGCCACGCCAGGGGTCCTGTGGCGCCTTCTGCTCGGGGGCTGCGCACTGCGGCGTGTGGATGCCGCTGCCCGGCACCCGGCCGTTGGGGCCGCACAGCACGGCGCCCTCCGAGTCGATGAGCATCCAGCCCAGGTCGGGGTGGTACACCATGTTTTCCGCCTTGTGATCTGCGAGGGGATGGAGCGGGCAGGGGGCGGAGCCAGGGTGAGCAGGTAGCCGGAGGCTCATGGGGATCGCAGTGGGTCCACCACACCACCACACCGCAAGGCAGTCCGCTCATGCAGCAACGCCTTTGCGCCAGCACAACACAGGATAAACAGCATGCATGGCGCTGGCGAACGGGTACGCCCACGCATGCCAGTGCATATACGTATGGTCCTTCCACGCGGCGCACCTGACAGGATGTAGCCCATGTCGTGCACCTCCTGCAGCAGCAGCAGCGAGTCCGCCAGCGCCTTGCGCGCAACCTCCGCGCCGGCCGCAGCCGCCTCCTTCACGCTGCCCCCGCGCCGCAGCACGGCCTCCACCGCACGCCGCACGACCATCTCCGCATTTCCGCCCGCGCAGTACTCGTACAGGACCACCAGCTCCATGTCGTAGCCCACGTCCAGGGGCCCGCCCACCTGCGAGCACGGCCGCACCAGGTGCTGCAGCGGGGCCAGGAACGGCCCGTGGGCCCCACGGGTGCGGCGCCGCGCCGCCCGGTCCATGGCCGTGGTGGTGATGAGCTCCGTTGCAGCCTTCTCCCAGGGGACGAGATAGGGCGATCGGATGCCGCTGCCGGTGGAAGCTGGCGAGAAGGTGCCCTGTAGCAGCTCCTGGGTGCGCTGGAAGCTGTGGAAGGGCCGCACCTTGACCACGTACATCTCGCTGCGCACGGGCGCCGTAGCGCTGGAGGAGGCCCCCTGCTGCTGCTGCTGCTGCTGCTGCTGCTGCTGCTGCTGCTGCTGCTGCTGCTGCTGGCTCTCGTTCACAAAAAGCCACACGGATGGGCTTCCGGGGTACGTGATCTTCTTGCCGTCCTTGGGGTTGATGAACTGTTTGGCCTGGATCAGCGCCACGTTGGGCTTGGGGTTGGGGTTGAAGGGGTCGGTGTCTACGTCTTTCAGTAGCTCCTCGATGTCCGTCATGCCGATGTGGCCGCAGGCCCGCCGCTGTGTTTCCCGGGCGATGGCGCCCTGGACCTGCAGGACCAGCTCCTCCAGGGTCAGGGAAAGCGTGGGCGGGGAGGTGGTGGGCGGGGAGGTGGTGGGGGTGGCGCTTGCCGTGGCCTTGAGCTTGTCCAGCTTGTTCTTGAGCTCCTTGACCTCACGCACCAGTCGCTTGCTGCTGGCCTCCATGCGCGCCAGCTTGGCACCCTTGGCCAGCACGCTGTCCTCCAGCTCCGTGGCGTGCTCCTGCAGCTGCTGCAGCTCGCGGCGCAGGCGCCTGTTCTCATTGCACAGGAAGGCGTTCTTGGCATCCAGATCCGCAGCGCGCTTGTTGGCCTGCAGCAGCTGCTGCTGGGACTCGGCGAGCAGGCTGGTCAGCAGCTGCGTCTCGGTGAGGTAGGCGCAGGGGGGCTCCCCTGAGGATGATGATGTGGTGGTGGTGGACAGCAGGGAGGAGCGCGACCCGCCCTGCAGCAGGTTGTGCAGGTGGGAGCCGCAGGCGCTGCTGCTGCTGCGGGCGCTGGAGGCGTTGGAGTCAAAGAGGTTGAAGGCGGTGGTGGTGGGTGGGGGGAGCAGCGCGGGTGCTGGGGAGTCCGTGGTTTCGGAGGAGGGCGCGATGGCGTCAAGCTCGCGCAGGTCCGTTGCCTCTCCAGGGCACCAGGTGCCAATGTACGTGCGCATTGTCTTGCTGGTGGCTTCCAGGAAGGCGCAGGGCGGCGCTGGGGCGGTGCTGTCGGGGCTGGGGCGCGCTCGCGGCGAACCAAATGGCGAGGAGTTGGTCGAGGGCAGGGCGCAGAAGGCCGGGTCCTTGTGGTGGCCTGCATCAGCTTCTCCCTTGCAATCCACACACTCGTAAGCCTGCATGTTGTGCTCGCAGAGGAACGGGGCCTTCGGTTGAAGGCAGTCGGAGAGCCGCGCGTCGAGCTCCGGAGCCTCGGACCTGACGGGCGGGAGGTTGGGGCATAAGCGGTCGAGTTACTTGCATGATATATCGACGTATCACTTCCGCAAAGGCGCTCGTGCACTTTCCGCGCTTCTCTTGCGCTTTGCGAGCGGCGATGGACCTAACATGCCGCCATGTGGCCTTTCGCCGACCACCACAACTACAACGCAAACATTTTCCTGATCATGGGTATGCATTTGCTGCTTCGTGTACATGACGTTTGGGGTCCAGAAGGCTAAGCTGGCCAGGAAAGTTTGGCCGGGTGAAGTAACGTGCGTCTCCTCCAGAGCCGTGGGCCACAGCAACGAATTGTACCTTGAGGCTACAATACAGTAAGGTACAAGCTCTGGAGTTGCTGTGCGTGTTGCTCACCCGCAGCCTTCACGGCCTCCGTCATACGAGCAGGAGCCTTGTGCCTTTCCGGCAGCAAGAAAGCTGACCAGGCCTTTCCAGTCGTTTGCCATGGTAACCTGGATTGCAGGACGCAGGAGATTCAGCAGTGCGCAGAGTTTGGGGTGCCAAATGCGGCCCAATAACTCCGGAAACGGCTTTGCGCTGAGGCGAGCTCAGCCGCACCAGGTGCTCACCTTGACGTCAGGATGCTGTCCGAAATGTGCTGAGCTGAGGTGCACAGGTGGGTCCTGTGAGTCTTGCCGGCGGAGTTACCGCAGAGCCAAGTCGCCAAAATGGCACTGTGTTGCAGCGTTGTGTGCAGAAAGGCTGTGGGTTCCGTCTGTATTGTTGCTCCTGATGGTCGTTCTGGTGTGGAAGCGACAATGGACCTAAAGTGTTTCGTGCATCGTATGCAGAGCCTGGTTTCGGAGGCGCATACGTTAGAGGCACAGCAAAAATACAGGACTAAACACCTTTTCATCAAGTGTGAACACATGGTAAAGCACTGGTACAAAGGGTCTCGAGCATTGCTCAGCTCTGGCGCTGGCTGGAAGCGGGCTGGAGACCGTGCTGTGGCTGTGGCTGTGCTGTAAGATCATTGTGACCAGCAACAATTGTGATACAAAGTGAGATAGCATGTCCTGTAACAAAGCGTACAGGCCATGAGCTGTGAAAGAGACTATGGAATTTGTCTAGCGCCTGGTCGTGTGCGTCCCTCCCCAAGCAAGCAACGAACCCTGCGTGTTGGCAAGCATACTATAACTTGTCAACAACTCGTGCTCCGTCCGTGCGTACGCTGCCAAGAATAAGGGCTTGTTTGCGAACGTTGCAGCTGTCTGGCCGTCTGTCTTCTTGCCTCGTCTGGTCTTTCTCCATCATTGTAACCTCCATCATTGCTGGATGGATGAAGCAAGCCAACAACAAGGAGCTCCAGCAACAGGCCATGATAGCAGAGATGGAGATGGAACTGTGTCTCTTGTTGGGCAGGCCTTGTCTTTTAGGACTTAAACCATTCGTCCGTCACTACACAACCTACATTTAGCACGCCTCTTAGTCCTGGTGCACGGCGTCAGTCGTCGTTGTGGGCACGCGCGGTCGGTCTCGCCATGTTTGAGTTGGGAGCCTCGACGAACGCGTGCCAGGCTTGAGTGTCCAGCGCAAGGCTAGCGCACTTACCTGCACATAAATTCGATATAGGCGTCTTGAAGTCACAGCGCGTGTTTGGCGTTTGAGAGGCGGGGACGCGATACTGTCAATTCAGCGCGCTGACCCATGGGACTGCTATCTAGCTGCTGCTGCTGGGGCCGCGGCGCTTGGGCTCGCCAAGCCTCGCCGTCACAATGCGACATGCCAGCCAGTAGGAGCACACGTGCAGACGGGTTGTGTGACACAGCTCTGGACCTCTCGGAATCCATTGGATACAGTTCACCACACGGTGCGGTATGCCGCTGAAGGTGGTTTCATGATTGCGCACAAGCCCTGCACTTGCACCTGCACCTGCGCAGGGCATTACACTCCTGTACCGCATCATATATATCACCGTCCAAGAGAGTACTACACGGTTTCCAACTTTCCATAGACGTTGTCTCCTTCAGGGCCTTGGGTAATAGATGGGGACATAATTGCACCTGCGACGTGTGCTTAGCCACGTGGGTTGATCTGGGTTGGGCGGATAGTTGGGCTTATCGAGGCTGGTTGGGGCGCACGGCAGGGCCTCCATACCCAGTCACATCCTGGGTCATCTCAATGGGGCCAAACGCCGCCTCCAAGAACGTTCGTAGCCGCCCTCGCTCCTCCAGCTTCAGCGACATCTTAGTACAGTCGTAGGGTGGGCAGCGCATGCCAGTATCTCCACGCCCCTCGCTTATTTGCGGGCCATTCGCTTAGCACACGGTACGGACGGGATGCACGTGTTGACGCCCAACCTCTCCTCCCTTGACGCCCGCAACCCCGCTACATGTAACGCTACCCCCTCCCGGGCTGCCATGATTTACCTTGTCAAGTCCGAGTGGGGCAGCGGTGGGGCGCCGGGGGTCAACCGGCCCATCAGTGGTGCCGCCGGCGGATCGGATTCAGCTACGGGGAGGGCTACCGGTATGGCGGAGCGGCAGGGGTGGATACGGCGAGGGCCGGCGCAACGGACGCTTCGGTGGTGGCCGCGGTGACCGCTAAGGTGCAGGCCCTGGTGTTGGTACCGCTGCCAGCAACTGCCCGTGCAACTTGCTTTGCCCCCCTCCATTCCTGGAACCTCCTTAACAACGCGCTTTTACCTGTTACCACGCAACGTGCTTTTACTTGAAACCACGCATCTGTATCGCTGCACACCAGGTGGGCTGGTAGCCGTTGCAGGCACACGTGGAGTAGTAGGACACTGTTAATGAGGTTTGCAGTATGCGCAACGTATGCACAGAATGTGGGTGCGGCAGCCCTTCGCTCGGGTCTTGCGGCATCAACCGTTTTCAGGATAATGATGTACGCAGCGTATCTCTCTGCTTGTGGCGGGGATAGGCGGGCACTCGTGCACCACGTGCGCTACTGAGGGCTTTCGCCTTCGCTCCCGACGAAAGGGTATGGCATCACCGCTAGCTGGGGAGTTATCTCCATTATTACCGTGTCCCACGTGCTGTCGTACTCGTGCGTCCCAGTCCTAGGCGGTGCTTAGGCTGAAAGGCGGCAGGTGTGTCACTTCAAAAAGGAGAACTGACGGCCCGCTCGTCGTGGCCTACCCTTTGACGGAGCTGGTTGCTCCTATCCGTACAGCGAGAGGGGTGGGAAACCCCGTGTCCTTGATTG
>VFQN01006173.1_pt1 | contig 13964 bp, 10 predicted proteins | sample 3512371 | NCBI WGS metagenome assembly VFQN01 (sample SAMN10412370, study PRJNA504923) | tailings metagenome | isolation source: Replicate 2 from Balatoc abandoned mine | place: Philippines: Itogon, Benguet | collected 2017-08-28
CGACGCTGGTGGGCAGCGAGCGCCACATGCGGCTGGCCACCTCCGACCCGCTGGACAGCACGGTCCGGGTATAGTCGTGGATTTCCTTGCCGGTCATACCTGCCGCGACGCCGGCGCCCATGATCGCGCCGATAGACGAGCCGGCTATCACCGCCGGCCGGATTCCCATTTCGTCGAGCGTCTCGATGACATGGATATGGGCGAGGCCGCGTGCCCCGCCCCCACCGAAGGCGACGCCGAACCGCGGGTCACCCTTGCCGCTGGCCGTTCCCTCCCCCTCGGCCCGCATCGGGCTCAGCCTTTGTTGCCGAGTGCCGGGCCGACCACCATGATCGCCGGATCGGCCGACAGCAGCCGCTTGGCGGCGGCCTTGGCGTCGTCAAGCGTCACGGCATCGATCAGGCCGGTACGGCGCTGGATATAGTCGATGCCGAGGTCGTCGATCTGGAGTTCCACGAGCGTGCCGGCAATGGCCATGGAAGAATCCAGATTGTTGATGGCGTAGGCGCCGATGACGTATTTCTTGGCGGCGTCGAGTTCGGCCTGCGTCGGCCCCTCCTCCGCCATGCGCCGCACTTCCCTCTTGATGATGTCGAGGGTCTCGCCGGCCCGATCGGAGCGGGTCGCCGTCGAGATGGCGAGACCGTTCGAAAGTTCGTTGTTCACCAGCGCGGACCCGATGTCATAGGCCAGGCCACGCTTTTCCCGCACCTCTTCGAACAGCCGAGAGCTAAAGGTTCCCCCGCCGAGGATATGATTGACGAGGTATGCGGCGAAGAACTGCGGATCCTTGCGCTCGATGCCGGGATAAGCGAGGCGAAGCCTGGTCTGCGGCAGATCGTAGGTGACGTCGATCTCCTGGCCGAGCTTGGGCGTCGCCTTGTCGACGGGCGCCAGATCAGGCTTTTCGGGCAACTCGCCGAACACCCTGTCGAGCTCGCGGCCGAGCGTCTCGGCATCGATCGCGCCGACCACGCCGATCTTCAGGTTGCCCCGCGCGAAAAGCTTTCGGTGAAAGGCTTTCAGATCGTCCTGGGAGATCGCGCCCAGGGAGGCTTCCGATCCTTCCTCGCGCCGGCTGTAGGGGTGCTCGCCATAGACGGCCTCGGACCAGGCGATCTGCGCCGCCGTCTCCGGATCCTTCGCATTGCCCAGGATACCGGACACGATCTGCGCCCGGATGCGGTCGACGGGCTCGGCGTCGAAGCGCGGCTTGCTGACTGCAAGGCGAAGCAGGTCGAAGGCCTCGTCGCGCTGATCGGCAAGCATGCGCATCGAGCCATAGAAGGCATCGCGCCCGGCGCTGAAGCGCATTTCGGCCCCGGCGTCGTCGAGCCTGACCTGGAACGCCTCGCTGTCGAGATCGCCGGCGCCCTCGTCGAAGAGGCCCGACATCAGATTGGCGAGGCCTTCCTTGCCCTTCGGCTCCTGCGTCCGGCCGCCCTCGAAGGCGAAACGGATGCTGATGACGGGGACCGTGTAGTCCTCCACCAGCCAGGCGGTGATGCCGCCCGGCGACTTGACCTCCTGGATCTTCACCGCGGCGCGGGCCGCGATCACCGCCGGCAAGGTGAGGAAGACGATGGCGAGAAAGAGCGTCGCCAGGGACGAAACGAAGAGACGCTGTGGCATGGAGTGTTTCATGGTCGTCATCCGCTCAATTCTGCGCCTTGTCTTTCGGCAGCAGGTAGCCGGCGACCGAGTGACTGAGATTGAGGTACTTCGCCGCCACGGCCTTCACCTGGTCGGCGGTCACGGCCCGCACGCGGTCGGGCCAGGCGTCGATGTCCTCGACCGTCCCACCCGTCGCCAGCGTCGCGCCGTAGATGTTCGCCATGCCGGCCGCGCTGTCGCGCGCGAAGATCATCGAGCGCAGATAACGGGTCTTGGCCTTATCCAGCTCGGTTTCGCCAACTCCGTCGCGGGCGATCCTGGCGATCTCGGCGTCGACGGCAGCTTCGACCTCGGGCAAGGTAGCGGTGCCGCGCGGGGCGCCGTAGACGGTGAAGCCGGTGGCGTCGAGCGAGGTGCCCGAATAGGAGGCTCCAGCCGACGAAGCGATGCCGCGTTTCACCACCAGTTCCTGATAGAGACGGCTGCGCGTGCCGCCGCCCAGGATCTCCGACAGGAGGTCGAGCGCCTCTGCCTCGCCGTCTTTCGACGAGGTGTAGGACGGAACGACCCAGGCCTTCTGGAAGCTCGGAACGGTGACGCGCTCGTCGTTGAGCGTCACCGTGCGCCTGGTGTTCTGCTCGGGCTCCTGCGGCCGCACCCGCGGCGCGAGTGCCGGCCCACGCTCGACCTTGCCGTAGGTCTCCTCCGCGAGCTTCTTCACCGTCTCGACGTCGACGTCGCCCGCGACCACCAGCACGGCGTTGTTGGGCGCGTAATATTTGTCGTAGAAAGCCGTCGCGTCGAGCCGGTTCAGCTGCTCGATCTCCTGCATCCAGCCGATGACCGGAATGCGATAGGGATGGTTCTGGTAGAGGGTGGCGTCCAGTTCCTCGCCGAGCAGGGCGTCGGGATTGTTGTCGACGCGCGAGCGACGCTCCTCGAGGATGACGTCGCGCTCCGGCCCGATGACCTCGTCGGTCAGGATCAGCCCGCGCATACGGTCGGCCTCATAGGACATCATCGTGCCCAGCGCCTCAGGCGTGACCGTCTGGAAAAAGGCGGTATAATCATACGAGGTGAAGGCGTTCTCGTTGCCGCCGATCTCGGCGACCTTGGCGCCGAACTCACCGGGCTTATGGTTCTTGGTGCCCTTGAACATCAGATGCTCGAAGAAATGGGCGATGCCCGACTTTCCCGGCGGCTCGTCGGCGCTGCCGATCTTGTACCACACCATCTGGGTAGCGATCGGGGCCCGGTGGTCGGGAATGACCACGACCTGCATGCCGTTGGTGAGCGTGAAATCGGCGATCTCCGGCTGGCGCTCGGTTTCGGCCTGAGCCGCCGGAATGAAGGCTACGCCAGTGAGAAGGAGCGCGCCCGATGCGAGGTTCCGCCACGCATGAGCTGACGGATTGCCAAGAAATTTCATTCTTCTGCCCTGAGGTTGGCTTCTGCCCTGAGATTGGCCTGGCCGCGCTTATAGAAGTGCCGCCGCGATGCCGAAAGTTAATTCGGCGTCATCTGAAGGGCCAATCAAGGCCGAACTCGGGCGAAGCCCGAAATCAGGAAGTCTCAGGCGGTCGCCTCGATGAAGCGGATAACCGTTTCGCCGTAATTGCGTTCCTCGACGATCCGGAAGCCGGGACCGGGATCGAAAGCCGCAGTGGCGGCCTCCTCGACCACGCAGAGCGCAGCCGGCAGAAGCCAGCCGCCTTGCCGTGCCGCCTGCAGCGCGCTCTCGCCGAAGCCCTTGCCGTAGGGCGGGTCGGCGAAGATCAGCCCGAAGGGCAAGATCGTGCCGGCATCGCCCAGGCGAGTGGCGTCGCGGCGGAAGATCTTGGTGCGGCCTTGCAGACCGAGCGCCTCGACATTGGTGCGGATCAGGCCGCGGCCTTCCGCGCTTTCCTCCACGAAAAGGCAATGGCCTGCACCGCGCGACAGGGCCTCCAGGCCAAGCGCGCCGGTGCCGGCGAAGAGGTCGAGGACGCGGGCTCCCTCCAGCCGATCGGCGAAACGGTGGACGAGCATATTGAAGACCGCCTCGCGGGTGCGGTCGCTCGTCGGTCGGATGGCGTTGTCACGCGGCGCGGCGATGGGCCGGCCGCGAAACTCACCGCCGACGATCCGCATCGTTCTTTCCCCGCCGCGGAGCCTTGCCGCCCGGTCCGCCCCGATCCGGCCCCTCGCCACGGCGCGGACCGGAGCCCTTAGGACTACCCTTGGGCTTCTCGTCGCTGGCGGCCTTGCCTTGCGGCCGGGCGCCGGGGGCCATCCAGACATTGGCCCTGCGGGTGCCTGGAGGATCGATCGGCCGCTGCTCGCGCTCGCCCGACCGCCTCGGCCCACGCTCCTTGCCGGGGCCGGCCTTGCCGCCACCGAAACCGCCACGATCCGGACGGGTCGACAGTTTGGACAAGGCGTCGTCGCGGCTGTTCTCGCGGCGCTTGCGTGCCTTGATCAGTCCGCCCTCGCCGATCGGCGCCGACATGGGGTCGCGCGACGCGCGGGGACGCTCGTCGCGTTCCTGTCCACGCTCGGCCAGCACCGGCTTGTTGGAGAAAGGCTTGGCTATCGGCGCCTCGAAATTGGCGCCGGCCTCCTCGATAAGGCGCTCGCCGAGCTGATCGCGCAGCATCTTGCCCTTCAGTTCCTGAACGGCCCCTTCCGGCAACTCGCCGAGCTGGAACGGGCCATAGGAAATCCGGATCAACCGCGTGACGTCGAGGCCGAGGGCACCAAGGATGTTCTTGACTTCGCGATTCTTGCCTTCGCGCAAGCCGATCGTCAGCCAGGCATTCGTCCCCTGCTCGCGATCGAGCGAGGCTTCCACGCCGCCGTAGAACACACCGTCGACGGCGATGCCGTCCTTCAGGCCGTCCAGCGCCTTCTCGTCGACCTTGCCATGGACCCGCGCGCGGTAACGGCGCAGCCAGCCCGTCGCCGGCAGTTCGAGCACGCGTGCCAGCCCGCCGTCATTGGTGAGCAGCAGGAGGCCTTCGGTGTTGATGTCGAGACGCCCGATGGTCATCAGACGAGGCAGGTCGGCAGGCAGCGCATCGAACACGGTCCGCCGGCCCTCCGGATCGCGGTTCGTGGTGACGAGGCCGGCCGGCTTGTGGAAGAGGAAGAGCCGGGTGCGCTCGATAGGCGGAATGGTGGTGCCGTCGAGCTCAATCGTGTCGTCAGGCATCACGTTGAAGGCTGGCGACGACAGCACCTTGCCGTTGACCTTGACGCGACCCGCCGCGATGAGTTCCTCTGCGTCACGCCGCGAGGCTATGCCGGCGCGGGCAAGTCGCTTGGCGATGCGTTCGCCGGGCTCCGTCGCAGGCTCGGTCTTGCGGAAGCGCCCCCCCTCGCCGGACGACCGCTTCTCGAAGGGTTTCCCTTCGGGCCGTGGGCCGGCGCGGAATGGCCGTTCGGCGCGTTGCGGCCGCGCCTCGCCTGGTGCCGAACGCTCCTCACGTTCACGACGACCCGGGCGTTGATTTCCATGGCTTTCGAAAGGCTTGCGCTCGGGGCGCGGACCGCTGCGATAGGGCTTGTCCCCACGCTCGGCATGATCGCCCGACGGTGCGCGATCGCGGAAGGATGGCTTCCGGTCACCATCGCCTCGTCCCTCGTAAGGCTTGCGATCGGGGCGCGGGCCACTGCGATAGGGCTTGTCACCGCGCTCTGCGCGCTCGCCCGAGGCGGCGCGATCACGGAAGGTCGGCTTCCGGTCGCCGTCGCCGCGGCCCTCGAACGGCTTGCGTTCGGGACGTGGGCCGCTGCGATAGGGCCTGTCGCTGCGCTCCGTGCGTTCGCCCGAGGCGGCACGATCGCGGAAGGATGGCTTCCGATCGCCCTCGCCGCGGCCCTCGAAAGGCTTGCGTTCCGGACGCGGACCACTGCGATAAGGCTTGTCGCTACGCTCCGTGCGTTCGCCCGAGGCCGAGCGATCGCGGAAGGATGGCTTCCGATCGCCCTCGCTGCGTCCTTCGAACGGCTTACGGTCGGGGCGCGGGCCGCTCTTGTAGGGCTTGCCGCTGCGCTCGCCGCCTTCGCCGGAACGTTCGCCACGCGCAAAGGCGGGCTTGGGGCCGCGCGGCGCGGCGTCTTTTGCATCGCGTTTCACGAAAGGCTTCTTGGGGCCATCGCGGAACGGCCGATCGCCGCCCTTCGCGGCGCCGCCGCGAGGACCGCTTGGCTTAAAGCCGCCTTTGCGGGGAGTTTTTTTCCGGTCGTCGTCCATTTCGGCCTTTGCCTTTCCGGGCGGGGTGTAGCAGTAACGTTTCGGCCGCGCGAGGGAAATGTCACGAAGAGAATTCCATGACACGACCGGATTTCATGGCCCTCGCTTTCGCCGAGGCGGAAGCTGCGGGATTACGCGGCGAAGTGCCGGTGGGCGCCGTCATCGTCTCCGGCGGGGAAGTGCTGGCAAGAGCCGGCAATCGAACCCGCGAACTCAACGACCCGACCGCCCATGCCGAGATGCTGGTGATCCGTGAAACCGCCGCGACGCTTTCCGCCGAGCGGCTCAACGGCGCCGATCTCTACGTCACGCTGGAGCCCTGCACCATGTGCGCAGCGGCGATCTCATTCGCCCGACTGCGCCGGCTCTATTTCGGCGCGGCCGACGAGAAAGGTGGTGCAGTCGTCAACGGTGTACGCTTCTTCTCCTCGCCGACCTGCCATCACGCACCCGAAGTCTATTCGGGGATCGGCGAACTGCGCGCCTCGACGCTTCTGAAGGATTTCTTCCGGGATAAAAGAGACGGGTAGAAAGCCCAGGAGAATGTCTGATCAGAGGCTTCCGTATCAGACATTCCAGCTCAGGCTGACAGGTCAGAGACCGGGAATCCAGTCGGTCCAGCTCGAACCCTTCTTGGATTCTTTCTTCTGGCGCCGGTCCTTCTTCCACTCGTCCTCGCCGACATCGTTCACCGGGGCGGTATCGGCCGGCTGGCGGTAGGTCAGCGGCGGCTCGCTCAGATATTTGCGCGTCGTGGGGCTGCCCTGACGGGTCTCGGCGAGGCGCTTGTTGAACTCCTCGCGCTCCTTGCCGTTCGAGACGTCGCCCTCATTGTTGAAATTGCCGCGCTCGTATTTCGCCCTAGAAGTGACGCCCTGGTTCGTCCGGCCGGTCCGCACACCGCTGCCGGTCGGATCGGGCTCGACCTCGAAATTGCCGCGCTCGCCATAACGAGCCTTCGACGTGACGCCTCCGCCTGTTGAAGCCATGTCGCTCTGGACGGGCGATTCACGCCCCTCCTCTGCCGCGGCGGTCGCCTCGGTAAAGACACGCTGGCGACGCTGCTCGGGTGATTCCGGCCAAGCCTGATTGCCCGCGGTTATGCTCTGCTGCGGTGCCGGCAAAGATTCCTTCTCACCGGGTGCGGGCCTCACGAGATCCGGACGCGGCTTGTAATCGATCTTCGGCTTGTCCTTGTTCGGAGCGATCGAGAGCACGCCGGTGACATCGGACAGGAGCTGTTCATGGGCAGGCGTGCCCGTGCCATAGGTCGGCGAGCCCATGCAGCCGGTCAATGCAAGAGCCGAAACCATCAACGGCGCCGAAACCGACAAGCGCGCGTGCCACTGCCTCATGCGGTAAATCCCACCAGAACCGCCTCTCGCTGGAAAAACGGATGCTATCGCAAAAATAGTTAACCACCGCTCATCGCCGAAAAATCCGGCGACAACGTGGCACGATCATGTTCCGGCGGCTTTTACCCCAAGCCGCCGGTAAGGGCAACGACCGGACGGACCGGCCGTTCGCCGGATCAGATCCGCCCGAGCGCCTTGAGTTCGTGCAGAGCGGCGGCGTCCCGGGCAGAGACATCCGGGAACGCCAGGTCGGTGCCGACATCGTCGGTGAAACGCCAGGACCGTGCGCACTTACGACCCGCGGCGAGACCCGGCACCACGGCCACACCCTTCACCTCGTCGAGTGTGAAGGCATCGCCCGAAACCTGCTTGTCGGACAGGACGATGCCGCTGGTGATGCTGATCTCGGCAAGATCGACGCCGTCGAGCGCCTGCAGCAGTTCCGGATCCGTGACGTGCACGACCGGCGCGGCTTCGAGCGACGAGCCGATCGTCTTCTTCGCACGCTCGATCTCCAGGGCACCGGTGACCACGCGCCGGACCTGGCGAATCTTGCGCCACTTCTCGGCCAGCGCCTCATCCTTCCATTCGGCGGGAATCGGGCGGAACTGCTCGAGATGCACCGAGCGCGCCTCGGGATAACGCTCGAGCCAGGCCTCCTCCGTGGTGAAGGGCAGCATCGGCGCCAGCCAGACGACGAGGTTGTCGAACAGATGGCGCACCACCTCGACCGCCGCCTTGCGCCTGACGCTGGAGGGCGCATCGCAGTAGAGCGCGTCCTTGCGGATGTCGAAATAAAAGGCCGACAGGTCGACGACCATGAAGTCGAGCAGCGCCCTGGCGATCCGCTTGAAGTCGAAGGCGTCGTAGCCGCCGCGCACCAGTTCGTCGAGCTCGGCGATGCGGTGCAGCATCAGCCGCTCCAGCTCGGGCATGTCGCTGAGCGGCACGCTCTCACCCGTGTCGTGGGCGAGCGTACCCAGCATCCAGCGGACCGTGTTGCGCAGCTTGCGATAGGCGTCAATGTTGGTCTGCAGCACATTCTTGCCGAGCCGCTGGTCTTCCCAATAATCCGTCGTCGCCACCCAGAGACGCAGGATGTCGGCGCCGGACTGCTTGATCACGTCCTGCGGCACGACCGTGTTGCCGAGCGACTTCGACATCTTGCGGCCGTCCTCGTCCATGGTGAAGCCATGGGTGACCACCGTGTCGTAAGGCGCGCGGCCACGCGTTCCCGACGCTTCGAGCAACGACGAATGGAACCAGCCGCGATGCTGGTCGGATCCTTCGAGATAGACGTCCGCCGGCCATTTGAGATCAGGCCGATCCTCCAGCGTGAAGACGTGGGTGGAACCCGAATCGAACCAGACGTCGAGGATGTCCATCACCTGCGTCCAGGGCTCGTTGGCGCGCCTCCCGAGGAAACGCTCGCGAGCGCCCTCGGCGAACCAGGCGTCGGCCCCCTCCGCTTCGAAGGCTTCCATGATGCGGGCGTTGACGTCGGCATCCTTCAGCACCTCGCCGTTCTCATCGGCGAAGATGGCGATCGGCACTCCCCAGGCGCGCTGGCGCGACAGCACCCAGTCCGGCCGCTCCTCGATCATGGCGCGAAGCCGCGTCTGGCCGCCGGCTGGAACGAAACGGGTGGCATCGATCGCAGCGAGCGCCCTGCTGCGCAAGGTATCCGGCGTCGTGCGCACAACATCAGGCCCCAATCCGAAGCCGCCGAGCTCCTTGTCCATGTAGACGAACCACTGCGGCGTGTTGCGGAAGATGACGGGTTTCTTCGACCGCCAGGAATGCGGATAGGAGTGCTTCAGCCGTCCGCGCGCGAACAGCATGGAATGGGCGATCAGTGCGTCGATGACCGACTGGTTGGCGTTGCCCTTCTTGCCGTTGTCGTCGATGACGCGCGCCGCCCCCCCTTCGCGGTCCGGACCGAAGCCGGGCGCGTCCTTGGTGAAGAAGCCGGCGTCATCGACGGTGAACGGCAGGCGCGTGTCGATGCCGCGCTTCTCCAGCGCGCTCGCCGCTTCCATCCAGGCGTCGAAGTCCTCCCGGCCGTGCCCGGGGGCCGTGTGCACGAAGCCGGTGCCGGCATCGTCAGTGACATGGTCGCCAGCGAGCATGGGGACCGGGAATTCGTAACCGCCGCCGAACCCTTCGAGGGGGTGCTCAAGTGTGATCCCGGCAAGTTCCTCGGCCGGGATGGTGCGCAGGCGGCGATACTGGAGCTTCGCCTTGGCGAAGGCCTCCTCGGCCAGCGCATCGGCGAAGATCAGCCTTTCGCCGGGCCTCGGCCCGAAATCGTTCTCGGCTTCGGTCACCTCATAGAGGCCGTAGCTGATGCGCGGCGAATAGTTGACCGCCCGGTTGCCGGGGATCGTCCAGGGCGTGGTCGTCCAGATGACGACAAAGGCGCCTGCGACGCCGTCATCCGTGGCCGCAGCCGCGACGGGGAACTTCACCCAGATCGTGTCGGACTCGTAGTCCTGGTACTCGACCTCGGCCTCGGCGAGCGCGGTGCGTTCCACCACGCTCCACATCACCGGCTTGGAGCCGCGATAGAGCTGGCCGGACATGGCGAATTTCAGGAGCTCGCCGGCGATCCGCGCCTCGGCATGATAGGCCATGGTCGTATAGGGGTTGTCGAAATCGCCGACCACGCCGAGCCGCTGGAACTCCCCGGTCTGCACCTTGATCCAATGCGCTGCGAAATCGCGGCATTCCTGCCGGAACTCATTGACCGGGACCTCGTCCTTGTTCTTGCCCTTGGCGCGATACTGTTCCTCGATCTTCCACTCGATCGGCAGGCCGTGGCAGTCCCAACCCGGAACGTAGTTGGAATCGTAGCCGCGCATCTGGAAGGAGCGCGTGATGATGTCCTTCAGCACCTTGTTCAGCGCGTGGCCGATATGGATGTTGCCGTTGGCGTAGGGCGGACCGTCATGCAGCACATATTTGCTGCGCCCGCCCGCATCCTCGCGCAGCCTGCGATAGAGATCCATGTCCTGCCAGCGCTTCACCAGCACCGGCTCCTTCTCGGGCAGGCCGGCACGCATCGGAAATTCCGTCTGCGGCAGATAAAGCGTTTTCGAATAGTCGATCTTCTCGGCGGTGTCGGTCATCGTTCTGCCATATGCATTGCCCGGCGGCGCAAAAGCCTCGGACGTCCAACTATCATGAATTGATGAAAGCGCGAGAGGGCGCGCAAAAATCCCGGCGGCTCCGGCGACCGTCAGGCCGCCCGGAACACCGGGCTAGTAATTCGTATCGCGAAAAGCGCGAAGGTCATCATGGCAGCGCTATTTAGCGGAAGGAAATGGCGAAGGAAAGCGCAGTCTCGCCGGGAATTGGATATGTGCGGTCCTTCCGACGAAAAGTTGCCCGGCCAGCAAGGAACACCTGTCGCTGGCCGCGGAACTTCCCCCGTCCTCGATTGACCGAATCGACGTTTTCACTACGATTGTCTTCGGCCGTGCAGCCCGCCGCTCGCTCCGTCAGGAATGGTGAAATGCACAAGCATCCTGGTTTGACCCCATTGGGCGACCGTCAGCAATGCGAGCACTGACATCGTGTCGTCGGAAATGGGAACAAGACCATGGACACCCTTTCTCGCTCGAAATCGATGGCGAAGGCTTTGCGGAAGGCGCTGGCGGACCGGAATGTGGATCTGTCGCACAGCGATTGTCTCGAGATCGTCGCGCGCCAGTTCGGCTTCCCCGACTGGAATACCCTGAAAGCCACCTCCGACGGGGATGCAGCGATAACAATCACCGTGTTCATCGAGCACGGCCGGCAATCCGAGGCTGTCGATTTCTACAAGGCGGCCTTCGGAGCTGCCCTTCTCAAGCGCTACATCCATGACGACATGCTCATCGCGGTGGAGTTGCGGATCGGGGAGACCCTCATCTCGGTTTCCGGCTCAAATCCCCGCCGCGAATTGGAGCCCGAGAGAGGGGGGCCGTTCTACCCCAAGGCAAATGGAGCGGTAAGCACCGTGCTCGGCCTGGAAGTGGGCGACCTTGACACTATGTTGCGAAGAGCGGTCGATGCCGGCGCCGTCATCAGGGACAAGCCAGAGATCGCGACCGATGGTCGCCGCGCGGCAGCCTTCTTCGACCCTTTCGGTCATATCTGGGGCTTGTTTGAGAAGTCGACGGCCGGAGCGCGGAAAGGCGGCGATCGCCGCCCAGGAATATCAGAGCGAAAAGTCGAAGCGGTAGGTCCCCGAAAGTCCGAGAAGGAACTGGTTCGGTGAACCGCGCTCCTTAACCAGGCTCGACGCGGCCGCCGGCCCTTGAAGCCGCGCATATTCGCCGAACAGGCTGGTTGTGATCTTGTCGGTGGTCTCCCAGGTGACCGCGCCGCCGACGCCGACCGCCCTCAGCCCGCCGCCGGGGTCGTAGACGCTGAGATCCGAGGCGGCGGATTGGGCCGCATCGACGCCGTAATAGGTTTCGAAGTAGTCGCTCGTCGCGACGGAGAGTCGCGGCCCGCCGGAGACCCGGACGGCCGGCGTGACGTCGACGAAGGCGTCGACGGCGATGTCGCCGACGATGGCGTCATGGGCACGGATACCGCGGCGCAGTTCGCCGCGTACGCGCAGCCAGTCCGTCGGGTAGACTTCGGCAAAGCCCCCGACCTCCGCGCCCCATTGCACAGGTGCCAGACCGGCGAGGTCGTCGGCCGCGTCCGCGGCGCGCTCGAAGACGATCTTCCCCACGGCTCCGGCACGCACGGCGCCGGTATCGAGGAGAGCGAAGGAGATGTTGTCGTTACGGGACGAGAAGCGTGCCTCAGGGCCGACGCGACCGAGCGAGATGAGCGGCGAGACCCGGAACAGATAATCCTTGGCACCCTCGAATTCGGGCGCGACGAAACCGGCGGCGCCGACGGTCAGGTACCAGTCGCCGGAGAACCAGCCTTCTTCCGCATGAGCGGTCGACGCCGCCAGCACCATGCACAGGCCGGACAAGGCACGACCCAAAATACGCTTCGACACTATGAACAGCCCCGCGTTCCATCTCAGGCTGGAAAGCGGCGCCGCCGGGCCAGTTTCCTACGCCTTCGTTCGCGCATCAACCCGAACACAACCAGGCGATGCATATGGCCCGTTCTGCGTGAGCTCGGTAAAATTTGAATTAAATGCGAGGCATCGCCATCACGGAAAGGCGATGGTCAGATCGAGCGCGGAAAGCGGCCGTACACCCGACAACAGGGCCCGGGCTTCTGCTTCGTCGCGCTTCATCTGCACGACCAGGGCGTCGAGGCCGTCGAACTTCTCCTCGCCGCGCAGATAGCCGAAGAAGGAGACGGAACAGACCTCGCCATAGAGATCGCCTTGGAAATCGAAGACGAAGGTCTCCAGCAGGGGCGCGCCGTCATCGTCGACCGTCGGCCGACGGCCGAAGTTCGACACGCCGTCGTGGAGCGTTCCGTCGGCGCGACGGAAGCGCACGGCATAGATGCCGTGCTCGAGTTCCACGCTGGGAGCGAGTTTCATGTTGGCCGTGGGGAAACCCAAGGTCCGGCCGAGTTGCTTGCCGCCGCTCACTTCCGCCTCGACGGTGTAGCGATATCCCAACAGGCCAGCAGCCTCCGCGACCTCGCCATCGGCGAGAAGCTGGCGAATGCGGCTGGACGAGATCACCTCCGCTCCCTCGTCGCGGAAGGCATCGACCAGCGTGACTCCGAAACCGTGCTTTTCCCCTGAAGCCATGAGGAAGGCCGGACCGCCCTGCCGGTCCTTGCCGAAATGGAAGTCGAAGCCGGTGACGGCGTGGCTGATGCCCAGGCCGCGATCGAGCACGCCGGTGACGAAATCCTCGGCAGAGTTGGAGGCGAAGGCGCGGGTGAATGCCTGCTCCACCACTGCGTCGAAGCCGAGCTCGGCGATGAGCCTGGCTTTCACCGGCGGCGGGGTCAGGACGAACAACGGGGTATCCGGCCGGAACACGGTGCGAGGATGCGGCTCGAAAGTCAGCACCAGGGCCGGAACGTTACGGCGCCTCGCTTCGGCGAGCGCCCGTTCGAGCACTGCCTGATGACCACGATGCACGCCGTCGAAATTGCCGATCGCGACCACGCCGCCCCGCAATTCACCGGGCAGTTCGGACGGATCGCCGATGCGTTGGAAGCGAGGCAAGCCGCGGCTCCTCTATCTCAATCTCGGCATATAGGCGACCGGCTGATGGCCGTGCTTCTCCAGAAAAGCGGCCAGGAGGGCCGCGTCGGGAGACTCCGGATCGCCATAGTCGCGGACATGGATGCCGGCCGTCACGAACAGGACGTCGACGCCGTTGGCGACAGCGCCCTTGACGTCGGTCAGCACGCCGTCACCGATGGCCAGGACCTCCTCCCGGGCGACGGGCCGCCCCAACACATCCGCCGCGGATTTGAGCGCGACATCATAGATCGGGCTGTGCGGCTTGCCGGCGATCGACGTGCGGCCGCCGAGCTGGGCGTAGTCCCGCGCCAGCGCGCCGGCGCACCATAGGAGTCTGTCCCCTTTTTCCACGACGATATCGGGATTGGCGCAGATGAAGGGCAGATCGCGCGCACGCAGCCGGCGGAGCAGTTCGGCATAGTCGTCCGGCGTCTCGGTATCATCGTCGACGAGACCGGTGCAGACGACCACGGAAGCCTCGAAGTCCTCGACGAGTTCCACGTCCAGCCCGTCGAAGATCGGTAGGTCGCGGTCGGCGCCGATATGGAAGATCCGCCGGGGCGCCTCCGCGATCAGGTCACGCGTCACGTCG
>VFQN01006174.1_pt1 | contig 13954 bp, 21 predicted proteins | sample 3512371 | NCBI WGS metagenome assembly VFQN01 (sample SAMN10412370, study PRJNA504923) | tailings metagenome | isolation source: Replicate 2 from Balatoc abandoned mine | place: Philippines: Itogon, Benguet | collected 2017-08-28
GCCCACAAGTGCTTGCCAAGCACCGAATTCCTAGCCCCTGTAACCTTCTCACGAAAAAAAAAAGACTGTCCAGTGTACCGTTTGTGACACGCATGTACGCAAGCCAGGCAGCCTGAAGGGCAAGCTCCTGCCGCCCCCTGCTGCGCTGTTCCGGGATGGCGACACACGCGGGTCCAGTACTGCTTGCGTGCTGGGATCTGTTCGTCAGTATCAAAGAACGTGCCTGGGGGCCGGCGGCACGTGCTACATTCACACGGCTAGTCGTCCGTCCGCAGACTCAGTACGTCATACTTACAAGTGCACGGACTGCCCGCCGGAGCAGGCGTCCTGGTCCGCTTATTCCGTAATAGGTCATTGTGTCATGCCTGGCCATGCCATGAGAACGATGCAAACGGTACACAAGTGAGGCGCGCTCCCCAACACACGGTATACGACCCACACGCACGGGCACCAGTCAAAGCCCTGCAAACGGACACCTGGCACGCCACCCAAAGCAGGTTCGCACTGGTTCGCACGATGGTACGATCAAACGCTGGAGCGCTCTCGAATGCTCTTATGACCACATGAATGCCGTTAATACTGTTAAGTACGAGCGTGTGGTACACGAGGGGTATTTTCCCCAAACCGAAGCGTTCGTTATCTCGATACACAACCGACGCTCGGTTCCCCACACGTACAGCTGCCACAAAATACCATCTACACTCCTGCCTTGCTCAGTATCAGCCCAGCACCATACATCCTGCCATGCCACTTGTTGTCGTACGCCACTGCCTGTGCTTTTACCACGCCGTAGCTGCACAATTAAGGCAAAACGTGTATGGGCAACTCGGACCTTCCACCCACCTCCCACACAACCGCCGCTGGCGGACCCGTGCGGCTTGCCTACCTAAGACCTGACACTGCATCCGCTCCTGCCCTCTTTCCTCACCCAGCCGACCCACGACCCCCCTTGCATGCCGCTCCCTCCCATTGACCCCTCACCACAACATGTCACTGCCACCCGCACCACCTCACGCCGCCATCCGCAGCCCCTCCATCGCCGCCTCCAACGCGCGCTCCGCCTTCTGCCCCTCGCTCCCAGCCTCCTCCCCGCTCGCGCGCCCTGGCAGCGCCCCCACCATCGCCGCCGCCACCACCTCGTGCGGCAGCGGCAGCCCCCGCAGCCGCCCCGCGACCTCCTCGCCCCCGTCCTCACCCCCGAACGCCGGCCGCACCTCGAACGCCGCCGCATGCAGCACCCGCGTGGGCCCATCAACCGAGATCAGCTCCAGCCCCGAGCCCTCGCCCGCGCCGCGGTACACACGTGTCGTGAGCACCTCCCCCTCGCCGGTGAACACCTCCAGCAGGGAGTAGTCCAGGAAGACGCGCAGCGCGAGGGGCTCCCCTGGCGCCGGGGGGCGGCGCAGGGGGCCGCCCACGCGCCGGGCGCCAGGCGCGGCGAGGCTGAAGGTGAGGGTGGCGGGGTCCAGGGCCTCGTACACCACCTCCAGCACGCCGGTGTCCCAGTGGTACAGAAGGGCTGCGCAGCCCTCGGCGCCGGAGGACCAGCTGGGGGCAGGAAAGGGGACGAGCGCAGGGGCGGGGGCGTACGGGGTCAGCAACAGGAAGCAGCGCCTTGTAGGGTCTCGCAGCCAAGCTTGACGCGCAGCAATCGCAGGTGTCAGAGGAGTCGATGCAAACCGCAGGGTACGGTATCCGCGTCGGAGCCCTATGGTAAGGCTGGAGCTGCTGTTGGGCTCACCTGTGTAGCAGCACGCCCGACGCGGAAGCACCTGGCCCGTCCGACGTCTCCGGCTGCGGGGAGCACACGGGGCAGAGACACAAGGGACTCACTACAGCCTGCACCTTGTACTCGAGAGAAGCAGGACACGACATGCCTGAGCCACCCCATTCGTTGATATGCCCTTCTTCTTGCCCTGACCCAATTTCACCCTGCATGTCAGCACCTGTCTAACACCCCCCCCCCCCTGTACGGCCCCTCAGGCTCCTTGCATGTTGCCCACTAGACACCACACCCTTGTACAGAGTACCACACCGCTAACCCACCCGCATGACCAGCTCCACGTCCAGCAGCTGCCCGCCCACCCGCGGCACCCCCAGCCGCGCGCCGCCGTCCACGATCACGCCCGCCGACTCCGCGCCCGCCCCGAAACCCCCGGCCGATACGCTGCCGTACGGCGTGCTGCCGTACACCCCAATGCTGCTGTCGCTGCCCAGCAGCTCCGCCAGCTCCTCACGCAGCACCCAGCGGCGGGCGGGGTCAGGGTGGCGCAGCTGCGTCAGCTCCGGCAGGGGCTCCTGGTGCAGCGCCCAGCCCCCAGGGCCGGGTGTGCCCGGGAGACTCCCTTGCGCGCCGCCTGGGGGGCTCCCCTGCATGCGCTCCAGCCACAGCACGCGGGGCGCCGTGAGGCAGCCAGCGTAGTCGTACGCGTCCACCTTGGTGCGCTTCTCCTGCGCCCACGCCCACATTAGTGTGCGGTCCTGAGCGCAGGGAGGGGGCGGGAGGGGGCAGGGGCCGAAGACATCAGCACGAGGAAAGGATGCAGTGCTACAATGGTAGGTAGGGTTAGCGGCTTGGACGTGCTTTGTCGCTGTTTGAAGGAAAGATGTGGGTTGTTGGGCTTTGAGCATGCAGACAGCATCTGCCAGGTACACAAACCGGTCCTTGTTTCCATGCACGTGTCGCGCCCCGAGACTGACTGAAGCGGCTTTGTGCAAACTGCTGTGCTTGCTTACGTTCTTCTCGTCGTACAGCGTGTTGGGCGCGTAGCAGATGTCCCCCAGGTCCAGCCGGAACGGCCCAACCGCCGCCGCCAGGTCGAACTTCCGCTCGGCCTCGTCGTACGGCCCCAGCCAGTAGTACGACGGGTTAGTACACGCATCGGGCGAGATGCAGAAGAAGTGAGGGCGGGGCTCGGCGGCGGCGGGCGAGGGCGCGGGGGAGGGGCCGGAGGCGGAGGGCGAGGATGATGATGACAGGGCGGGCAGGGCGGCGATGGCTGCGGGGGAGGCGATCTGCTGCAGCGCGAGGGTGAGGGCGGTGGCGGGGGAGGAGGACGAGCTGGACACACGGCGGAACGCCTGGCGGGGTTGGTAAGGGGAAAGGCACCAATGTGGGACTTGAGTTAGCCACTGCAGAACACCAGGCGGTGTGCTGCACGTGCTGACGTGCTACCACCTGCCGAAGCTAAGCAGGATTTAGAAAGAGGTCGCAACAAGACGACTGCCGGTGTGCCTTTCCTGCAGCGTTGGTTGCTAGCATGCTTGCAGTAATCCAAGCAATAGCTGGTATGTCCGACCAGCCGTAAACCTACCTGCGACCCGGAGCCGTCCTCGGCCGCCGCTGCCGCCGCCGCCAGCGCGGTGTGGTGCAGCTGCGCCATGCCCGGCAGCAGCGGCTCGCGGGCCAGGGGCTGCGGCAGGGCGGCCAGGTCGCACAGCAGCGGGCACTCCCACACGTAGCCGGTACGGTCGCCCAGGCCGCGGCCGTGGCACAGCTCGCCGTGCAGCCGCCAGCCTGGGGAGGGGAGCACCGGGGTCGTGGCGTGGCGTAGGAGGACCGCTCAGTTAAGGTTTACAGCTATGGAAGGGCGCAAAAGCATGGCAGCACATCACTGCATCAAAAAGGCGCGTAGCTTGAGCAGGGCGGCACCACGTGTCCTGCAAGACCAGCAAACCAGGTTGCGGCTGGGGTGTGATGGTCTGGCGAGGAGTAAGAGCTGGCTGCATGAAAAGGGGCGCCCCCGCGGGCTGCAGAACCGGACCGTTGAACAGGAAGTTTCGCCTTGTTACGGCCTAGGTGAGTTGGGCGTTGCGACTGACCTTGGGACCTTGGGGACCCAACGCACGAAATGCACGGCGACCCCACCTGACACACCAACACACGACTCCTCGACTGGGCCCCAATCCGGCCAGGCCGCCGAAGGTTCTGCTGCATCTCAGATAACAATAAGATCACGAAGTTTAAATAGATTCACACAATATCACAAATAGGCAGCAGACCGCGCGCTTTGGCTCGCCGCGAGCCCTCCCCTTTATATAACCCGCGCAAACATCCTGGTCACCCGCCATGCAGAATTAGCCCCCATGCGGAGCCCTCCCTGCTACAGACTTGAAATGCATCGAGGCGCAAATGTCTCCAAGCGCGTAAAGGCCTTGGCGGTGCTTGTTTCTGCTCGGTTAGGCTGTCGTTGGCCGCCGTTTCATGCGACCCTAGGGTCAGTCCTACGCCTTTCGCCGACCGGCCGCTCAGACGAGGAGCTTCGCGGACCGTTAACAACAAAAACGTTGACACAAGCGCAGTACTGAGCAGATTCGCATCAGGTGGCTGAAAGCAACAGCGGTCTCGGCGCAACGGAACCGCTTGGAAAGGGCGCGTAGCATGGGCAGCGCAACGTCACGTGTCCTGCAAGACCAGCACATCCGCCGCGCGCCTGCCGCGCGGCCCCAAAGCCTGCCCACCCACCATCCAGCAGGTTGTCCGACGTGTACACCAGCACCGTGCCGCCGCTGTCCTTGACGCCGCTGCCGATGATCAGGCTCCACTGCCGCTTGTGCGGCCCGTCCTTGCCGTTGTAGCCGTTGTTGCCACCGTGGCCGTTGCGTCCGTTGGAGCGTGTACGGAGCAGCGGTGCGCCGCCGGGCCCGGTGGCTCCCGGCAGGCCGTGCGGCCGCGCGATGATGTAGGGGTCGCGCCAGCCGCTGAGCGGCAGGCCGGGCGGGGGCAGGCTCATCCAGGGGTACTCGACCTTGGTCCACAGCGTGAGCTTGGGGTCGGCTGCAGGGCGGGTGCGGCAGCGGCAGGGGGCATGTCCATCGAGGTCACTACTCGGTTCAACTGGATGTACCATTCCCCACGATCTTGGCTGCGTGGACGAGTGGCCGGCCATGTGGGTTAGGTTGCGTACAAGTACGAAGGCAAGCACGGCAAACACGCTGGACGATGCCTGGGGCTAGATCTGCACGGCATGTGGTGGTGACCAAGCGTTGCCAGCGGATGGCACTGCGGTCAGGCGTAGCAAGGCACAGGGCTCAGGCGGTGCGGCTATAGGCGATATGGGTCGCTGCCGGTAGCTGCACGGGCCGCACCGGTGGCCGACTCACACAGGTCTGTTGGCACCGCCGCGCACTGGCTCTCGATGAAGGGCAGCTGCAGGTCGCACTCGGAGGGCGGCAGGGGGCCGCACGTGGGGTTGGAGCGCAGGCGCACGCCGCTGCGCAAGGGAGAAGGGCCGTAAGGGGACGGGAGGGAAGGGAGCACGGTAAGGCGACGGTAGCATACGTAACTCGTGTGATCTAGCATTGTGGTGCAGGAATGTACCGGGCATGCATTGAGAAGGCTGTAGAAGGACCGGACTTCAGAGCGATGGAAGGAGCGGTTTCAAGTGACGCTGGCAACCGGGCTGCAGGCTGGTTGCTGCAGTCAACCGAAACGTGTGCGGCTCCGGAGCTGCAAGCAGGGCCTACGCCCCCATATAAGTAAGCGTACACGGCATGCAGCCTTAAATGCCTTACGCCCACTCACGTGTATAGCAACGTCGGCACTCCGTTCTCGTCCAACGTGGCGCAACCGCTGCAGGCAGACACAACACATGGGAACGGCGACTGCGGTTATGTCCAGGTCCTGGGGTACACGTGTAGCCCGAGCAAGCGTAACATGATTTTCGTCATCTGGGTCATAGCAGACTGCACTGACGGTAACCGGAAGCTGCCCAACAGGTTCCGCAAAGTGCAAGAGGGTACAAACCAAGCGCCCGACCCGTTCCGCGCCCACCTGAAGCACCCATCCGCGTCGACGCTGTGCGGCGTGGGCACGATGGCTGGGGGCAGGTGCTCCCAGCGCACAAGGTCCGTGGACACGGCGTGGCCCCACACCAGGCCGAACGCCCAGGAGCACCCCTCGGGCAGGTGCTGGTAGAAGCTGCGCGGGCCGGGGGGAGGGGGGGGTGCGGGCAAGGCTATTGGCTGACGCTGTGTGTGGGCGCATGGCTCACGTGGCACCTCCCTTGGTGGGGTGGGGATCTGCTGCCAGGGAGTATGGTATTGTTGACAGCGCCTATGCTGGGCTGCCAAGGGGTCCAGGGAGGGTTTGGGTGTTGGGGGAAGTGCAGGGGTGGTCTAGGGGCAGCGCGCGCAACAGGCCGTTGTCTAAGCGACGCCGGGCATGCCAGCGCAGCCGTCGCGTGAACGAAACGATATAACAAGCCTCTCTTGTTGTTATCCGATGCATCAGTACTGCGCTGGCGCAAAGAAAGCTGTGACTGGATATCAAAAATACAGCTGGGCGGAACAGGGCTGCCTCGCGACCCATCGACCAGAAAGGGCATTCCGACTCACAGATGATAGTATCCGTTGTAGTAGAGAGGACCGTTTGGATCTGCGCGCGCGGAATGGGCAGAGACGTGAAGTTGTGTGTTCCGACGGGGCCACAGCGCGAGCTGACGGCAGCCAAGCGACGATCGCACCGTTGAGCCAGCCTTTCTCCCCAGCCACATGAAACTGCGGCTGTTGATAAGTAACACGCTGGACAGGTTGCGGCTGGGGTGTGATGGTCTGGCGAGGAGTAAGAGCTGGCTGCATGAAAAGGGGCGCCCCCGCGGGCTGCAGAACCGGACCGTTGAACAGGAAGTTTCGCCTTGTTACGGCCTACGCGAGAGGAACGAAATGTATAACAGGTGAGTTGGGCGTTGGGACTGACCTTGGGACCTTGGGGACCCAACGCACGAAATGCACGGCGACCCCACCTGACACACCAACACACGACTCCTCGACTGGGCCCCAATCCGGCCAGGCCGCCGAAGGTTCTGCTGCATCTCAGATAACAATAAGATCACGAAGTTTAAATAGGCTCACACAGAATCACAGGTAGGCAGCAAACCGCGCGCTTTGGCTCCTTGCCGCGAGCCCTCCTTATATGTCACCCGCGCAAACATCCTGGTCACCCGCCATGCAGATTTAGCCCCCATGCGGAGCCCTCCCTGCTACAGAGTTGAAATGCATCGAGGCGCAAACGTCTCCAAGCGCGACAAGGCCTCAGCGTTGCTTCTTTTTGCTCGGTTAGGCAGTCGTTGGCCGCCGTTTCATGCGACCCTGGGGTCAGTCCTACGCCTTTCGCTGACCGGCCGCGCAGACGAGGAGCTTTGCAGACCTTTAATAACATAGACCTTGAAACAAGCATATCATTGAGCAGATTCGGAACAGAGCGCAACAGCGGTCTCGGGCGCAACGGAACCGCAGCCCTTTTTGACGCGCAGCGAGGCCGGCTTGGCGCACAATAAGATCCAGAACTTCACGGAGCAGGCTTTCCTCGCATCATAACGTCTATCAACTTTCTCATTGAAACCTGGGGCCACTACGTCTTTCCGACGTGACTGTCCCCAACGCTCCACAGCGACTTCGCGCCAGCGGCACCGTCCGCAGCCGGCCGGCCGCAGCTAGACCTTTCGACCATCACACAAGACATATTCTCGCCTTGTGATGGGTCACCCGCCTGCTCACGCCGCTGCGGGATGTCGCACGGATCCAAAACCCATTTTCCACGTGGCTCCTCCTCAAGGGTGGCTGAACGACCCCAACGGCCCCATCTATTACGGAGGCTATTACCATATGTGAGTGATAATGGCACAGGAATGTGACACACCTACGCACAAGTGAGCTGCAGCTGAAAACCCGTAAGAATTCTTGTCTGGGCAAGGCCTGTTGGCCCCCGTTTACCATGCATGCGCACCCGCCTTGTTGGTATCTAGAGCTCCGTAGCTGCCCTCCAGCCACCTCGCAACAGCCTGTGAAGATCCCTGACTCCCTTCCGGTGTTAAGGAGACACCCACGGTACGTGATCATTGTCCGCAGTACCCTCCATAGCATATTTGTGGCACCACACCGTCAACTGCGCTATGACAAGTGTGCACTTCACTCCCCCAATGCCACTGCATTGTCTGCGCCATACACACACCCGCAACCCCGCCACCGCCGCCCCAGCTTCTACCAGTACGTTGAGCGCGGCTGCAGCTGGGACTGGGGGCTGTGCTGGGGCCACGCCGTCAGCCGCGACCTGGCCACGTGGCAGCACCTGCCGCCCGCCCTGGCGCCCACGTTCGGGGGCTTCGACGGCGACGGCTGCTTCAGCGGCTGCGCCACGCTGGACGTGGACGGCACGCCCACCATACTGTACACAGGTGGGTGCGGAATGAGCACGTCAACAGCAAACTGCGTGAAGCTGAGGGGCACCCTGATTGCGTGCACGATTGATACTTGTTGGTTGCTGTACGGCATGGGGATAGGTTTGGCACGCTGTGTGGCGGTGTGGATGAGGGCATGGCGGGAAGCAGCGCGGACAGCAAGGGGCCGGAGCGCGGGTTGACCCGTTGCTTGTCTAGCCCTCACGCCTCACCAGCCTTCCTGGCGCCACGTTGATTTACCTCGGCTGCTTGTGTCCCGATTGACCTGTCTCCTTGTAGGCGTTCGGCTGCGCTCCTCCTCCGTGTGCGGCCCCCTGCCGCCCCCCGAGTGCGACCTGGGCACCGCATGCATAGAGACGCAGTGCATGGCCTTCGGGGACCCAGGTGGGCGCACAAGCAACAGGTGGCGTGACACGTGCCCTGCCAGTCTGTCACGCCGTTCCTGCACTGGGTACATGGCTACCCGAGTTCACGGGTGTTCACCGCATACGGCACTACACAACTCTTTGCTAATTCGACCGCACGGCAACAAGACTGCACGACGCGTGGGTCGGCGTCCAACACCCCATGTTGCTCCTGTGTCGTCCCCCTGGCAGCCGACCCCAAGCTAACCTACTGGACCAAGGAGGAGACACCCTTCCTGTCGCTGCCGCCGCCCGCCATGAACCTCACCGCGTGGAGGGACCCCTTTGTCATCGGCAGGCCCGACCCCTCCAACGGCTGCGGCCACTGGTGAGAGCGGGACAGGGGGCACCCAGAACATGGTGACACCCAAAAAGGTTGGACGAGGACAGGGCACTCGTGTCTTGACAGAGCAGCGGACGGGCACTTGGACGGAGGCTGGCCATGGTGGTCACGTACACAGCACAGCAGCCAACGCAACCTGGCGCATGTGGCAAAGGTGTTTGAGGGGTTGGGCTTCTCGCGGCTTGGCTGGCCACATGGGCCTGGGGCCCTGGACCGCTTAGCAGCAGCAGCACTGAAGCGTTGTAGCTCCTGTTGGTCTGCTGGTCATGCGCGTTGGTGAGTACGGACGGCGTGCGCTTTGGTTTGCTTCGCAGGACAGTGATGGTGGGCGCCGGCATCCGCGACCGCGGCGGCAGCGCGCTGGTGTACCGCAGCAGCGGAGACTCCCTGCGCACGAGTGAGTACCAGTCTCGCCTGTGCACCATTGCCGCCTTGCGCACCAACCCACAACCTCCATTGGCGCCGGGCATGCTCTGCAGGCTCTCATGCACACCTGTTTACTCAGGTTGCCCACCGACCTGCCCCCGGTATGCACCGTGTCCCGCACCTCCCATGGCCCCCTATACCCCACCGCCACGTGCCCTGCAACCCATAACACTGCTCTTGCCGTAACCTTTGCAACACATCCCGCTCCTTCATCGGCTACGCCGCTACCGGTACCTCCACACCCAGGCACGTGGTCGTTCGCCGGCGAGCTGTGCCGCGGCTGCGGCGACACGGGCGTCATCTGGGAGTGCCCCGTGCTGGTGGACGCGCTGCCGCTGGCGCCGCCGGCAGCCTGCGCGTGCGCCGCCGCCGGTGCCGATGCTGCCGGCGGAGACGTGTGCAAGGAGACCGTGACCTCCCTGGGACCCATCTTGGAGTCACTGCAAGACCACCAGGAGCAGGCGGCGCGGGCAGCTGCCGCCGTCAGCGCTGTCGGAGCCGGAGGCGATAAGGCGCGCGGGGAAGTGCCGAGCCGGCCCGTACCCCTGCACTCGCCGCGGCCCGCCGCCCCGGCCTCCCCGCACCCTGCTCTGGCGCCGCCAGCCGGTGCGGGGGCCGGCGGGCTGTACACAACCGCCTCCTCCTCTGCCCCCCTGATCCCCGCCGTCATCTCGCCCTTCCCCTCGCCCGTCACCTCCCCCACCCGCCGCCGCCGCACGCTGCCGCAACCTGGTCCCATACACCTGTACGGACAGCCGCCGGACGAGCACCACACAGTCGTCCCCGTCCTGACAGGTAGCGGCAGCAGCCACGGCAACACGCCCCTCAACCACACCGGTACCACCAACACCAGCAACGAGAGCAATGCCCTCTCCGGTTCTGCGGCCGCGGCCGCCCCTCCCTCGCCCCCCGCTCCTCCCCCCCCACGGCCCGCAGGGCTGGGAGGCCTGCTGCACATCATGTCACCCCGTCGGGCCGCCGCTGCTGCCGCAGCAGGCCTGTCGACCCACTACCTGCCGGGGAGCGCCCCCATCACACCGCTCGCCCGCTCCCCCCGTGCCTTAAGCCCCAGCCCCTTCAGCATGCCCCTGGGCAGCCCCCGGGGCGTCCTCAGTGTGGGGCCCCTGCCGCACCTGCCGCTGCCGCCGGCGCTAGCACACCCCGACCTCGCCCCCCACGCCCACCCTCACCCGCTGGCGGCGCCGCCCAGCCCGCTGCGCTCGCCGCTGCGCCTCGTGGGGCCGCCGCCGCTGACGACCCTGCTTCATGCACCCTCGCCGCCGGTGAGCCACATAAAAGTATAGCGGTGCTGGAGATTGCCTCATGCCACCGATTAGGTACCTTGAAAGATACCGGCACGCGCTGCGTCCTCCTACTGTACCGCCCGGCACGCCAGTACCTGACGCGAAGCCCCATATGCCTACGCCTCCACAGGCACCCAGGCCGGCCCCGCTGCTCAGCCCTCAACCTGCCCCCGGAGGCGGCTTTATCCTTCCCCCACGCCCTCCCGCAGCCCATCGCCCCGCCCCCACCCCCCTAAACACCCCCGCGCCTCCTGCCGCCGCCGCTGCGGCCGCCGCCGTCGGCACCTCCCTCCTTTCCCCTTCCCGCCGCCTCCTTCCAACCGCCATCAGCTGCTCGCCACCAACCGGCAACGATCCAGCAACCGACGAGCTCCTCGCCTCCCTCATGCGCGACGCCGCCGCCGCCCGCTCCCCCGCCGCCGCCGCCGCGGCCGCTCGCACGCCCGGCCCCACGCCCGCCCTTGTTCCTCCCACCTCCACCATCTACACCGCCGAAGACTCCTGGCAGCGCCACCGCGCATTCTTCTGCATCTGCCCCGACGACTGCAACTCCATGGCTGTGTACTACCTGGGGTCGCACGACCCGGCCGCGGCCGCCTTCGACCTGGCCGGGGCGCTGGGCCCCCACCCGGTGGACCTGGGGGACATCTACTACGCGCCGCAGGCCCTGGTGGACCCGCAGGTTCGTGTTTGGATTGCAGTTGGATGGAATGAGGGTGTGCAGCCCAGCAAGGCCGCGTGCGCCCGGCTTGTGACCATTGTAAGGCGGCCGTGGGGTGCAGCCGCCGCACCAGCAGGCATATCAGTGGACACACTTTTGCGTCGCATGTCAGGAGAGCAAAGGGCCGCCGGCTGGGATATGCAATCCTTGGACGTGGGTGCAAAGTATAGAGCGCCCCCTCTGTTAGCGGCCTGGAACCCCGGCCAACTCCGCTGGGCACCCAGCCCGAGCATGCTGGTCCCCGCCTCAGGCCCTGGGTGTCAACTTCTGTTCCGCCTGGCGGCCCCCTGCCTCCCCCTGCCCCCTGCCAGGGCCGCGCCGTGCTGTGGGGCTGGCTGCAGGAGAAGCCCCGCAAGGTTGGCTCCTACGACTACGCCGGCTGCCTCACAATGCCGCGCCTCATGTACCTGCAGGTGGGCTGGGGCGGGGGGGTGGGGGCGGGCGCGACGCCGTGTACCGCAGTGCTGTGTCATTGAAGCCGATTTGGTTGCGGAAGAAAATACTTGCGGTATCGCCTCCCTGTATGCCGTTATTCCGCGTCCTGTATCTGCGGGTAAGACCAACCGGATAAGCCGGTGCGCTGTTGGGGCTGGACGTGCGCACTGGGCCGGCGGGTTGAGGTGGCAGCGTGTGACACTGTGTCTTGCGCTGCCGTCCCATGGGAGGCGGCCCTTATGGTCGAGCGATAGGGAGACAGGTGCTACACGAGCCAAGCTTTATTGCTGCTGTCCGTGCCCGTTCTGCCACACCGTGCTACAATATGCTGGACGTTGTCAGGAATAGTTGTTTGAAGGTCGTGGTAAGCCAGGTCGCCGCTTTGTGCCTGTGCAGGTGGAGGACGGGGCGGTGACGGCGGCGGAACAGACCAAGGCCGGCGCTGCGCAACAGCAGCAGGTGTACCTGGTGCAGGCACCCCCGCCGGAGATCGCCAAGCTCAGAGTGGGTACCTCTTGCATGTGTACGACGGTCCTAGGTGCTACCATGCCCCCAGCTACCTCTGCCAGGAAGTGGTACGGTATCTAACCCAGCAGATCGGTTGCTCCCCCTTGATTCAGGGCACCACACCCTCATCATGCCATGATTGTGCTTACGTTCTGTGTACTTCTGAGCCTCCAGTAATCCGTAGCCTTCAATACCCTTCCAGGTCCCCGGCTCGGAGTGGAGCGCGGAAGGCCTCTCGCTCCCAGCCGGCACCCTCATGCCGCTCCCGCTGTGCGGCGGCCGCCCGCCCCTCCACGTGGAGGTCAACCTGGCCATGCGCCCGCACGCACCGCCGCCGCCGCACTCGCCCGCCCGCGCCCGCCGGGACAGCCACCAGCAGCAGCTGCAGCGCACGGCGCACCCACACGACCTTGCAGAGGGTAGCGGCGGGCTGCAGGGCGGAAACGACGCAGGGGTGGATGGCGGGGCGGAGGATGGCGCCGAGGGGGCTGCAGGGCCGCACTGCTCGGGCCTGCTGCTGCACAGGTGGGCAGCAGGCGTACGTACGTGCCAGCACAGCACTCCTTGTCTGTAGGCTGTGCTTCGCTCCAACGGTGTCCTTGTACCTCCTCCGTGTCGCACCTAGATGCTGCAGGAAGCAGGTCCATGCTGGTGCGGGCGATCGACACGCAACCCAACACAGCACGTCAGTTGCCTTGGCCTTCCCCGCTGACTATAACATATTATTATACTGACCCTCTTCCCCAGCTGCTGTTCCCTGTTGCTCACCCCGCACACCCCTCAACCCTTTCCTGTGGCCCCTTTTCCTGCTCCCCAGCTGGTCCTCCGGTTCCGAGGGCTCCGCCGCCCTGCTGTACCACTGGGCCAGCGGCCTGCTGGAGGTGGTCTTCGAAGCTCTGGACCCCGCCACCCTCACCTTCAGCCTGGGGGCACCCGGGGCACGCCGCGTGGGCGGCCCCCTGCGCCGCCCGCCGGCGCCAGGGGAGCCCCTGCAGCTCCGAGTCTTCCTGGACTACTCGGTGCTCGAGGTGTTCACGGCCCAGGGCGAGGTGCTCACGACACGTGTCTACCGCGGCACGCCGCCTGCGGGGCCCGGCGGCGGCACGTGGCACGGGGGACACGGCGGGCAGCAGCAGGGGGCGGGGACGGGTGGGGGCGTGCCCGGGAGTCCGGGCGGTAGCGTGCGCAGCGGGGGTGTGGGTGGCAGCAGCTGGAGCGTGGGCGGGGGTGGGGCGGAGGCGGGGGTGGAGCTGGTGTCGTTCGGGGGCTCCACGGAGTTCGTGAGCGTGGAGGCGCACGAGATGGGCTGCATGTGGGTGGACGAGGTGTGAGGGAGCTGACCAAGTTGCGTGTGGCTCGGGGGCAGCATGGATAGGTTACGCATGTGCCTCCGCGCTTTGCATGTGGCAAATGCATGGCAGGGCGACTGGGTTGCGAGGTCAGTGGGCTGGCGTTGTGGGGGAATAGTAGGCAAGGGTGGTGGAATGTGGGCCAGTGTTCCGGTCTTATTTGGAGAAAAATTCTGACGGCTCATAATTTCGCTGCCTTCGGGTCTGGAAATTCTGACAATCGTACATTTTCAAGGATTTCTGGGCAAATCCTGGGGGAAAACCCTCTTGAAAATCCTGATTCGGTCA
>VFQN01006175.1_pt1 | contig 13952 bp, 12 predicted proteins | sample 3512371 | NCBI WGS metagenome assembly VFQN01 (sample SAMN10412370, study PRJNA504923) | tailings metagenome | isolation source: Replicate 2 from Balatoc abandoned mine | place: Philippines: Itogon, Benguet | collected 2017-08-28
TGACGACCTGGCGGTAGGGGAAGTGGTCGGCATAGAGCAGGCCGAGTGTTTCGGAGACGCGTTCCTTCAGGTAGCGGCGATTCTTCTGGAACGGCTGGGCGCGGCGGATGTCCACTTCCCAGAGATCGAAGGGCGCCTCGCCGTCATGGATCCATTGCGCCAGTGCCATGCCGGCGCCGCCCGACGAAACGATGCCGATCGAATTGTAGCCGGCCGCCACCCAATAACCGCCGAGTTCCGGCGCTTCGCCCAGATAGTAGCGGTCGTCGGGCGTAAAACTCTCCGGACCGTTGAAGAATGTGTGGATGCCGGCCGTTCCCAGCATCGGCATGCGGTTGACGCCTTTTTCGAGGATCGGCTCGAAATGCGCGAAATCCTCCGGCAACTGGTCGAAGCAGAAATCCTCCGGAATGCCGGCCATGCCCCAGGGCTTGGCGACCGGCTCGAAGGCGCCGAGCATCATCTTGCCCGCATCCTCCTTGTAATAGGCGCATTCGTCGGGAACGCGCAGCACCGGCAGCCGGCCGAGGCCGGGGATCGGCTCGGTGACCAGATAAAAATGCTCGCAGGCATGGAGCGGCACGGTGACACCGCTCGAGGCGGCAAGCTCGCGCGCCCACATGCCCGCGCAGTTGATGACGATGTCGCTCTCGATGGTTCCCTGCTCACCGTCCTGGTCCCAGGACACGCCGGTCACACGTCCCTTGTTGGCGAGAACCTTCGTCACTTTCACATTCTCGACGATGCGGGCCCCGCGCTGCCGGGCGCCCTTGGCGAGCGCCATGGCGATGTTGGCGGGGTCGCATTGGCCGTCGAGGGGAAGATGGACCGCGCCGACGACATCGGAGATGTTGAGATGCGGGTACATCTGCTTGACTTCGGCGGGCGAGATCTCGCGCACGTCGACGTCGAAGGCGCGCGCCAGCGAGGCCTGCCGATAGATTTCGTGCTTGCGCTCCTCGGTCAGCGCCACGGTGATCGAGCCCACCTGGCGCATGCCGGTGGCGACATCGGTTTCGGCTTCCAGCTTCACATAGAGGTCGGCGGAATATTTCGCGAGCCGCGTCATGTTCTGCGAGGCGCGCAGCTGTCCGATCAGGCCGGCGGCGTGCCAGGTCGTGCCGGAGGTGAGCTGCTTGCGTTCGAGCAGCACGATGTCGGTCCAGCCAAGCTTCGCCAGGTGATAGGCGACGGAGCAGCCAGAAACGCCGCCGCCGATGATGACGGCGCGTGCCTTGGCGGGAAGCGGGTTCATGCGGCCTTGCTCCTGTAATGTGAGACGAAGCGGCGCAGGCGGGCCGCTGCTTCCTGGAGAACTTCATCGGGCTGGCAGAGGCTGATGCGGATGTGGCCGGCCGCGGAGTCGCCGAAACTGGCGCCGGGCATGGCACTCACCTTCTCCGCGTCGAGCAGTGCGAAGGCGAATTTCTCGCAATCCTGCTCGATCGCGCGGATGTCGAGCATGACATACATGCCGCCCTCGGAGCCGCGCACCACGACGTCGTTCATGCCGCGGATAGCATTGAGGAACACGAGGCGGCGTCCGTTGTAGAGCCTGGCGATCTCCTCGACGCCGTAGCCCTTGTCCAACGCCTCCGCGGCTGCATGCGAAACGAAGTCGGCGAGGCCGTAGGTCGTGACCAGGTTGAGATCGATCAGCTGTCGGACCGCGTGTTTCGGCGCGGTCAGCCAGCCGATGCGCCAGCCGGTCATTCCGTGGCTCTTCGACATCGAATTGATGACCAGGGTGCGTTCGGCCATGCCGGGCAGGGCGCGCGGCGAGACATGTTCGCCATTGCCGAGCGTCCAATAGACCTCGTCGGAAAGGAGCCACAGATCGTGCTTGCAGCACAGCGCGGCGATGCCCTCCAGCGAGGCCTTCGAATAGACCGCCCCGGTCGGATTGTTGGGCGTGTTGATCAGGATGGCGCGGCTGTTGGGACGCAACGCCTTCTCAATCGCACGGGCGTCGGGCTGGAAACCGTCTTCGGCGCGTGTCTCGACGACAGTGAAATCGGCCCCGGCGGCGCGGAACGTGCCGGGATAGGTCGCATAATAGGGGGCGACCACAATGGCGTGTTCGCCGGGATCGAGCACGGCCTGCACTGCGGCATAGAGGGAGGCTTGGCCGCCCGGCGTGGCGATGACCTCGTCGGCCGTGGTTTCCACACCGGTGGCCTGCGTCGATACCTTGGCCATGGCCTCGCGCAACTCCGGTATGCCGGGAAGCTGGGTATAGTGATGGAAGCCGTCGCGGAGCGCGCTCACGCAGGCCGCGACGGTCTCCTCCGGTGTCGCGAAGTCATGGTCTCCAACCGACAGCATGATGATGTCTTCGCCGGCCTGGCGGCGCGTCATGGCGGCGAAATGTACTTCCCACCCATCCTTGCCGGAGGGAATGATGCCGGTGATGCGGGAGGAGAGGCGAGGCATATCGATGTTCCTGTTGATGGATCTTGGGCGGCGGCGTACCCCTCATCCGACCTCGCCGGTACGGGCGAGGCCACCTTCTCCCACAAGGGGAGAAGGGAACGCCTGCAGCAGCGTCTCGGCCAGTCGCAGACGTTGACGATTTGCAGATTGGGTGAAACCAGGCTCCTGCCTTCTCCCCTTGTGGGGTCCGAAGGACGGGTGGAGACCCGCGGCTCCACCCCGGGTGGTGGCCGCGCGTAAGCGCGGTCGGATGAGGGGTGCTCCAGGGAACGAATACATCTCGAGCTCTCACCCCCTCAACCTCTGATTCTCCGGGTCCCACAACGGCCTGTCATGCTGGACGATCGCCTTGTGGCGCACGCCGAAGATCTCGACCTCGACCGCCGTACCCGGCGTCGCCAGGTCGGCGCGCAGCATGCCGAGCGCGATCGAACGGTCGATGCGGTAGCCCCAGCCCCCCGATGTCGTCTCGCCGACCACTTTGCCGTCGTGCCAGAGCGTCGACATGTAGGGCGCGTCGTAGTCTCCGGCTTCGACCAGAAGCGTCACGAAGCGCTTGGTCACGCCTTGCTTCTTCTCGCTGAGAAGTGCCGCCCGCCCCTTGAAGGCGGGCTTATCCCATTTGATGAAACGGTCGAGCCCACCCTGCAGCACGCTATAGTCGGTGGAGAGATCCTGCTTCCAGGCGCGGTAGCCCTTCTCCAGGCGCAGAGCGTCGAGCGCGAACATGCCGAAAGGCTTCAAGCCGTGTTTCTGGCCGGCCGACCAGACTGCGTCGAAGATTGCTGCGGTGTCGTCGACCTTGCTGTGGATCTCCCAGCCCAACTCGCCGGCGAAGGAGACACGCACGAGCTGGCACCAGTGTCCAGCGATCTGGGCCGACTGGTGCGACAGCCAGGGCAACGACAGGTCGGCGTCGCTCACCTCGGACAGGATATCGCGCGACCGCGGCCCCGACAGGATCTGGCAGGTGAAAGCGTCGGTGACATTCTGCAGCGATATCGCGGATCCTTCGGGCAGATGGTTCTTCAGCCACTCGAAATCATGCCATTCGGCGACCGCTGCCGTGATCAGGAAGAAGAAATCCTCATCGAGGGCCATAACAGACATTTCGGTTACGATGCGTCCCTTGTCGTCGGCGAAATAGCCGAGGCCGATACGACCGGGTTTCGGCACCACGCCGGTGATCATCGTGGACAGCCAGTTGAGGGCGCCGTCGCCCTGGAGCCGGAAGCGTGAGAAACCCGGCAGGTCGAGAATGCCGGCGGCGTCGCGCACTGCGAGGCACTCCTCGCGGATGCGCTTTTCCCAGGGGCCCGAGCGGGCGAAGGTCTGGGTCGAAGCTTCAGAGACATCGTCGCCGGGATGCGCATACCAGGTGGCGCGCTCCCATCCGTTATAGGCGTTGAACTGGGCGCCCAGTGCGGCGATCCGATCGTGGATCGGCGACAGCTTGCGGTTCCTGACGCCGGGCCAGGCATGACGCGGAAACTGGATCGCATATTCGTGGCCGTAGACCTCCATGCCCTTGGTCACGGAGTAATCCGCAGCCGAGGCGAAGTGGGTGAAACGGCGCGGGTCGCAGCTCCACATGTCCCACTCCGTCTGGCCTTCGGTCACCCATTCGGCCAACACCTTGCCCGCGCCGCCGGCCTGGGCGATGCCGAAGGTGAAGACGCACGCCTCGAAGGCGTTGGGCACGCCCGGCATCGGGCCGATCAAGGGGTTGCCGTCGGGCGTGTAGGGGATCGGCCCGTTGATCACCTTCGACAGGCCGGCCGTGCCGAGGATAGGGACGCGCGCGACGGCATCGGCGAGATAATGTTCCAGCCGCTCGAGATCGTCGGGGAAAAGCTGGAAGGAGAAGTCGTCCGGCATCGGATCGTCCGGATTTGCCCAATGGGCGCGGCAGTTGCGCTCATAGGGCCCCAGATTCATCCCGTTCTTTTCCTGGCGCAGATAGTATGAGGTGTCGACGTCGCGCAGCAGCGGCAGCTTCCGGCCGTTCTCGCGGGTCCACGCCGCCAGTTCCGGAATTTCATCGAACAGGATGTATTGATGGCTGATCACCATCATCGGCACATCGCGGCCGAACATCCTGCCCACTTCGGCCGCCCGGTAGCCAGCGGCATTGACCACATATTCGCAGCGTATCTCGCCTTGCGGCGTGGTGACGACCCATTCGTCCCTGTCGCGTCTCGCCGCCGTGACCGGGCAGAAGCGCAGGATGCGGGCGCCCATGTCGCGCGCGCCCTTGGCGAGCGCCTGGGTGAGCTGGGCCGGGTCGATATCGCCGTCGCTCGGATCGTAGAGGGCGCCCTTCAGATCATGCGTCTCGATGAAAGGATAACGCGACCGGATCTCGTCCACTCCGATGACGTCGATCGCCATGCCCTGGTAGCGGCCCATGCCCCTGACCCGCTCGAACTCCTGCATGCGCTCCTTGGTGTGGGCGAGCCGGATCGAGCCGGTGACGTGATAGTTCATCGGATAGTCGACGGCTTGCGCCAGCCCTCGATAGAGCCCGGCCGAATAGCGCTGCATGTTCATGAGCGACCATGAGGAGGAGAAGGTCGGCACGTTGCCCGCAGCATGCCAGGTCGAGCCCGAGGTGAGCTCGTTCTTCTCCAGAAGCACGCAGTCGGTCCAGCCCGCCTTGGCCAGGTGATAGAGAGACGAGACGCCGACGGCGCCGCCGCCGATGATCACCACACGTGCCGTCCTTGGCAAATCGGCCATGATGTCCTCCTCCCGAGCGCCGCTGCCGGGCGGCGTGCCTGTCCTCAATAAACCGGCGGCGATACCACCCAGATGACGACCGCCGGCTCCGTGCCGGGATTGCGCCAGCGGAAGGGTTTGCCGCTGAAGCGGAAGCTGTCGCCTTCCGCAAGCCGATGCCACGTTCCCGCGATCTCGATATCGAAACGTCCCGAAACGACGTAGCCCGCTTCTTCCGTGGGGCGGTTGGCGGCCAGTGCCAGCTCCGCGCCCGGCGCGAAGACGGAGCGCAGCAGTTCGAAGCTGCCGCCGAGATCGGGCGACAACAATTCCTCGACAAGGCCCGACTCACTCGTCCCGAGCGAGCGGCGACGGCCCGCCCGCACGATCGCACCGCGTTCTGCTTCGTTGGCGACGTCGTGCCCGAAGAACAGGCTGACGGGCACCGCGAAGAGATCGGCGAAGGCTCTGAGGTCGGAAAGAGAGGGGGTCGACAGGCCACGCTCGACCTGGCTGACCCAGCCCACCGACCGGCCGAGCCTGAGGGCGATCTCCGAGAGAGTCAGCCCGCGTGCCTTGCGCAAGGCGCGGATGTCGCCCGCCAGCATCGCGCCTGGCGGCGTCTCCTCGCGCTCGATGGGGACAGCGTTGGCGGCCACGTCGTGTTCCATGAAAAATGTGAATAGATTTTCATCTGTGACAGTCTCATGAAAATTTCAAGCAAAATTTCACAAGGCGCAGCAAGATTTGCTTGCGGGACGAAAGCGGCTTATGCAAAGGCACGCCTGTCGAAAGCCGATCAGGCTCGGAAATCCGGACCGAGGAAAGTTGCCGCCCATGCTGGCACCGGACAGAAAGAACGAAATCAACGACGAGACGGCGATTGTCGACGAGGCGATCACGTCGCGACGGTCGGTGCGCGCCTTCCTTCCGGATCCCGTCGACGAGGCGATGATTCGCGACATACTCGATGTCGCGTCGCGCGCGCCATCCGGCACCAACATGCAGCCCTGGCAGGTCTACGTCACCTCGGGCGAGGTCAAGGACCGGATCGCCGACGCCGTTCTCAATTCGGGCGTTCGCGCCGAGAAGGCGGCTTGGGACGAGTACAAATATTATCCTGATCAGTTCTTCGAGCCCTATCTGACGCGCCGTCGTACCGTTGGTTTCGGTCTCTACTCCTCGCTGGGCATCGGCCGGCGTGAGGTCGACCGTATGCGCGAGCAGCACGACCGCAATTTCGTGTTTTTCGACGCGCCGGTCGGCATGATCTTCACCATCGACCGCCGCCTGAACCAGGGTTCCTGGATCGACCTCGGCATGTTCCTCGAGAACATCATGATCGCGGCCCGGGGCAGGGGACTTCACACCTGTCCTCAGGCGGCCTTCGCGCCTTATCACAACCAGATCCGCCCGGTGCTCGGCATGGCCGAGGAAGAGATCCTGGTGTGCGGCATGGCGATCGGCTACGAGGACACCTCCAAGCCGGAGAACAATTTCCGCACGGAACGGGCACCCCAGGAAGAATGGGTCAAGTTCCTGAAGTGAGCGGTTTTCCTGAAGTGAGCTGGGCCCAGGCGGCCATAGCGCCGTCGGCGATTGCATCCAGCACGGCGCGGCTCGCACCGTCGCGCGCCTGGATCGACATGCCCTGCTGTACCGTCACATAGAACTGCGCAATCGCCGCGCTGTCGATGCCGGCAGGCAGTTCGCCTGACGCTACCGCCTTGTCGAGCCTGTCCCGCAAGCTGTCGGTGTTCTCGGCTCGGATGCGCTTCAGCGCGTCGCATATGCCGGCATTGCCGCTGGTCGTGTGAAGGGCGCCGAGCACGATCAAACAACCCGGCGGCTTGCCCGGTTGGGTGAAGGAGACGGCAGTCGCGTGCAGATAGCCCGATATCGCCTCTCGGGCCGTAGATGCTGTGGTAAGCGCGTCCCAGATCTCGACGCCCTCGGTCCTGCCGTAGAGCGCGACTGCCTCGTTGAACAGCTCCTCCTTGGAGCCGAAAGCCGCATAGAGGCTCGGCGCATTGATGCCCATCGCGGCCGTCAGATCCGCCAGCGACGTATTGTCGAAACCCTTCGACCAGAACACTTCCATTGCGCGCCGCAGCGCCAGGTCACGGTCGAACCGTCGCGGCCTGCCTCTCTCCGCCATGTTGCTCCTTTTTTTGTATCGATCGATAAATAAACCCGTTGACGCGATCGGGCAAGGCTGGCATGTAATATGTATCGATCGATACAAAAATGGAGAACGACATGTCTCGCCTGAACGGAAAAGTCGCCCTCGTCACCGGCGGCAGCCGCGGCATCGGTGCCGCGACCGCGCTTCGGCTGGCGACCGATGGTGCCGACGTCGCGATCACCTATGCGCGCTCGCCGGAGCGGGCCGATCAGGTGGTGCGCGAGATCCAGGCGAAAGGCCGGCGCGGCCTTGCGATCAAGGCCGATAATCTCGACGCCGACGCTATCGAGGCAGCCGTGGCGACGACCGTCGAACGGTTCGGCCGGCTCGATATCCTCGTCAACAACGCGGGCATCTTCCAGGCCGCTCCGATCGAGGAGCTGACGCGCGCGGACTTCGAGGAGACGGTCGCGGTCAATCTCAGGGCGCCGTTCCTGGCGTCACGGGCGGCTGTACGGCATATGGGCGAGGGCGGCCGGATCGTATCGATCGGCAGCAACCTTGCGATACGCGTGCCGGGGCCGGGTCTCAGCCTCTATTCGCTGAGCAAGGCGGCCCTCATCGGCATGACGAAGGGCTTGGCCCGTGACCTCGGGTCGCGAGGGATCACCGTCAATGTCGTCCATCCCGGCTCGACGGATACCGATATGAATCCCGCCGGCGGCGAAGGAGCCGATGGCCAACGTTCCCTGATGGCCATCCCGCGTTTCGGCGACGCGAACGACGTCGCCGCAATGGTCGCCTATCTGGCCGGGCCTGAGGCTGGTGGCGTCACCGGCGCCGAATTCACGATCGACGGCGGCGCCAACGCCTGAGCGACCGAGGGTTATGCCGGTCGCGTATCCGGCTCGGCCGACCAGACATAGAACACATCCGGCTCGCGTTCCTCATTGGCCGAGCCGTCGGTTTCCTCCACGGCCGTGAAGCCGTTCCGTTCATAGAACGCCCTCGCGGCCACATTCTTCTGGAATGTCCAGAGCGAAAGCACGGGGAATGCGCGTTTGGCGATCGCCAGCAGCGCGGTCCCTATGCCGCGTCGCTGGGCGCGCGGAAGCACGTAGAGTTGTTCGACGAAGGCGGTGCGAAAGGCGATCACCCCTGCCAGGCCTTCGGTGTCGAAGGCACCCCAGATTTCGCATTCCGCAAAGAGATGTTCGGCCCAGTAGGCTTTGTCCTCCACTGGCGTATGCGAGCCAGCCAACCAGGGAAGGCGTTCGTCGAAGGCCGTGCGATGCACGCGTGCCGCCGCCGGCATGTCGGCCTCCGCCAGACGGAGGACCGACCATCTGCCTGATGTCGGACCGTCTGCGCCATCAGGCATGGAATCACCCTTCCGCGTAACGTTCGGGGGATTGCTTCAGGCGCTGGATGTCCTTCAGCGGCGGGGCACCGAAGAGCCGACTATATTCCCTGCTGAACTGGGAAGGACTGTCGTAGCCGACCGAATGACCGGCCACGGCTGCATCGAGCGACTGGCTGAGGATCAGCCGCCTTGCCTCCTGAAGTCGCAGTTGCTTCTGGTATTGGAGCGGGCTCAAGCCGGTGACGTCCTTGAAATGCACGTGCAGCGATGACGTGCTCATGCGCGCTTCGACCGCAACGGCCTCGATGCTGAATGGTTTCCTGAAATTCTGCTTGATCCAGCCGATCGCGCGACTGACCTGCCTCGTGCTGCTGTCGCCGATCGCGATCTGCCGCAACAGGGGCGCCTGGTCGCCGAGGAGAAGCCGATAGACGATCTCGCGTTCCGCCATCGGCGCCAGCACCGCGATGTCACGTGGACTATCGAGCAATCTCGCGAGCCGCAGCACGGCATCGATCAGTTCCGGCGCGCTCGGGTTCAGGGCCATGCCCAGACGCTCGGGCCGTCCGTCCTCGTCGGGCACGCCCATAGCCAGCAGAAGTTCCGCGATGACTGAAGCATCGAGCTCGAGCTTGAGGCCGAAATAGGGTTCGCCGGAACTGGCCTCTATCACCTGACCGACGACGGGAACGTCGACCGTCACCACGAGATGATGCGAAGGACCGTAGACATAGATGCGGTCGCCCAACATCACCTGCTTGCTGCCTTGCGCGATGACGCAGAGGGAAGGCTGGTGCATGCCGTGCATAGGCTCGGTGACCTTGGACGCCCGGGCCATCGACAGACGGGGGATCGCCGTCGCCGTGACACCGTCTCCTTCAGTCCATTGGTCAATGATGCGGGCCAGTTCAGCAATCTGCTGCATGTGGTTCTCTCAGACTGGATGTCGGCGTCACGCATTAGGTTTCGCCCTTGACCGTCAGATATGCAAGGTGCCGCCACGGACAACGGCCAGTCTGCATCTTTCGGATTTTTGTGCAATCATCCCGGAACTCTGGTCTACCGCTCCCGAGCCTTGCCGGGGCATTGTCGCCTCGTTCCAATCGGGCCGGTCCCAGAGGCGGCCCCAACATGGGAGCAACATCATGAACTTCTATCAGACCCCAATCATCCGGCGTGTCGTTCCGAACGCCCCAACCCCACGTCGCCGCACCGCGCGGGCCGTGCTTTCCGCCATTGAACGCGTGTTGCGCGGACGTACCGATCCGAAGCGGACGATGAACGGCTGACGGCATGTCCACGGGAACGATCACGATGTCCCCTACACGACGAGGCCCAGGCTTGTCCTTGTCGACGACCTTGCCGGCCGCACGTCCCCGCTGCCGGTTCCCCGCATAAATTCTGATCCATCGACAGCAGGTTCTGTCGCCAAATCCGGCCCCCGAATTTGCGGCTTGGCCGCTGGAATCTGACCGGACGCAACCCTCGCAGGTCCTGACAGGATCAAGACGGTCGCGTCCCGCGGGAGGTCTTTGCGGCCTCGCCCGACAGGTCGGCCGCGACGCCCGACTTTCCAGGGCAAAGCACATGAAAAGGGTATCCGCCCGGTTCCGGATTTGCGATGCGTCCGGGTCGGGCGGTGCCGATTCCTGAAATTGTATAGGGATGTATAGACAACCGACGGCAAAAATGTTCCAGTCTCTGCCGGCCGCTGGAGGGCGGTCGAGTTCAGCCATGTGGGGACGCCGGCATGACAACGCCGTCCATGTTCGATCTGACCGGCCGCAAGGCGCTGGTGACTGGCGGCAATCGCGGCATCGGCCAGGCCATAGCCGAGGCGCTGGCCAATGCCGGCGCGGATGTGGCGATCACCGCCCGCGACGAGGCGACAACAGCCGAGACTGCGGCGCGCATCGAAGCGCTGGGCCGCAAGGTCGTGACCGGGGCGCTGGACGTCACCGACGTCGATCGCTGCCGCACTGTGATCGGCGCTTGCGCCGAGGCGCTCGGCGGCCTCGATATTCTCGTCAACAATGCCGGACATGAGGAAGTATGTCCCTCGCTCGACGTTGACGAAGCGATCTGGGAGCGGGTCGTCTCCACCAATCTGAAGGGCGCCTTTTTCTGCGCCCAGGCCGCCGCACGGCGAATGACGGAAGCCGGGCAGGGCGGCGCCATCATCAATCTCTGCTCGCTCACATCTTATGTGGGCATCCCCACAGCCACGCCCTACGGCTCGTCGAAGTCAGGGCTCCTGGGAATGACCAGGGCGCTCGCCGCCGAATGGGCGGCGCATGGCATCCGCGTGAACGCGATCGCGCCCGGCTATTTCCACACCGGCATGACCGACGCCTTCTACCGTGATCCCGAATGGCACAAGACCATGCTGGCCAAGATTCCGCAGCGCCGTTTCGGCGCGATGGAGGATCTCGGCGGCGCCGTGGTCTTCCTGGCCAGCGCGGCGTCGTCCTATGTGACCGGGCATTGCATTCCGGTCGACGGCGGTTATCTCGCTTCGATCTGATCTGTTGGACGTGAAGGCACCGGCCGTTGGTCGGTGAGGGGATACGGATGCCGGATGCCACCAGGACTGCCGCTGCAGGGGAACGCGCAGGCGGTCCCCGCGCGCCTTCGCGTGACGGAGCGGCTTCCGCGCGTGACGCAGCGGTTTCCGCACGTGGCGTCAGCATGGAGTTCAACGGTTTCAAGGCGGTGAAGGATGCGTCCTTCGACCTGCGCAAGGGCCGTTTCCTGACCATCCTCGGCCCGTCCGGTTCGGGCAAGACGACCCTGCTTCGCATGATCGCCGGTTTCCAGAAGCCGACCGGCGGCGAGATCTTCATCAACGGCCAGGCGGTCAGCGCCGTGCCCCCGCACAAGCGCTCGATCGGTATGGTGTTCCAGAAGTTGGCGCTGTTCCCGCATATGACGGCGGCGGAGAACGTCGCCTTTCCGCTCAGGATGCGCCGGCAGGACGCCCGCACCATTCCGGAGCGTGTGAACCGCTATCTCGACCTCGTGAAGCTCGGGGGCTATGGCGGCCGCCGTATCCATGAACTGTCCGGCGGCCAGCAGCAGCGCGTCGCGATCGCCCGCGCTCTGGTGTTCGAGCCCGATCTTCTTCTGCTCGACGAACCGCTCGCGGCCCTCGACCGCAAGCTGCGCGAGGAGATGCAACTGGAGTTCCGGCGCATCCAGCGCGAACTCGGCGTCACCACCATCAACGTCACGCACGACCAGCGCGAAGCACTTGTCGTCTCCGACGAGATCATCGTCATGGACCAGGGCGAGATCCAGCAGAACGCGAAGCCGGCCGTGACCTATCGCCAGCCGAGCAACGCCTTCGTCGCCAATTTCATCGGCGTCACCAATTTTATCCCCGGGATGGTCGATGCCGTCGACGGCAACGAGGTCTCGATGAAGAGCCGGGCGGTCAGGATATCGGGCGTGATCGGCGACGAGCGCGCTCCGCCGGTCGAGGGACGGGAGGCATCGGGCGCCATCCGCGCCGAGCAGATCCGCATCGCCGGCGATGAGGGCCGCTTGGCCGGCCTCGCCACGGTTCTGTCAGGCGAGGTGGCCGACGCTATCTTCGAAGGCGAGCGCGTCGTCTACGAGATTGCCGTGCCCGCGCTCGGCGGCGACGTCTTGAGGGTCTTCGATCACGACCCGCTTGGGCATACCCAACATGAAATCGGTGCCAGGGTGTTCATCGGCTGGAACGCCAGGGACGTGTTCGTTTTCAACAAGTAGCCGAGACCAACCAGAGGAGAATCATGATGAAAGGCCCGAAATTCCCGTTGCCGTCAGTCAACCGCCGCGGCTTCCTGCAAGGCGCGGCCGCCATCGGCGGAGCTGCCGGCCTGTCGGCGCTCGGCGTTTCGCGCGGCTATGCCGCCGAACCGGAGAAGCCGAAGGAGCTGATCGTGCGCGCCTGGGGCGGAAGCTGGGTCGACAGCCTCAAGGCTGGCGTCTCCGACAGCTTCACCAAGGAGACCGGCATCGCCATCCGCCACGACCTGACCGAGGACAACGAGATCCAGCCCAAAGTCTGGGCCGCCGTCGCGCAGAAGCGCGTGCCGCCGATCCACATCAACTGGGACACGACCACCAATGCCACGAAGTCGGCGCTTCGCGGGGTGACCGAGGACCTGTCCGACCTGCCCAACCTCGCCAATGTGACCGACCTCGCCAAGCCGGTCGGTCTCGACGGCTATCCGATCGTCAACACCTACGGCTATGTCTATGTGCTGGCCTATCGCCCCGAAGCCTTCCCGAACGGTGCGCCGAAATCCTGGAAGGACCTGCTCGACCCGAAATTCAAGGGACGGCTGGCCTTCTACAATGACGGCATCGGCTTCCATTTCCCGGCGCAGGTCGCCGGCGGCGGCAAGCTGGAGGATATTCCGGGCAACATGCAGCCAGCCTGGGACTTCATCGCCAAGATGAAGCAGCAGCAGCCGCTGCTCGGCGAGGATCCGGATTTCACGACCTGGTTCCAGAAAGGCGAGATCGACGCTGCCTGCACGATCTCGACCAATGCCCGCGAGGCGCGCAAGAACGGCATCGACATCAAATGGGTCGTGCCGGAAGAGGGCGCCAAGTTCGACACGGACGGGCTGTGGATCCCCAAGGGTCTGCCGGAGAACGAGCTGTTCTGGGCCAAGAAATACATCAACCACGCGCTGACCAAGGAAGCGCAGCAGGTATGGCTCGACGGCCTCGGCCTGCCGGGCGTCGTGCCGGGCCTGACGCCGCCGGCCGACCTCGTCGGCGACCCGTCCTATCCGACCAAGCCTGAAGACTTCAAGAACCTCATCCGCATCTCGTCGAAGACCCAGGTCGAGAATGAGAGCGAGTGGTTCTCAAAGTTCAAGGCCATCATGCAGGGCTGATCCGTTGCAGTGGGGCCGCCGCCCGCGGCGGCCCGCATTCTTTCGAAACCTCGGGACCTCGGCATGCGTGCGGCCAGAACTGCCTATCCCCTGAGTTGGCGCGTCATGGACGCGCTGGAGAGCTTCGCGGCCTTCGTCTGGCCGGGCAGCTTCAAGGGCCCCGTGCCTTATCTGATGCTGGCACCGGCGGTGCTTCTCGTCGGGCTGCTGGTGCTCGGCCTCTTCCAGATCGGCGACGCCAGCCTGCGCACGCTCGACACCACGACCTTCCTCTTCTCCGAGGATTATTCGCTCGCCAATTACCGCAGGGCTCTGTCGGAGCCGCTCTTCACCGTGGTTGCCGGCCGCAGCCTGATGGCCGCGTTGATCGTCACCGTGGTGACGCTGATCTTCGCCTTTCCCTATGCCTATCTGATGG
>VFQN01006176.1_pt1 | contig 13949 bp, 8 predicted proteins | sample 3512371 | NCBI WGS metagenome assembly VFQN01 (sample SAMN10412370, study PRJNA504923) | tailings metagenome | isolation source: Replicate 2 from Balatoc abandoned mine | place: Philippines: Itogon, Benguet | collected 2017-08-28
AGCGGACATCGGCCTTGCCGCGATCCACATCGAGGGCAGCCTGATTGCGCCTTCAGAGGTCCTGCGAATTGCCCGCCAGACGCCCGATGACAAGCTGGCCATCGACTATGGCAGCCTCAAGGGCACCGACCTTCGCGAGAAGATATCAGGGCTGTTCAATGTCGGCCGCGCGACCTGGCGCGGCTATGATCAGATCGAGAACCCCACCGTCCAACAGACAGCAGCTTTCGCGAGGTCGATGCTGGAGGAAGTCTTCGGATTCGATCGGCTGGCTGGCCCTTTCGATCACGAGCACGGCGGTCACCGCTACCGCATCGCCTGGGAAGCTAAGGGCGGCCGCGTGCCTGTGGTCGTCGCCGCGCCCGACAAGGATGTCGATGCCTTCGGAAAGGCGCTACCCGAGTTCGGCGACGGCTCGGTCGGATCTCGCTCGAAGCGCAGCCCCGCTGTGCTGTTGCAGGACTGGCTCAACGCAAACCCTGAATTCTATTGGGGCCTCGTGTTCGCCGGTGACCGCGTGCGCCTGATGCGCGACAATGCCAGCTTTACCCGCCCGGCCTATATCGAAGCAGACCTCGGCGCGATCTTCCGCGACGAGATGTATGCGGATTTCACTGCGCTCTGGCTGCTGATTCATGCATCGCGGTTCGGCGCCGAGGATGCGCCGCCGTCCGACTGCGCGCTTGAGCGATCGCGCGATGCCGGCGAACTGGCCGGGACCGAGGTGCGTGCCCACCTGCGAGGCAACGTCGAGGATGCGCTGCGCATTCTCGCCCAGGGCTTTCTCGATGCCGACGAAGGCCTACGTGCCAAGCTCGACAGCGGTGAGTTGTCCATGCAAGACTGGTTCAACCAGATCCTGCGCACCGTTTATCGCCTAATCTTCCTCGCGGTCGCCGAAGACCGCAACCTGCTCCACGCTCCCGAGACGAAGGCCGACGTTCGCGGCCTCTATGCCGATAACTACGGCTTCAACCATTGGCGCGATCGCTCCGCGCGGCGGCTCGCCTATGATCACCATTTCGATAACTGGGAGACCATCAACATCGTCTTCTCCGCGCTCGAAGATGGCGCCAAACTGCTCGGTCTGCCCGCGCTCGGCGGCCTTTTCCGCGCAGACCAGACGCCGGATCTCAACTCAGCCAAGCTGTCAAACCGCGCATTTCTTGAAGCCGTTTTCAGCCTCGCCTGGTTCGTCGATAAGAGCCACCGTGCGCGTATCAACTGGCGCGATATGGCGACCGAGGAACTGGGCAGCGTTTACGAGAGCCTGCTTGAACTCGTGCCGTTCCGCGAGAACGGCGGGCGCACTTTCGTCTTCGCCGGCGGCGTGGAAACCAAGGGCAATGCGCGCAAGACCAGCGGCAGCTACTACACGCCGGATTCGCTGGTGCAGACCCTACTCGACAGCACGCTTGATCCGGTGTTGGATGAGGCCGAGCGCGAAGGCGGCGCGGATGCCATCCTCAAGCTAAAAGTGATCGATCCGGCCTGCGGCTCGGGCCACTTTCTACTGGGCGCTGCCCGCCGCATGGCGAACCGCGTCGCACAGGTGCGAAATATCGATGCGCCTGACTATCAAGCCGCCATGCGTGACGTGGTGCGCAGTTGCATCCACGGCGTCGACCGCAATCCCATGGCGCTCGAACTCGCCAAGGTGGCAATGTGGATCGAGACTGTGACGCCAGGCAAGCCGCTAGGCTTCCTCGATGCCAACATCGTCTGTGGCGACAGCCTTCTGGGCATCTTCGACCTCAAGGCGATCGAGGAAGGCATCCCCGACGAGGCGTTCAAGCAACTGAGCGGCGATGACAAGAAGATCGCCGCCGATCTGCGCAAGCAGAACAAGGCCGAGCGCGATGGCCAAGGCGCATTCGACTGGGCAAGCGGCGGCACCGCAGTCATGCCACCGAGGAAGTTGGCGGCCGATGTCGGCCACCTGCGCGACTTGCCCGAGGACACGGTCGCAGAGGTGGAGGCCAAGCGCGCCAGGTTCGCGGCATGGGTGGTCGACCCCAAACGGACCGCTACGCAGCGCGCCTGCGATCTCCAGGTGGCGGCGTTCCTGCTACCGAAGATAGGTAGCGGGGACGTTTTCGGACGCCCGCTGGTGCCGACCACTACCACCGTGCGCCAGCTCCTATCCGGCAAACCGGTGGATGCTAACCTGATCAATGCCGGTGTGGCTGCGGCTGAAGCGGCGTCGGTCCTCCATTGGCCGCTGGCCTTTCCCGAGGTTATGATTGGACGGGGTGGCTTTGACGTCGTTCTCGGTAACCCGCCTTGGGAAGTGATGCAGCTAAGCGAAGAAGAGTATTTCGCTAGCCGCGATCCGGATATCGCTGCGATGAAGGGCGCACAGCGTAAGAAGGCGATTGCAGAGCTTGCTGAGACCGATCCTGCCCTGTTTGCTGCCTACGAAGCAGACAAGCGCCGGTTTGAGAGTGTTAATGAGTTCGCCCGTGCGAGTGGCAGGTTCGACCTTACGGCGCGCGGCAAGGTTAACACTTACGCCCTGTTCGCCGAGCATTTTCTCAACCTTACGCGAAAGTGCGGTTATGCTGGCGTGATTGTGCCCACGGGCATCGCAACGGACGCTACGACTGCGCCATTCTTCGGACACTTAGTTAACACGCAGCGCCTTGCGGGTCTGACTGACTTCGAGAACAGCGCCCCATTGTTTCCCGGCGTCCACCGGAGCTTCAAGTTCTGCCAACTGACCATCAGTTCAGGCGTTGAAGCTGCGGATTTCGCTTTTTTCCTCACCGACCCTTCACAACTGGAAGATCCGCGTCGCCAATTCACGTTGTCGCCCGACCAGATCGCGCGGATCAACCCGAATACCAAGACAGCTCCTGTATTCCGCTCACAGCGCGACGCGGAACTGACGGCCGGCATCTATGACCGTGTGCCCGTGCTGATCGAGGAAGGTGTTGAGGGCGGCAACCCGTGGGGCGTGGAATTTCGCCAAGGCCTTTTCAATATGACTAGCGACAGCGGTCTGTTCCGCACTGCCGCGCAATTGGCCGAGCGTGGCTTCCGGCGCGATGGCGTAGACTGGGTAAGAGAGAAGATTTCGGCCGGTTCAACCGAAACGACTAATGCCCCGCACCAGTCCACGCTAGCGCTCGCTGGTGGTCGCGACGCCGAGCATCTCGACCTGTCGAGCGGCGGACCAGGGCAACAAAATGTTGAACGCTTTGTGCCGCTCTATGAAGCGAAGATGACTCATTTCTTCGATCATCGATTTGGAGACTATGGTTTGCGTGGCGATGATCGCGGCTATCGCGTTATGCCCGAGACGTCACTGCTAAACTATCAGAATCCGGATTTCGAACCACAGCCATATTATTGGGTTAGCAAGGAGGAAGTTCGCCTGCAGCTAAAAAGTAAGAACTGGCGCAAAGGGTGGCTACCCGGTTGGAAAGAAGTTACCGCGTCAACGAATGAGCGGACACTTGTCGCGAGTGTCATCCCCGCGGTTGGAGTAGGCCACAAACAACTTCTATGGTTCAGCGCAGAGAAGCCGGAGAAACAAGCCGCGCTCTTGGCATCGATGAACTCTCTGGTTGTCGACGCTGTGGTGAGACAGAAGTTTAACGGGCTTTCGCTGTCCTATTTTGTTGTAAAGCAGCTACCCATCCTTTCACCGAGTGTTTACTCCGAAGCAGATCTCGAATTTATCGTCCCCCGTGTGCTCGAACTCTCCTATACGAGCCACGCCATGACCCCCTTCGCGCGTGATCTCGGCTATGAGGGTGAGCCGTTCACATGGAACGAAGCCCGCCGCGCCCAGCTGCGCGCCGAACTCGATGCTTGGTATGCGCTTGCCTACGGCCTCGATCGTGACGAGTTGCGCTACGTGCTCGATCCGAAGGATGTCATGGGCGCCGACTATCCCAGCGAAACCTTCCGCGTGCTGCAGAAGAACGAGATTGCCAAATACGGCGAATATCGCACGCATCGCCTCGTCCTCGCCGCGTATGACGAACTGATCCGGGAGGGCATGCGCCCTCGCAAGGAAGGGTATCGCCAGCAGTGACCGCTTCGACCGCCCTTCGTGCGACCAGCATCCCGTTCGCCGTCAGCAGTGAACTACAAGGTGCTGCCAATGGGCAAGGCTACCGTGTGGCCATGGGCGAATCCAACGGCTGGCAGTTCTGGCAATCGGCCAGCGCCCCCGGTGAAATCGCTCTTGCCAGCGCAGGTAGCGAAGGACCTTGGTTCCTCTCCGTCCAGCACAGTGGCGTTGCCAGAGAGCTGAAGGCGGAAAAGGCAGAGCCATACGCTCGCGGCCACGTTGCCGCCTTCGCGTTCCCCAGCCGCGATGCCCTCTACGAAGGCGTGCGGCGAGCCTATGAACTCGCCCTATCGCTCCCCACGCTGCCGCTGGAGCGGTTTAAGGATGAACTCGCCAAGATTGGCGCCACGGAGCGGGACGCCCTAATCCGCCAGCGAATTGGCCAGGACATCTTTCGTGACGCCCTGATGACCTATTGGCGGGGAACCTGCCCGATGACCGGCATCACCGACCCCGAACTCCTGCGCGCATCGCACATCATCCGCTGGGCCGACTGCCCGAATGACGAGGAGCGCCTGAACGTCCACAATGGCCTGCTGCTTTCCTCGCTGTGGGACGCAGCCTTCGACACCGGCCTGATCACCTTCGATGAAAGCGGCCGCGTCCTCGCCGCCCGCGAACTCAGCCGCGCCGCCCGCGCTGAACTGCGCATCGAGGAAGCGCGCCCCCTGGTGCTGGTCGATGCCACGCAGGAGCGCATGGCCTTTCATAGGCGGAACCTGTTCCGGGGGGAGATTGGGTCTGCAGCTGGTAGCATGGCGTGATCGAATTGGCTCGCCCTTGGTGCGCTAACCGCCATTGGCGGCATGTTCGGCTCGGACGAAATATGCGTCCCTCATCCATCTGCATGGACGATGCAGTCCAGATCGTCGCGGCGTCTGAATCGGTAAAGGCGAAATATAGATCCATGGTCGGATGCGATGGCTTTCCGCATTGCCAGACAGCCGCGCCGCTTCTCCTGACCACTCATGAATGTCACAGCGAATAATCACGCAATACGCAGTTCATACCCATCTGCCGGAATCCGCTTATTCGGCTCCCATCCGCGGAAGGCAATTGCGCCTGATTTCCTCAGAGCCGCAGCCATCGACCCAGCGTCCTTTTTCCGGATCGCATGGTCGGCAAGAAGCCTTGGCCAGACTTTGCCCCATTGGATACCGGCTTCAGCGGAGGCAATATTCATCAGGGATATTTTTGCTACCTCGCGTTGGTCGTCGAGGAACTGGCGATGAGTCACGGGCGCGGTTTCCCAGCTACTGTCGAATAGCGACCCTTGCCCGGCCGTTTCCCGCTTTTGAAGCGATCGCTGTCCCGAGATCATCGACTGCGCTTCCAACGCCTTGATCTGGCAGTCCCGAAAGACGGCGATGCCCGGTGGCTCACGCGTGCCATATACTAGGAAGTAGAAGGTGCGGTTGGTGCCAGGGTAGCGGATGTCGACGTCAGCGACATATTTATAGCCCCCCACCGATTTCACCGCCTCCTTGAAGCACGCGAGGAATGCAGCCTTGCGCTCGGCCGGTCCCGCCGCCTCGGCGGATGCGATGCGCGGCCTCCAATCGATACCGGGGAGAAGGCGGTCGTAGGTGTCACCCAGGCTTTCGAGCGTCGTGAACCTGTTGGCGAAGTCGAACATGAAGTTGAACACGACCTCGCTCTGGGGGCGGGCCAGCAACGGACGCAGCTCTTCGAGGTCGAGTTTGAAGCCCTTGGGATCTATTAGCGAAAAGGTGAACGCCCGGCTCGGAATGCGCGCCGCGATCGTTGGGGCAACATTGAGGAAGTCGCCGCGGTGCGGGTGGACGGTGACTTGAGGAAAAAGGGTTCCAATCGTTTCAAGTTCAGCAAATGGCTGTGCCTGCTTCTCGACCAGATGAGCCGTCATCCTGACGCTGCGCCGATGCTGAGGCATGTCCAGCCAAGATTGACGAGCATCGGTCATGCTCTGCAGTGCGATCCCGAACGAAGTATCTGCGTAAGCCTCGCCTCCGCTCTTCCACGGTCCTGAATAGCCATCGACATAGACCACCTCGTCGTATGCGCTGGCGATCTTATGAATCAGGCGCTCGAGGTAATTGCGCAGGAAATGGTGTTTGACGAAGGCCTGCTCGCGACCGGCATAGTGCGGTGGGACTTCGATATCGATCATGCCGCCACCAAGATCGGCATCTCGTTCCATTCCCGGCCATCGAGCTCGCGCCCCCCGGTCTTCGGTCTAATGCCGCCCCATTGCTTGAAGAAGAAGGCGACATGCTGCTCTTCGCACTGTCTTTGAATTTCCCGAACCCATTCAGGATTCATCGGCCGTGCGCCAGGCCCGCTCTCGCCACCGACGATTACCCAGTGAATTCCCGAAAGGTCCATTCTGCCGACGGGGGCGATCAGAGGCTCTATCGATAGAAAGCGAACGGATGCCGGTGCCTGGCGGATGTGCTGGATTCGCGACTTAGCCTTCGCATCCTCCACGGACGTGCCAAGCCAAATGTGCTCGGGCGCCAGCCGTTCCCCGTAGCGAGACTTCAGATAGTCCCGCATCAACGAACTACGTTTCGTCAGGACCTGGAACGTGTGCCAGTCGGCACTTTCCATCGTGTCGAAGACCTTATCGATAAAGGCACGGGGCACCTGCTTATGAAACAGGTCGCTCATCGAATTCACGAAGATCATACGCGATCGGCGCCACGCCAGCGGCTGAGCAATTCGTTCTGGCCTTAGGGTAAGGTCAAAACCTGCTTCGAAGGGATGATTGGGGACTCCTCGGAACCTCTCCGAGAAGCGCTTGGCATAACAATTGTCGCACCCAGCAGAAATCTGCGTGCAACCTGTCACTGGGTTCCACGTCGCATCTGTCCATTCGATGGCACTGCCGTCCGCCATGGCACTCCCTCAGAACACATGAAGAACGATGCCACAGTGGGAATCAGCTTGCAATGAACACCATGAGGGATTGCGCCAGTATCTGACAGCTTTCTGCGCCGGTTAATCCACTGGATGGATCTTTGGTGGCTCAATCTAGGGTTCTGCCTCCGTCTCTCGTGCAGGTCATACAAGGTCAAATACCCACAGGTGCCAGTCGCACTTGTAGCATTGGCGCAATCTGGCCGGCGCTCGTCGGCGTCATTGCATTGACCGCGAAGACGGTTCGCAAAATTCGAATAAATCTGCAAAGGGACATGAAAAAATGAATACACCCGACTTCTCGGGGATCGACCCGCTGCGCGTTCCTGAAGCTCGCCGCCGTGTTGCTGCTCTGAACGAATATCTAAGCCTCCCGAACCCGTCGTCAAATGATACCTTGCGTATCGCGGCTTCGATCGGCCTCAGCCGAAGCCAGTTTTGTCGCTTAGCGCGAGTATGGCGGGACCATCGGGACGCCAGCCTGCTAGTCGTAGGGAAGCGCGGTCCGGCTAACCGAAAGTATAATGTCGATCAGCGCGCCATCTCGATTGCCCAAGAACTGCTGGCAGAGGCTGGTCCGACTGCAACTCTTGCGCTGATCGCTCCCCAAATCGAACAGCGATGCGCAGAAGCAGGTATTTCACCGCCAGCTCGATCGACAATCAATAACTACATTAAGGCCGCTCGAGCCGGAACAGCGGCGCCAGCGGCGGGGCCTCCTCGCATCGTGGTTGGTCGTATGTGGTTTCATATTCCAATTGCCGCAGCCGGCTCCGATGATATGCCCACCCTTCTCGCCGCGGTTCTTCTGCCAGAGCGCATTGTGGTCGAGCACGGAATCTCAGCGGACCCATTGTCGCCGCCGTCGGTAAATGATCTGATCGACAGGCTGGCCGGTGTCAGTTCGTCCGATGGCGAGGCACGGAAGCTTCTACTGGATCCCGATGATCGACGCGTCGGAAGTGAAGCCCTTTCGCGCGCGGGCCTCGGCAGCACAAGAGCCTACAATCGCTCAGTCCAACGAGAATTGTCGAAGGCGTTCGGGGGCTCACTTGGACCACTTGCCGTCATCCATCAACGCGGAATGGCGCGCCCCGCGACCAAGCGGGTGATTACCCGCCACGACGAGAAGCTGCCTGCTGAGAATGCAGTGGAAATCATAGAAAATGCAGTGCTTTCGCACAATGCATCTATCTGCATGGCGCCAGTCAGGTTTTCGTTGGCACCATATTGACAGATGGGAGAAACCGCTCGTCAGCGATCCTGCGCCGTGACGTCAGATGTATTTGTCTTCGAGTCTAATCGGAATTCGACGTTATCATGTAGCGAGAATGCGGAGCGCCTTCGCGAGGCCGTCCGGCATTACCGAACGCCCCGAATATTGACCCAATCTTCCCAAAATATCGGTGTTGTGTTGCTCGACCGCAATGGCAAGCGCTGAGCGCGCGGCATCATCGGTCCAAGGGGTCATGTCCCCATTGTCAGGCGAAGCCTCCCCCTTTTCCGTTCGTCCAGGTGTAATCTCGATGCGACCAATGCGTGGGCCAATCAGCTTCCGGAAATAGCGTCCGTAGCGGGTGGGCGCGAGGTTAATTCCTGCACCGAGATCAGCTTCTATTAGCCGCGACCGAAACGCAGCACTCCGCTCGCGGTCGCTTCCCACCTCAACATCGATCCTAATCAGCCGTTCGGCCCATTTTATTTCGGACAGCCTGCCGCTAATCCGCTCGAGCGCGTTTCGAGCAGCATGCCGATAGCCTTCAGTTTCGTTGGTTGTGCCGCCAGACCATGCGCCAAGGATCAGTTGGGTGCCCTCGTCGATCAACGTGAAAAGAATGTGCGGTCGGCCGTCCGCCCGCGGAAGATTGATTGCAGATAGTCCCAGCTTAACTGCATGTCCGGCCTGTCCGGTCGCCTGCTTGCGGCGCAATTCTGTCTCCACGATGCTGCGCAAGCGAGTCGACCCAGGGAGCTTTTGCTTGTCGATGTCGGCGGCGTCGACCAGCAAGCGGACAAGCTCACTGACGCTCGCGCCGTCATTCATCGCAACCACATCAGCGACCACAGCCTGCAATGCATTTACTGCCTCTGGGTCCAAGCGCTGGCGCGATGCTCGGGACCCGGCGAACGCGCCCAGCGACGCCAGAGTTCTCGATGCGCGGAATTCCGCCGATACCGTATAGAAGCGGGTGCGGCTAAGACCGGACGCTTCGAGTGCCGATCCCAAAGTTATGTCGCCAGCCTGCCAAGCAAGAATGGCGTCCAAACGTCGGCGCGCTCGCGTGCGCTGCGCTGGGGTCATCGCGGTCCAGACGGCGAGATCCGAATCGGAAAGTGATTCGGGGAAATCGCTTCCTGAGGCTTCATGATTCTGACCGCTCAAATTCAGATCCAAGATGTTGTTGCCATCGGGCAGACTGAGAAACACCCTACGGGTGATACATCGAAAATTCGGTGTTGCAAACCAATTTACAGATTAGAACGGGATTTATGTTTGACAGATCAGAACGGGATTTACATATAAGAATGAACTCAGCTCGGAGGTTCAATTATGTCCCGTCAAATTTGCGAAATCCCATCCCCTCAACCTGGCCGCGAGGAAGCAGTCTCCAGCGCCACCCCTGTCGAAACGCATGATGCGGGCGATTTAGCCTTGGGAGCTTTCGATGACAATGCGGCTAGCTGTGGCAATCAGAATGTGGATGCGCGGCGCCGCCGCGGATGGACGCGGCGTCGTCCCAGATGCCGAGCCTCTTTGTTTCGGATTACTTACAAGGCCGGAGGGGCCCACCCATGAGCGCAGTAGTCGGCAGCATCGACGGGCCGTTCGCGTTCCATCCTGTTCAAGGGGAAGCCGGTGAGCGGATGAGAATACCGCTCTCGCAGAAAGTCGTGAGGGGAGTTGAACTCCATCGTCGGCTGCGAGATGTATCCTTCGTGCCCGACCGCACCCGGTTGGTCCCGCGAGTTGACTTGCCCGTCGCAGATGAACGTCTGACGAGCATGGGCGAATTAATCATGGAGGCCAATGGGGGCTCGATCCGCACCCGCTCCGGTGATCGGGCGCACGAGAATGGCTGGTGGCCGTCTCGTAAGCGGGGTCGCTTGCAACACTGGGAGGGGACTGCGCAGCGCTTCGCTCTCCTCGCAATGGAATGTGATTTTACCGTAGAGTGGGCTCAGTCCGAGCCTTGCCTTCTTCGGTTTCCAATCGGCGATGAGTGGTTTGAGTGGTATCCAGATTTGCTTGTTCGGCGGTTCAACGCTCCTGATGAACTGTGGGAAATTAAGCGTGACGAACGCCAGCTTGAGGACGAACGCTACCGGCTCAAGCTTGCAGGGGCTGATGAGATTTGCCGTCGTGTAGGGATCCACTTTCGCCTTGTCATGGCGCACGAGATCGTTGCCGATCGCTTTCACCGCGATAACCTCGAACTCTTCGCCGCACGCCGGTTCGTCAACATTCGGCCCGAACACATGCGCCGCTTTGAGGCGTTTGGCATTCAGAATGGCCCAAGCACAACATATGGCGAGCTTGCCCGGGTCGTCGATCCGGTTTGTCCCACTCGGGGGGCCGCCGTAATCCAGGGACTCACGGTCCTGCGCCGGGTCGAAATAGACCTGCGCCCATTACTCACAAACCGAACACCGCTCTGCATCCATTGATCGGATTCACTGTGTGACTTGATCCCGATGCCACCCGTGTGTGGCGGCCCTCAGAAATCGTGGCGTCATTTGACGTCCCGTTCCGGGTTTGCAGGCTCGGTTAATTCGAGATCGTGCCTGCGGTCGGCGACATGCTGACGCACGCTCTCCTCACAAGGAGAAATAGCGTGAACGATCTGCCTTTGCCCGAGTATAATTATCCCGCCGGCACAATCATTGAGATTGACGGCCGCCCACATCGACCGCCAGTCCAGCATATACCCGGCCGACTTACAATCATCGACTGTCACACCGGCCAGCCGTTCCTTGTGCCAGATGGCAACGGCGGCACTATGATGCCCACTCATGACGATTTCGATCGTCTTCTCATCGACGATCGTATTGAGGTCAAGTTCGCGCAGAATGTCCTCGCGTCGAGGGCGCTCGCCACGAGAGCCGAATGGGACCTATCGGATCTAGAAAAGTTCGATCCGGGCATTCGTAAGGTGATTGCACAGGTCGAATTGCTCGACTCTCACGGCGTAAAAAACGGTGTGCTCGCCATTGCGAAAGGTTTGGCTGAACACTGGACCAAGGAACTGCAGGAGCAGTTCGGCGACCCCGATCGTCCCGAGAACATAAAGCGTTGGCGGATGAAGAGCGGCAAACCAGGTGCCCGCGATTTGCGATTGCTTGTCCGCCTCAGCGGTAACGTTGCGCGCAGGCCCCACGACGCTGAGATCCCAAAAGAGATCCGCACCAAACATGCAATGGCCGCGATGGCAGCTCCTGACCGAATCAATATGAAGGCGGCATTTTCTCTCGCCCAAACGGAGCTGATCGAGGTGAATGAGGGACGCAGTGCGCTGTATTGCAAGCCGGAAACGCCATACCCGCTTTTCAGCTATGCTACCTTTCGTCGCGACTGCATTGCAATCGATGGGTCAGAATTCGTTGCAGAGCGCGATGGAAAGCAGATGGTGGAGAGCGCGATGCGCGGTGGAGGGAAGCCGCTCACGGCGAGCCGTATTCTTGAGAAAGTGATCATCGATCACACTCCTTTGGACGCGTTCGTCGTCGTTGACCTAGAGCGCGATGTCGTCGCCGGCCGTCCTTGGCTGACATTGGCAATCGATGTTTATAGCCGAGCTATCGTTGCTTGGGTCATAACCTTTCGCCCACCCAGCTACTGGACGGTATGTGAGTGCATTCGCCGCATGAACCTTCCGAAACGGCCTCCAGCTGCGGATGCCAAAAGATATTCCATTCTCATACGCATTTGTGGGAGACCGACAGAGCTGATCCTTGATAATGCAGGCGAGTTCACCGGTCACGGCCTCGAGGACGCAGCGAAGTGCGGATCATTCTCCGTGCGCTTCTGTCCGATAAAGAAGCCGCGCTACCGCGCAATCGGTGAGCGGGCGATCGGCACTTTCCAGCGTCGCATGCTCGAGCACTTGCCGGGCGCAACCCGACCTATCGCTGAGACAGACCGATCTGGTCACGATGCCCCAGACAAGGCGGTAGCCACCATGAATGAGTTGGAAGCGCTCGCAAACAAGACGGCGGCGGAATATCACGTTGAACCGCACGAGGGCATCAACAATCTGCAGCCTGCGCTTTTATGGCAGCGGTCAGCAAATCGCCACGGCATCGACGTGATGGCTGATCTTCGCCGATTCCGCCTTGAAACCTTCGAGACCAAGTCCAACGTAAAAGTCACAAAAAGTGGGGTGCGCATATTTAATGGCCTTCGGTATCACTGCGCCATTGGCGTGCCGCGCCTGATCAACAACTGCCTGCGCTTTGAACCTCGACGCCAAAAACGCGTCGATGCAACGATTCATACCAAGATTAAGTTCGATCCAGATAACATCGCCGTCATCCACGTGTGGGATAAGACGACAAAAACCTACGTAGACCTCAAATGCGCTGACGAGACCTATGCCGATGGCATGCCTCTCTGGTTTCATAAAGAACTGGTGGAATTGGCCAAAGCGGATGCGACTGGCGCCCCCAAATCTTCCGCAACTTCTCGACGCAAATCCAAGCCTCAAAAGGCAGACGCCGAACTCAAACGCATCGCCGATACCGGGGATGACGAAATCACCCCCAAGGGCTTTAACACCGAGGCGGAGCGGCTAGAATCTCGCGCACGTCGGATCGCGGCCATTCGAGCGATCAAACCGGGTGCCAAGCATCGCGAACGCTTAACGCTGGCTCGACTTTACGATATCCCGCGGGTTCGCGCGATTACGGGCAATATCGTCCATCTCGACACCGATTTTGCGCGTTCGGCCACTACCGACGACTTTATAGCCCATGATGTCTCAGCACTAACGATGCTTGATCAAGAGATCTTGGCGCCACGCCCCGGTGTCGCTGCCGCGCGGCCTCGCACAGGGAAGGGGGACCGACGCGCGCTCGGCGCACCGCGCAAGTCCGAGGTTCCGTTTGATCAGAATACGTCGGCAACCGCGACCCGAAGCCGCCGCCGCAACGCTCGCGGTTAAATGCACGCACCCGCCCGCACCGGTTGCGGGCGGGACACCAAAAAAGGGCATATTCATGACGTATCAGATTGAAGATTTTCGCGACGATCCCGATCACGACGAGCAGCAAATTCGAGACCTTGCGGTCGCCGGAAACCTGAATGCAACCAGTTTACCCAATAATCGAAACCCTAGGAAAACCATTCGTCAGCTTATCGCGGAACGCCGCTTGGCAGTTCGCTCCATCCGTGTGGAATATGGCCCGCAAGTGGAGTTGGAAGACGCGTTCGACGAAATACTCGACGGCGCTCATCTGCTGCGCAAAGCCAAGCTTCCGCAGCCGGCGGTTCACCTGCTTGCCGAAAGCTTCTCGGGAAAGAGCGTAGGCGCTATCGGTTACGTGCAGAAGCGCGCCAAATGTGGCAGTGAAGTTGATGGCACTACGCCGGTCGCCTATTGCCGGATCGACACTGACGGCACAATCGGTTCCGTTGCGGCGGATATACTGAAGGCACTTAGGGAAAAACGGCCAGACGCCTTGGCGCCCGATAAACGTTGGGACAGGGCCCGTCACGCGATCCGTTCCCACGGTGTTTCTCTCCTAATCTTCGACGAGTTCCAGCGCGCGGGTCGTCGCCCCACAATTAGCCCCTCAATCGCTGGCAAAATCCTGGACATAATGGATAGTGGAGATTGTGGCGTGGCATTCCTTGGCAAAAGGGACGCCATTAATGTGTTCAAGTCCTGCCCCGATTTGATGAACCGCTTGGATGCGCCAGTCCAAATTCCACCGCTTCGTTGGGCAACAGACCGAGAAGAATTCGTGGCGTTTG
>VFQN01006177.1_pt1 | contig 13947 bp, 11 predicted proteins | sample 3512371 | NCBI WGS metagenome assembly VFQN01 (sample SAMN10412370, study PRJNA504923) | tailings metagenome | isolation source: Replicate 2 from Balatoc abandoned mine | place: Philippines: Itogon, Benguet | collected 2017-08-28
GTAATGCGACAGTCAGGAGTTACGTCAGAAGCCCAGTTGCGGCGGATGCTGCTGCAGATTCCCGCCTGGAAACAGGAACTGGCGAATCAGGCCGCGGCTCAGGCTCCGCAGGCCCGGCCTCTGGCCCGCACGTCACCCCCCGCACAGTCCGATGCGGATTTCGGAGTTTCACCGTTTTCCATCGATCTGGGCTCGCCTCAGGCGGCTCCTCCTGCCGCACCGGTCGCCACAGCTGCTCCTCCGCGGCGCAACAGTATTCTGGCCCCGTTCTCCCGCAGCCGCAATGAGCCCGCCGCGGTGGCGATGAGCGATGCCCCGCCCGTCGTCCGGGGACAATCCACGGAATCTGCCGGCACGACACCGGAACCAGTGTCCGGTGATCCGCTGCTCGCCACTACCCGACTGCGGGTGAAGGATTCTGCCGGGATGAACTTCGGCACCGGCACCATTCTGGAAAGCCGCGTGGGCCGAACCCTGATCCTGACCTGCGGCCATATCTTCCGGCATCTGGGTGAGAACGGGCTGGTCGAGGTGGACGTCTTCGTCCGCGGCGACAAGCCGATCACTTACGTCGGCAAGGTGGTGCAGTTTAACGAAGAGTCCGATGTTGGCCTGGTGGCCATTCCCACCACCGAACGTCTGCCGGTCATGCCGCTGGCGGCGCTGGATGCTCCCCTGCAAGTCGGTGACTCAGTCCTGAGTATTGGTTGCGGCGGCGGCGAGAACCCCGGTCGCGAGACCGTCGAGGTGACTTCCCTCAACAAGTACACCGGCCCGGACAACATCGAATGCACCGGCTTCCCGGTGCCGGGTCGCTCCGGCGGCGGATTATTCCGCGGCAAGGAACTGGTCGGCGTCTGCATTGCCGCCGATCCCAAAGACCGTCGCGGCGTGTACACGGGCCTGTCCCCGGTTTATGAACTGCTGGAGAAATCCGGCTTTGGACATCTCCTGCCGGTCGGCAGACCCGCGTTCGCCCCCAATGTCCCCGCGGCTCCGCAATTCGCAGGAAACGACGCCGGGCAGGAAGCCTCTCCCTTCGGAGCGCCTGGTGCGGATGCCTTTGGCGACGAACCTCGCACCAACTCCGGGTCACCGGTCGCCGACATGGCGGCTGCCGAGGTGCTCGCAGGAGCTGCCGCCGGCGCCATCCCCGATACCAAATTGCAGCAGGTGCTGGAGCAGGCTCCGGATTCTGAAGTCATCTGCATCGTCCGGCCCCGCAATCCGGGAGTTCCCAGCCGCGTGGTGATTATCCATCAGGCATCACCAAAACTAGTGGGTTATCTGCTGGATTCCACGGGAGAATTGCCAGCTGGCATGCAGGCTCGCAACGATCCAAAATCGCGTCCCGGCTCGCTGATTCCCACAACCGCCATGACCACCGGCGCCATGAACCCGGGAGCGATGGCGACCGGCGCGATTCCGGCCACCCCGGTCAACGCCACGGCCAGCCTCGACGACTTCCCGTTCGACAGTGCCCCGCTGAACCGCTCCAACACCTTACCGGCCCCGACGCGACCGTCCTCGCCGCGCTCCCCGTTCCAGGATTGACGCCACCCCGTAGTAGGGTGGGCTCCGCCCACCATTGGCACACGTAATCGGGCCATGTGGCCAGGCGGCAAACTCGCAAAGGCATGGTGGGCGGAGCCCACCTTACGGAATGCCTGGCCGGACGCCATAAAAACCGGCTTCTCGCGGAACAGGGCGCTTTCCTATAATTCCTGCGACACCATTCCCTTGAAGCGAATACAGGAAGGAGCCTGGCGACATGCTCGTCTACGCAGATAATTCCGAAACAATCGGCCGAACACCGCTGGTGCGGATCAATCATCTCACCCAGGGACTGAAAGCCAATGTGCTGGCCAAGATTGAAGGCCGCAACCCCGCCTACAGCGTGAAGTGCCGGATTGGCGCGAACATGATCTGGGACGCCGAACAGTCGGGCGTGCTCAAGCCGGGCATGCACGTGGTCGAACCGACCAGCGGCAATACCGGAATCGCCCTCGCGTACGTGTGCGCTGCCCGCGGCTACAAGCTCACTCTGACCATGCCGGAGACGATGTCGGTCGAACGCCGCATGATGCTCAAGGGGTTCGGCGCCGAGCTGATCCTGACTCCCGGGGCAGACGGCATGAAAGGCGCGATCGCCAAGGCCGAGGAACTGGCAGCAGAGCCCGGTTATTACATGCCGCAACAGTTCAAGAATCCGGCTAATCCGGCGATCCACTTCAAGACGACTGGTCCGGAAATCTGGCACGACACCGACGGCAAGGTCGACATTTTCGTGGCCGGTGTCGGCACCGGCGGCACCATTACCGGCGTGTCCCGTTACATCAAGCACGAGAAAAAGCATCCGCTGAAATCGATCGCGGTAGAACCCACGGCCAGCCCCGTGCTGTCCGGCGGCTCCCCCGGCAAGCATCGCATCCAGGGGATCGGCGCCGGCTTTATTCCGGACGTGCTCGATACCAGCATCATTGATGAAGTGGTGCAGGTGACCGACGAGGAATCGTTCGAGGTCGCCAAACGTCTGGCGAAGGAAGAGGGCATCACCTGCGGCATCAGCTGCGGAGCGGCCATGTCCGCCGCCCTGAAGATCGCCGCCCGCCCGGAATCCGAAGGCAAAACCATCGTCGTCATCCTGCCCGACAGCGGCGAACGCTACCTGTCCACCGCCCTGTTCCAGGATTGAACGGTCTCAAGAACCGCAGCCCACCGACAGCCATCGGTGGGCTGCCCCTCTCGATCACAAATTGCCACCGGTAGTAGCAGTCTTGAGTAGGGTGGGCTCCGCCCACCAGAGCGTCCCCTGTGGCAACGATGGCGCCAGACTTCAGAACGACGAATTCAACACAAAGACATGGTGGGCGGAGCCCACCCTACCCTACGCACAGCGCTCGACCGGACTCATCATGGATGAGAGCACGTTATGACCCCGTTTGTCTCGACACTGCTGCAACTGGCCGTCCTGGCAGCCAACTTCGATCCGCCCGCGGATGCGGAATGGCCGCTGAATCTGGGCGCGGGTCTGGAAGCTTCGGCCGCGTTAACTGACTGCGACCCGTTGTTGCCGACGGCGGTGCAATTGACGGTCCCGGCCACGCTCGACCTGCCGAGTCCTGCCTTTGCAGAGGAACCGGTATTGCGAGTCTATGGGCCGCACGCGTTACAGGGTATGGTCTGGCTCGGCGCGGAACTGACGCCGCTGGAGCAGTCTCGTTCTTCCGAACTTCTGGTCGAAACAATCCCTTTGCCGGTGCCCTGCGCCCATCCGGCCACGCCACAACGCAAGCCGCTGTCCTGGCCCGCGGTCACTCAGGTGTCATTCGGTGATGGTGACTGGTATGAACACGTGGTGGGCTGGCATTCGCACAACGAACAGACGGTGCAATTTATCGCATCGCATCAGTGGGTGATGCCGCACGAATTTTCGATGGATGCGACACCCTTCCACCAGACCCTGCCGCGGAACCTGTTTGCACCCAATACGGAACCGGCCAACGAATGGCTGCCGGGTTTCGGACCCGATTTGAACGCGGTTTCCCGGGTGGCCCCGTCCCATCAGGAGGCCCACCGCAATCTCGATCCCCGACTGGCGGAAACGCGAACACGGCCGATCCGGATTTACGTGGAGATCTCCCGCTAACCCGTCCCATCTGCGCAGGGTAGGCTCCGCCCGCCGGATCGCTGCCTGACGCCGGAATCGCCCTGATTTCAAGATGAAAACGTAGAACAAACGCATGGTGGGCAGAGCCCACCCTACACTCAGCGCTCGTTCAGACTCTCATGGATGAGAGAACGTCATGACACCGCTTGTCTCGACATTGCTGCAACTGGTCGTCCTGGCAGCCAACATCGATCCGCCCGCGGATGCGGAATGGCCGTTGAATCGTCAACTCGGGGCCTGGAACCCTCCGTCGGCCCACGCACAGGTTTCCCCGCCGCTGGACGGTCTGTTCCTTGTTGCTTCGACGGGAAACAGTTCGGTCCGCTGTGAACCGCTGTTGCCAGCAGCCACGCAACTGATGGTGCCGGCACAGCTGGAGTTGCCGAAACCGGCCTACAAACCGCCGGATTTCATCGGTCGACTCTGGGGTGGCATTCGTGAGCGTCCTGAAACTCTCTGGCTGGGGCTGCGGTTGCGTCCGGTCCACGAAAATCCTTACGAAGATCTGTCTCTGGAGCCTGTTCAGCCCACCCCCTATCGGGATCCGGCCGTTCCGGAGTCAGAAGGCTACACCAGGGGACCGCGACCCTGTGACTATTGGTACTTTCCCATGCGGTCCACGGACGCGGTGTCCAATGGCTTCGCCAACGTTCGCTGGCTGATGCCCTGGCGACCCGTGGATGAGTCACCGGCCGATGACCTGACGCCCTTCCATGCCCGCATTCCGCAAGTTGACTGGTCGGTTGGCACCGGGCCGGCCAACGAATGGCTGCCCGGGTTTGGTCCCGAGCTCGAACAGTTGTCGCGAGAAATCCAGCAGCGAGCGTCCACCCGCTCGAAAGCCTCCCCCCTGCTGACAGGGGACATCCCGTAGCCCACCGGCATGCTCCCCGTGGCAACGAAGGCTTTCAATTTCAGGACGAAGAATTCAATACATAAACATGGTGGGCGGAGCCCACCCTACGCTCTGCCAACCACTTACTCTCACTCATCCTGAGCAAGGACGCTCTGCCATGCGTAAGCTGTACGCTTCGATCCTGACTATTGCCTCGCTGATTTCCGCCAGTTCCGTCATCGCCAGCGAAGCGCTGCCCGCCGATGCCACGCTCCCGGAAAACAGCGTCCAGCCCCTGGAATCACAGGCCGAAACCATTGCCCGGCTGCAACGGCAACTGGCCGATCTCCAGCGCCGTGTGAGCGAACTGGAAGCGAAGCAGTCGGCCATCGTGCATGTGCAATACGCCGGCGTGCCGGCGCCGTCCATCACCCCGCCGGCTCCGCTGCGTATCGAAACGACACCCGAAGCCCAGGAAATCAACGGCGTGCGGGTCCATTTCCGCCTGCTCGGCAGCGGGGTACAGTCCGCGAACGTCAAATGAGCCTGCCTGCGGTGGCTGAGGGTTGAAGGCTAAGGGACAGAGAGTGTCGTGTCCGCTGGCATTTCTGTCCCTTAGCACTCAGCACTCAGCCCTCGACACTCGGCACTCCCCCCTCAACTCCCCCCGCCAGCCGCGTTATGGTGAGCGGTCGCGGTGTCGTGTATCATGACGCCGTGTGGTCCTCTGGACTGTGACCGGCCGGGCGTCTGTTCTCTTGGGCAACGCAGGCCCGCATTCTCACGATTTTTTCTCGAAGCACGATTCCCATGGCGAGCTGCGTTCTGGCGTATTCCGGCGGTCTGGATACCTCGGTCATCCTCGGATGGCTGCAGGATGAAGGTTACGACGTTCACTGCGTGTATGTCGATCTCGGGCAGCCGTGCGAAGACCGCCAGGCGATCATGGACAAGGCCCACAAGTGCGGGGCGAAGTCGGCCCGCATCGCCGACGTTCGTGAAGAGCTCTGCCGCGACTTCGCCTTCCCGGTCCTGCAGTGGCAGGCGAAGTATGAGAACATTTACCTCTTGGGCACCTCGATCGCCCGCCCGCTGATCTCCAAGATCTGCCTGGAAGTCGCGAAGGAAGTCGGAGCCGACGCCTACGCTCACGGCGCCACCGGCAAGGGGAACGACCAGTGCCGGTTCCAGCTGGCGGCAGAAGCGCTGAATCCGAACGTGAAGATCATCGCTCCCTGGCGAATCGACAAGTTCCGCGCCCTGTTCCCCGGCCGGACTGAAATGATCGCCTACTGTGCCGAGAAGGACATTCCGGTCAAGGCGTCGATCTCCAAGCCCTACAGCTCCGACGAAAACTGCCTGCACATCAGCTATGAAGCCGGCAAGCTGGAAGACCCGGCGGTGTGCGGGGTCGACGTCGTCGATTTCGGCATGACAGTCTCGCCGCAAGCCGCGCCGGACAAGGTCGAACAGGTGACGATCGGCTTCGAGCATGGTGTGCCGGTCACGCTGAACGGAGCCCGCAAGTCTGCCCTGGCGATGGTTGAGGAACTGAATACCATCGCCGGCCGCAACGGCGTCGGCCGCATCGACATTGTCGAAAACCGTTTCGTCGGTATGAAGAGCCGCGGCGTCTATGAAGCCCCGGGGATGACCGCGCTGTACGCCGCGCATCAGCAGCTGGAACAGCTCACACTGGACCGCGACCTCGTGCACCTGCGTGACCGGATTTCGCCGGAAGTGGCCGAGATGGTCTACTACGGCTTCTGGTACACCGCCAAGATGGACGCGCTGATGTCGTTCATCAAGACGGCTCAGGAACCGGTGACCGGCGAAGTGCAGCTCGGGTTCTACAAGGGCAACATTCTGGTCTACGGCCGGACCAGTCCCAACAGCCTGTACGACGAAGCGATTGCCAGCATGGAAGGCGGCGGCAGCTACAACCAGAACGACGCCGAAGGCTTCCTGCGGATCATGGGCCTGCCGTCACGCGTGCAGGCGTCGGTGCGGCAACAGCGGTATTGATAAGCCGGCTGACTCCCGCAGACCGCTTGCGGTTTCGCGATTCTCAACGATCTGCTCCCGACAGCCAGGTTTGCCTGGGCTGCCAGGGGGCAGTATCGTACCAGACTCTGCCTTGCCGGAATCTGCTGCTGTCGCCCACTTCGAGATTGACCACCACCGATGCCCGCTATCACCAAGCTGCTCGTTGCCAATCGTAGTGAAATCGCCATCCGGATCTGCCGCAGTGCCCATGAACTGGGGGTGCGGACCGTCGCGATCTATACCCATGAAGATCGCTATGCCCTGCACCGGTTCAAGGCGGACGAAGCCTATCTGATCGGCAAGCCGGGCGAACCGATCCGGGCCTATCTGGATATCCCCGCGATCATCCGCATCGCCAGGGAATGCGGAGCCGACGGCATCCATCCCGGCTACGGTTTCCTCTCGGAGAATCCGGAACTCGCCAAGGCCTGCAAGGACGCCGGCATTACCTTCGTCGGACCTTCGCAAAAGATCCTGGAGCAACTGGGCGACAAGATCACGGCCCGCGAAATCGCCAAAGCGGCCGGTGTGCCCGTGCTGGGCGGCAGCTCTGCTCCGATTGCGACCGTGGACGACGGGAAACAGCTCGCAGAGAAGATCGGTTTTCCGATCATGCTCAAGGCGGCCAAGGGCGGAGGCGGTCGCGGCATGCGGGTCGTGCCGAAAGCGGAGGATTTCGCGGACCTGTTCGCGCAGGCTCAGCGGGAATCGATGAACGCGTTCGGCAGTCCGGACATCTTTGTCGAAAAGTTCATCGCCCGGCCGCGGCACATCGAAGTGCAATTGTTGGGTGACCTGCACGGCAACCTTGTGCATCTGTTCGAGCGGGATTGCTCCGTGCAGCGGCGGCATCAGAAGGTGGTGGAAATCGCCCCCGCGCCGAACCTCGATCCCGCCGTCCGCGATGCCATCTGCGCTTCGGCTATCAAGATCGGTAACGAGGTCGGCTATCAGAACGCGGGCACCGTCGAGTTCCTGTTCGATACCAGCGACCAGAAGTTCTACTTCATCGAAGTGAATCCGCGCATTCAGGTCGAACATACGGTGACGGAAGAAGTCACCGGCATCGACATCGTCAAGTCACAGATCCTGATCGCGCAGGGCACCCTGCTGAATGACCCTGAAATCGGGCTGGGAGATCAGGCCAGCATTCGCACCAACGGCTTTGCGATCCAGTGCCGCGTCACCACCGAAGATCCGGCCAACAACTTCATGCCGGACTATGGTCGCGTCGAGCACTATCGCTCGGCCGGCGGGATGGGAGTGCGGCTGGACGGCGGCAGTGCGTTCTCCGGGGCGATCGTCAATCCGTTCTACGATTCGATGCTCGTGAAAGTCTCCGTCCGTGGTCGCCGCTTCAGCGACGCGGCCAAACGGATGGAGCGCTGTCTGCAGGAATTCCGCATCCGCGGCGTTAAAACCAACATCCCGTTCCTCGTCAAGGTGATGACGCACCCGACGTTCATCTCTGGCAACTGCACGACGCGGTTCATCGACGAAACGCCGGAACTGTTCCAGTTCGAGGCCCGCAAGGACCGGGCCACCAAGGTGCTGACGTTCCTCGGCGAGACGATCGTCAACAAGTCGCCGGGCTTCGATAAAGCCATCGCTGCCAAAGTTCCGCGCACGCCCGCTCCGGTGCCTGCCGTCGACCGCAGCCAGCCGATTCCGCCCGGCACCCGCGACAAGCTGAAAGAACTGGGGCCAGTCAAGTTCGCCCAATGGGTGCGCGAGCAGAAGCAACTCTTTATCACCGACACGACGTTCCGCGATGCCCACCAGTCGTTGCTGGCCACCCGCTTCCGTACCCACGATCTGCTGCAGATCGCCGACGTCTACGCTCGCACCTGTCCGCAGCTCTTTTCACTGGAAATGTGGGGCGGAGCCACGTTCGATACCTCGATGCGGTTCCTGAAAGAGTGTCCGTGGGACCGCCTGATCGACATGCGGAAGCAGGTGCCGAATATCCTGTTCCAGATGCTGCTGCGGGCCTCCAATGCCGTCGGCTACACCAGCTATCCGGACAACGTGGTGCAGCGGTTCGTGAAGGAATCAGCGGCCGCCGGGATGGACGTCTTCCGCGTGTTCGACTCGCTCAACTGGGTCGAGAACATGCGCGTGGCGATGGACGCGGTCTTGCAGACCGACGCCCTCTGCGAGGCAGCCATCTGCTACTCCGGCGATATCCTCAATCCCAACCGGACCAAGTACACACTCAAGTATTACGTCGAGCTGGCGAAGGAACTGGAAAAACTCGGGGCGCATATTCTGGCCATCAAGGACATGGCAGGTCTGTGCAAACCGGCTGCCGCGGCCCTGCTGGTGAAGACACTGAAGCAGGAAATCGGCATTCCGATTCATTTCCACACGCACGACACCGCCGGCATTCAGGCGGCTTCGATCCTGAGCGGCAGCGATGTGGGACTGGATATCGCCGATGCGGCGATGGCCCCCATGTCTGGCGGCACTTCGCAGCCGAACCTGAATGCGCTCGCCGAAGCCGTGCGGTTCTCCGAGCGTCCGACCGGCCTGGAAACCGAAGCCATCGACGGCATCGCCCGGTACTGGGAAGCGGTGCGGGAATACTACAAACCGTTTGAAACCGTGATGCTGCCCGCGACCGCCGATCTGTATCAGCACGAGATGCCCGGCGGCCAGTACACGAACCTGTATCAGCAGGCGAAAGCCCTGGGTCTGGCCGAACGCTGGCCGGAAATCTGCCGGGTCTATGCGGAAGTGAATCAACTGTTCGGCGACATCGTCAAGGTGACGCCGAGTTCCAAGTCGGTTGGCGACATGGCCCTGTTCATGGTCGCGAATGGTTTGACATCGGCCGATATTCTCGACGAATCGCGCGAACTGGCGTTCCCGGAATCGGTGCTGGACCTGATCGGCGGCAAGATGGGACAACCGCCTGGCGGCTTCCCGCCGAACGTGGTCGCCCGCATCATGCGCGATCGTCCGGTGGTCACAGGCCGCCCGGGCGAAAGTCTGCCGCCTGCTGACTTCGACGCCCTCACGACCAAAGTCGAAGGCCTCCTTGGACGGACGCCGAGCCCGCTCGAAGTCATGTCGTGGATCATGTACCCCAAGGTCTACGAAGAGTTCGCGAAGCATCAGCAGAAGTATTCCGACACCAGCGGCCTGCCGACTCCCGCGTTCTTCTACGGACAGGAACCGGGCGAGGAAGTCAGCCTGGACATCGAACCAGGCAAGCGGTTGATCGTGAAATTCCTGACCGTCGGCGACCCGCATCCGGACGGCAAGCGGACCGTGTTCTTCGAACTGAACGGCCAGCCGCGTGACGTCACCGTCGTCGACAAGTCGCTGGAACCGGATGCCCCGTCGAACACGAAAGCCGACTCCGCGAATCCGAATCATATCGGTGCCAGCATGCCGGGTATGGTGGTGAGCGTGGCGGTCAAGCCGGGCGATCTGGTCAGCAAGGGCCAGAAGCTGCTGAGCCTGGAAGCGATGAAGATGGAAACCAACCTCGCCGCCGAACGCGATGGTCGCATCGGCGACGTGCTGGTCAAACCCGGCATCCAGGTCGCGACCGGTGACCTGCTGATGACGTACGCGTGAGGAAGTGGGTAGGTGTTAGTGGGTAGTGGGTAGCCAGAAGCAGGAATACGCTCCTCGCATTTTCTGGCTACCCACTATCAACTACCCGCCACCCGCTTCTTCCTCCCTCCCCACAGCGACGCGGCAGGGTGGCGGGGTCTGAGGCTTTGCGAAGGCCCCGATTTTGTGCGTCACGGAGCGATCGTCGGGGCCATTCGCCTTGCGGCTTCTGACCCCGGCACCCCGGTGAGTGGGTAGTTGATAGTGGATCGCCAGAAGCAGGAATTCCCACCTCGCATTTTCTGGCTACCCACTAACTACTACCCACTACCCACTTCTTCCTCCCCCACCACAGCAGCACCACAAACACTGCCACCAGCGGAATCCATGCCGGTGGACCGAAGACTGCGGTGGCGTTGAGAGCCATGAATGCCATGAAGCTCTGGGTGCTGAGATACCAGAGTCGCTGGCGCGGCCAGGTCGCATCGCGCCACCAGGCAGCGACGTCGCACAGCCAGATCACCAGAAACAGGTAGTTCAGCCACAGCCCGCTGCCGGAATCAAATCCGGTGCGGGCCAGGGTTTGCTGTCGCGTATGTTCCCAGGCTGCCGCGTGGCTCCAGTGGTGATAGACGTGGAAGGCCGCGAGGACGTGCAGGCAGAACAGACCGCAGCCGCTGGTCCAGCACCAGCGGGCGCGGCGCTGCCAATGGAGATTGCGGGGGTGGGTGACGTCGATCCACAGCCGGGCGGCATAGCCGGCCATCGCGAGTCGCGCGGTCCACGCTGTCACTGCGATGCCGGCTTCTGTCGTCACCCGATTCCTTGCTGATTCCGCGTTCCGTCACCTCAGAGAATTTCCAGCGACGGCATCTTCGGCGTTTCCAGCAGCGACTTCGCGATCTGCATCGCGGCCTGTTCGCAGACATTCAGCAGATACGGCCGCGACGGGTTATCGTCCTCAAACAGGCTGGCGAGCGTGCCTTCGTCGCCGCGAATCCGGATCTGCGCGTTGATTGGAATCTCGCCTAGGAACGGAACGCCGAGTTCGGCCGCTTTTTGCTGCACACCGCCGCGGCCGAAGATCTCGCCCGTCATGTTCTCGACCATGCCCAGCACCGGGATCTTCACCTGGCGGTACATGGCGACGGCCTTGATGGCGTCCAGCAGCGCGACTTGCTGCGGCGTGCAAACGACGATGGCTCCCGCCAGCCCCAGCAACTGGGACAGCGTGAGCGACACGTCGCCGGTTCCGGGCGGCAGGTCGATGATCAGATAATCGAGTTCCCCCCATTCGGTGTCCTTGAGGAACTGCGTAATGGCGCGATGCAGCATCGGTCCGCGCCAGATGACCGCCTGATCCGGTTTGACGAAGTAGCCAATCGACATCACCTTCAGGCCGTTCACCTCGACCGGGAACATCCGCTCGATTTCCTCGCCGGATTCGAGCGTCTGCTTCATGGCCATCGGCACGCCGCCGCCGCCGACCAGGTGCGGCACGCTGGGACCGTAGACGTCGGCATCCAGCAGGCCGACCTTGCAGCCGAGAGTCTGCAGACCAAATGCCAGCGACGTGGCGACCGTGCTTTTGCCAACGCCGCCCTTGCCGCTGCCGACCGCGATGACGTTCTTGACCTTCAGGCCGATCGAGCCGCCGGAGTTCTTTCCCTGCACGACGGCAGTGAATTCGACATGCACCGGACCGATGTCCGGCACGTTGCACAACTGGGCCTGAATGGCGGCGGTGATCCGTTCGCGGCGAGGATAGGCCGGCGTCGGCAGCTGGACGTGAACGGTGACCGACTGGCCTTCGCCGATCGTGGCCCCCTGGAGCATCTTCAGCTCGCCGAGGCTGCGACCGATCTCGGGGTCGCGAATCGATTTGAGGCGTTCCAGCACACTGGTCTCAGTCAACATCACACTATCCAGGAATTTACCGGGGACAACACACGCGAATCCCCAGTTTCTAGCACTCCCGCCGGACGGACACAATCCGCGGCCCGGCAATTACGGTTTTCGGGACCCTGATCCCCGGTGGGGATCGCAGGTATGCCTTCCGCGGTCGTGCCTCCCTGTTCGCACTCCGGGTCAGATCATTTTTGGGGAGCAGCCGTTAATTGGTGGCGGAGATGTTTGTTCACTGAAATCCCGACATCCAGTGGTGTGGCATGCTTGCCCTTCCAGGCAAGCATGGTCTACTGATTTCGTAGGGACAATGATTTTGCATGATGAATCACATGCTCGCCTGGAAGGGCGAGCATGCCACCCGGAATTTACCACCAATTAACGACTGCCCCCTTTCCCGAACAGCTGACCCGGGTGCGAGTTTGTGGCTCTGGCTGCCAGCAGTTATCCTGCAAGTTATGGCTGCCTTCCAGACGACCCGCCGCATGGAGTTTTGCGACACCGACATGGCGGGCATCGTGCATTTCGCCAACTTTTTCCGGTTCATGGAAGCCGCGGAACATGCCTGGTTCCGGTCGCTGGGACTGAAAATCGCCGGCGAACTGGCCACGGGCGAGACGTACGGCTGGCCGCGCGTCTCCACCACCTGCAACTATCAGTCGCCGGCGCGGTATGAAGATGTGCTGACGATCGACGTCCGCCTCACCCACCGCGGGTCACGCTCACTCAGTACGGTCTATGAGTTCTCGCGCGACGGCCAACCGATCGCCCGCGGCGAAATGAAAACCGTATTCTGCCTGATCTAACCCGGCCAGCCGTTGAAGGCGGTCGCCATTCCGCCGGAAAGCGCCCGGATTCTGGATGCAGCAGCGGCTGACGACACCGGCGAGCTCACGGACCGCAGCGTCTGAGTTCGCGCAGGATGTGTTCGATCAACGCAGAAAATTACCACGCCCTTCGCAAGACCTCAGAGTCTTTGCGGGAATAGATTATCTCTTGAAGAGAAGCGGTCTGTAATTACGGATCCTGATTTGAAAGAGCGCGGTTGAGCCATGGGGCGGGGCAGACGGTTTTCATGAGTTCAGGTTCCAGAACACTCGTGTGCCAGGCATGCAGCGATGTCTCTTCCAGAGACTGATTGTCCGGATAGGCTTGATTACTCCAGTGGTGTGACCTCAATTTGTGCCACAGGTTCTTGATCGGGTTCAGTTCCGGGCTGTAGGCGGGTAGGTGGATCAGTGTGATGTTCTCGGGAACCCGCAGGGTTCTGCTGCGATGAAAACCGGCTCCGTCCCGGATCATCACTCCATGTTCGTTTTCGGGGATGCTCGCGGAAAACTGCTTGAGGAACACGTTGACGACAGCCGTGTTCAATCGCGGACTGAGCAATTCTTCGGCGTGCGCGGTCTGGGGACAGACCGTTCCCGGAACTCACAGGTATTGATACTCGGTCTGACGGACCACCTGGGGACGGGCCCATGGGGGCGCCCAGACATTCGTCATGGTTCCCTGCGGACCGAAGCCGGCCTCATCCTGAAAATGGATTCGCAGCTGTTTGCCGGATTGCTGAGCTTGAATCTGAAGGATCTGCTGCTTGAGCCCTTCCTGAAACTCCTGCATCGCCTGAACACTGGCTTTGTGGTGTTTGGGGCGAGGACGTAGAGACGAATACCTCAGCCGATGCGGCAGCCAATCAATGCCGGAGAGGGACCGTACGCAGCCAAACTCCTGCTGGAGAATCCGTTGCAGATCCTTTCCCCGGAGGGAACAGACCTGGTTCGCAGGTTGCGGCCCCTCTTCCAGTCTCTGCCAAAACCGTTGCTGTTCTTCCTGGTTGAGCGGCACCCCGGGAGACCGTCCCCGTCAATCCCCCAGCGCCCGCAAGGCGGTCGCAATTTCGAGCGGATCGCATGAGCCGCAGAGCGGA
>VFQN01006178.1_pt1 | contig 13946 bp, 4 predicted proteins | sample 3512371 | NCBI WGS metagenome assembly VFQN01 (sample SAMN10412370, study PRJNA504923) | tailings metagenome | isolation source: Replicate 2 from Balatoc abandoned mine | place: Philippines: Itogon, Benguet | collected 2017-08-28
GGTATTGAGTCATCATTTTGTACAAAAAAATAAGGCTGAACTAACCGTACAAAGTAAACTGGGAAAAGGCACTTGTTTTAGCATCGTTTGGAAAGATTGAAATAACAAATCGTTAGAAAAATAAATTTCTCACAATAGCCCTCTAAATGCCTATTCGATAAAATAGAAAGCCCTCCGAATTTTCAAACCACCAACGTTATGAAATACATTATTCTCCTTACTTTATGGATTTGTGCCCTCAAGTTAGCTTATACCCAAAACAAATCCTTTACAAGCTTTCGTGATTATCTCGTTCCTGCTTCCCGTTTGGATAGTTTGAGAAAAGTAGAACGAAGCATGCCACCCAACTCACAATCAAGCCAATACCTGCATTTATTGATTGCTATTGAGTTGGGTAAATCGCATCAAAACGATTCGACCACTTCGCAACAGTACAATAAAATGGTACAATTGGCCACCAAGCATAAATCAACCCTGGGGCTTGCCATGGCAAATTATATCATGGGCTTCTACAACTCATCGTGGCAGGAAGAGATTGCTTATGAACAAATGATGAAAGCACAGAGCCTGTTTACCCAATTGAAAGATACGTCCGGCATCGTTCAATGCCTTAGTTGGTCATTGAGACAATTTACACAAGATGACCCCTCCTACGGTTCATTCCTTAAAAAGGATTTGCTGAAAATGAATCAAGAGAATTTTGCTAAGTTGGTGGCCCTTTCCGAAAAATCAAGGCACGCTATTGACAGGTTTACGTACTATCGCACTATTTTGAACAGTCATCCATCTTTTTCCCAAGAAAGAACCGAAACACAACGAATGGAAGCCTTCAAAGCGGCCAACGAAATATTGGACAAAAACCCGCACTTAGCATACTTGAGAAAAGCACTTTATCGGGCTGCTCAACAAGGTTACTTAAATTCAAAAAAATTTGATAAACTCTTAGAATTGGGTTTGAAAATACTGAACCATCCTGAAATTAAAGCCACTTACCCAGATTATAGAAATGTAGCCAATACTTACACACATTTAAAAAAATACGACAGTGTTATTGTGTATATGGAGGAGGCGATTAGGCGGGCCAAGAGAGAAGATCCTAAGAATCTAAGGGCGTTGCGGGGAATGAACAGGCGTTTAAAAAACGCATACTTTGAGGTAAAAAAGTGGGAAAAGGGTGTTGAAGCCTACGATGAATACGACAAATATAATAATTTGGTTCGTGACAATGACCGCAGATTGGCCGTGTATGAAATCAAGGAAAAATACTCTTTTACCGAAAAAGAAGCCGAACTGAAACGGATTTCCTTAGAAAAGCAGGTGGCCGAAAGCCGAAATCAACTACTCCAAGCCCAATATGAAGCCGAAAAACGCGAGGCCACTTTAAAAAACTTGGCCTTAGAAAACCAGGCCACTGAAAGCAAAACCAAACTGCTCCAAAGTAAGATAGAAGTTCAAAAAAAAGAAAATGCCATCCGAATGGCAGAATCCCAAAAACAACTTTTAGTCGGAGGTCTGCTAGTTGCTTTGGGATTGATTGTAACCATTCTTGTGTTTTCCATAAAACTCCGCAAAACAAATACGAAACTCTTGGAGCTACAGCAGGGTCGTGACAAATTCTATACCATCATTGCCCATGATTTGCGCTCACCCATCAACAGCCTCAATGACATGGGAGTGGTATTACAACACCTCATCCAAGAAGGCAAAAAACAGGAGTTGGACAAAGTCATCCAACAAGTAGAAAATATGAGACAGAAAACCCAACTGCTGCTCAACAATCTGTTTGAGTGGGGTAAAAGTCAGTATTTTACGCCTGAGGTTGAGCAAGTCAGGCAACCAACGGATGTGGGACCTTTGCTGTGCGAACTCTATCAAACATATGTGCCTTTTGCCGAAGCCAAAAAGATTGTCATGGTTGCTGATTTGTCCTCAAGATTGGTAGTCTCTGTGGACTCCAATGGCTTACTGATGACAGTGCGTAACCTACTAGACAACGCCCTCAAAAACACACCTGCGGGCGGAGAGATCAAAATAGAAATGAGTGAATCTACGGCCGACAGCCCTGCTCAATCCTTATTAAAGCTAACCATCACCGATACCGGCAAAGGCATTGCCCCCGACCAGCTTCACTATCTGCAACAGGTATTTGCCGGAAAACTCAAACCCGAAGTAGGAGTACACGGACTAGGGCTGGGCATGGTATTGAGTCATCATTTTGTACAAAAAAATAAGGCTGAACTAACCGTACAAAGTGAACTGGGAAAAGGCACCTGTTTTCAATTAACTTTGAAGGCTTAAAAACACACTGCCCCCTTTTTCGTTTTTAACTTGCTAAAAACGAATCTTTGAAGCAGAAAAACAAAAGTGATAAATAGTATGATGATTTGGCTAAACCATCGGAATGGTTCTTGTTGGAAAATGGCTGAAATGGTCAAAATATGAAATACTTATTGACACTTTTTGGGGCTTTGTTCATCACCCTATCCCTCCACGCCCAAAAACTGCACGTACTGTTAGTTGTCGAAAACGAAGATCCTGACTTTGGCTTACTGCAACTGCGAAGCGAAGCCGATATGTTTCAAATCTTAGACATTGCAGCGTGGGGGTTGGGCTATAAAATGGAGGTAATGCACCTATCAAAGCAAAAATTTACGGCAACTGACCTTCAACAAGCCATCGATTCCCTTCCTACCGGCGCAAAAGACATTGTAGTGGTGTATTATGCCGGCTTTGGACTTCCCCCCGCTCATAAGAAGAGCTTCTTTGCCAACTGGAAACTGCGAGACACCCCTACCAAGGGGCTCGCGGTGGATGAAGTGGCGGGGTGGTTGGAAACCAAACAAAAAGCCCAAAAACTGCATTTGGGGTTGATTGTGTCGGAATACAGCGCACAAAGCATTCATTCATCCCAACGAGTAATCGACACCCTCGGCACTTCGATTGCGTATCGGCAGCAAGTAGTTCAAAAACTGTTTTTAGGGCAATGCGGCATCGTCAAAATGGGGAGTGCCCTGCCTTATGAGCCTTCTTGGGTCAATAAAAACCACAGTGCCCCTTTGTTTACCGAATCACTTGTACGTGCTTTTGAGCGAATGCTCATGCCGGTGGATTCGAGTGCTTTGAGGCACGTTTCTTTTGGGCAGTTTCATGCTTATGCGTCTTCCTATCTAAATCGGTATTTTAACGACATACCGATTAGCCAAACACCTATTTTAGAAATTAAATCCTGCAAAGACAGTACCTACAGCACCACAATAGAAGCGCGACGCGATTCTTTAGCCGCTCCTATAAAAGTACTAGGAGGGTTGCTCAACTCATTGGCCCAAAATAAAGATACCCTCCAACGTCACCAGATTAAACAACAGCTTGCCGATTATTTTACCCCTGATGCCACCGTCAGGGTTCTTCGATTGTATGGGATGAACCGTATACCAAAACCAAAAGAATATACCGTAGAGACATATTTTAATATGATACACCTACCCAGTGAAAATCCGGGGACCCAAGAAGTAATACCCAACATGATGTACCTATACATTGGCAAAATAGAAACCGATAATACTGATTCCAAACGCCCCCTCATCAAACAGCTATCCGTTTCCGAAATGTGGGGCAATGCTTCGCATTAATGTCTCTTCAGCTTATTGGACTTAATAAGTTTCTTTAAATTTTAACCGCCGATTGGCGCAAATTGAAATCGCAGACAAACGCAGATGATTGGCTATATGCCCCCTTTTTCGGCGAAAATCTGCGTTTGTATTATTCAGCGCACTTCTGCGGGTAAAAAACAAAACTTTTTAATTAACACTGTACTCAATGGTTTTCTTCCTGCTATTTTAATAATTTGCTACAACCTTTAGCCGTCTTTGTGTTCAATTTGGCATGAAAATTGTCCAAAAGGAAGGCCGCTTTTACGGCCCAAACTACCCCTATTTTTGCCTTCTATCCACCAACCTTTCTTCCCTATCTCTTCCGTTATATTTTAAAAAACTCATTCCAAAACCAGAAATTAGGGGTCTCTTGCATTCCCTTTTTTTTATCCTCTCCGCGATTGGCTTAGGCTTACACAAAAATAACCAAAACGATAAGTGGTATACCAATTTGGCTAAATCGTCGGATTAGTTCTTGATGCAAAACAACTATGTAGATTCCATTGAGTTTCATCAAATTTATTCTCAAATCGCATGATTGTTTTTTACCGCTTCCGTATCCCTAAGTACTTACTGACAACAAGCCTACTTTTGTTGTGTATGCTGGCGGGAATAGTGAGGTCTTACGCACAGACCGAAACCTTTCCATCGGGTTCGTACATCATTAACATGGGGATTACCCCGCAAACCCAAGCTAATGCGCTGAGACCCTACGGGTTGATATACGATTTGTTGAAAAACGACAAAATCCCTGTCAAATGGGTCATCAGCCAAACCAAAGGCATCGATGGCATAGATTTTAGCCATCAAGGGGTAGATTTTCGAGGCGGAACGTTCATTATCCCTGCCCCTTTTCGAAACTCCTCGGTGAATGGAAAAATTAGTAGCTATGGTGTTTCTGGAATAACCACAACTAGCCCTTTGACCGTAAACGTAACCTATACGCTCACGTCAGCTCCCCGCTGGACATTGGACGACAAGAATGGAAAAATTGCGGAAGGCTTCTTCAGCCAAGCAGGGATTCCATCCTCAGCTTACAACTTTAAAGACCCCCAAACCCTTGGGGTGTGTGATGATATTTTTGTGATGCCCCACGCCGACCCCACATGGAGTACCCACGGCAACCTGTACAATTGGAATCGTAATAATCGTGGGTCGATTTGGGCGGGCTGTAAAGCTGTTTCGGAATTGGAAAATATGAACAATGGTAGCCTGCAAACCAACTTCTTGGCTAACAATGTAGGTGGCGTTGGCAATGCCTTGGTATTTTCTGGTTCACACAGCGATGGAAGTCCTCCATATACTCGTATCAACCCAAGTAGTCCTGCATCTCAATACATGGGGGCGTCTGACGCAGCCCACCCTGGAGGTGCCGAACAAATCTACCTGCCCAAAGCAGGGGGAGGCTGGCGGTCTTCGACCCAAGTTATCGCTTTTGACCCTTCCCAATCCAATGTACCCGGATTATCTCCCGGGCCAGCAGCCGTGATTGTTTTTGGCCGTGGTTTTGGTTTGAATACTTCTGGCTGGGTAATGTACGAAGCAGGTCATGACATCAAGAAAGCAGGCGGTACGGCCAGCATAGCTGCTATCCGTCCCTTTTTTAATTTTAGTCTTTTGTCTTCTGTAGATAAAGTACCTTTTATCAGTGTGGCAAACGTTCCTACAACTATGTCAATAGGTGTTGGCTATGCAGTCAGTGTCACGGCTACCTCTCCGGTATCTTCCCCGCTTACTTATCAATGGACGAGTAGCTGCGGAGGTACTTTTGCCAATCCCAACGCTGCCAATACTACATTTACCCCTCCTAATGTGGGTAGCGTTACCTCTTGTATGATTACCGTCACAGTGTCCGATGCCTGCGGCAGACAAACCTCCTCTGCCACGCCTATTACCATTCAGCCTTGTAGTCAATCAGTTAGTTCTTCAGTAACACCGTTGTGTCCAGGCACTACCAATACTGGAGCCATCAGTATGACTGTTACGGGCGGCACTGCACCTTATACTTATACATGGACTCGCTCTGGCGGCGGCTCTGGTTCAGGCAATGGCACTACCATATCTGGCCTTGCTGCTGGTACTTATACAGTTACGATTACCTCTGCAAGCGGATGTGCCAATACGTTCACCGCTACGGTAGGTACATATCCCGCCATTGTCATTACGCCTACGACGACTCCGGTGTCTTGTAATGGCGGTGCAACGGGGGCCATCAGCCTGTCGGTTTCGGGTGGTACGCCGGGTTATACCTACAATTGGGGCGGTGGCATCACTACTCAAAACCGTAGTGGTCTAACGGCTGGCAGCTACAGCGTAACTGTCACCGACACCAAGGGATGTACCGCTACTGCAAACAACATCAGCGTAACCCAGCCCGCCATAATTAGCGCTACACCCACCGTAACAAACGTGCCTTGTTTTGGGCAATCTACGGGTGGTATCACACTTGCAGTGACCGGCGGAAACGCCCCCTATACCTATCAATGGAACGACGGAGCCTCTACCAAAGACCGTACCAATATCCTTGCCGGGACATACAGTGTGACCATCACTGACGCAAACAGTTGTACTGGAACAGTAACCAATATTTCAGTTACGCAGCCTTCAGCCGCACTTACGGCTTCTTTGTCAAAAATAGATCCAAGCTGCGGAGCCACCAACGGCAGTGTTACGGCTACGGTATCTGGTGGCACTGCCCCCTATACCTACGACTGGAACGGTACGCCAACCGGTGAGGGCACGCCTACCATTACTGGTTTGACCGCTGGGAATTATCAAGTAACTGTCACCGATGCCAAAAACTGTACCATTATTGTTTCTATTACCTTATCAACCGCTGCCTCAATTGTATTGACGACCAATGTTACACCTCCAACTTGTCCACCTGGTTCTAATCCACCTTTGGGTACAAACGGGGTCATTGATTTGGTAGTAACTGGTGGAACATCACCCTTTACCTACAATTGGACAACTCCCAATGGAACAGGTCTCACCCCAACAACTCAGGATCAATCAGGCCTGTCGGCTGGAACATATAATGTAACCGTAACCGATGCTGGGGGGTGTACAGCCAGTACTTCAGTAATACTTACAGCCATAAATCCTCCACCAGTCCAGCCAATAACGATAAACAATAACTAACATTTTTAACGGCTCTAATAAGATGATGGCATTCAAAAAAGGATGTTCAAAAGCATACCTATTGATTGTCTGAACCAGATTCGATCTTGAAGGAAAGAAAAAATAATAGAGATTTCTAATGGAATACAAACTGAAAAATAAACTTGGTACTGCACGTAAAGATAATGTAGTACAACCCGGCCAAAGGAATCTATTTCTAATAGTGTCTTTTGTGGAGGGGGCTGCGGTTATGATCATAGAGCTACTGGGTGCAAAGATTGTAGCCCCGTTCTATGGCACCTCCATGTATGTTTGGGCCTCGGTATTGGGCGTTACGCTCATTGCTCTTTCTGGCGGCTATTTCGTTGGTGGCAGTGTTTCTAATAAATACAAAGACAAAAGCCCGCTGTTTGCAGTACTTGCTGTGGGAGCAATATTAACAATCATTGCCCCCCGAATTGCACCCGCTATCATGATGGCTACGGCCGACCTGGGAGTTCGTATCGGCTCATTAATCTCAGTTTCAATCTACTTATTGCCTCCCATTTTTTGCATGGGGATGGTTTCTCCCATCATCATACAGCTCATCAATCAATCCGAGGCAAATGCAGGGCAAACAGCTGGTACCATCTATGCCATTTCTACAGTAGGAGGCATACTCGCTACATTTCTTGCGGGTTTTGTGCTCATACCTGAGCTCGGTATCCGAACAACGGCCACTTTTACAGGGCTTGTACTGATAGTCGTTTCCGCAGTCGGTATGTTGAGCCGAAAACAAAAAACGCAGGCTGTTCTTTCCTTTGTGCTTTTTGTTTTTTCTGTTCCGTTCGTCTATAGCAAACCTACCGCTGATCCGGCTATTACAATACAGTATCAGTCAAGCGGTATATTGGGAGAATGGACGGTGGTGGATCACAAAGGTTTTGCCAAAGACGGACGTCCAGTTAACACAAGGCAGTTGTTGCTCAATGGAATAGACCAAACCTTTACGAATGTTGGTATTGAGCCATTTTCGGTATGGAGGTATCCCCATAAAGTGACGGCTTTAGCAGGAATAAAGCCCGCTAAAAGCAAGGCGCTGCTACTGGGAATGGGAGGAGGAAGTATTGCCCATAATTTGATTCGACTTGGGTTTGAACTTGATATTGTGGAGTTGGACGAACGGATTCCGGTTATCGCTGAAAAATGGTTTGGTTATGATCCCACCTCTGCTAATCTGATCATTGATGACGCACGCCATTACATTCGAAATACCACTAAAAAATATGATGTGGTCATATTGGATATTGTAAATGGAGAGGTACAGCCATCCCACATGTTTACCCAAGAAGGTTTAAGAGAGTTAAAAATGGCATTAAACAGAGATGCCTTGGTGATCGTGAATTTTCAGGGTCAATTGGACACTGAAGACCCCAAACTTTCACGTGCTCCTCGTTCGGTCATCAAAACTTTTGAATCTATTGGATACAAAATGTTTGCGGTTAAGAATGAAAACAAATCGCTATCTGCTGATTTATTGCTCTACGGAACCTCAGGTTCACTGAATATCAAAGAGGCCCTCAGCCAAAATTTAAGATATAATGAGCTAATGCCGAACGACCACTTCTCCTCGGCAGACTATACCCCAATATCAGCTTCCGCTTATGAACTAGGGGATGTGGAGGTGATGACGGATGACAAACCGAACTTAGAATTATTGAATACTCCAACTGTATTGAATTGGAGAAAGAATAAGATTGAATACACTGTAAATGGACTCATCAAAAAAGGAGTCCCTATTTACTAACCATCAATAAAGAATTTTATGTGTCAATCGAATCAAAAGCTATACTATGGAAACCATCTACGTAACTAAGCAAATAAACAATAAGTCTTGTCAGATTTATTGTCATTTGTCGCGTATCACCGTTCTTTTATACCTGTTTTTGGGGGTTGCTGGGGTTATCCATGCCCAGACTGCGACCATTATCTCAACCAAATCAACGCAGCTTTACAAAGGGACCAATACCAGAAACTACGGCTCATGCCCTGGAATCGGTCCAGACAATGCTACTAATTACCAGATGAATCCCCTCATTGAGTTCGACTTGTCGGCTATTCCTGCAGGGGCAACCATCACCTCGGCAACCCTGAGAATGGTACACGCACCAGATGGTACAGGATTTGATAATGAGAAAGGTTCAGCCTTTACGTCAATCATCAGAAGGGTTACTACTGATTGGGTGGAAGGGAGTGCCTGTGATGCTACTCAGTCAGGGTCTTCCACTTGGAACAGCCCTGGAAGTGGTAGCTGGACTGGAGGGAGTTACGCAGGCACTAACTATGGCACACTGACGGCGGGTGCGTCTGATGCTCCAGGTACAGTCTATAATATCACCATTACCTCGTTGGTGCAGGAGTGGTACAATGGTACCTCTCCAAATCATGGTTTGGGGATAGTACCTGCTACCCTCGTAGGTGACAAAGAAGAGTCTTGGTACTATATGTACAGCGATGATGCCACTGATGCGAATAACCGTCCACAGCTTATTGTCAACTATTCACTACCACCAGTAGGAGGAACGGCCGCTAAAACGGATGCCTGTATCGGTGTAGCCAATGGAACCATAACCGTATCTAACCCAACTGGAGGAAGCGGTACGTACCAATACCGAGTCAACTCCGGTACTTGGCAAAACAGCAATGTATTTAACAGCCTTACGGCTGGAAACTATACGGTGCAGATACGAGACGCCAATAATATAACGAATCAAACGACGCTCACCCCCAACCCCCTTGTAGTCGGTAGTTTACCCGACTCCGACGGGGATAATATTTCAGACGCGTGCGATTTAGACGATGATAACGACGGCATATTGGATACGGTGGAGGGGTCTGGCAACACAGACGGAGATGGCCTGATTAATTCATTGGATAATGATTCTGACGGGGACGGATGCGCCGATGCCATAGAAGGCGGTGGCAGCTTTACGGCAGCTAATATAGATGCCAATGGCCGGCTCACCGGAGGCGTTGGCTCAAACGGTGTTCCAACCCTTGCAGGCAGTGGTCAAACCGTTGGTGGCAGTCAGGTAGCTACACAGGTTATTATTCTGACCCCCCCAGGCAATCAGGCTGTGGCAGCGGCTGCACCGGCTACCTTTAGTATCTCTGCTCGCGGTGATAACGCTACCTCGTACAGTAGCGGTACGCCCAGCTACGGTACAGCCGGCAACTCCAACGCGAGTCTATTATACCAATGGTATTTGGGAGACCCTGATGCTGGGGGAACAGCCCTGACAAACACAGGTGTATATAGTGGCGTAACCACGGCTACGCTCAATATATCGAACAGTACAGGGTTATACGGGAATACGTATTTCGTGCTGGTCAGGCATAGTTCCAATGATTGTATCCGAATCAAACGCTCAGCGGCGCTCACGTTATTTTGTGGTGCTATCACTGCTTCCGTGACATCTCAAACGAATATCAATTGCTTTGGTGCTTCCACTGGTGCGGTCACTGTGGCAGGTGCAAACGGACTTGCACCCTATACATATAAACTGGGAAGTGGTGCTTTTGGTAACTCAGGTACGTTTACCAACCTAACTGCTGGTACTTACATCATCACTGTGAAAGATAATGGCGGTTGTGAGGAGACCGTTAACGTTATAATTACGCAGCCTTCGGCAGCTTTGGCTGTTAGCCAATTAACCGTACAGCCACAATGTTTTGCCTCAGGAAGCATCACTCCTACCGTAATCGGAGGAACTGCGCCCTATACCTATGACTGGGCAGACATAGCTGGAACCAATAATACCGCTAACCGAGCAGGCTTGGCCGCCGGTACGTATAGTCTGACCGTTACCGATTCGAAAGGCTGTACGGTTTCGAGCGGCAATATTGTTTTGAATGTTCCCAGCAATTGCGACCCCATTGATATTTGTCGGAGCAGCGTCGCAGAGGTATTCTCTGTTACTCCCGACCCTGCCAATATATCCTATACTTGGACGGTTCCTGCTGGGGCAATCATTGTATCAGGACAAGGTACGCCAGAAATTAGGGTTAATTGGACCGGTGTCACGCCCGGGACTTATCAAGTGTGCGTGGTGGCAGTAAATGACTGTAATGAAAGTGCCCAGACTTGCATTGATGTAGATGTCATTCAACCCACCGCACAAGCCTCCGTTGTATTGCCCATTTGTAAAGATAGAACAATCAGTTTGTTGGCTACTGGTGGGGTTTCTTATTCATGGACGGGGCCAAGCGGCTTTACGTCGTCTAGTGCCAACCCCACCATACTCAATGCAAACGCAGCCATTCACAACGGTACTTATACAGTCGTTGTGACAGATGCTTCAGGTTGTCAGGCTACGGCTACCGTCGGCGTTACGGTAGAAGATAACCCAGTACTTACCACGGCGTCGGTCACAAATGCTACCTGTAACCAATCAAATGGAGCCATTAATATTACAGTAAGTGGTGGTACACCTGCTTATAATTACACTTGGAATAACGGGGCCACCACCGAAGACTTGACTAATTTGAGTAGTGGTAGTTATACCTTAACGGTCACGGATTCAAAAGGCTGTTTTCAGACTACCACCGTTGCCGTCATCAGTACAAACGGACCGACTGTTACAAACACAAAGACAAATGTAACCTGCAACGGCGCAAGCACGGGAACTATCACTCTGACTGTATCGGGCGGTACAGCCCCTTATACCTACTTGTGGTCTGATGGAGCTACCACTAAAGATAGAACGGAATTAACTGCTGGCACTTACAGTGTAACTGTGACAGATGCCACAGGCTGTGTAAGTGCGACAACCGCTACCATCACACAGCCGACGGGTATTGTGCTGGATCATGTTAAAACGAATGTTGCTTGCTTCGGAGGCTTAACAGGCAGTATAGACCTGAGCGTATCGGGTGGTACTTCACCTTACAGCTACGCATGGACTCGTAACTCAGTTCCTTTTTCGGGTAACATCCAAGATCAGTCTTCTATAGGAGCAGGTATTTACCAAGTAACGGTCACTGACGCCAATGGCTGTACCGCAATGCAAACCATCGTAATTACGCAGCCAAGTGCGGCTTTAGGTGCTACCCGGGTTATTTCCAATGTAAGTTGTCGAAATGGTACAAATGGTCAAATTGTATTGACTGTAACTGGCGGTACAGCACCCTATACCTACGCTTGGACGGGTCCAAATAGCTTCACAGCGACTACAAAAGACATCATTAATCGGCCAGCTGGTACGTACAATGTGACCATCACTGATGCGAATGGTTGCACCTTCCCACTGGTAAACATGGTCATTACCCAACCTTCCTCTTTGGTTGCGGTAACTCCTGTTGGTACAACCAATGTGTTGTGTTTTGGGGATGCGAATGGAAGTATAGATATCACGGCTACCGGCGGTACGCCACCTTATACATATGGATGGAATACCGGTGCTACTACCCAAGATATCAGTGGGCTGAATCCTGGAAACTATAATGTAGTGGTAACCGATGCCAAGGGCTGTTCGGTTACATCAAACATATTTACAATTTCCGGTCCAACTGCCCCCATATCTGCTACAATAACGCCTACTGAGGCGGATTGTTTTGGAGCATCCACTGGCCAGATTTCTCTTATAAGTGGCGGTGGTACACCTACTTATACCTATCTATGGAGTAACGGTTCGACCAACCAAAACCTGTTTAATGTACCAGCAGGAGATTATTCGGTGACAGTTACCGATGCGAACTTATGTAAGCAAGTATTCACAACCTCAGTGGGTCAACCCATCCAAATCATCATAACGGGGGCAATTACCAATGCACTTTGTTCTGGAAGTGCAACGGGCGCCATAACAGTATCCGTAACGGGTGGCTCTTCAATTTATACCTATAAATGGATAGATGGCCCTACTTCAAAAGATCGTACCAATTTAGTAGCGGGTAACTACACCTTAGAAGTGACCGATAACGCCGGATGTAAAGTTTCTAAAACCTTTACGGTTAATAATACCTCCAGCCTTTCGCTATCGTCTATCACTACCCCTATCAGTTGTTTTGGCAACACCAACGGTAGAGTAAACCTCATCGTTACTGGTGGCGTTGCACCCGTTACATTTAGCTGGTCCAATGGTGTCTCCACAGAAGATATTTCAGGTTTGGCAGCAGGGACTTATTCAGTTACTGTTACGGACAACATCGGTTGTGTGAAAACATTAACGGCAAGTCCCGTTACTCAACCTACGCTTTTAACAGCTACTGCTTCACAAACAAAAAGTGTAACATGCAAAGGGGGAAGCAATGGTGAAGCAACGGTTACGGGTAGTGGTGGAACAGCCCCTTACACGTACATTTGGTCCAATGGAGCAATGACCACGACGGCTACAGGGTTAGCGGCTGGTACATACAATGTATTTGTTACGGATGCCAATGGATGTACGGCTACCGCCTCGGTAGTGATTACTGAACCTACAACTGAAATAGAGCTATTTGTCAACGTATCGAATACCTCTTCGTGTGCTATCAACAAGGGTGCCATAGATTTAATCATCCAAAATGGAACAGGTCCATTCTCGTACGTATGGACTGGTCCAACCGCCATTGGGAATATTCAAGATCCCTCAAACCTATCGGCAGGTACCTACAATGTCACAGTGACTGATGCACTAGGCTGTACCAAAACTATCTCCGCTACCGTTGGTAGTGCCCCTACGCTCTCAGTAAGCGTATTGATTGAAAACAGCAGTTGCCAAGCAATTGATGGTAAAGCATTTTCAGTAGTGACAGGTGGGGTGGGGCCATACACCTACTTATGGTCGCTTGGCAACATTACAACTAAAGACCTAACTGGCTTGTCAACGGGTACGTATACCGTAACCGTAACTGACGCCAATGGTTGTACCGCCTCTGCCTCTGGCACTTTTACCGCACCGAATTGCCAGCCGCCAGTAGCAGTTGATGACCCGTATACAACTCCTTTCAATACGCCCGTCAGTGGCACAGTAGCCCCCAATGATTCCGATCCTGATAATACGTTGTCCGAATTATTATTTGATCCTTTGGCGGCACCGTTATTAAGTGAAGGAATTATTGTGTGGGACACAACAAACAATGGTTCATTTACCTTTACCCCAGCTTTAAATTTTGTGGGAGTTGTTACTATTCCTTACAAAGTCTGTGACCCTACTGGTT
>VFQN01006179.1_pt1 | contig 13946 bp, 11 predicted proteins | sample 3512371 | NCBI WGS metagenome assembly VFQN01 (sample SAMN10412370, study PRJNA504923) | tailings metagenome | isolation source: Replicate 2 from Balatoc abandoned mine | place: Philippines: Itogon, Benguet | collected 2017-08-28
AGGGTCACCCCGCAGATCATGATGATCACCGAGATCAGCCGGCCGGTGGTGCCCGGCAGGGTGATGTCGCCAACCCCGGTGGTGGTGAGCGACGTCACCGTGAAATAGAGGGCATCCATGTAGTTGAGGATGTCCGGGTTGCTCTGGAACTGGGTCGTGTAGACGATGCCGGTCATGACGAAGATGAACACGCCCAGGTTCGTCACCGCCAGGACGGCGTCCTCGTTGTGACGGAAGAAGCGGCTGTCGTGCCGCAGCCGCTTCAGGAAAGTGTAGGTCCGCAGGAGGCGGAGCGTGCGCAGGATCCGCAGGAAGCCCAGGCCCTCGCCGATGATCGGGCTGAGGAACGAAGCCAGGGCGACCAGGTCGGCCCAGGTGGACGGCCGCATCAGGTCGCGCAGCCGCGTATGGCTGACCCAGATCCGGGCCAGGAAGTCGACCAGCAGCACGATGCCGAACAGGACGTCGGCCACCTCCACCAGATTGCCGCGCGGCAGGAACGAGGTGGCGATGATGAACAGGATCGTGGCGAGGTCGAACACGAACAGCCCGTAGCGGAACCGGTGGGCGCGGCCGGAATCCCCTTCGTAGAGTTCCCGGATCCGCTTCTGCAGGCTCGCCGGCCCTGCGCTGGCCGCGTGGGTCGTCCTGTCGCCGGGCTTCCTGGTCTGCTGGTGCCGCAACATGATCCGGGCATGCCTCCTGCGGCCGGCCGCCATCTGCCGGTGCTGCCGGTCGAACCGTTCGTGCCGCAGGCCAGTTCCTGGCGGCCAGTGCCGGGCATCGGTAGGTTCGCCCCGTCCCGACTGCCCGAGAGCGACCATGCCCGACCAGGAACCCGTCATCCGCACGATCGCCATGCCGGCCGACACCAACCCGGCCGGCGACATCTTCGGCGGCTGGCTGATGGTGCACATGGATCTGGCGGCCGGCAGCGTCGCCACGCGCCGGGCGCGCGGCCGCGCCGCGACGGTGGCGGTGGAGGGCATGAGCTTCCTGAGCCCGGTGCTGATCGGGGACGAGGTCAGCTTCTACGGCGAGGTCGTTTCCAGCGGCCGCACCTCGATGAAGATCCGGATCGAGGCTTGGCGGCGCGCGCGCGAGGATGACCGGACGGTCCGCGTCACCGAGGCGGTGTTCACCTTCGTCGCGATCGACGAGCACCGCCGGCCGCGCCCGCTGCCCCCGGAACCAGGCGCCTAGGCTGGCCGGCGCCGGCATGGCTGCGCCCGTCTGCCTCAGGTAGGTCGTTCGTCCCTGCCGGGCCGGCGGCGGGCACCTATCTGAGCATCGTGAGGACGGCGGGGAAATCCGATGCTTGAACAGTTCGACGCATTGCTGCTGGCCCGGATGCAGTTCGCCTTCACCGTGTCCTTCCATTTCATCTTTCCGTCGTTCTCGATCGGCCTCGCCAGCTATCTGGCGGTCCTGGAAGGCCTGTGGCTGTGGACGGGGCGCGAGGTCTACCTGCGCCTCTTCAAATACTGGGTGAAGATCTTCGCGCTCGCGTTCGGCATGGGCGTCGTGTCCGGGATCGTGATGTCCTACCAGTTCGGGACCAACTGGTCGGTGTTCTCGGACAAGGCGGGGCCGGTGATCGGCCCGGTGATGGCCTACGAGGTGCTGACCGCCTTCTTCCTGGAGGCGGGATTCCTCGGCGTGATGCTGTTCGGGATGAACCGGGTCGGCAAGGGGCTGCACTACACGGCCACGCTCGCGGTAGCCCTCGGTACCTTCATCTCCGCGTTCTGGATCCTGTCGGTCAACAGCTGGATGCAGACGCCGGGCGGCTACGCCTTCAACGATGTCGGCCAGTTCATCCCGGTCGACTGGTGGGCCATCATCTTCAACGCCTCGTTCCCTTATCGCCTGGCGCACACGGTGATGGCCGCCTACCTCACCACGGCGCTGGTGGTGGGCGCCGTCGGGGCATTCCATCTCCTGCGCGACCGGATCAACGAGGGTGCCCGCGTCATGTTCACCATGGCGATGGGCATGATCGCGGTGGTGGCGCCGGTGCAGATCTTCGCGGGCGACGCCCATGGGCTCAACACGCTGGAGCACCAGCCGGCCAAGGTCATGGCCATGGAGGGCCATTTCGAGAGCCATGCGGATGGCGCGCCCCTGATCCTGTTCGGCCTGCCGGACCAGGAGGCGGCGGAAGTCCGCTATGCCGTGTCGATCCCCAAGCTTTCGTCGCTGATCCTCAAGCACGACCTGAACGCGCCCCTGGCCGGCCTGGACAGCGTGCCTAGGGACGAATGGCCGCCGGTGCCGGTGGTGTTCTGGTCGTTCCGCATCATGGTGGGCCTGGGCTTCCTGATGCTGGCGCTGGGCCTGCTCAGCGTGTTCGCCTACTTCAGGGGCCAGCTCTACCATTGGCGGCCTCTGCACCGGTTCGCGCTGGCGATGGGGCCGGCCGGCTTCGTCGCGGTGATCGCCGGCTGGGTCACCACCGAGGTCGGCCGCCAGCCCTTCACCGTCTATGGCATCCTGCGGACCGCCGACTCGGTGGCGCCGCTCCAGGCCCCGGCCGTGGCGACCTCGTTGCTGATGTTCATCCTGGTCTATTTCGTCGTGTTCGGCGCAGGCGTGCTCTACATCCTCAAGCTGATGGGCCATGCGCCGCATGCGGGCGAGGCCGGGCCGGAGGCGACCCGCGACCAGCCGCAGCGGGCAGCAGGTATCACGCCCGCCCCGTCGGTCGACCCCGACCGCACCATTGGCGGGCGTGGCGTGGAGGCCGGAGCATGATCTCGATCGACCTGACCACGCTTTGGGCGTTCATCATCGCGTTCGCGGTCTTCGCCTATGTCGTGATGGACGGGTTCGACCTGGGCATCGGCATCCTGTTCCCGCTGTTCCCGGCGGGACGGGAGCGCGACAGCGCGATGAATTCGGTGGCCCCCGTCTGGGACGGCAACGAGACCTGGCTGGTGCTCGGCGGCGGCGGCCTGATGGCTGCCTTCCCCCTGGCCTATGCGATCATCCTGCCGGCTTTGTATGCGCCGATCATTGCCATGCTCCTGGCGCTGATCTTCCGCGGCGTCGCGTTCGAGTTCCGCTGGCGCGACCCGGCGCACCGGCCCTGGTGGGACGTCGCCTTCACCTTCGGTTCGGTCATGGCGGCGCTGGCGCAGGGCATCACGCTGGGCGCCCTGCTGCAGGGCATCGTGGTGGAGGGGCGCAGCTATGCCGGCGGCTGGTGGGACTGGCTGTCGCCGTTCAGCGTGCTGGTCGCCATCAGCGTCGCGGTGGGCTACGCGCTGCTCGGCGCCACCTGGCTGATCATGAAGTCCGAGGGCAGGCTGCAGGACCATTGCTTCCGTCTGGCCCGAATCCTGGGGCCGGCGACGGTCGCCTGCATCGTGCTGGTCAGCCTCGCCACGCCCTTCTTGAGCGAGTCCTATTACCGCAACTGGTTCTCGTTCCCGCAGGTGCTGTTCGCGGCGCAAGTGCCGATCCTGGTGGCGGTAGCCTCGGTGATGTTCTTCGTCGCCCTGGCGCGTCGCTGGGAATACTGGCCGTTCCTGATCACGCTGGCCTTGTTCGGCCTGGGCCTGATCGGCCTGGGCGTGAGCATGTTCCCCTATGTCGTTCCCGGCGCCATCACGATCTGGGACGCGGCCTCGCCGGCGAAGAGCCAGCTGTTCATGCTGGTGGGCGCCTCGGTGCTGATACCGATCATCCTGATCTATACCGGCTATTCCTATTGGGTGTTCCGGGGCAAGACCGGCCACGAGGGCTACCACTGACCATGGCGGAGCGCAGCGATGGCTGGTCCCGGCGCCTCCTGTGGTTCGTGGGGCTGTGGGCCGCGGGCGTGGCGACGGTGGGGCTGGTCGGGCTGGCGCTTCGGGCCTGGCTGACCTGAACGGCCGCCCGTCGGCCGCTACAGGGTCCGCTCGATCTCGATCGCGGCGATCGTGGCGCTGATGCTGGAGACGCTGCTGAAGCTCAGGTCGATCAGGCCGTTGCGGACGATCACATCGAGCTCCTGGACGTCCGCCGTGGCCTGCTTGCCCTTGGTGGCCTTCAGGATGTCGTAGCCGCGCAGCATCGGCAGCCCGAACAGGTTCACGTCGAACACGCGTTGACCGGCTCGTGTATAGTGGCACTCAACGAAGTGCAGCCGGATCCGGTACACCCCGTTCTCGACCGGGATCTTGTAGCCGAACTTCCTGCCGTAGCGGACGTCCCAGTACAGGGAGGGGTACTTCGCCTTGGCGATCGGCTGGCCGGAACAGCCGGCCGCGATGACGCTGCCCTTCGCCTTCGGATCGACATGGCGGTCGCTGACGAACGGTGCCGGGGCTGGCGGGCTGTTGGCGTCGGTCTTGCCGCTGTCGATCTGCAGCCGGGACAGGACCGGCTCCTCGGACGTGGCGGTGCCGAGCGCGCCGGTGAGGAAGCGCCTGGTCACGGCCTCGGCCAGGAGCGACCCGGAGAAGCCGTGCGGCCAGCCCTCGTTCAGGTACAGCCTGGCCGGGCTTCCCGCCGCCCGCAGCTTCTCCGCCAGCATCGCCGACTGGGTTGGGGCAACCTGGGTGTCCCGGCTGCCGTGGATGATCTGGAACCGGCGCGCGCTGCTCTTGTCGACATAGGGCAGGATGCCGGCCTGCTCGAACATCGACGTATTGGAGGAGGTTCGGACCTGCCCCAGCCAGTATTCCGCGCACGGCTCGCTACCCGTGGGGCTCGGCTGGGTGAAGTCGACCCGGCCGTACCAGTCGGACACGATGTCGATTTTGGCCGAGTAGGCGTCGTTGCGGCCTTGCCGGTCGGTGGCCGGGCGCACGCCCAGGGCGGCGGCGAGCTGGCCGCCGGCCGATTCGCCATGGGCGGCAATCCTGGCGGGGTCGATGAGGTAGGTGTCCTTGTTCTTGCGCAGGAAGCGCAGGGCCTGCTGCACGTCCGTGAGTCCAGCGGGGTAAGGCCAGTTCTGGGCGGAGGCAGTCGCGTTCGCCGGGTCGCGTGCCAGCCGGTAGTCGACGCTGGCGACGGCGATGCCCTGGTCGGACAGGGCCTTGATGAAGCTCGGGATGCGGGTCCGCGAGCCCCGCACGTAGCAGCCGCCATGGATGTAAAGCAGCAGTGGCGCCCGGCCGGTCTTCAGCTTGGGCAGGTACAGGTCGAGCTTCAGCGTCTCGCGGCGCAGGATGCCGGCGGCGTCCGCCTCAGTCACGACGTCGTAGACGATGTCCTTCTTCTCGATGTGGCCGGCCCGGGCAGGCAGCGCCGACAGAAGCATCATTGCCAGCATGGCCCACAGGCATCGTTGCACGGCTCTCATTTCCATCGCACGGGAAGACCGGCGGGCACGTTATGACGCTCGCCGTCCAGGTGCTGCCTCCATGAGCACGGTGCCCGTCCCGTCGGGCGCCGCGCCCCGCGTCGTCGCCGGTGCACCGGCCGCAGTTGGAAGCAGCAGGTTCCATCGCCCGGCCGGCGGGACCGGGCTGGATCCGTCACCAGCGCAAGGAAGTCATCATGGCTCGCTCCCGATGAATATGATGGGCAGGGAAGAACCTTGCCTCATTGCCGGAAGAAAAGACGCAAGCCTGCAAATTATGATGCAGGAGTCCGGCACCGATAGGACGAAGTGGCAGGCAGCTGCAATACGGCATTCACAGCGGTGCCCATGTTGAGCAGCCATGGCGGAGCATGGGATACGGATGGAGAAGACGGCTCGCCATGGTCAGCCTTGGGTTCCGTTGCCGCTTCTGGTCAGGCCGATCACTTCGGGCGACGTCGTCGGCTCGGCACATGCAGCCGGCAGGGCCCTGGCGAGCGCCCGGGTAAGGAGGCTGCGGTGCTCGAACGCCAGATGGCTGGAGTCCGAGAACAGTTCCGCCCGCCATTCCTGTCGGGGCGACGGCTTATTGAAGTCGATCAGGCAATGGCCGGACAGGAAGCGCTGGTAGCGGGCATAGCGGTCGGCGAAATCGGCCGTGAACAGGTCGTTGGTGCGCGGGTGCACCGGCGGGCTGAACAGCGTCACCGGAATGCCGCGCCGCCGCGCCTGCTCCAGCAGTCCGGTCAGTCGCGCCAACTCCTCCTCGGGCCAGGGGCGGCCGGCGAGTTCGGTGCGGGTGCGGCTGAGCTGGTAAGTGACGACGTCCTGGTCGCCGGTATCGAGCTTGGGGTCGTCGAAGGGGATACCGAGCCAGGTGGCGCGCAGCACGAGCATCGAGGCCTGCAGCGCCTCATAGGTCAGCATGTGGCGCATCGGTGCGGCCGCCATGTCGATGGAGCGCGGCATGTCGCCTTCGACGTCGCCGACCATGCGGGCGAAAGGTATGCCCCAGGCGATCTCGGCCACCGGGTAGTGTTGGAGGACATGGTCGACCATCTCGATCGTCTCGTGCAGCCCGGCTCCGCCGAACGCGAGGCTGTACCAGGGACGGCCCGTAAGCTTCGTCAGCTCGGCAGCGCTGATCTGGTTGGCCGTGCTGTCGCCGATGAGCAGCGAGGGGGGCTGGCCCTGGTGCTCCGCCATCCACCGGTCGAAGGCGACCAGCTTGAACAGGCGCCGGTTGAGCGTGTAGGCCGGTGCCCGTTCGAAGCCGTCGGCCGGCGAAGCCCAGCGGGCAAATGGATCGACGTAGCAATTGATGCCGAACATGCCGCCCACCAGGAGCAAGGCAGTCGCGGCGAACAATGTGAGGAAGCGGCGCTCCATCGGTCCTTCAGCCATCCGGATCAGAACTGGAAGTACAAGAAGGTGGTGTGGTGGCCGAGGTAGATGACCGAGGCGACGAAGGCCGCGCCCAGCCCGGCGGCGCGCCAGCCGACCTGCAGTCGTCCCCCGCCGGTGGGACGGCGCAGCCCGAACAAGGTCTCGGCCAGCACGTCCGAGCGCGGCAGGAACAGGGCGAGCAGGAGGGCCAGCAGGACAATGGGCGTTGCGCTCAGCCAGAGGCGCAGGCGGATATAGCCGGCTCCGCCAAAGGTGATGCCCGCCTGCTCCAGCAGCGGCGCGCCCGAACCCAGTGCCCAGCGCCACGCGTCGGGAAGCATGGGGCCGGAGAAGGCCATGGCCTGCCACATGCCGAGCGTGCCATCGAGGGTGGCCGCGCGGAACGGAACCCAGGCCACCAGCACGGCCAGCATGGTCAGCGCCCAGGCAATCCCCAGCCTCGGCGCACGATCATGATTCCGCCCACCGCGCAGCCACCGCCAGATCCGGTGGACCACCAGGTAAAGGCCGTGCAGCGCACCCCAGACCAGGAAGGTCCAGCCAGCACCGTGCCATAGCCCGCCCAGCAGCATGGTCGCGAACAGGGCAGCCAGCTCGCGGGCGAAGCCATGGCGGTTGCCGCCGAGCGGGATGTAGAGATAGTCGCGCAGGAAGCGGGACAGGGTGATGTGCCAGCGGCGCCAGAAGTCGCCGATCGAGGTGGCGCGGTAGGGGCGGTCGAAGTTCTGCGGAAAGCGCACGCCCAGCATGAAGCCGAGCCCGATCGCCATGTCGGCATAGCCCGAGAAGTCGAAGAACAGCTGCAGCGCATAGGCCAAGGTGCCGAACCACGCTTCCAGCGTGCTGATCGGGTCGCCACGGTCGGCGGCCTGGAACACGGCGTCGGCGACGGGGGCGATGCTGTCGGCGAGCAGCACCTTCTTGGCGAGGCCCAGCACGAAGTAGGCGATCCCGGTGTTGACCCCGGCCAGGTCGAAACGGCCGAAACCCGCCCGACGAAACTGGGGGATCATCTCCTTGTGATGGATGATCGGTCCGGCGATCAGGTGCGGGAAAATGGTGACGAACAGGATGTAGTCGAGCAGGCCGTGGGGCCGGCTGCGGTCGCGCCAGATGTCGACCAGAAAGGCGATCTGGGTGAAAATGTAGAAGGAGATACCGATCGGCAGGACGATCGCCGGCATGCCGAAGGCGGTGCCGAACATGTTCTCGATGTTGCCCACCACGAACATGGCATACTTGAAGTAGCCCAGGCAGAGCAGGTCGCCGCCGACGCCCACGGCCAGCGCCAGCCGGCGGGCGCGCTCGGTCTTCTGGGCGTGGATCACCCAGCTCATGGTGAAGTTGAACAGGACCGTGCCGAGCAATAGCGGCAGATAGTGCCAGTCCCAGAAGCCGGCAAACCAGACCGAAGCCATGGCCAACACCGCCACGGCAGCACGCGGCGGGGCAAACAGCCGGCACGACCAGCACAGCGCCAGGACGATCGGCAGGAAGGCGAACAGGAAGGGATAGGAGCTGAACACCATGTGGCGGCTAGTTCCCGCGCTGGCGCGTCACGGAGGTGCCGATCGGCCGGCTCGGATATCCGCCGCCGGTCCTAGCAGCGGTCCGGCCTGACCAGGTCCGGGACGGGCACGCGCGGTCCGGCAGCGGGCGCGGTACCCATCATCGCTGGCTCTTGTGCAAGGGCGGATCGGGCAGGGGATCGAGAGGAGCGGCGTCGTCGGCATGGACGGATCCTGGCACAGGCTCCGGCCATCCGGGCGACGATCAGCAGAAAATCATACGCCAATACTTTGGCGCGCTCGGATCGCGGGAATATGAAGGTAAGTCTGTTCCGGCTTGCTCAAGACTTCGAAAGCAACTTCTGGTCCTGCCGAGCCTTCGCTTCCGGGCCGAGGCAGTGGATGAGCCGGTGTCTTCCGCAAACGGATGTCTGTCTCTCCCTGTCGTGTGGAACGGCGGGACGAGCCAGACCGGCTGTTCGAGGCGGCGACCGCTCGGATCCTTCCATCCCTGAACATGATCGGAGGCGGCGGTTGCGTTCTAGGGAACCGGCAGGAGGATGATCTAGTTCTCCGCGCGCGTCGGCGCCTTCTGCGCCCGGGCGGAACTTCCGAGAGGCAGCGTCCGATGCCTGCAGTCCTGAACGAGGCGAGCACGGTCCGGCATCGCAAGCGGTGGTACGGCCATCTCTACGTCCAGGTCCTGGTGGCGATCGTGCTGGGGGTCATGCTCGGGCACTTCTACCCGGAGATCGGAACCGCCCTGAAGCCTCTGGGCGATGGCTTCATCAAGCTCGTGAAGATGGTAATCGCCCCAGTCATCTTCCTGACCGTGGTCTCCGGCATCGCGTCAATGAGCGACCTGAAAAAGGTCGGCCGGGTCGCCGGCAAGGCGTTCATTTACTTTCTGACCTTCTCGACCCTGGCGCTGGTCATCGGCCTGATCGTCGCCAACGTGGTCCGGCCGGGCAGCGGGCTGCACATCGACCCTGCAACGCTCGATACCAGTTCGGTCCAGACCTATGAGACCGCCGCGCACGAGCAGACGGTGACCGGCTTCCTGCTCAACATCATCCCGACCACGGCGATCTCCGGCCTCGTGACCGGCGATATCCTGCAGGTCCTGTTCTTCGCGGTCCTGTTCGGAATCGCACTCGGCATGGTCGGCAACAGGGGCGAGCCGGTCCTGAACGTCATCAACAGCGCGATGATCGCGGTCTTCAAGGTCGTGCACATCGTCATGAAGGCGGCGCCGCTGGGTGCCTTCGGCGCGATGGCCTTCACCATCGGCAAGTACGGCATCGGCTCGGTCGCCAACCTCGCCTACCTGGTCGGCACCTTCTACCTCACCTCGCTCCTGTTCGTGCTGGTCGTGCTGGGGGCGGTCGCACGCTACAACGGCCTCTCGATCCTGGCGCTGATCCGCTACATCAAGGAGGAACTGCTCCTGGTGCTGGGCACCAGTTCCTCCGAATCCGCCCTGCCGTCGCTCATGGAGAAGCTGGAAAAGGCCGGCTGCTCGCCCTCGGTGGTGGGCCTGGTCGTGCCGACCGGCTATTCGTTCAACCTGGACGGCACCAACATCTACATGACCCTGGCCGCTCTGTTCATCGCCCAGGCAATGGACATCGAGCTGACCCTCGGCCAGGAGATCCTGCTGCTGCTGGTGGCGATGCTGAGCTCCAAGGGGGCGGCGGGAGTCACCGGGGCCGGCTTCATCACGCTGGCCGCCACGCTTTCGGTGGTGCCGACCGTGCCGGTGGCGGGCATGGCGCTGATCCTGGGCATCGACCGGTTCATGTCGGAATGCCGGGCGCTCACCAACTTCATCGGCAACGCGGTGGCGACGATCGTGGTGGCGCGCTGGGAGGGCGAACTGAACAAGGCGCAGCTGGACGCGGCGCTGGCGGGGCAGGTGGACGAGGATGCGCTGCCGGAGGTGGAGGTGCATGTGCCGGCGGCGTGATGCCCCAGTCCCTCCCGTGCGCGGCCGGGCCGCTTATGTGCCCGGCCGCGCTGCGTACCGGTAAAGCTTACGGCGTAGCAGGGATCTGGAACCCTGGCGTCGAGCGGGACAGGGCGAGTTCCTCCTCGTTCATCTCGGCCTCGATCCCGTCGAACAGCGGCGTGGTCAGATAGCGTTCGCCGGTGTCGGGCAGCATGCACAGGATCACGGATCCCGCCGGCGCGGTTTGAGCGACCTGATGGGCAACCGCAAAGGTCGAGCCGCCGGAGATCCCGGTGAAGATCCCTTCCCTCTGCGCCAGCGCCTTCGACCACTTGATCCCGTCGGCTCCGGCTACGGGGATCAGTTCGTCGTAGAGACTGGCGTCGATCGCTTCCTGCAGCACGTAGGGGATGAAGTCCGGTGTCCAGCCCTGGATCGGGTGCGGCTCGAACGCCGGGTGGCTGACGGCGGGAGCGTGGTCGGCCGCGCGTTCCTGGGCATGGCCGCTGCCGATCAGCTGCGCGTTGGCCGGTTCGCTGAGGATGATCCGGGTCTCCGGCCGCTCCTTGCGCAGCACGCGGCCGACCCCCACGACGGTGCCACCCGTCCCATAGCCCGTGACGAAGTAATCGAGCCGTGAGCCTTTGAAGTCGTTGATGATCTCACGTGCCGTCGTTGCCTCGTGGATCGCGGCATTGGCGCTGGTCTCGAATTGGTGGGCGAGGAACCAGCCATTGGCCTCAGCCAGTTCGACCGCCTTGTGGTACATGCCGAAACCCTTTTGCGCACGGGGCGTCAGCACCACCTTGGCACCCAGCATGCGCATCAGCTTGCGGCGCTCGACCGAGAAGCTGTCGGCCATCGTGACGACCAGCGGGTAGCCCTTCTGGGCGCACACCATGGCAAGGCCGATCCCGGTATTGCCGCTGGTCGCCTCCACCACGGTCTGCCCCGGCTTGAGCGCACCGGTACGTTCGGCTTCCTCGATGATGTTGAGTGCCAGCCGGTCCTTCACCGAGGCGGCCGGATTGAAGAACTCCGCCTTCACATAAATCGTCACATGGTCCGGACCGAGGTGATTGACCCGGACCACCGGAGTGTCGCCAACCGTATCGATGATGCTGTCGAACAGGCGTCCGCGCCCAGCAGTCGTTCGAATTCCACTCGTTGCCGGCATGATCGTTCCCTTGCTTATCTTCGGCGGAGACGTGTACGCGCCTTATACTGTTCGCCGGACAGCCTGCCTATGATGTTGGTCACGCGGCCCGAATCAGGCCATACGAAACCACCCGCAAGGCCGTGCAGAAGGTTCCCGCTGGATTTTAGATCAATGCGAGAAACCCTCCTTAGTTGGTTTCGCTCATCTTCTCGGCAATGTCTTTCCAGAGAATCAGATCCTTGCGGAAATCCGCCAGATCCGTCTTCGGCTTCGTTCCTTCCATCACATGCCGATGGAACATCTTCAGCTCGCTCGCGAACGCGTCTGAATAGTACGGCCCCAGGACCCGCTGCTTCACCCCGTCTTCACCCCGCTCGGCAATCTCCAGCCTTGTGGGCAAACTGCGGATATAGGGCGTGTCGTAGACGATGCGGACGCGCTTCTTGTCCGAGCGGACCTCGATCATGGCATCAAACAGGCCAATCCGGTCGATGACGGCCTGGTACTGGCAGATGTAGTGGCCGTAGTCGAAGGTGATGGTGTTGTTGAAGCCTTTGTTGGTGCGGTGGGCGGCGAGGACTCGTCTTGGCTCGCCGATCAGCTCGCGCATGGCGGAGAGGTGGTGGCAGCTCATCGAGGTCAGGATGGCGTAGGCCTGGACCAGGTCGGGCGGGGTGTCCTGGCCGACGACCTCGCGGTAGAGGGAATCGCGCACGGCGGCGCCCTGCTGGCGCAGGTCGGCAGGGACATCGGTCGGGTAGAGGATGTCCTGGCTGTGGCGCATGAACTCGGTGCCGAGCGAGATCAGGTCGTGGATGCGGACATGGGTGATCTCGGCCGCTGGCGGGAGCTCGGCCTTCGCGGCGAGATAGGCGGGGGCGTAGCGGCGCATGTAGGCGACGAAGAGGGTCTTCTGGTTGCCTTCGGCAAGCGGGAGGAGTTCGTCGATCTCGCGCAGGTTCAGGCAGGCGGGCTTTTCCAGGAGGATGTGCTTGTTCGCCTGGATCGCCATGCGGACGTAGCGGCTGTGGGTCTCGTCGGGCGACAGGATGAAGACGGCGTCGATGGCCGGGTCGTCCATCAGCTCCTGCGCAGTAGGATGGACGCGGACGTTGGCGTAGCGGGTACTGACCATGTCGGTCAGCGAGGTCGATACATCATGGATGGCGGCGATCCGGAAGCGGTCGCGCAGGTCGGCTAGGGTGGGCAGGTGAATGGACTGGGCGACTTCGCCCAGGCCGATCAGGCCGACGTTGAGGATCGTCAAGACGGGGCTCTCCTGGTTCAGGCGGCTTTGCCGGCAGCACCGGTGATGAGGGCGACCAGCTCGTTGCCGCTGGTCTCGGAGGTGCGGCGGGTGCCGACGACGCGGCCGGCCCGCATCGCCCAGACCTGGTCGGACAGGCGCAGGACCTGGTCGAAATTATGGCTGATCAGGATGACGCTGACGCGCTCTTCCCGCAGCCGCGAGACCAGCGCCTCGACATTGGCGGTTTCCTGGACGCCGAGCGCCGCGGTGGGCTCATCCATGACCACGAGGCTGGCCCCGGCGCCAACGGCGCGGCAGATCGAGATCGCCTGGCGCTGGCCGCCTGACAGGCGACGGACGCGCTGCTCGACGGAAGGGACGTTGATGGACAGGCGGGAAAGCATGCTGCGCGCCTGCACCTTCATCGTCCGGCGGTCCAGGAAGCGGAAGGGGCCGATCCTGCGGACGATCTCGCGGTTGAGGAACAGGTTCTGGGCGACCGTCAGCTCGTCGATCAGGGCCAGGTTCTGGTGGACAGTCTCGATCCCGGCGCGCCTGGCCGCATCCGGGTCGGCGAAATGGGCTGGCCGGCCATGGAAGAAGACCTGGCCGTTGTCCGGGACGTGCACGCCCACCAGGCAGCGGATCAGGGTGGACTTGCCGGCACCGTTGTCGCCGACCATGGCGGTGACCTCGCCCTCTCTGGCTGCAAAGGAAACGTCCTTCAGGGCATGGATGCCGCCGAAATGCTTGTCGATGCCGGCACAGGCCAGGATCGTGCCGGGAGGCGCCTCGGTCATTGCTGGTAGCGCATGATCAAGGCGGCCAGCACCACGATGACGCCGACCGCAAGCGGCTGGTAGAAGGCGGACACGCCCTGCAGGGTCAGGCCGTTGACGAGCGTGGTCAGCATCAGCGCGCCGAACACGGGTACCAGGCTGCTGCCCCGGCCGCCGAACAGGCTGCCTCCGCCCAGCACCACGGCGGCCACCGAGTTCAGGAGCAGGTTGGTGTTGACCGTGGGCTCGGCCGAACCAATCCGGGCCACCAGCAGGATCGCGGCGATGCCGGCGCAGGCGCCGGAGATGGTGTAGGCGGCGATCTTCACCCGATCGGTATGGATGCCAAGCGAGCGGGCGCTCTCGGCGTGGCCGCCGGTAGCGAGCAGGTGGACGCCGAAGCGGGTGTGGTAGAGCAGCACGTGGCCGATGAGCGCCACGGCGGCGGCCACCAGGGCGGGATAGCCGAACAGGCCGACGCGACCACTGGCGAGCTTCAGGAGGAACAGGCTGGAGACCATGGTCGGCTCGCCGCTGGACAGGATCAGGCCGGCGCCGGTGACGGCGGACAGGCTGCCAAGCGTCACCACGAAGTCGGGGATC